>Ga0114129_10000091_pt1 | contig 86444 bp, 85 predicted proteins | sample RhiMetdeltSRZDD1_FD_80071 | JGI IMG/M metagenome (GOLD analysis project Ga0114129, IMG submission 80071) | Populus rhizosphere microbial communities from Tennessee, USA - Rhizosphere MetaG P. deltoides SRZDD1 (version 2) (version 2) | ecosystem: Host-associated > Plants > Roots > Rhizosphere >... | reverse complement strand
CGGTCCCGACCGACGACCCGGCGTTCATCCAGGCCGAGACGTCGGTCGGCGACACGGTGGCCCGGCTGCTGTCTATCAAGGGCACCCGCTCCGTCGACCACTTCCACCGCGAGCTCGGCAAGATCATGTGGGAATACTGCGGCATGGCCCGCAACCGGACGGGCCTGGAGAAGGCGCTGTCCGAGATCCCCGCCCTGCGCGAGGAGTTCTGGAAGGACGTGCGGGTGCTCGGCGGGGCCGCCCTCAACCAGTCGCTGGAGAAGGCGACCCGGGTCGCCGACTTCTTCGAGCTGGGCGAGCTCATGGTGCGGGACGCCCTGCACCGGGAGGAGTCGTGCGGCGGCCACTTCCGGGATGAGAGCCAGACCGAGGACGGCGAGGCGCTGCGGGACGACGACCGGTTCGCCTACGTCGGCGCCTGGGAGTGGACCGGCAAGGGCGTCGAGCCCGCCCTCCACCGGGAGCCCCTCGACTTCGAATACGTCAAGCTGACCCAGAGGTCCTACAAGTGAGCGAGCGAAGCGAGCGAACCATGGGCACAGTGCGTTTCTCGGCCCGCAGGGCCGATCGCTCACTGCGCGCACCCCGAAGGGTGCGCCAGTGAGCGGCAACGGCGTGACCGGCAACGGCGACGGGGCGCACCCGACCATCGACATCGTCCTCCACGTGTGGCGCCAGGCGCCCGGGCAGGAGGGGCGGATGGTCACCTACGTCGAGGAGGCCCGGGGCATCAGCCCGGACATGTCGTTCCTCGAGATGCTCGACATCGTCGGCGAGCGCCTGATCGCCAAGGGCGAGGAGCCCATCGCCTTCGAGCACGACTGCCGCGAGGGCATCTGCGGGTCGTGCGGGATGATGATCAACGGCCAGGCCCACGGGCCCGAGCGCGGGACCGCCGCGTGCCAGCTGCACATGCGCAAGTTCCGCCACGGCGACGAGATCACCGTCGAGCCCTGGCGGGCCCGGGCGTTCCCGGTGCTGCGCGACCTGATCGTCGACCGCCAGGCGTTCGACCGGATCATCGAGGCCGGCGGCTACATCACCGCCCCCACGGGCGCGGCGCCCGACGGCAACCTGATCCTGGTCCCGAAGGAGTCGGCGGACGCGTCGATGGACGCCGCCGCCTGCATCGGTTGCGGCGCCTGCGTGGCGGCCTGCCCCAACTCCGCGGCCCAACTGTTCACCTCGGCCAAGCTGGCACACCTCAACCTGCTGCCGCAGGGCCAGGCGGAGCGCTACCGCCGGACGCAGGCCATGGTCGACACGATGGAGCAGTACTTCGGCTCGTGCACGATGCATGCCGAGTGCCAGGAGGCCTGCCCCAAGGAGATCTCGGTCGACTTCATCGCCTACATGAACCGGGACTACGTCAAGGCCCAGCTGAAGAACCGCAGGCTCCAGGGCCAGCTCGCCCCGTAGAACAGGATTTGGCGGCGCTCACGTCGCCATTTCGGGGTGAGCGCCGCCAAATCGGGTAATCAGCCCTCCAGCAGGCGGGCCAGCTCCCCCGCGCCCTCGACCGTGACCGTGGCGGCGGGGTGCTTGACCAGGCCCAGGTGGAGCGGCAGTACCGCCGGTACCGGCTCGCGGAAGCAGATGCACAGGCCGCCCACGGTGCGGGTGGCGAACGAGATGCCGCGGTCCGCCAGCGACACCCGGGGCGGGCCGGCGATCTTGACCAGGTCGTACGGACCCGTCTCCTCGGTGCCGGCGACATTGGCCACGGGGGTGCGCAGCGTCCACGGGCCGTAGCGGACGATCAGGTCCCGTGACGTGACCCGGACGTCGCTGGTCCACGGGGTGACGCCGAACGGGGCGCCGAGCGCCAGGTTGACCGGGTCGAACACGAACGCGAACCGGCGCTCGGTCCCGGGCGGAAGCCGGGCGGGGTCCGGTTTGTCCTGGTCGACGTCGGGGTGGTGGCCCGGCAGCTGGTCCTCGGGCACGGGGGTCGGGGCGTCCGTCACGCAGGGTCCCTACCCCGGCTGGCGCCGCGACGAACGGGTAGGTCTGATCCATGACCGAGCTCGCCTACGCCCTGTCCAGCGAGGAACACGATGCCCGCACGCTGGTGGCCATCGCCCAGCGTGCGGAGGCCGCCGGGTTCCGGTCGGTGTGGATATCCGACCACTTCCACCCCTGGATCGACCGCCAGGGCGAGTCGCCGTTCGTGTGGTCGGTGATCGGCGGCATCGCCGCCACCACCAACCTGACCGTGACGACCGGCGTGACGTGCCCGACCGTGCGCATCCACCCGGCGATCCTGGCCCAGGCCACCGCCAGCTGCGCCAACATGCTGCCGGGCGGCCGGTTCCGCTTCGGCGTGGGCAGCGGCGAGGCCCTCAACGAGCACATCCTGGGTGACCGCTGGCCTCCGGCCGACCTCCGGCTCGACATGCTGGCCGAGGCCGTCGAGGTCATCCGCGCCCTGTGGACCGGCCGGGATGTGACCCATCGGGGCCGCCACTACACGGTCGAGAACGCTCGCATCTACACCGCGCCCGAGGATCCGGTCCCCGTGCTGGTGTCGGCCTTCGGCCCCCGGGCGCTGGCCCTGGCCGCCGAGATCGGCGACGGCTGGGTGACCACCAGCGCGGACCCCGGGCACCTCGCCACCTACCGGGACAAGGGCGGCTCGGGGCCGGCAGTCGGGTCGTTCAAGGCGTGCTGGGGCGAGGACGAGGCGGCGTGCCGTAGATTGGCGCACGAGCTGTGGCCGACCAGCGGCATACCGGGCCAGCTCCACCAGGACCTGCCCACCCCCGCCCACTTCGAGCAGGCAGCACAGACCGTGACAGAGGAACAGGCCACTGAGGGCACCCCCTGCGGGCCCGACCCCGAGCCCTACGTCCAGGCGTTCCGGGAGTACGCCGACGCGGGCTACGACGAGGTGGCCGTGACCCAGATCGGATCGGACCAGGAGGGGTTCTTCCGCTTCTACGAGTCCGAGCTCCGGTCCCGGCTCGGGACCTGATGCCCCGCGAGCTCGACGAGTACGACCGCAAGCGGGACTTCACCGCCACCCCCGAGCCGCGCGGCGAGGCACCGCCGAGCGACGGCGACGAGCTCGGCGGCCGGTTCGTGATCCAGCAGCACGACGCCACCCGGCTCCACTGGGACCTGCGGCTCGAGCACGACGGCGTCCTGCTGTCCTGGGCGCTGCCCCGGGGCCTGCCCTGGGACCCGGGCCGCAACCATTTGGCCGTCCACACCGAGGACCACCCGCTCGAGTACCTCGAGTTCGAGGGCGACATCCCCGACGGCAACTACGGCGCCGGCCACATGTTCGTCTGGGACACCGGCAGCTACACGGCCGAGAAGATCACCGACGACAAGGTGGTGTTCACCCTGGCGGGCGAGCGGGCCGGCGGCCGCCACGCGCTGTTCCAGACCGACGGCCGCAACTGGATGATCCACCGCATGGACCCACCGGTGGACCCCGACCGGCGCCACCTGCCCGATCGGTTCCCGCTGCTCGTCCCCGACGCCGGTCCCACGCCCGACGACCCCGGCGAGGACTGGGCCGTCGAGCCGCGGTGGCGGGGGCTCCGGGTCGCCGTCGTGTCCAGCGGCGGGGTGGTGGACGTCCTCGCTGACGGACACTTCCCGGTCACCGACGTCTTCCCAGAGATCCGGCCCATCGGCCGCGCCCTCGGCTACACCGAGGCCGCGCTCGACGGCGTGCTGGTCGCCCCGGCCGGCGTCGCCGACCGCCTCCACCGGCGCCTGTCGGTCAAGTCCGACTCGACCCGCCGCAAGCTGGCCCGCGACATCCCGATGTCGTTCATGGCCGTCGACCTGCTGTGGCAGGACGGCTACCCGCTCACCGACCGGCCGTGGCACGAGCGCCGCCGCCTGCTGGAGGACCTGGGCCTGGCCGGTCCGGCGTGGGCCACCCCGTCGGCCGCCACCGGCGACACCGCCGCGCTGGTCGAGGCCTCGGCCGGCGCCGGGCTCGACGAGGTCGTGCTCAAGCGGGTCGACGCCCCCTACGACCCCGACGCCGAGCCGCGGCCGTGGCGGATCGTCCCCACCGGCTGACCGGTTGAGGGGGTCAGAGGGGTCGGGCGGGGAGCGAGTGCGCGCCGGCGCGGCGCTCCATCCAGACCCGGGTCGTGCCGCCGTCGAGCGAGTGGCCCCAGGCGTCCGACAGGTGCTCCACCAGGCTCAGCCCCCAGCCGCCGACGCCGTTCGGCGGTCGCCCTGCTCTGGGCTCGGGCCAGCCGGCCGGCCCGGCCAGCCCCTCGTCCGCGACCTCGAGCCGGATGCAGCCGTCGTCGAAGGACATGCTCACGTCGATGAGGCCCCAGCCGTGGACGATGGCGTTGGTGACCAGCTCCGAGACCGCGAGCTCGAGCGGGGCCTGCTCGGCCGGCAGGCCCCACGCCTCCAGCTGAGCGCGAACCATCTTCCGAGCCTCGGGGATCTCGCTCGGGTCGTGCGCGAAGCGTCGGATCACGGAGCGGTGCGTGACATCACCCTTCCAGGTCGGGACGGTGATCGCCAAGGCGCGGAGCTACCCGGATCCGCCGAGGTCAAACCACTCGACGGGCCTCAGTCCAGACGGCCGTCGGGCTCGACGACCTCGCGGGTCAGCTCCTCCAGCCCGGGATCGACGATGTCGTGGGCCATGTCGAGGGCCAGGGACCGCTTCTCCTTGCGGGCCTTCCACAGCTCGATCACGATCGGCATGACCGAGATGGCGACCACGGCGAGGATCGCGATCTCGAGGTTCTGCTCGATGAACTCGACCTGGCCGAGGAAGTAGCCGAGCAGCGTCACGCCGAGGGCCCACAGGCCGCCGCCGATGACGTTGAACGTCACGAACGTGCGGTAGTTCATGCGGGACACGCCGGCCACGACCGGTGCGAACGTCCGCACGATGGGCACGAACCGGGCCAGCACGATCGTCTTGGCCCCGTACTTGTCGAAGAAGCCCTGCGCCTTGTCGACATTCTCCTGCTTGAAGAACCGGGAGTCCGGCCGCCGGAAGATGGCCGGGCCGACGCGGCGCCCCATCACGTAGCCGACCTGGTCGCCGACCACCGCGGCCGCGAAGCACCCCAACAGCAGCAGCGGGAGCGACAGGTGCAGCTCGTCGGGGACGCTGCTGGGCCCGGACGCCAGGAACCCGGCCGTGAACAGGAGCGAGTCGCCCGGCAGGAAGAAGCCGATGAGCAGACCGGACTCCGCGAAGATGACCAGGAAGATCCCCCAGATGCCCACGTCACCGATGAGCGTCTTGGGGTCGAGGAAGCCCCCAGCGGCGAGCACCCGACCGAGCATCGGACCAGGCTAGTCCCCACCGGCCCGCGGGCCGGAACTGGCCCGGCTAACCGGCGCCTTGGGGTTGGTTCCACTCGGTCCAGCCGACGCCCCGCCGTCCCGTGGGCCCGTCGGTGAACCGGCACAGCGCCCGGGGGAAGCGGGACACGCGGCCCGTGCCGTCCTCGAGCAGCACCGGGGCGAACGCGACCGGCTCGATCGCGAGCCGCAGGTCGCCGACCGCGAACGTCGCCGCCGTCGGCATCCCGTGGGCGCCGAGGTCGGCCTCGGACGCGGTGTGCCCGGTCTCGACCAGCGGGCCGCCCGGGGGCTGCACGTAGCCGGGGTGGTAGGGCACCACGACGTCGCCCAGCCGGGCCACCGTGCCGTGGAACCGGGTGCCGTCCTCCAGCGCCCCCGAGGTCCACGTCCAGCCCAGCGTCCACCAGTCCCGGGGCCCCCACGAGTGGTCCCGCTGGCCGACCGCGTCCACTTCGATCCGCTCGTCGCCCACCAGCACCACGCCGTGGACCCGGCACGGGATCTCGTAGCGGGTCGTGCCCGGCGGGTACGGGTAGACGCCGCCGTCGGTGTCCCACTCCAGGTCGAGGCCGAGCGGCACCCGCTCGCCGCGGGCGGCGCCGTACACCTCGGCCGGGTCGTCGGTGCCGAGGGCGAACGCCTCGCAGCCAAGCGTGACGTGGTCGAACGGGACCTCGATCGTGTGATCGGCCCACAGGCCCTCGGCCCGGACCTCCAGCGAGCCGCCCCGGGGCGGGACGACGTCGTGGTCGATCACGATGGCGAGCGGCCGGCCCTCGCCGACCACGCACGCCCAATACCAGGCCCGGCCCAGAGCGGGGTACCAGCCGATGCGCACGTAGCCGGCCAGGCCGGCGTCCGCGGTGGCGAAGTCGAAGTACCAGGACTCGCCCCACCAGGGCTCGTCGGCCGGCGGGTGGGCGCGCTCGTCGGCGGCGGTCAGGCCGTCGGGGACCCCGGTCATGGTCCGGAGCATGACACGCCCGGGTCGTGGCCAGAAGCACGGCACGAGCCGGTAGGTTGCGCGGCGTGCGCTACCTCAGCCCCGTCTGGATCGAGGCCGCCGGTGCCGCCGTGGCCGCCGACGACACGCTGGGCGCGGCCCTGGCCGGGGTGACGCTCACGGTCGAGCAGGTGGTGACCGGCGGGCCCGACGGCGACATCGTGTGGAGCCTGGCCGTCGAGGACGGCAAGGTGGCGCTCACGCCCGGCCCGGCGCCCCGGTACGACCTGCGGCTGACCACCGACTACGCCACGGCCGCCGCCATCGCCGCCGGTGGACACGGCGCCCAGCGGGCCTTCGTCGAGGGCCGGCTGCGGGTCGGCGGCGACCTATCCCTGCTCGTCGCCCACCAGCGGGCCCTGGCGGCGGTGGACGACGCACTGGCCGGCGTCCGGGCCCGCACCACGTACGACTGACGAGGCCGGAGGAGGCACCGTGCCCGAGATGCCCGAGGTCCAGGCCCACGCCGAGCGGCTCACCGAGTGGTACGGCGGCGACGTGCTCCAGCGCTTCCGCCCCCTGGCCTTCACCGCCCTCAAGACGGCCACGCCCGCGCCGGAGTCCGCCCACGGCCACCCGCTGATCGAGGTGGGCCGGAGGGGCAAGCACCTGCTGCTGCGGTTCGAGCCGGTGACGTTCGTCGTCCACCTCATGCAGGGCGGGCGGCTCAAGGAGGACCCCAAGCAGGCGGCCAAGCCCCGGGGCGGCCAGGCCCGGTGGACCTTCGCCGACGGCCGGGCGCTGCTGCTGACGGAGGCGGGCACCGAGCGCAAGGCCGGCGTGTGGGTCGTGGCCGGCGAGCCCGACGGCCAGCCGCCGCTCGACGACCTCGGCCCCGAGGCCGACGCGCTCGACCGGGACACGCTGGCGGTGCTGCTGAAGGAGCACGGGATGCGGCTCCACGGCTGGCTGCGGGACCAGCGGATCCTGGCCGGACTCGGCCGCCGCCTGGCCAACGAGATCTGCCACCGGGCCAAGCTGTCGCCGTTCGCCAACACCGCCAAGCTGGACGCCGACGCCGTCGACCGCCTGCACGCCGCCATGCGGGACTGCATCGCCGAGTCGCTGGCCTACGAGCGGACACGGCAGGACATGTCGTCCTCCGCCGAGCGCCCCGGCGCGGTCCACCACCGGGAGAAGGAGGCCTGCCCGGTCTGCGGGGACACCGTCCGGGCCGTCGAGTACCGCAGCTACACGGTGAACTACTGCCCGACCTGCCAGACGGGCGGCAAGGTGCTGGCCGACAACACGACCAGCAAGTTCCTCAAGTAGGTCAGAGCCGCGGCGTCAGATCAGGCCGAGCTCGGACACCGTGTCGCGCTCGGCGCCGAGCTCCGCGACGGAGGCGTCGATGCGGCCCCGGCTGAAGTCGTCGATGTCGAGGCCGGGCACGATCTCGTAGCGGCCGCCGGCGCAGGTCACCGGGAACCCCGACACGAGGCCCTCCGGCACGCCGTAGCTGCCGTCGGACGGCACGGCCATCGACACCCAGTCACCGTCGGTGGTGCCGAGCGCCCAGCCGCGGACGTGGTCGATGGCGGCGTTGGCGGCCGAGGCGGCCGAGGACAGGCCCCGGGCCTTGATGATGGCCGCACCCCGCTGCTGGACGGTCGGGATGAAGTCGCCCTCCAGCCACGCCTGGTCGCCGCCGATCGCGTCGAACGCGGGCTTGCCGGCCACCTCGGCGTGGAACACGTCGGGGTACTGGGTCGCCGAGTGGTTGCCCCAGATGGTCATGCGGGTCACATCGGCGACGCCCGCGCCGGCCTTGGCGGCGAGCTGGGCCTTGGCCCGGTTGTGGTCGAGCCGGGTCATGGCCGTGAACCGCTCGGCCGGGACGTTGGGGGCGTTGTTCATGGCGATCAGGGCGTTGGTGTTGGCGGGGTTGCCGACCACCAGCACCCGGACGTCGCCGGCGGCCCCGTCGGAGATGGCCTTGCCCTGAGCGGTGAAGATGGCCCCGTTGGCGGACAGTAGGTCGGCCCGCTCCATACCCTCCTTCCGGGGCATCGCCCCGACGAGCAGCGCGTAGTTCACGCCCTCGAACGCCCTGGCCGGATCGTCGGTGGGGACCACGCCGGCGAGGTGGGGGAAGGCGCAGTCCTCCAGCTCCATCCGCACCCCGTCGAGCGCGCCGACGGCCTGGGGGATCTCCAGCAGGTGCAGGATCACGGGCTGGTCGTCGCCCAGCATCTGGCCGCTGGCGATGCGGAACAGCAGGGCGTAGCCGATCTGGCCAGCTGCGCCGGTGACGGCGACGCGTACGGGGTCCTTCATGCGGGCGAGGTTAGTGGTGGCGAGCGGCGTCAGAGTCCAGTCGACCAGGTCGCCGGTCACCAGCAGGGACGACGCCGGCCCGACCTCCCCGTAGATCAGCAGCGCCAGGCCGAGCGGCCCGCTGCTGGCGCCGCCGATGACCGCACCCTCAGGAAGGCCGAACGGTCGGAGGTCGACCTCCGACCAGGTGGCGCCCCCGTCGTAGGACACGTGCACACCGGATTCGCTACCCCCGTCGACACCAGGGCCGGGCCGACGCCGACGACGAACCCTCCGGGCGCGTCGATCGCCGACCACGCCGACCCGTCGGGCGACGTGTAGGCGCCGGGGGCCACGTCGTCCGCCGACTGGATGACGAAGTCGCCCGCCAGCGACAGCCCGAACCATCCGGCCGGCACGTCCAGGCTCGGCGAGGCCCAGGTGGCGGCGGGGGTGGCCGGCCACCGCGAGCAGGACGAGCACGACCGCGGCGCGGCGGGACCAGATCACGCCTGTACACGCCCGGGGTCGCCCCACGTTCCGTGAGAGACGGCCGACGGTGACGTGGGCTGCTGACCGCAGCCCACATCACCCGCCGATCACAGCTGCATCGACTTGACCTCGAGGAACTCCTCGAAGCCGTGCGGGCCGTACTCGCGGCCGTAGCCGCTGTTCTTGAACCCGCCGAACGGGGCGCTCGGGTTGAAGGCGCCGCCGTTGACCTCGATCTGGCCCGTGCGGATCCGGCGGGCGAACGCCTTGGCCCGCTCGGGGTCGGCGCTCCACACGCCGCCGGAGAGGCCGTAGACCGAGTCGTTGGCGATGGCGGCCGCATCGTCCTCGTCCTGGTAGGCGATGATCGACAGGACCGGCCCGAAGATCTCCTCCTGGGCGATGGTCATGTCGTTGCGCACCTCGGAGAACACCGTCGGCTGCACGAAGTAGCCCTGCTCCAGCCCCTCGGGCCGCTCCGGGCCGCCGGTGACCAGCTTGGCACCCTCGTCGATGCCCTTCTGGATGTAGCCGGTGACCCGGTCCACCTGGGCCTGGCTCGACAGCGGGCCGAGCATCGCGCCGTCGGCGAAGGGGTCCGTCGGCCGGAACTTGCTCTCGGCCTCGTCGGCGGCGAACCGCTCGGCGTCGCCCAGCCGGTCCGCGGGGACCAGCATGCGGGTCAGGGCGGTGCAGGTTTGGCCCGAGTTGAGGTAGGCCTTGCCCACGCCGTCCCGCACGGCCTTCTCGAAGGCGGCGTCGTCGAGGTCGTCGAGCAGCACGTTGGCCGACTTGCCGCCCAGCTCCAGCGCGACCCGCTTGAGCGTGCCGGCGGCCACCTCGGCCACCCGCTTGCCGGCCCGGGTCGATCCGGTGAACGACACCATGTCGATGTCCGGGTGGGCGGCGATGGCCTCGCCGACCTCGGGCCCGGTGCCGGTGACCAGGTTGAACACGCCTGCGGGCAGGCCGACGTCGTTGACGATCTCGGTCAGGATGAAGGCGTCGAGCGGGGCGACCTCGCTCGGCTTGAGGACCACCGTGCACCCCGCGGCCATGGCGTAGGCGACCTTGGCGGCGACCTGGTGCAGCGGGTAGTTCCACGGCGTGATGCAACCGACGACGCCCACCGGCTCCTTGACCACCAGGCTGTTGCCGAGCGTCGTCTCGTACTCGTAGCTCTCGGCCAGCTGGGCCGCGGTGTTGAAGCTGTTGATGGGCAGGCCGGCCTGGATCATGAGGCTCAGCCACTTGGGCATGCCCGCCTCGCGGGTGACCACGGTGGCGATCTCGTCCATGCGGGCGGCGAGGCCCTCGCCGATGCGGGTCAACGCCTTGGCCCGCTCTTCGGGCGTGGTGCGCGACCAGCTCTCGAACGCGACGCGGGCGGCCTTGGCGGCCTTGTCGACGTCGTCGGCGGTCCCGGCGGGGATCGAGGCGATCACCTCGCCGTTGGACGAGTCGAACACGTCGATGGTGTCCGACCCGGAGGACGGTACCCAGGCCCCGTCGATGTAGATCTTGTCGTAGGTCGTCACCGTCATTCCCCTCGGTCGAGTGTCCGGCCCCTTGACGTTAGACCCCAGACTGACCGGCCGGTCAAGGGCGGCTACCGTGCGCGGGCGTGACCGGGGACCGGGAGACCGTGAGCATCGACGCCCGACCCGAGGTCGTGTGGGACCTCGTGTCGGACATCACCCGCATGGGCGACTGGAGCCCGGAGTGCACCGGCGGCCGCTGGCTGGGCAAGCGCAAGGGCCCCGAGGTCGGCGCCCTGTTCGTCGGCTTCAACCGGCGGGGCTGGCTCCGCTGGATCACGACCGCCAAGGTCGAGGAGGCCGACCGGGGCCGGTCGTTCGTGTTCCGGGTCCGGGAGACCGGCGTGCGCTGGGGCTACACGTTCGAGCCCGACGGCGACGGCACCCGCCTCACCGAGTTCCGGGACCTCTCCGGCGCCCGCAACGGCCTGATCCGGGCCACCGGCGTGTTGCTCGGCGGCGCCGACGACCACGCCGAGGAGCTACGGGAGGGCATGCGCCAGACCCTGGCGAAGGTCAAGGCGGTGGCCGAGGGCGGCTAGCCCGCTGCACCCAGCCGGCGCAGCGCCGCGGCCGCGTACATCGCCACGCCGGTCGCCATCGCGCTCTCGTCCAGCACCATGCGGTTCGAGTGGTTGGGCGCGACCTCGGCGGGCGGGACGCCGGGCGGCCGCGTGCCGAGGAACGCCATGGCGCCGGGGACCCGCTCCAGGACGTAGGAGAAGTCCTCTGCGCCCATCACAGGGTCGGGCAGGGCGACCGCCAGGTCGCCGACCAGCCAGCGGGCGGTGTCCAGGACGTCGCCGGCGGCGGCGTCGTGGTTGACCGTCACGGGGTAGCCGGGCTCGATGGCGACCTCCGCCGTCATGTCGTGCGCCGCGGCCACGTGAGTGGCGATCCGCCGGACCGCGGCCTGGGCCCCGTCCCGGACCCGCGGCGACACCGACCGGATCGTGCCGTCGAGCGTGGCGGTCTCGGGGATGACGTTGCTGACGGTGCCGGCCCGGATCCGCCCGACCGTGATCACCGCCGGCGAGAACACGTCGACCCGCCGGGTCACCCACACCTGGAACGCCTGCACGATCTCGCAGGCCACCGGCACCGGGTCGTTGGCGTGGTGGGGCATGGAGGCGTGCCCGCCCTTGCCCCGCAGCACGACGCGGAACTCGTCGGCCGACGCCAGCAACGCGCCCCCCTTGGTGGCCACGATGCCGGACGGGATCGACGGCGACTGGTGGATCGCGAACGCCCACGACACGGGCTTCCCGCCGGACGCCCCGGCCGCGCCCGCGTCGAGCAGGCCCTCTTCCAGGGCGATGCGGGCCCCGCCCTGGCCCTCCTCGCCCGGCTGGAAGAAGAAGCGGACCCGGCCGGCGAGCTCGCCCCGCCGGGCGGCCAGCAGCCGGGCGGCGCCGGCCAGCATCGCCGTGTGGGCGTCGTGACCGCAGGCGTGCATGGCGCCGTCGACCTCGGAGCGGAACTCGACGTCGGTGTCCTCCGGCATTGGCAGGGCGTCCATGTCGCCCCGCAGCAGCACCGTCGGCCCCGGGCGGTCGCCGTCGAGGTCGGCCACGATCGAGGTCAGCCCGGTGCCCGTCGCCACGGTGAGCGGGAGGCCGTCCAGCGACTCGAGCACGCGGGCCTGGGTGGCCGGAAGGTCGAGGCCCAGCTCCGGGTGCCGGTGCAGGTCGCGGCGCAGCGCGACGACGTCGTCGAGCAGCGCGCCGGCGTCGGCGAGCAGCGCGTCCGGGGGTGCCTTGGTCGCAGTCATGCCCGAAAGTGTGGCTCAGTTGGTGCCCACGGTCACCGTGTCGCGCCCCGAGCGCAGTACCCGGCCGGGGGTGGCGCCGGTCGGCTTGCCGTCCTCGACCGTGGCGACGCCGCCCACATAGACGCGCACGACGCCCTCGGATCCGGCGGTGAGCCGGGCCGTCCCACCCGGCAGGTCGTCGACGAGGTGAGCGTTCTCGGCCCCCACGGTCTCCGGGTCGAAGACGACCAGGTCGGCGTGGGCGCCCTCGGCGATCGTGCCGCGGTCGACCAGGCCGAACAGGGCCGCGGGCTCCTGCGTCAGCATCTGCACCGCCCGCTCCAGCGACGTCAGCTTGCGGCCCCGCAGGCAGTCGGCCAGCAGCCGGGTGGTGTACGACGACCCGCACATGCGGTCGAGGTGGGCCCCGGCGTCGGAGCCGCCCAGCATGACCCGGGGGTCGCCCCACACGTCCTGGCGCATGCGCCACGACGCGTCGTCGTTGTCGGTCGGCATGGGCCACAGCACGGTGCGGAAGTCGTCGTCGGCGACGATCTCGACCAGCGTGTCGAACGGCTCCTGGCCCCGCTCGGCGGCGATGTCGCCGACGATCCGGCCGGTCAGGCCCTCGTTGGCCGCCGAGTAGGTGTCGCCGATGACGTAGCGGTCCCAGCCGGCCAGGCGCCGGAACACGCCGGCCTCCTCGCTGTGGGAGCGCTCGACCATTCCGGCCCGGACCTCGGGGTCGGCCAGCGCCGCCTTCTTCTCGTCCGGCGGCAAGCGCAGGATGTCGCCCCAGCCGGGCATGAGCCACAGGGCGCAGAACGAGCCGAAGCTCATGTTCATCGGCACGAGGACGGGCATGGTGAGCGCCACGACCCGCCCGCCTCGCTCGGCGGCCCGGTCGGCGGCCCCGAGCTGGCGGGGCACCCGGTCGGGGGCCGCCGAGTCGACGGTGAGCACGTTCCAGTTGATCGACCGCCCGGCCGCGGCGGACATGGCCGCCACCAGCTCGATCTCATCGTCCGAGAACTTGTCGAGCCCGCCCTCGAACGCGCCTTCGAGGAACGTCCCGTCGTGTTCGCCGACCGCCGCGCACAGGGCCAGCAGCTCGTCCCGGCCGGCGTGGCGGGACGCCACCGGCTGCCCGTCGCCGTCGCTGTGGGTGGACGACAGGGTGGTCGAGAAGCCGAGGCCGCCGGCGCCGATGGACTCGTGGAGCACGGCGACCATGGCGTCCAGCTGGTCGGGCGTGGCCTCGTGGCCGACGGCGTCGGCGCCCATGACGTAGCGGCGCAGGGCGCAGTGGCCGACCATGAACCCGGCGTTGACGCCGATGCGGCCGTCGAGCCGGTCCAGGTACTCGGCGAAGCTCTCCCAGTCCCAGGGCACGCCCTGCTCGAGGGCGGCCAGCGGCATGCCCTCGACCCGGGCCATCATCCGGCGCAGGTAGTCGGCGTCCTCGGCGTGGAGCGGGGCGAGGGTGAAGCCGCAGTTGCCGGCCACGATCGACGTGACGCCGTGGACGTTTGACGGGCTGGCGAGCGGGTCCCAGAACAGCTGGGCGTCGTAGTGGGTGTGGGGATCGACGAAGCCGGGGCACACCATGAGGCCGGTGGCGTCGAAGGTGTCGCGCGCCTCGTCCGCGATGCCGCCCGGCTCGGCCACCGCGACGACGCGGCCGTCGCTCACACCCACATCGGCCGGGCGGGGCGTCACCCCGGTCCCGTCGACGACGGTGCCGCCGCGGATGATGAGATCGAGCATGCCGGCCCCCCGGTGGGTTTTCTGACGGTGTGTCAGATGCTAGCCAGCAGCGGGCCGCTCGGGCCACGGCTGCGCCCGGTGGCGCAGCCTCAGCCGTTTCCGCTCTTGCTACTTCGCAGCGGGCCGCTCGGGCCACGGCTGCGCCCGGTGGCGCAGCCTCAGCCGTTCGTTGCGCAGATCACCTGCCCGCTGGGCGTCGTGGTCGGCCACAGCATCGCCTCGCTGGTCGACTCGCCGAAGGTGCCGTCTGCGGGGAGGCCGTGTTGGCCCTGCACCGCCTGCACGGCGGCGGCCGTGCCCGGCCCGTACACGCCGTCGACCGCCACGGGCTGCTGGTAGCACGTGGCCAGGGCGGACTGCAGCACCTGGACGGGCGCGCCGCTGCCTGCGGCGGTCGACAGCACGCAGTCCCGGGCGCCGAACAGGGCGTCGTTCGAGTCCGTCGGCAGCACGTAGGTGCCGGTGTCGGTGTCGTAGGACGTGGTGCCGGCGCAGACGTCCTGGTCGCCGCTGCCGGTCGTCCCGAAGCCCTGCATCGTGGCGTCAGCGGTCGTGGCGGGCGTGGTGTCGGTCGTCGTGGTGCCGTCGTCGTTGGCGATGCCCACGCCGACCCCCAAGAGGATCAGGAACAAAATCGTGCCACCAGAGCTACTGGCCATGATCCCAGCTCCGGATGTCGGTTGACATGGACAAACATACCCGATGGGACGGGATCGCTACCCCGCGTCCGCGGCTCAGCGGCGGCCCAGGACCCAGCATGCGATGCCCGCGGCCACGCCCACGTTGAGCGAATCGACGCCGCCCCGCATCGGGATGCTGGCCCGCACGTCGGCGGCGGCCAGCGTCTCGGGCGACAGGCCGGGCCCCTCGGCGCCGAACAGCAGCGCCACCCGGTCGTCGGGCCCCGGGGCCAGCGCGTCGATCGGCACCGCCTCGGGGTCCGGCGTCAGCGCCACCAGCCGGAACCGGTGGTCCCGCAGGGCGCCCAGGCCGCCCGGCAGCCGGGGGACCCAGGCCCAGGGGAAGGCGTAGCTCTCGCCCATCGCCACCCGGGACGTGCGCCGGTACAGCGGGTCGCTGCAGCTGGGATCGAGCAGCGCGGCGTCGATGCCCAGGCCGGCCGCCGAGCGCAGCACGACGCCCAGGTTGGTGGGGTTGCTGACCCGCTCCATGACGACGACCCGGCGGGCGCCGGCCACGACCTCGGCCGCCCGGCGGGGCGGGCGTCGCTCGAAGCACCCGAGCAGGCCCCGGTGGACGCCGAGGCCCGTGATCCGCTCGAGGACCGGCGGCGCGGCGGCGTACACCGGCGCGTCCGGCGGCACGCCCGGCGGCAGCGGGTCCGTGCGGGTGGCGTCGACCAGCAGGGCCAGCAGGTGGTAGCCGGCCCGGATCGCCCGCTCGGCCACGATGTCGCCCTCGGCGATGAACACCCCCGGCTCGCCCGGGGGGACCCGGCGGGCCAGCTCGCGGTCGCGGAGGCCGACGAAGTGGGCGATGCGGGGGTCGCCCGGGTCGGTGACCGGCTCAACCATCTCGGCCGTCGAACGCCCCGAAGGCGTCCCGGTCCCGGGCGGCGCCGGTCAGGGGTACGGTCCATGCCCGGACGAGCCGGTCCACGAGCGCGGTCACGCCCCCGACTGTCGCACGCAGGCGGTCCGGCTCCTAACATGTACAAGTCCGATACAAGTGCGCCCGGAAGACGCCAGGGAGACGGTCATGGCCAAGATCAAGGTGGAGAACCCCGTCGTCGAACTCGACGGCGACGAGATGACCCGCGTCATCTGGCAGTTCATCAAGGACAAGCTGATCCTCCCCTACCTCGACGTCGACCTGCACTACTACGACCTGTCGATCCAGAGGCGGGACGAGACCGACGACCAGATCACGGTCGAGGCGGCCGAGGCCATCAAGGAGCACCACGTCGGGGTCAAGTGCGCCACGATCACGCCCGACGAGGCCCGGGTCGAGGAGTTCGGGCTCAAGAAGATGTGGCGATCGCCCAACGGCACGATCCGCAACATCCTCGGCGGCGTCGTCTTCCGCGAGCCGATCATCTGCTCGAACGTGCCCCGGCTCGTCCCCGGCTGGACCAAGCCGATCGTCATCGGCCGTCACGCCCACGGCGACCAGTACAAGGCGACCGACTTCGTCGCTCCCGGGCCCGGCACGCTGACGATGACCTACGCCCCGTCCGACGGCGGTGAGCCCATGGAGTTCGAGGTCGCCCGGTTCCCCGGCGGCGGCATCGCCATGGGCATGTACAACTTCGACGACTCGATCCGGGACTTCGCCCGTGCCTCGTTCCGCTACGGGCTGGAGCGGAACTACCCCGTGTACCTGTCGACGAAGAACACGATCCTGAAGGCCTACGACGGACGGTTCAAGGACCTGTTCCAGGAGATCTTCGACGCGGAGTTCGCCGACGAGTACGCGGCCAAGGGGCTGACGTACGAGCACCGGCTGATCGACGACATGGTGGCCCAGGCCCTGAAGTGGGAGGGCGGCTACGTGTGGGCGTGCAAGAACTACGACGGCGACGTCCAGTCGGACATCATCGCCCAGGGCTTCGGCTCCCTGGGGCTGATGACGTCGGTGCTGATGACGCCCGACGGCCAGACCTGCGAGGCGGAGGCCGCGCACGGCACGGTGACCCGGCACTACCGCCAGTGGCAGAAGGGTGAGAAGACCTCGACCAACCCGATCGCGTCCATCTTCGCCTGGACGCGGGGCCTCAACTTCCGGGCCAAGCTCGACGGGACCCCCGACGTCGGCCGGTTCGCCACCACGCTCGAGGACGTGTGCGTCAAGACGGTCGAGGGCGGCCAGATGACCAAGGACCTGGCTCTGCTGGTCGGCGGCGACACCGCCTGGCTGACGACGGACGAGTTCCTCGACGCGCTCGACACCAACCTCGACAAGGCGATGGCCCAGTAGGTCGTTCGGTACCTTTCGATATCTGTTGCCATCCACCCCGTCACGGCGCTAGCTTTCGTGCATGGCCATGGTCGATGCCCTGATTACGGCTGATGACTACTTCGACGCTGCGGCCGGCGTCCGAGAGCCCACACAGCTCATCGACGGGGTCATCGTGCCGAGCCAGCCGAAACCGAGACACCAGCAGGTCACGCTCAGGATCGCGCGGTGCCTCCTCGAGTGGACCGAGGGTCCCGGGTTCGGCCTGGCCGGCATCCCGATCGACGTGATCGTCGATCGCTACAACGTCTACGCCCCCGACGTGTGGTGGGTGGCGGAGGCCTCGCGGGTCGACCCGGACGAGTACTTCCGCGGTGTGCCCGACCTGGCGGTCGAGGTGCGGTCGCCGTCGACGTGGCACTACGACGTCGGGGTCAAGCGGACGCGGTACGAGCAGCACGGGTTGCCCGAGCTGTGGCTGGTCGACACCTCCGACCGGAGCGTCCTCGTGGCGCGGCGGTCAGCGCCTCGGGTACGGGGGTTCGACCTCGAGGTGAAGGTGACCGCGGACGAGGTGCTGACCTCGCCCCTGCTGCCGGGGTTCGAGCTGCGGCTGGCGGACGTGCTCGCCGGCTAGGGCTCGGGCTCGGGCGCCCGTTCGGGCGGTGGCTCGACGCCGGCCCGCTCGGCCATGGCCCGGCGGACGGTGCCGCGCTCGTGGATGATCCGGGTCAGCAAGCTGACGAGGGTGCCCACGAACGCCAGGTTGAACGCGATCTGGATGATCACCACTATCCGGGCCAGCTGGCCGGCGGCGTGGACGTCCCCGAAGCCGACCGTGGCCAGCGTCGAGACCGTGAAGTACAGCGAGTCGGTCTTGGTGGTGAGCTCGTCGAACTGGCTGGGGTCCGCCTTCTCCAGCCCGAAGTAGCCGAGGGCGAACAGCGGCACGACCACGTACACGAGGAACAGCAGGCCCTCGATCCGGACCGATTCGTCGCCCGGTTCGCTGGCCATCAGCCGGCGGAGCTGGCGCAGGGTCAGCCACACCGTGAGGCCCATGCCGCCGAGTACCCCGAGCACGCTGAACACGATGCCGAGGTCGGAGGGCACCTCGCCCACGGGGACCGCGTAGTAGAAGACCATCGTCGCCACGATCACGAGCAGGGCGCGCCGGACCCGGACGGCCAGCGGCGTGGGCCCCGGGCGTGGACTCATGGGCAGAGTTCTAGCCCTCCGGCGTTCGTCCGTGGCGGAGCCGAGACGGACGACCCCCGGTCACGTCAGCGGCCAGTAGCCCGGAACCTGGTGGTGCGGGGTGTCGAGGTAGACCTTGGCCTCGGGCGGGTTGGCGAAGCGGCCGTGGCTCCAGCGGACCTCGACGTGGCCCGCGACCGTGCGGTCGGCGCCCGCCTCCCGGTCCTCGACCGTCGCCGCCCACGTGACCACCGGCTGGCGGGACCCCGCGGCCGGTTCGACGTCGAACCGGCGCAGCCGGAACGACTGGCGCCAGTCCCACGGGCTGCCGACCCGCATCCGCACCATGCGGCTGCCGTCCGAGCCCAGGACGAAGTACGTCGCCGCCGCCACCCGCAGGAACCGCCACAGCGTGGCCTCCCGCTCCCGCTCGCGGCGCAGCCGCTCCCGCCACCGGCGGGCCGACCCGGCCGCCACGGCCGCCGACAGCGCGGCGTACGCCTCGGCCGCCGCGGGCGACGTCCACCGGCCGCCGCCCAGGGCGACCGCCAGCTCCCGGCGCTGAGGCGGCGACAGCGCCCCGACCCGGGCCGGCAACGCGGCCGACAGGCCGGTCTCGAAACGGACGGTGTCGTACAGCGCCTGGGTCTCCTCCGGAGCCACGTCCGTGTACCAGTCGCCGCCCGGGTCGCCCGCCGGGGCGAAGACCGACCGGGGCGACACGTTCAGCGTGATCCGGGAGTTGTACTTGCAGCTGACCAGGTAGACGTGGTCGATGCGCAGGTCGGCCGGGACCGGCTCGGTACCCGGCGGGCGCTGCGGGCCCTTCCACTCGACGACCTCGGGCGGCCGGCCCCGCAGCCCGTCCCGGGCGTGGAGGAAGCAGGTCCCGTTGGCCCAGGCCGCCGCGAACTCCGCCCGGTAGCGGCCCTCGGCCGCCAGCCGCCGGAGCCGCCCCCAGCGGTCGTCGCCCACGCTGCCGAAGGCAGCAGGCGGCTCGGCGAGCGCCGACGCCAGGTCGGCGGCGCCGAACGTGGCCAGCCCGGTGACGACCTCCGTGACCTCGGTGCGGTCGGCCGGCACCGCGCGCCGCTCAGCCGCGGCCGGTGATCAGGTCGCCGATCGGATCGGCGGAGGCGGCGCCGGCGTAGGCCCGCAGGCGCTCGACGGCCGCCTCGCCCGCCTCGACCGGCACGACGTCCACGAACACCCGCCCCCGGGCCGACGCCAGCGCGGCCGCGCCCGCCGACCGCCGGCCGGGGACGTCGGTGGCCAGCACCAGCAGCCGCTGCGCGCCGAAGCCCGACAGCCGCGCCGCCCGGCCCAGGGTGCGCTCCAGCACGTCGGTGCGCCGCAGGCCGGGACGGGCGACGGTGAACCCGCCCACCACGTCGACCAGCCAGTCCCTGCCCCCCGGATCCGTCGCCACCAGCGTGACATCGACGCCGCCCGACTTGCGCCCCCGCGACGCCACCACGGAGAACCCGGCCTCCCGCAACAGCTCGGCCGCCCGCTCGACCGCCTTGTCGGCCCCCGCCGCCACACCCGGATCCGCCCCTTTCGGCCCGGTGCCGGCCGCCGGCGGCGGGCCGCCGAGGCGCACCGGCCCGCCGGCGCCGGCGACGCGGTCGCGCTCGGACGCCACCCGGCGGCGGGCGGCGTCGACATAATCCGCGTCGGTCTCGTAGCCGAGGTAGTGGCGGCCCGTGCGCACCGCGGCGACCGCGGTCGTTCCCACGCCCATGAACGGGTCGAGGACCACGTCGGCCTGCCACGTGTAGAGCTCCACGAACCGCTGGGGCAGCTCCACAGGGAACGGGGCCGGGTGGCCGACCCTCGTCGCGCTCTCCGGCGCCAGCTCCCAGACGTCGAGCGTGGCCTCCATGAACTCGTCGGCCGTGGTCGTCGCCTCGTGGGGCAGCCCCCGCGCCGCCCGCTCCGAGCGGTCGACGGCGCGGTCGAAGCGTCCCTTCGACGCCACCACCACCCGCTCGGTCAGGTCCCGCAGCACCGGGTTGGCCGGGCTGCGGAACGACCCCCACGCACAGTTGCCCCCGGCCCCCCGGGCCTTGCGCCAGACGACCTCGCCCCGCAGCAGGAGGCCCAGCCGGTCCTGGAGGATGCCGATCACGTCGGCCGACAGCGACCGGTACGGCTTGCGTCCCAGGTTGGCCACGTTGACGGCGATGCGGCCCCCCGGCTCGAGCTTCGCCACGCATTCGGCGAACACGTCCTCCAGCAGCTGGAGGTACTCGGCGTACGACGCCGGGATGCCCTCGCGCCCCAGCTCCTCCTCGTACTGCTTGCCCGCGAAGTACGGCGGCGATGTGACCACCAGCGCCACGGAGTCGGACCGGACCCGGTCCATCGACCGGGCGTCGCCCAGGTAGATCTCGTCGACCACGCCGGGCGCCTCGACGGTCGAGTCCGACGACAGCACGGGCGGCACGAACCGGCGGTAGAAGCCGGCCGAGTCGTGGTTCTCGCGGCGCGACACGCCGAAGGCGGACGTCGCCGTCGCCCTCCTGCGCCCGTTGCCTGAGGCCACTCGCAACCCTCTCGCTGCCATGCCGGCCACAGTACGGACGGGGTGTGACACCCGAGCCGGCGCCGTCCGAGCGTAGCCACCCGGCGGCACCGGCCCGAGGACCGTTCTGGCGTCCCTCAGCCCTCACATTCCGACGGAGAGACGCCGGAAGAACTAGCGCAGCCCCAGGTTCTCGACGATCCGCAACGCCGAGTACGAGCGGTTCAGGGCGTACAGGTGCAGCCCCGGGGACCCCGCGTCGAGCAGACGCCGGCACAGCTCCGTGGCCACCTCGATGCCGATGTCCCGCACGGCGTCGGTGTCGTCGGCCACCGGCTCCAGCCGGGCCATCAGCGCCTCGGGCAGCACCGAGCCGTTCATCGTGGCCATGCGGATGAGGCCGGGCACCTGGATCGGCGGCATCACGCCCGGCAGGACCGGGGTCGAGCACCCGAGGGCGGCGAGCTCGTCGACCATGCGCAGATGGTCGTCGGCGTCGAAGAAGAACTGCGTGACCCCGAAGTCGGCGGCCTCCAGCTTGGCGGCGAGGAAGCGACGGTCGGACGTCCGGTCGCCGCCCGACCGGGGGTGCAGCTCCGGGTGGGCGGCCACGCCCACGGAGAAGTCCCCCGAGTGGTCGCGCACGATCTCGACCAGCTCGGTGGCGTAGGTGAAGTCGCCGCCGGGGTCGCTGCCGTCGGCGGGAGGGTCGCCCGCCAGGGCCAGGATGTTGTGGACCCCGGCCGCCGCGTACTCGTCGAGCAGCTCGGTGATCTGCGCCCGGGTGTGCCCCGAGCAGGTCAGATGGGCCATGGCCGGGAACGGCTGGGTGCGGTTGACGTCGATGACGATGTCGCGGGTGCGGTCGCGGGTGGACCCGCCCGCCCCGTAGGTCACCGACACGAACGATGGGTGCAGCGGGGCCAGCTCGTGGATGGTCTTCTCGAGCTGCCGCTCCATCTCGTCGGTCTTCGGCGGGAAGAACTCGAAGCTCAGCGTGCGGCCGGCGGCCAGCAGGTCGACGATCCTGTCGCCGGGCCGGGGCGCGGTGGTCATGGGTCAGCTCCTCGATGACGTCGGATCTGCGTCACCGGGCCGGACGCACCAGCGCCACCCATGTCGGCCCGAAGCGCCACAGAGCCTACCCGACCGCACGCTCCGCGATCGCCACGGTGTTCCGCAAGAGCATGGCGACCGTCGTCGGACCGACGCCGCCGAGCCGCGGCGTGATCCACGACGCCACCTCGCCCACCGACTCGTCCACGTCGGGCAGCAGCACGCGCCCCCGCCAGCTCACGCCGCCGGACACCACCACGGCGCCCGGCCGGACCATGTCCGGCGTGATCGTGCCGGGCACGCCGACGGCGGACACCACGACGTCGGCCTCCCGGGTGTAGGCGCCGACGTCCGGGACCCCCGTGTGCACGACCGTGACGGCAGCGTTGGCGCCCGGGGCCTTGAGCGTGAGCAGCAGCGCCAGCGGGCGGCCCAGCGTCGGGCCCCGGCCCACCACCACCACGTGCTTGCCGGCGATCTCGATGCCGTAGTGGACGAACATCTCGCGGATGCCGGCCGGCGTGGCCGGCACCGGCCCGGCCTCCTGGAGGACGAGCTTGCCCAGGCTCACCGGGTGGAGGCCGTCGGCGTCCTTGGTCGGGTCCATGGCGAGCAGGGCCTGGTTGAAGTCGAACTGCTCGGGCACCGGGTGCTGGATGAGGTAACCGTCGACCTCGGGGTCGGCGTTGAACTGCTCGACCGCGGCCAGCAGGTCGGCCTGCGTCCCGTCCCCGGGGACGCCGACGTGCTTGGAGATCACCCCGACCTCGGCGCACAGCTCGTGCTTCTTGCGGATGTAGCCGGCCGACGCCGGATCGTCTCCCACCAGGATCGTGCCCAGCCCGACGGTCCTGCCCCGCTGGCCGAGGGCCTCGACGCGCTTGCCGACGTCGGCCACCACGGCGTCGGCGACGGGGGCTCCGGCCAGCAATTGCGCGCTCACCGGTGCACCCTTCGGGCGCACGGGTGAGCGCATCGCCACTTCGTGGCGACGGAGCGACGGTGCTTCTGGACCTCGCTTCGCTCGGTCATGGCACCCATTGTGGCGGGTCGTAGCCTGGGCCCCATGACCATTGACGGCCCGGACGACCTCGACGGCCTGCGGCGCGCCGGCGCGGTGGTGGCGGAGGCCCGCGACGCCATGCTGGCCGCGGTGGGCCCCGGCGTGACCACGGCTGACCTCGACGCGGTCGGCCGCGCCGTGCTGCGGGCCCACGGGGCCCGGTCGGCGCCGATGGCGGTCGGCTTCCCCGCCGCCACCTGCATCAGCGTGAACGACGAGGCGGCCCACGGCATCCCCTCGCCCACCCGCGTCCTGCGGGCCGGCGACCTGGTGAACGTGGACGTGTCGGCCGAGCTCGACGGCTATTGGGCCGACACCGGGGCCAGCGCGCCCGTGGGCGCGGTCGCCCCCGTCGCCGCCCGCCTGCTGGCCGCCACCCGGGAGGCCCAGGCCGACGCCATGGCCGCCGCCCGGGCCGGACGCCCGATGCGGCACATGGGCCGGGCGGTGCAGCGCTGCGCCCGCCGCCACGGGTTCAGCGTGATCGCCAACCTGTGCGGCCACGGCGTGGGCGGGTTCCTGCACGAGCCCCCCAGCGTCCCCAGCGTCGAGGACATCACCGACCGCACCGTCCTCCACGAGGGCCTGGTCCTCGCCGTCGAGCCGTTCCTGGCGACCGGCGGCACCCACGCCTGGCAGGACGCGGACGGCTGGACGCTGCGCACCGACGACGGCAGCCTGGCCGCCCAGTTCGAGCACACGATCGTGGTCACCAGCGGTCGCCCGCTGGTGCTGACTCAGCCGTCGTCGCGCTTGTAGATCGACCGCTTGGGGCTGCGGAAGAAGTCCCGCAGCAGCGGCTCGAACTCCTCGAGCGCCATGGTGGGGTAGTCGGGGTCGAACGCAGGCTGGTCGTACTCGGCGCAGAACTCGGCCGTGAGGTCGTAGTGCGGGTGGCCCTCGAACTGGTCCCGCATGTTCCGGTCGAGGCCCAGGTGGTGGAAGAAGTAGTAGCCCTGGAAGACGCCGTGCTTCTCCACCATCCAGTGGAGGTCGTCGTCGACGAAGGGCTTGACGACGGCCGCCCCGACGTCCGGGTGGTTGAACGACGCCAGCGTGTCGCCGATGTCGTGCAGCAGGGCGCAGGCCACGTAGTCGTCCGGCCGGTCGGCCCGGTAGGCGCGGGTGGCGGTCTGGAGCGAGTGGGTGAGGCGGTCGATCTTGAACCCACCGAAGTCGCCGTCGAGCAGGCGAAGGTGGGTCATCACCCGGTCGGGCAGGCCGGGGTAGAAGGCCAGCGACGAGGCGGCGATGCGCTGCCAGTCCTCGGCGGTCCCCTCGGTCATGGCGGTGAAGGTGGCGCGGAGCGGCTCGGTGGTGGTCACGTCCCCACGGTACGGGGTTCCGGTCAGTGGAGGAAGTGGCGCTCGCCCGTGAAGACCATCGCCAGGCCCAGCTCGTCGGCCCGGGCGATGTTCAGCTCGTCGTGCATGCCCCCACCCGGCTGGATGACCACGGCCACGCCCGCGGCGGCCGCGGCCTCGATGCCGTCGGGGAAGGGGTAGAAGGCGTCGCTGGCGCAGGCCCCGCCCGCGGCGCGGCCGGCGGCCTTGGCCGTGGCCAGCTCGCCCGACTCGACCCGGTTCTGCTGGCCGGCGCCGATGCCCCAGGCCACGCCGCCCTTGACGAGCACGATGGCGTTCGACTTCACCCAACCGCACACCCGCCACGCCAGCTCGGCGTCGGCCAGCTCGGCCGCGGTCGGCCGGCGCTCGGTCACGACCCGCCAGTCGTCCCGCCCGGCCACGAACCGGTGCGGGTCCTGGACCAGCAGGCCGCCGGTGATCGGGCGCAGGTGCCAGCGATCGGACGACGGGGCGGGAGCCTCGAGGACCCGGGTGTTCTTGCGCTTGGCCGCCAGCGCCGCCACCGATCCCGGGGCGTAGCCGGGCGCGATGACCACGTCGGCCTGGGCCGCGGCGACCATGCGCTCGACCGTGGCCTCGTCGACGACCTCGCTGACCGCAACGACGCCGCCGAAGGCGGAGCGCTCGTCGCACTCGAACGCCCGCTGGTAGGCGGCGGCCGGGTCGTCCGCCACTGCGGCGCCGCACGGGTTGGCGTGCTTGACGATGACCGCCGCGGGCCGCCCGAACGTCCGGGCGAGGTCGTGGACCAGCTGCCAGGCGGCGTCGGCGTCGTAGAGGTTGAGGTAGCTGAGCGCCAGGCCGCCGTGCTGGGTGAGCGACGCCCACCACGGGTCGGCGCCGTCCGCGCGGTACAGGGCGGCCCGCTGGTGGGGGTTCTCGCCGTAGCGCAGCGCCAGCGGCTCCCGGGTGTAGGCGAGGTGGACCGAGGCGGGCAGGTCGCCGGCCTCCGGACCGGTCTCGTCGAACCACGTGGCGACCGCGGCGTCGTAGGCCGCGGTCCGGGCGAAGGCCGTGCGGGCCAGCCGCCGGCGGGTGACGTCGCTCAGCCGCCCGTCGGCCCGCAGCTCCTCGAGGACCGCGGGGTAGTCGGCCGGGTCGGTCAGCACCCCCACGACGGCGTGGTTCTTGGCCGCGGCCCGGATCAGGGCCGGCCCGCCGATGTCGATGAGGTCCTCGGCGCCCGTGGCCCCGTGCTCGAAGGCGGCCGGGTCCGACCCGAACGGGTACAGGTTGGACACCACCAGGTCGAACGCCTCTATGCCGTGGGTGGCCATGTCGGCGGCGTGGGCCGGGTCGGACGGGTCGGCCAGCAGCCCACCGTGGACCAGCGGGTGCAACGTCACGACCCGGTGCCCGAGGATCGGCGGGAAGCCGGTGAGCTCGGACACGTCGGTCACAGCCAGCCCGGCGTCGCGCAGGGCCGCCGCCGTCCCGCCCGACGACACCAGGTCGCACCCGAGATCAGCCAGCTCGCGGGCCAGTTCGGCGATGCCGGACTTGTCGTAGACCGAGAGGAGGGCCCTCACTGCTGCTCCTTCTCCCCGAGCTCGTCGAGGAACCGTCGGATGGTGGCCGGGTACAGGCGGCGCTCGACCTGCTTGATGCGCTCGTGCAGCGTCTCCTCGGTGTCGCCGGGGAGCACGGGCACGACCTCCTGGGCCAGGATCGGGCCGGCGTCGACCTCGGCGGTCGCCAGGTGCACCGTGCAGCCCGTCACCTTGACCCCGTGGGCCAGCGCGTCACGCACGGCGTGCCAGCCGGGAAACGACGGCAGCAGCGCGGGGTGGGTGTTGAGGACCCGCCCGCCGAAGGCCGCGGGCAGGCCCGGCACGACCGTGCCGAACCCGGCCATCACGACCACGTCGACGCCGTAGGACCGCAGGAGCTTGACCAGCTGCTCGCCGTACGCGTCCCGGTCGAAGCCCGGGCCCCAGTCGGTCCGCTCGACCAGCTCGGCCGGAACGCCCCGCTCAGCAGCGATGCCGAGGGCCCGGCAGGGGCGGTCCGCCACCACCACCGCGAGGGGCAACGCCTCCTCGATGATGGCGTGCAGTAGGGTGCCGCTGCCAGACGCGAGCACGGCGACCTGGGCTGGGGGCATCGGTGCGATGGTAGCGGTCGGGGTCACCGCCACCGGTTGCCCGGACAGGACAGCGTGCCGGCTGGTTGGACAAACCTGACCCGACAGACACGAGGCGCAATCGTCATGGATCTCAACAAACTCTCCACCGCCGACAAGGTCATCGGCGTGTCGGCGATCGTCTTCCTGATCGCCTTCTTCCTGCCGTGGTGGGGCATCGACACCGACTTCGGCTCGGCCAGCAACAGCGGCGCCGACTACTTCCTGACCGGCTGGCTCCCGCTGCTGCTCGTCATCGGCATCGTGGTGGTGATCGCCATCCAGCGGTTCTCCACCACGCGACTGCCCGACCTGCCGCTGCCGTGGAACCAGGTCATCATGATCGCCGGCATCGTCGTCGGCGTCCTGGTGGTCCTGCGGCTGATCGTCCCCGCGGACGAGGGTTCGGCCGGCTTCACCATCGACCTGGACCGGATGTACGGCCTGTTCGTCGCCACCCTGGCCGCCATCGGCGTGGCCGTGGGCAGCGTGCTCAAGAGCCGCGAGCCGGCCGAGGTCTACGGGGGCGGCACCAGCTACCCCGGCTCGCCGCCGCCCCCGCCGCCGCCCGGCGGCCAGACCTTCTGACCACCCCGCCCGCCGCCCCGGCGGCGGCCTGAACGACGCACGAGGCCCCGCTCCGGCGGGGCCTCGCCGCGCCCGGCGACCCGACCCCACCGGCGGCCGACCCACCCCTACTGTGGCGAGATGGCAAGCAACGGAGGCGCCCCGCAGGGGCGCTTGGCGGCGTGGACCCGGCGGCGACCCGAGCCTCGGCTGTGGATCACCGTCGCCGGCACAGGCTGCGTTCTGGCCGTGCTCGGCGTCATCTTCATCTCCGGCGACGCCCAGGCGCCCAGCGACGGCGACGACGGCTCGAACCTGCCCGGCGTCCTGCTGTGCCTGGCGGTGGTGGCGGCCGGCTTCGTGCTCATGCACTTCTTCCGAGAGCTGCCGGCGTCGACCGCGGGCGTGACCGCGGTCGTGCTCGGCCTGCCGGCGCTGATGTTCTTCCTCACGTTCGACGAGGACAGCGTCCCGCCCGTGTCGCTCGAGGCGATCCTCGGCGGCTCGGCCCTGGTGTGGCTGATCGCCTACCTGGTCGGGCCTGGCGCGGGCCGGCCGATCCTGCTGGGCGTGGCCCTGCTGTTCGGCTGGCTCTTCACCGTCCAGGCGGTGGAGGACCCGTTCCAGAACGGCATCGAGCCCCCCGCCATCGTCGAGGAGGAGCCGTTCGGCGTCGACACCGGCGACGAGGCGTCCAGCGACCCCTTCGAGGACGAGTTCGGCAGCGAGTTCGACGACGAGTTCGGCCGCGACTCCGAGGGCGACGCGTTCGATGTCGGGCGGGGCGGCGATGCCTCGGCCACGACGATCGGCATCATCTCGGCGCTGTTCGGCGGCGGCTATCTCCTCGGGGCCCGGCTGCTCGACCGGCGCGGGCAGCGCGGCGCGGCCGTCCCGTTCGCGTTCGTCGGCCACGTCGCGCTGCCGGTCGGCATCGCGTTCCTCGGCGACGACCTGGAGGCGCTCGGCGCGGGCATCGCCTTCGTCGTCGTCGGCGCGCTGGTGATCTGGTCCGGTGCCCTGGGCGGCCGCCGGGCGACGACGGTCATCGGCGCCGCCGAGATCTTCCTCGGCATCATCCTGATCCTGGGCGACGTGATGGAAGAGGCGTCGGCGACCAGCGTGGGCACGGCCATGTTCGTGATCGGCGCTCTGATCGTCCTGGTGGCCCAGCTGCTGCACTCCCAGACCCGCGAGACGCCCCAGCTCACGCCGGGGCCGTCGCAGTTCGACGGCTCGGCCGGACCCCGCAAGGAGGTCCGGCCGTCGTTCGCCCCGATGGGCGGACCCCCTCCGGGCCGGCCCTGGCAGCCGGGTGCCCAGCCGTCGGGGCCGTACCCCCCGCCGGGACAGCCCGGCGCACCGCCGGGACAGCCGCCCGCGGCCGTGGGCCCGCAGCCACCGCCCCCGCCACCCCCGCCCGGCGGCGGCGCGTTCTGATCGGTCGCCCCGGGCCTAGAGCCCGCGGACGACCTCGACCATCAGCTGGCCGGCCTCGGTGGGGTTCAGCCCCACCCGGGCGCCGGCGTCGCGCAGGGCGTTCATCTTGGCCTGGGCCGTGCCCTTGCCCCCGGACACGATGGCCCCGGCGTGGCCCATCTTCTTGCCGGGCGGGGCGGTCACGCCCGCGATGTACGACACGACCGGCTTGGACATCTTGGAGGCGATGAACTCGGCGGCCTCCTCCTCGGCCGAGCCGCCGATCTCGCCGATCATCATCACGGCGGCGGTCTGGGGGTCGGCCTCGAACCGCTCCAGGCAGTCGATGAACGACGTGCCCGGCACGGGGTCGCCGCCGATGCCGACGCAGGTCGACACGCCGATGTCGTTGAGCTTGAGCTCGTAGAGCGCCTGGTAGGTGAGGGTGCCGGAGCGGCTGACGATTCCGACCGCCTTCTGGCCGTCGACCGGCGACTTGGCGATGTGGCCGGCGGTGATGCCGATGTTGGCCTTGCCGGGGCTGATGATGCCGGGGCAGTTGGGGCCGAGCAGCGTCACCTCGGGGAAGTCCCGCCGCAGCTTGTTGAAGAACCAGGCCTCGTCCTGGGCGGGGACGCCCTCGGTGATGCAGACGATGAACGAGACGCCGCCCTCGGCCGCCTCCATCACCGCGTCCCTGACCCCGGGAGCCGGGATGAAGATGCAGCTGGCGCTGGCGTCGGTCTCGGCCACCGCGTCGGCCACCGTGGCGAACACGGGGATGCCGTCCACGTCCGTGCCGGCCTTGCGGGGGTTGGTGCCGGCCACCACCTGGGTGCCGTAGTCGCGGTTGAGCAGCCCGTAGAAGCGGCCCTGGCTGCCGGTGAGGCCCTGGTAGACGACCTTGGTGGTCTCGTCGACGAAGATGCTCATGGCGGGCTCCCTACCGGGCGGCGAGCGCGACGGCGGTCTGGGCCGCGTCGATCATCGTGGGCTGCATCTGCAGCGTGTCGGACAGGTGGGGCTGGAGGATCTCGCGCCCGAGGTCGGCGTTGGTGCCGTCGAGGCGGATCACGATGGGCACGTCGATCTGCACCCGCCCGAGGGCGGTGACGATGCCGTTGGCCACCTCCTCGCCCTTGGTGATGCCGCCGAAGATGTTGATGAAGATCGACCGGACGTCGGGGTCGTTGTTGATGACCTCGAGCGCCCCCGACATGATCTCGGCGGAGGCGCCGCCGCCGATGTCGAGGAAGTTGGCGGGCTCCCCGCCCACCTGGTTGACGATGTCGACGGTCGACATGGCCAGCCCGGCGCCGTTGGCGATCACGCCGACGTAGCCGTCGAGCCCGACGTACTGGAGCCCCTTGTCGTGGGCCGCTTGCTCGCGCTCGTCGCGGACCTGGGTGGCCTCGTACTCCTCGTAGTCCGGGTGGCGGAACAGCGCGTTGTTGTCGAGCGTGACCTTGGCGTCGAGGGCGTGGACCTCGCCGGTCGGCTTCAGGATCAGCGGGTTGATCTCGACCAGGTCCGCGTCGCCCTCGACGTAGGCCCGGTACAGCTTGAGCAGGATGTCGACCGTGCCCTCGGTCGCCTGCGGGTTCAGGTTCGCGGCCGCCACCCAGGCCCGGGCCTGCTCCTCGGTCAGCCCGTCGACCGGGTCGACCCAGATCTTGGCGATGGCGTCGGGGTTCTCGGCCGCCACGGCCTCGATCTCGACGCCGCCCTCGGCAGACAGCAGGCCGAGGTGCTTCTTGGCCGAGCGGTCGAGGGTGAAGCTGGCGTAGTACTCCTCGGCGATGTCGGAGGCCAGCTCGATCCACAGGGTCTCGACCGTGTGGCCGTTGATGTCCATGCCGAGGATGTTGGCGGCGTGCGTGCGCACGGCTTCGGCGTCGGCGGCGAGCTTGATCCCGCCGGCCTTGCCGCGGCCGCCCACCTGCACCTGGGCCTTGACCACGACCGGGTAGCCGATGCGCTCGGCCGCGGCCACGGCGTCGTCCACGGTGGTCACGGCCTCGCCCGGGCTGACGGGGATGTCGTAGCGGGCGAAGAACTGCTTGCCCTGGAATTCGAACAGGTCCAACGCTGCGGCTCCTGTGCTGGTCCGGCCGGCCGTTTTGCGGTGCGACGGCACCGGGTGGCGATACTACGGGCGTGGCCCCGACCACTCCCAAGTCCGCCCTGACCACCCGCCGATGAGTCCCGTCGCGCAGAGCCGGGGCCACGCCGGGCGCGCCCTGGCGGTGTCGGCGGTGGCGGTGGGAGTGCTGATCGCGGTGGCGGCCGGCATCGCCATGCTGGCCTCGCGCGGCGAGGTGGACGTCAAGCTGGGCGACGAGGTGTTCTCCGGCCAGGACGTCGACCGGCTGGCGGCCGAGATCGAGGACCGCGGGCCCATCCTCTACGCCGACACCGCCGGCGGCAGCCGGGACATCGTGGTCACCCACCTGGGCGACGACCCCCAGTCCGGCTGGTACGCCTTCGCGGCCCGGCCCCCGGGCGTGTCCCGCGAGTGCACCGTGCAGTCCCGCGACCGGGACGGACCGTTGCGCCTGCTGGGCCCGGACCGCGAAGTCACGGGCGAGTGCGACGGCCGGGAGTTCCCGCCGGACGGCGAGGGGCTGCCGCAGTACCCGGCCACCGTGCGGGACGGGAAGCTCGACATCGACCTCAACGCCGCCGACCGGGCCACCTCGACCACCGCCTGAACCTTCCGCCCCCGGGCGTCGTCTCACCGGGGTGAGGGAGGAGGAGGGGCCATGTCGGTGGTGGCAGCGGTGGTGCTGGCCGCGACAGTCGGGAGCTGGTCGGGTGGAGGTGACCTGCTGTACCCGGGGCGGGACCGCTACGAGCCCGGGCAGGAGGTGACGGTGATCGGCTACACGTCGAACGGCGACACGACCTGGCGGACGGCGGGGCCCATGTACGCCTGGCTGTCGCCCGTCGCCCCCGGCGCACACCTGCGCCTCGGGCCGGCCCAGGTCCTCGACCGGCCCGAGCTGGATCCCGGGCGCCCGGTGCGGGTGGGTGCCACCTTCCGGCTTCCCGCGGATCTGCCGCCCGGGGCCTACTGGGTCGAGGTGTGCAACGCCGACTGCACTGCGCACGTCGGGTGGTTGATGGGCGGCAACGTCTACGTGGGCGTCCCTCCGAGCCATCCCGTCGTGCGGGAGTGGCCGCTCGCCGAGCCCGCCATCCGGTGGCTGGAGGACGGGGCACTGCTCCTGGGCCCGGGGGCTCGGCTGCTCACCGCCGCCGACGTCCGGGCCGGGCGGACCGATGCCGGTATCCCGCTGCTGCCCACGCCGCCCGCGAGCGAGCGGCCCACCCGGGTCACGGCTCCGCCGGCACACGACCCGGCGCCGGCCCCGGCGCGGTCGACCGCCACCCCCGATCGGCGGGGCGGCGAGCCCGTGGTCCCGTGGCTGGTCGCCGGGGTTGCGGTGCTGGCGGTGTGGTGCTGGGCCTGGCGGCTGGGGCCGCGGATCACGGTCCGGTGACCCGGTGGACAGCCGGGGGGCGAGCCGCCACGATGAGCGCCGTCGGTGACCCAGGAGCGGGAGCCGCGCGTGGAGGAACTGGACCCTGCCCTGATCCGGGCCGCGGCCGCCGGCGACCTGGCGGCGTTCGAGCGGGTCGTGCGGGCGTACCAGCAGCACGTGTGGCGGTTCCTGCGCCGGCTGCTGGGCGACCCGGCGGCGGCCGAGGACGTCGCCCAGGAGACGTTCCTGCGGGTGTACCGGGGGCTCCCCCGCTTCGCCCACCAGGCCAAGTTCTCGACCTGGGTCTTCCAGATCGCCCGCAACGCCGGGCTCGACGAGCTGCGCCGGCGGCGGCGCCGGGACCGGCTGGCGGCGGCTGTGCGGGCCCCGGCGGCGGTGGGACCGGTGGGCGAGGCCCGGGCCGAGATCGAGGCGGCGCTGGCGGACCTGCCGCTCGACCTGCGGGAGGCGCTGGTGCTGGTGGAGGTGTTCGGCCTGCCCTACGCCGATGTGTCGGAGGTCGTCGGGGCGCCGCTGGGAACCGTCAAGAGCCGGGTGTTCCGGGCCCGGGAGCGCCTGCAGGCGTGGGCGGGCGCCGAGGACGGGGAGGCCGTCGGTGACGTGTGACGACGCCCGGCTGGCCGTGTCCCTGCGGGCCGACGGCGAGCTCGACCCGGCCGGGGTGGACGCGCTCGACGACCACCTGGGGGGCTGCCCCGACTGCCGGCGGTTCGAGGCGGGCGTCGGACGCGTCCGCGCCGCGCTGCGGTTCGAGCCGATCGGCGAGGCCCCCGACGTGGCGTCAACCGTGATTTGGCGGCACATACGACGAGATATCGACGTGAGCGCCGCCAAATCGTCGTGGGGGGTCGCCGCCGCCGTCGCCCTGGTCGCCGGCCTGGTGGCGGGGGCCACCTTCGTGGGGGTCGGGCGGGAGCCGCAGGCGCCAGCGGCCGCCGACATCCCGGCCCTGGTGGTGGCGGCCCAGCCGGGCGTCGAGACCGTGGACGCCCGGTTCACGCTGCGCGAGTCGACCCGCCCGGGCCCCCGGGACGGGCGACTCGTCTACGCGGCCCCCGAGGCGCTGGCGCTCACGGTCGGGGACGACCGCCTCGTGGCCGACGGGGACCGCTCGTGGCAGGACGCCGCCCGCCCCTGCTCGCCCGCCCCCGGACGCGTGCGGTGCCCGGCCGAGGAGCGGCGCTGGGTGCGGTCGGTCACCGGCCGCGAGCCGTTCTCGGGGACCGCGGCCGTCCCGCTGGACCTGGTCGTGCCGGTCGACAGCTTCTCCCTGGCCGCCGCGACGGGCGGGGCGGCGTCGCGCACGATCGCCGGCCGCCCGGCGGTCGGCGCCGAAGTGACCGCAGCTCAGATGGCCCCGTTCCTCGAGGGGCTCGCCGAGGCCGCCGGCCTGCGGCCGGTGCACCCGGCCGACCCGGCCGAGGTGTGGCTCGACGCCGACCACCTCGTCCCGCTGGCGGTGACCGTGCGGGCCGGCGGCGACGCCGGCCGGGCTGCGTGGGCGGCCGCCGCGGGGGTCAGCGACACCCCCGGCGCGGTGATCGTCGAGTTCGCCGTGACGTCGGCCCAGGTCAACGAGCCGGTCGACCCCGCGGTGTTCGCGCGGCCCGGCGGGCCGGCGGACGCGGCCACCGACGCCGGGTTCCGACCCGGTTCCGCCGCCCCCGCGCCGACGCCCTCCCCCGGCGCGCTGCCCGCCGGGTTCCGCCCCCACCGGGCCGGCGCGGTCGCCACCCCGGGCGGCCCGGAGGTCGGCGTGCGGTCCTGGACCGACGGCCGGGCCTGGCTCACGGTGCGGGCCACGGCCGGTTGGTCGGGCGGACGGCTGTTCGGCGACCTGGGGCCCGACGTCGTGCCGGTCGACCTGGGCAACGCGGGCGTGGGCTACGCCCGCGCCGACGGGCGGGCGGTCGCGCTGCACGGCGACGGGCTGGACGTGGTCGTCGCCGGGAGCCTGGCCCCGACCGACCTGCGGGCGGTGGCCGCCGGCCTCGGCGTCGTGGGCCGAGGGGTCCCCGCCACCTGGGCGGAGGCCGCCACCGCCACGATCACCGAGGCGGCCCGCGCCCTGCCGGGCCTGCTGGTCCCCGGGGAGGACCTGGCCGGGTTCGGCGCCGCCGCGGTCCGCATCGACGGCGACACGGTCTCCCAGGTCTACGCCGGTCCCGGCGAGCGGGGGTTCGCACTGGTCCAGCGGTCCGTGGGCCACGTCCCGCCCCCGGCCGACGGTGACGAGGTCGGCGTCGCGGTCCGGGGCGCGCCCGGCCGCTACAGCTACCAGCGCGGCCAGCTCGACTGGGTCGAGGGTGGCGCCGCCCGCAGCCTCCGCAGCCCCACGCTGGGCCTGCCCGAGCTCCTCGCGGTGGCCGAGGGCCTGGAGCCGGCGTGAGGCGGCCCCCGGCGCCGGTCGTCGTGGCGGTGGCGGTGCTGGCCGCGGTGGCGGGCACGGCGGCCGGGGCGGCGCTGATGGCCCGGGTCCAGGACAGCGGCGCCCGTACGGCGCCGGAGCCGACGACCACGCTCCCCGCTCCGGTCGCTACCAGCGCCCCGCAGGCGCCCGGGTCGGCCGTGCTGCTGGCGTGGACACCGGCCTCGCTCGATCCCGGCCTGGCCGCGGCGGCCGCCGCCGACCCGGCGGTGCAGGCCACGTCCGTCGTGGCCGCCGGCGTGGTCGACCTCGTGGCCACCCGGGACGCGGGCGGAGCACCGGTCGACGCCCTCGACGGCGGGTGGGCGTACCCGCTCGACAGCATCGCCGTCGACCCGGCGTCCCACGCCGAGTTCGCCGGCCTGGCCGACCGAGCGGCCGTCGCCGGGCTCGCGCCCGGGCAGGCGCTGCTCGGGCGCACCTCCGCCGGCCTCCGCCGGCTCGGGCCCGGCGGCGTCCTCCGGGTGGCCGGCGGGCTCGAGCTCACCGTCGCCGCCGTGGTCGACGACACCGCCATCGGCGGGGCCGAGCTGGCGGTCGACCGAGCCTCCGGCGAGGCGCTCGGCCTGACGACGCCCCGCTTCGTGCTGGCGGCCTACACCGGCGACCGGGCGGCGATCGAGACCCGTTGGCGTGCGGCGCTGAGCGGCGGCGACAACGTCCGGTTCCGGGGCCCGGGGGAGACGCCGTTCCTCCGCCACGGCGACGCGGTCCTGCCGCAGGCCCAGATCAAGGCCCGGTTCGGCGAGTTCGCCTACCGGCCCGGAGCCGGCGACCAGGTCGAGCAGGACCCCGCCTGGCAGCAGGCCAACCTCGTCCAGGTCGAGCTGCCGATCATCGGGCGGGCCCGCTGCCACCGGGACGTCGTGGGCGCGCTGGCCGGTGCCCTCGGCGAGGTCGAGCGCTCGGGCCTCGCCCCCCTCGTCGACCCGGCCGGGTTCGCCGGCTGCTGGAACGCCCGCCGCACCCGGGGCGGCATCGCCCTGTCCCGCCACGCGTGGGGGGTCGCCGTCGACCTGAACGCGGGCGCCAACCCGACCGGGTTCGCCTCGGTCCAGGACCCCCGACTGCTCGAGGTGTTCGCCCGCTGGGGGTTCACCGAGGGGAGTGGCTGGCTCGTGCCGGACGCCGGCCACTTCGAGTACGTCGCCCCACCGACCGCTTCTGCCACTCCGTAACGTCCTAGCTGCATGACCACCTCCACCTCACCCCTCGCCCGCGGCCACGTCGCCCCCCGCCTGCCGGCCCAGGACCTGGACCGGGCCCAGGCCTGGTACCGGGACAAGCTCGGCATGGAGCCCGCCGAGGAGCGGGAGGGCGGACTGCGCTACGTGTGCGGCGACACCTGGTTCGGCGTGTTCACCTCGACGGGCGCGCCGTCCGGCACCCACACCCAGATGGCCTGGACCGTCGACGACATCGACGAGACCGTCGCTTTCATGCGGGCCCGCGGCGTCGTGTTCGAGGAGTACGACATCCCCGGGCTACCGATGGTCGACGGCATCGTCGACATCCCCGGCAACTACCCGTCGCTCGGCTCCGGCGAGCGCGCCGCCTGGTTCCGCGACAGCGAGGGCAACCTGATCGGCCTCGGCCAGACGGTGCCGTAGCCCCGCAGGTGGTCCGCTAGGCCAGGAACCAGTCCCACAGTGCGGCGGCGAGGTCGGCGTCCGGCACGCCGTGCCAGTCGCCGGCCAGGCTGCGGTGGGTGCCTCGGGGCAGGTTGGCGGCCACGCTCGCCGCCCAGCCGGTGAGGTCGTCGGAGCTGCCCTGGCTGTCGAGCACCAGCGTCGGCACGTCGACCGACCGGGCGGTGGCGGCGGAGGTCGCGTCGCCGAGCCGGCAGTCGTAGACCAGCGTGTGGGCGATGGCGGCCATGGCGGCGACCGTCTCGTCGCCCATGCCGGCCACGATCTCCTCGGGCACGCCGATGGCCTCGTGGAAGCGCATGACGGCCTCGACCCGCCGGCCGGCGCCCACGAGCTCGTCCAGCTCGGCCGTGAGCGGGTCGGCGCCGGCGCCCTCCTCGGCGAGGGGCGGCTCGAGCAACGCGAGGCGGGAGATGGGGGCGTCCCCCGCCCCGGCGCGCAGCGCCACGAGGGCGCCCGAGGAGAAGCCGAACACCAACGCCTCGCCGCCACCCGGCCCGGCGATCACCGCCGCCAGGTCCTCGACCTCCCGGTCGGGGGCGTACGGCAGGGTGTCGCCGCTCTCACCCCGGCCCCGGCGGTCGTAGGTCACCGTCGTGAAGGCCCGGGCGAGCTCGGGGATCAGCGAGGTCAGGGACCCGAAGCCCCGGTACGCGCCCGCGGGGTCCACCACCACGAGCGGCGGTCCGGACCCGGTCTCCGAGCAGGCGATCTTCGTACCGTCGGCCGACACGACAGTCGTCATGCCCCTACGACCGGACGGCGCGCCGAAACTCATCGCGCCCGCGTCGGATACCCCCGATGGTCGCTGGGGGGGCGATCAGTAGTCGTACGGGTCGTCGGTCGGCTGGTCGCCGGAGCCGGAGTCGCTCCCGCCGGCCGTCGCCTCGCCTCTGTTCAGCTCGCCGTCGGGGGCGACGGCGAACCACACACCACCAAACCCCTGGCCGTTCACGTCGCCGGCGGCCTGGTCGCCGGAGAACGTGTAGAGCGGCCAGTCGCCCGCCACCAGCTGGAAGGAGCCGTCGGAGCGCTCGGTCACCGTGAACACGGCGGCGTCCAACCCGGCCGGGAGCTCGCCGTTCTCGACCGCGACCGGGGGCCACTCCTCGGAACACCCCTCGTTGCAGCTGGACGTGCCGCCCGAGTCGACGGTGAACGCGTACACGGTCATCCCGTCCGCGGTGGTCAGCACCTCGCCGAGGTCGCTCTCCGACGCCTGCACCACCGCATCGGATGCGGGGGCGCTGGCGCTGCCCGAGCCCTGCTCGGACTGGCTGCCCTGGTCCGCGGTCGAGGTGGAGTCGTCGTCGTCACCGCACGCCCCGAGCGCCAGGATCAGCGCACCGGCCACCGTCGCTGTCAGGATCCTCGACCGCACTACGGGTCCCCCATCTGTCGTTCAGGTCTGCCCGGTTGCAGTACGCCCGCCACCCTGCGAGCGGTTCGCGATCCGCACGGGGCACAATGGCGGCGTGTGGCCGGACGACGCCGACCTCGTGGCCCGCTTTGCCGCAGGTGACGAGCTGGCGGTCAAGACGCTCTACGAGCGCTTCGCCGGGCCCGTGCTGACCGTGGCCATGAGCGCGCTCGGCCGGCGGGACCTGGCCGACGAGGTGGTGCAGACCACCATGCTGAAGGCGTGGCGGGCGGCGGGCACGTTCGACCCGTCCCGGGAGCTGGCCCCGTGGATCTATGCCATCGCCCGGCGGGTGGCGATCGACGTCCATCGGCGCGAGGCCCGGGCCCCGGTCCCGTCCGAGGTGGCCGACGACGTGGGCGTCGAGCCACTGTCGTTCTCCCGGACCTGGGAGGCATGGGAGGTGCGGTCCGCCATCGACCAGCTGCCCGCCGACGAGCGGCAGGTGGTCTGGCTGTCCCACATGGCGGGGCTGACCCACCGGGAGATCGCGGCGCGTCTGCGGGTGCCCATCGGGACCGTGAAGTCCCGGTCGGCCCGGGCCCACCGCCGGCTGGCGGCCCTGCTCGGGCACGTCGTGGGGGTGACGAAGTGATGATCCCGCGAACCGGGCGCGGCCAGGGGGCGTATTGGGCGACGAGGACAGCTGTCGACGTGCAGGTAGCAGAAGCGTGAACGAGGACGAGTTCGCCCGGCGACTGGAGGCCGGCGATTCCGAACCGGGACCCGGCGACGACCTGCGCGCCCTGCTGGCCGACCCCCACGTGTGGGCCGGGCCGGACCCGGGCGGCGCAGAGGCGCTCCTGGCGGCGATCCATGCGGACCAGCGCACACGCGCCTCGGCCGCGGACCCGGACGCACCGGATGTGGTCACCTCGGCCCCCGGCGGCGCAGCCGCACACTTCCGATCGACGCCGCCGTCACGTCACTCTGCCACCGGGACCCGCCCTCGGCGGTGGGTGGTCGTGGCCGCGGCGGCGGCCCTCGTCGTCGTGGCCGGGGCCGTGGGGCTGATGGTCGGGAGGGGCGACGATGGCGGCGGCGGCCTCGAGGGGGTGGAGTTCGCCATCGCCGGCACGCCGCTCGCCCCGGAGGCCTCGGCCGTCGCCACCGTCGACTCCAAGGCGGCGGGCGTGGCCATCGTCCTCCAGGTCGAGGGCCTGGAGGCCGCGGCGCCGGGCACCTACTACGAGGCCTGGGTGGCGGGTGACGGCGGCGCCGTGCCGGCCGGCACGTTCCACATGCGGGGGGGCGACGGCTGGATCTACCTGTGGTCGGGCGTCGACCCGGCCGAGTACCCGACCCTCAACGTCACGCTCGAGCGCGAGGGCGGCGCCGGCGGCTCGGGCGAGGTCGTGCTGACGGGGCCGATCGCCTGACCCGACCGGCTCAGTACACCCAGACCGGAGTGCCCATCGCGGCCGCACCGCTGGCCCACAGCATGTCCATGGCCGAGTTCGTGACCCGGGCGCACCCGTGGGACGCGGGCTGGGCCGGGATGCTGCCCGAGCCGTGGATGGCGATGCCGCCGTTGAAGTACTTGGGCCGGTACAGCGTGCCCAGCGGGGCCTCGCGCAGGCCGTCGATCTCCCGTCGCACCTCGAACTGCCCCGGCGGCGTGGCGGCCCGGGCGGTGCCACCGGTCGAGGTCGTGTAGGCCTCGCCGTTGCCGGTCGAGGTGTTGATCGCCCAGCGGACCTGCCCGCCGTCGACGACGAACAGCACCTGGCGCTCCAGATCGATCTCGAGGCCGCCACCGCCCCGCGGGGTCGGCCGCCCGGCGACGGCCAGGCGCTCCCGGGTGACCGGGCCGGCCACGCCGTCGCGGCCCAGGCCCTCGACCTTCTGGAACGCCATCACCGCCTGGCGGGTGAGCTGGCCGTAGCTGCCGTCGGGCTCGCCCAGCCAGTAGCCGAGGTCGACGAGGCGCTGCTGGAGCGCGGCCACGGCGTCGCCGCTCTCGCCCAGCTCGAGGGTGCCGTCGGCCTCGGGGGCGGGCGGCAGCGTGGTGGTGGTCTCCGGGGGCGGGGGGACCGTGGTCTCGGGCGGGGCGGTGGTCGTCGTCGTGGGTGCGGTCGTCGTGATGCTCGGCGCCGTGGTGGTCGGGGCCTCGGTCGTCCTGGTCGGCCGGTCCGCGGTACTGGTCTCGTCGCCGTCGCCGCCGACCGCGACCGCCACGCCCGCGCCGACGGCCGCCACCACGACCAGGACGACTGCCACCAGAAGGGCGGTGCGCTGCCGGCCGCTCAGGCGGGGCGGGGCGGCGTGGGCCGGCGGGTGATCCTGGGAATCCGGATCGGGGCTGGGATCGGGGTCGGTGTCGGACACTGCTGCTCCTCCGCCGGGCAGGTCAGTTGACGCTGTGTGGACCTATGACTGCGTGCGCTGGCCCGACGTTCCCTGCCGGCCCAAACTGACACATTCGGGTCACAATCCGACGCAGAGGGTACCCGGTCGGCCGCGAAAGGTGTCAGAGCTTGGTCAGGGGCGCCCACGACAGGAGCAGGCGCTTCTCCCCCACGTCCCGGAACCGGACGAGGGCCTCGGTCTTGTCGCCGCCGCCGCTCATGTCGAGGATGACGCCCTCGCCGAACACGTTGTGGCGTACGTCGTCGCCGATCCTGAGGCCCAGCGACTCGGCCCCGCTGCGGGCCGGTCGGCGCGACTCCATCGCCCGGTCGACGATGCGGTCCCGGCCGGCGGCCACACGCAGCGCCCGGTCGCCGGCGCCGCCCACCGTGCCGCTGCGGCCGCGGGCGCCGTCCCCCGGCTGCCAGCCGCCACGCCCGTAGGTGCGGCCGCCGCGGCTGGCCCGGCGGTTGCCCTCCACGTCGTGGACGAGGCCGGCCGGGATCTCGTCCAGGAAGCGGCTGGGCGGGTTGTACTGCGTTCCGCCGAACAGGGTCCGGCTCCACGCGCGGGTGAGGTAGAGGCGCCGGCGGGCCCGGGTGATGCCCACGTAGGCGAGGCGCCGCTCCTCCTCCAGCTGGTCGGGCTCGGTGAGGGAGCGCAGGTGGGGGAAGACGCCGTCCTCCAGACCGATGAGGAACACGACCGGGAACTCCAGGCCCTTGGCCGAGTGCAGGGTCATGAGCACGACGGAGGTGGTGTCGTCGTCGAGGTCGTCGGTGTCGGCGATCAGGCTGATCTGCTCGAGGAACTCCTCGGCGGACTCGGCGTCGTTGGCCGCGCCCACGAGCTCGGCCAGGTTCTCCAGGCGGCCCTCGGCCTCGATGGTGCGCTCGGACTCCAGCTGGTCGAGGTAGCCGGACCGCTCGAGCAGCTGCTGGAGCAGCGGGCCCGGGCTGCCCATGGCCAGGTCGGCGACGTCGTCGAGCAGTTCGAGGAACACCTCGATGCCCGTGGCGGCCCTGCCCCCGACCCCGGCCGCATCGGCCCGGCGCAGCGCCTCCAGGAACGAGATGTTGTGGGCGGTGGCGTAGGCGTCGAGCTTGCCGATGGACGTGGTGCCCACGCCCCGCTTCGGCTCGTTGAGCACCCGCTTGATGGACACCTCGTCGACCGGGTTGACGACCGCCCGCAGGTAGGCGATGGCGTCCTTGACCTCCCTGCGGTCGTAGAACCGGGTGCCACCCACCACCTTGTAGGGGATGTCGGCCCGCATGAGCTGCTCTTCCAGCACGCGTCTCTGGGCGTTGGTGCGGTAGAAGACGGCGACGTCACCCCAGCGCAGCGGTTCGCCGGTCGGCCCCTGGACCTCGGTGCTGTCGTGGAGGCGGGCGATCTCCCGGGTGATCCACTGCGCCTCGTCGACCTCGTCGTCGGCGTGGTACCGCACGATCGGGTCGCCGGCACCATGGTCGGTCCACAGCTCCTTGGGCTTGCGGCTGACGTTGTTGGCGATGACGGCGTTGGCGGCGTCGAGGATGGTCTGAGTGGAGCGGTAGTTCTGCTCCAGCAGCACGACCGTCGTGTCGGGGAACGCGTCCTCGAACTCGACGATGTTGCGCATGTCGGCGCCGCGGAAGGCGTAGATCGACTGATCCTGGTCACCGACGACGCAGACGTTGCGGTGGTCGGCCGCGAGGAGGAGGACGAGGTCGTTCTGGACCCGGTTCGTGTCCTGGTACTCGTCGACGAGGATGTGCTTGAACCGCTGCTGGTAGTGCCGCAGCACGTCGGGGTGCTCGCGCAGCAGGCGGAGGGCGTTGACCAGCAGGTCGTCGAAGTCCATCGAGCCCGCCCGCAACAGCCGGTCCTGGTACTCGCGGAACACCTCGCCGATCTTGCGCTCGAACAGGTTGCCGGCCCGCTGGGCGTAGGACTCGACGTCGATGCCGTCGTTCTTCGCCGCGCTGATCGTGGCGTGGATCGACCGGGGCGGGAACCGCTTGGTGTCGAGGCCCAGGTCCCGGACGACGTAGCCGGTCAGCCGCACCGCGTCCGCCTGGTCGTAGATCGTGAACGCCCGGGGGAAGCCCAGCTTGTCGGCGTCGCGCCGCAGCATGCGCACGCACGCCGAGTGGAACGTCGACACCCACATCTTGTCGGCCACCGGCCCGACCAGCGCCGCCACCCGGGACTTCATCTCGTCGGCGGCCTTGTTGGTGAACGTGATGGCCAGGATCTCGAACGGGCTGACGCCCTGGTCGCGGATGAGGTGGGCGATGCGGTGGGTCAGCACCCGGGTCTTGCCCGACCCGGCGCCGGCCACGACCAGCAGCGGCCCGTCCTCGTGCGTGACCGCGTCGGACTGCACCGGGTTCAGCCCGGTCAGCGTCTCGAGGGTGCCGGTGGGTTCGGGAGGTGCCATCGCCCGCCCCATCGTAGGGCCGCCCCGTGACACCCGACGGTGACCGCAGGCGGCATGCTGGGGCCATGCCGCCGGTCGAGAAGGTCCCCTACGACGAGTTCTCGATGTTCCACGAGAACGCCGCCGAGTTCGGGCTCCCCTACGAGGGCCCCCCTACGGTCCGCCGCGAGTCCGTGGAGGTCGACCCGGGCCGCAGCCTCAGCGCGCTGGTGTGGGGCGACGGCCCGCCCGACCTGGTCCTGCTCCACGGCGGCGCCCAGAACGCCCACACCTGGGACACGGTGGCGCTGGCCCTGGGCCGGCCGCTGGTCGCCATCGACCTGCCCGGGCACGGGCACTCCGACGGCGGGCGCGACGGCCGGCTCGACCCCGCGAGCGGCGCCCGGGACGTGGCCGTCGCCGTCCGGGCGCTGGCGCCGGACGCGCGGGCCGTCGCCGGCATGTCGCTGGGCGGGGCCACGGCCCTGGGCCTCGCCGCCCTGGCGCCCGAGCTGGTGCGGTCGCTGGTGCTGGTGGACATCACGCCCGGGGTCGACCGCGAGAAGGCGGGTTCGATCATCGCCTTCGTCAGCGGGCCCGAGAGCTTCGACAGCTTCGACGACCTGCTGGCCCGCACGATCGCCTTCAACCCCACCCGGTCCGAGTCCTCGCTCCGCCGGGGCATCCTCCACAACGCCGTCCAGCGGGACGACGGCACCTGGGTGTGGCGCTACGCCCGCCATCGCGGGGGCCTGGCGGACGCGGCGGGCGAGAGCGGCGAGATCTCGGCGCCGGCCGAGCCCGACTTCGGGTCCCTGTGGGACGTGATCTCCGACCTGACCGTGCCGCTCATGCTGGTCCGCGGGATGCTCCCCCAGTCGGTCGTCGACGACGCCGACGAGGCCGAGCTCCTCCGCCGCCGCCCGGATGCCCGGGTCGAGCACGTCGAGGGCGCCGGCCACAGCGTCCAGGGCGACAAGCCGGTCGAGCTGGCGGGCCTGATCGACGACTTCGTCCCCCGCCGGTGACCCCGGCGTCGTCCGGGTGGCGGTCCCCCGGCCCGGCTTGCAAGGATCGGCGCCCGTGAAGGTGGACCAGCTGAGCGGCACCGACGGGTTCGTCGTCTACGACCTGAGGGACGCCGCCACCGCGGTGGGGATCGTCCGCCTGGCGCCCAAGGTCCTGCGGGACGGCGCCGAGCTCCTGGCCCGGTCGGTCACCTACGCGTTCGCGTCGTTCGGCGTCGCCGGTCACGGGGGCGCGTCCGGGGCCGTCAACGCCAAGCCCGAGGCCCGCGAGGACGCCGTGGCCGCGTTCGTGGACGAGGTGCGGGACCGGGCCGAGGCCGGATCGCTCACGCTGGCCCCGGGCACCGGGCTGACCGAGGCCGACCTGGCGCCGCTGGGCTGGACGGCGCCCGACCCCGCCGTCGTCGCCGCCGGCGCGCTGGCGGCGGCCCGGGTGGCCGGACCCGCCGACTGGCGGACCGCGGCGGTCGCCGGGGCCGGCCCGGTGGCCGAGGCGGCGACGGCCCAGCTGGCCGAGGCCGGCGCCACGGTGGTCGACGGGCGGATGGACGCCGAGTGCGACGTGCTGTTCGTCGCCGGCAAGGCCGGGGTCCTCGACCACGACACCGCCGCCGCGGTCCAGGCCCGCACGGTCGTCCCCCTCACGCCCGCGCCGGTGACCGCCCGGGCCTTCGCAGTGCTGCGCAAGGCCGACCGGGTCGTCATCCCCGACTTCCTGTCGACGACGGCGCCGCTGCTCGCCACCTACGACGCCGACGGCGGCGACCCGGTGCGCCGGATCCACGCCGCCGTCACCGACCTGGCCGACGAGGGCACGGGGCTGTGGCTGGCCGCGGCCCTGCGGGCCGAGGAGAACCTGGCCGGCTGGACGGACGAGAAGCCGTTCGGCCGCCCCCTCGCCTGACGGTCCGCCGGCCGGTGGTCAGCGCTGCATCGGCCCCCGGGACCCGCGGGCCGGGCGCTCGCCCGCCAGGGCGTCCTCCAGCCGGGAGGCGGCCTGCTCGCGCCGGGCGATGCGCCGGCGGCGCCGGCGGTGGACGGCCCACGCCGTCACCATCAGCAAGGCCCCGGTGACCAGCGCACCGGCGAGCGCGATCCACAGCGGCATCGTGAAGTCGAACCACAACCAGTCGAACTGGGTCTCCTGGCCGTTCTGCAGCAGGAAGATGAAGGTGGCGGTGGCCAGCAACAGGCCGAGGGCGGCACCCAGGTTGAAAGCGCGTTCGGGCCGGGTCCGCACGTCGCGCAGGTCGGTGGCGAGCGACTCGGGCGGCCGGGTCGGGTCGGGGGGCTCGGCGGGGTCCATCTCGCTGCGTGGCTCGCGGCCGGGGTCGGGCGTCGTCGTCATCGCTGCTCCTGCCTTCGGGGTACCCCCCGACGGCGGGCGCGAGTCACGCCACCAGCAGCCGGGTGCGGAACAGGTCCAGCACCTGATCGAGGGCGTCCCGGGTGGGGTGGCCGGGCTCGTCGACCAGGTCGTCGGTGAGGACCGAGTGGGCGCCCTTGCGGATGCGGTGCGGGTTGCCGGGCGACGAGTCGATCTCGACGCCCACGAAGCCGTCGCCCAACTCCTCCCGCAGGCGGGCGAACCGCTCGGGGGGCGCCATGCGGTCGCACGTGAACCGCAGGCCGAGGACCCCGACGCCGGCGGCGGCCCGCTCCCTGACCCGCTCCAGGTCCGCGGGATCGAGGTTCAGGTCCCGCTTCTGGCCGCCCGTGAGGCCGAACGGGAGCGAGGGCTGGCTGAGGACCGGGGCGACGACGGCGTCGTCGACCATCATCGCCAGCGCGAACCCGCCGGTCAGGCACATGCCGACCGCACCGACGCCCGGCCCCCCGCAGCGCTCGTGCTCGTGGCGGGCCAGGGCCCGCAGCCACACCGTGATCGGCGAGGTCCGGCCGGTGGCCCAGGTCGTGAACTCGCGGGACACGCAGGCGGACGCGACCGTCTGGAGGCCGTTCACGACCGACGCCGGCGCCCCCGGCTCGCCGAACAGGTGCGGCACGACCGCCGTGCAGCCGATGGCGGCCACCCGGTCGGCGAAGGCGACGACCTGGGGCGTGATGCCGGGGATCTCGGCGATGACGACGACCGCCGGTCCCTCGCCGCGGCGGAACACCCGCCGCTCCTTGCCGTCGTGGGTGAACGTCTCCTCGGCGTAGTCGGCCAGCGGCATGCCCGGACGCTAGTGGGACCCCACCAGTGGGGCGGCCGCAGGGGGCCGACCGTATACTCGCCCGCCGTGTCTCGAGTCGCGACGGGGGTCCCGTCGGAAGCCGCGGCGGGAGCGACGGGGGATCCCGGCGAGGTGCCGGACGGCCCGGCTCGCTCGTGGTCCGAACGACGGGTGCTGGTCGGCGCCGCCCTGGGCGCGCTCGTCGCGCTGCCGCTGATCGTCGCCGTGGCCGCCGTGCGCCGGCCGTCGTGGTACCCGGTGCTCGACCTGTCGATGACCGAGCTCCGCGTGCGCGACGTCGGCACGTCGGACACGCCCCTCATCGGGCTGCCGGGGAGGATCGGGCCGAGGCTCGAGGAGCAGGGCAGCCATCCCGGCCCGCTGAGCTTCTACCTGCTCGCACCCGTCTACCGCGCCCTGGGGTCCTCGCCGTGGGCGCTGCAGCTGGCCGCCGCCGCGCTGAACCTCGTCGCACTCGCCGCGGCGGTGGCCATCGCCGTCCGCCGCGGCGGGGCGCGGCTGGGGGTGGCCGTCGCCGCCGTCCTCGCGCTGCTGGTCGCCGGCTACGGGACGGCGACGCTGACCGTGCCGTGGAACCCGTACCTGCCGCTGCTGTGGTGGGTCGTCCTGCTGCTGGCGGTCTGGTCGGTCCTGTGCGACGACGTGGCGATGCTGCCCGTCGCCGTCTTCGCGGCGACGCTGTGCGCCCAGACGCACGTCTCCTACCTGGGCCTGGTGGCGGTGCTCGGCGCCGTCACCGTGGTGGCGCTCGTCCTCGTCTGGCGGCGGGCCACCCCCGGGTCGCCGCCGCGCCGCGCTGTCGTGCGCTGGTCGGCGTTCGCGCTGGCGGTGGCGGCCGTGCTGTGGCTGCCGCCGCTCGTCGACCAGGCCGTCAACGACCCCGGCAACCTGCGGGCGATCTACGACCACCTGGCGACCCCGTCGGAGCCGCCGATCGGCCCGGTCCGCGCCGTCGAGGTCGTGCTGCTCCACCTCGACGTCCCCGCCTTCCTGTTCGGGGACCCCGGCTGGGTCGGCGCGCTGCCCGATCCGTCGGCCGACCCCGCGGGGTCCGTGATCCCCGGGGTGGTGCTCCTGACCGTGTGGGCCGTCGCCGGGCTGGCGTCCCTGCGGCTGGGCAACCGGGCGCTCACCCGGCTGCACCTGGTCGTGGCCGTCGGCCTCGTCGCCTCGGTGGTGTCGACGAGCCGGATCTTCGGCAAGGAGTGGTACTACCTCACGCTCTGGGTGTGGGGCGTCGCCGCGCTGCTCCTGCTCGCGGTCGGCTGGACCGTGGTGGCGTTCGCGCTCGACCGGGCCGGGCCCGGCCACCGCACGGTCGTGACCCGGGCCCTGGCGGCCGCGGCGGTGGTCGTGGTGGCGGGGACCTCGGCCGTGCTCACCGTCCGCGCTCTCGACACCGATCCGCCCGACGCCAACCAGTCGGCGACGCTGGCGGCGGTGATGCCGGACACCGTGGCCGCCCTCGAGCGCGGCGAGGGCGACGCCTCCGGCCGCGACGGCCGGTACATGGTGTTCTTCAGCGACATGATGTACTTCGGGTCCCAGGCCTACGGCGTCCTCGACGAGCTGGAGCGGGAGGGGTTCGACGCCGGGATGCCCGAGCTGCTGCGCGTGCCGGTGACCGAGCAGCGGGTGGTGAACGCCGCCGACGCCACCGCGGCGGTGGTGATCGCCAACGGCGGGAACATCGAGCGGATGCGCAGCGCCCCCGGGGCCGTCGAGGTGGCCTACGTCGATCCCCGCGACGCTGGCGGGCGCGCCGAGTACGCCCGCGTGCGGGCCGCGCTCGTGCGGGACCTGCGGGACGACGACCTCGACGACCTGGTGCCGCTGGTCGACGACAACCTGTTCGCGGTGGCCATGGACCCCCGCGCCTCCGACGAGGTCCTCAGCCGCACGAGCCGGCTGCTGGAGCTGGGAGCGCCGACGGCGGTGTTCGTGGCGCCGGCGTCGGTGGCCGTGTGACCGCCTACTCCCACTCGATGGTGCCAGGCGGCTTGGACGTGATGTCGTAGGCCACCCGGTTGATGCCGGGCACCTCGTTGATGATGCGGCTCGACATCGTCTCCAGCACGTCGTAGGGCAGCCGCGCCCAGTCGGCGGTCATGGCGTCCTCGCTGGTCACCGCCCGGATGATGACCGGGTGGGCGTAGGTGCGCTCGTCGCCCATGACCCCCACGGACCGGATGTCGGGCAGCACCGCGAACGACTGCCAGATCTCCCGCTCCAGCCCCGCCTTGCGCAGCTCCTCCCGGACGATGGCGTCCGCGTGCTGCAGCATCGCCACCTTCTCCGGCGTGACCTCGCCGATGATCCGCACGGCCAGCCCGGGGCCCGGGAACGGCTGGCGCCACACGATCTCGGCCGGCAGCCCCAGCTCCTCGCCGACCCGCCGGACCTCGTCCTTGAACAGCGCCCGCAGAGGCTCGACCAGCTCGAACGTCATGTCCTCGGGCAGCCCGCCGACGTTGTGGTGCGACTTGATCGTCGACGCCCCGGTGCCGCCGCCCGATTCGATCACGTCGGGGTACAGCGTGCCCTGGACCAGGAACCGGGCGTCCTCGAGCCCACCGGCCGTCTCCTCGAAGATGCGGATGAACAGCTCGCCCACGATCTTGCGCTTGTCCTCGGGGTCGGTGACCCCGGCCAGCCGCTCGAAGTAGCGCTCGGCGGCCCGCACGTGGATCAGCTCGATGCGCTGGTGGCGCTGGAACGTCTCGACCACCTGCTCGCCCTCGCCCTGGCGCAGCAGGCCGGTGTCGACGAACACGCAGGTCAGCTGGGGGCCGATCGCCTTGTGGACCAGCGCCGCCGCCACCGCCGAGTCGACCCCGCCGGACAGGGCGCAGATGACCCGGGCGCCGCCGACCTGGGCCCGGATGGCCGCCACCTGCTGCTCGATGATCGACGTCATGGTCCAGGTCGGCCGGGCCCCGGCCAGGTCGTGCAGGAACCGCTCCAGCAGCTGCTGCCCGCACGGCGTGTGCGACACCTCGGGGTGGTACTGGACGCCCCAGATCCGCCGGCCCGGCGACTCCAGCGCCGCCACCGGGGCGCCGGCCGAGGTGGCGGTGGCCGTGAACCCCTCCGGCACCCGGGAGATGCCGTCGAAGTGGCTCATCCACACGGTCTGCTCGTCCGGCTGGCCGGCCAGCAGCCCGTCGCCGTCGACGGCGCCGGTCACGGTGAGCGCCGAGCGGCCGTACTCGCCCGTGCCGCCCCGGGCCACCTCGCCGCCCAGCTGCCGGGCGATGAGCTGGGCGCCGTAGCACAGCCCGAGGATCGGGATGCCGAGCTCGTAGATCTCGGCGTCGAGCAGCGGGGCGCCGTCGACGTGGACGGACTTGGGCCCGCCGGACAGGATCAACGCCGCCGGCCCCCGCTCGCGCACCTCGGCGGCCGCGATGGTGTGCGGAACGATCTCGGAGTAGACGTGCGCCTCCCGCACCCGCCGGGCGATCAGCTGGGCGTACTGGGCGCCGAAGTCGACGACGAGGCAGGTGTCGAAGTCGGTCGCCAGGGGCGCCGCGCCACCGGTGGGTGCGACCTCGCCGGCGTGGGACGCCCCACCCACGTCAGCCGCCCCCGAGGACGACGAGCTCGGCCTTCTGGAGGTCCTTGAGCGTCTCGAACCCGCAGAGCGCCATCGACCGGCGCAGCGCCCCCATGAGGTTGACCCCGCCGGAGGCGTCGTGGGCCGGGCCGTGGAGGATCTCGGCCAGCGTGCCCTGGGACTCGACCCGGACGCGCTCGCCCCGGGGCAGCGTGGCGTGGACTGCCGGCATGCTCCAGTGCCAGCCCCGCCCGGGCGCCTCGGTGGCCGCGGCAAGCGGCGTGCCGATCATCACCGCGTCGGCCCCGCACGCCACCGCCCGGGCGATGTCGCCCCCGGTGGTGACCCCGCCGTCGGCGATCACGTGGCAGTAGACCCCGGTCTCGTCGAGGTGGCGCATCCGCGCGGCCCGGGCGTCGGCCAGGGCCGTGGCCAGCGGCACGCCGAGGCCGAGGACCTCGCGGGTGACCGCCGCGGCCCCGCTGCCCGCGCCGACAAGCACGCCGGCGGCGCCGGTGCGCATGAGGTGCAGGGCGGCCTGGTAGGACGTGCACCCGCCGACCAGGACCGGCAGCTCGTAGTGGCGGATGAAGTCCTTGAGGTTGAGCGGCTCGACCGTGCGGGCCACGTGCTCGGCCGACACGATGGCAGCCTGGATGACCAGCAGGTCGGGCTCGGCTCGCAGCACCGGCTCGGCCAGCTCGAGCGTGCGGTGGGGGGCGACGGCCACGGCGCACAGCACGCCGGCGTCCTTGATCTGGGCGATGCGCTGGCCGATCAGGTCGGGCCTGATCGGCTCCGCGTAGATCTCCTGGAGGCGGCGGGTGGCCTTGGCCGCCGGCAGCTCCGCGATCTCCTCGAACATCTTCTCGGGGAACTCGTAGCGGGTCCACAGCCCCTCGAGGTGGAGCACCCCGACCGCCCCCAACCGGCCCAGCTCGACGGCGGTGGTCGGGGAGGTCACGCTGTCGGTCGGCGCCGCGAGGACGGGCACCTCGAGCCGGTAGGCGTCGATGTTGCACGAGATGTCGACGTCCTCGGGATCGCGGGTGCGGCGGCTGGGCACGATGGCCACGTCGTCGAGCCGGTAGGCCCGCCGCGCCGTCTTCCCGATGCCGATCTCGACCTCAGCCATGAAGCCGCCAGTCTACTGACCGCCGTCCGCGGGCCGAGGAAGGGTCGCCACTAGACTCCCTCCATGGCAGCCGAAAACGACGACGGCGGCTACCCGCCGAAGTTCGCCAAGCAGGGACTGACCTTCGACGACGTCCTGCTGGTACCGGCCGAGTCGGCCGTCCTGCCCAGCGAGGTGTCCACGGACACCCGCGTGACCCCCCTGATCCAGGTCGCCATCCCCGTCGTGTCCGCCGCCATGGACACGGTGACCGAGGCGCGCCTGGCCATCGCCATCGCCCGGGCCGGCGGCCTGGGCGTCGTCCACCGCAACCTGTCGATCAACGACCAGGTCGACGAGGTCGACAAGGTCAAGCGCAGCCAGTCCGGCATGATCGTCGATCCTGTGACCCTGCCGCCGGAGGCCCTGGTGGCCGACGCCCTGGCCGTCATGGAGCGCTACCACATCTCCGGCGTGCCCATCACCGACCTCGAGGGCCGGCTGGTGGGCCTGCTCACCAACCGTGACCTCCGTTTCATCGACCACGTCGACCAGCCGGTCGCCAACGTGATGCGCAAGCCACCGCTGGTCACGGCCCCGCTCGGCACCACGCTGGAGCAGGCCAAGGACATCCTGTGGCAGCACCGCATCGAGAAGCTGCCGATCGTCGACGACGCCGGCATGCTCCGCGGGCTCATCACGGTCAAGGACATCAAGAAGCAGATCGACCACCCCCACGCCACCCAGGACGACAAGGGCCGGCTGCGGGTCGGCGCCGCCGTTGGGGTCGGTCCCGACGCGCTGGAGCGGGCCGAGCGGCTGGTGGCGGCCGGGGTCGACGTGCTGGTCGTCGACACCGCCCACGGCCACAGCCTGGCGGTGCTCGACGTGGTCAAGCAGGTCAAGGGCGCGTTCGAGGTCGAGGTGATGGCCGGCAACGTCGCCACCGGCGAGGCCGTCGACGCGCTGGCCGGCGCCGGCGCCGACGCGGTCAAGCTGGGCGTCGGGCCCGGCTCGATCTGCACCACCCGGGTGGTGGCGGGAGTGGGGGTCCCCCAGCTCACGGCCATCTTCGACGGGGCCGAGGCCGCCGCCCGCCGGGGCGTGACGCTGGTGGCCGACGGCGGCATCCAGTACTCGGGCGACGTCGCCAAGGCCTTGGCGGCCGGGGCCGACGCCGTCATGCTGGGCAGCCTGCTGGCCGGCGTGGACGAGTCGCCGGGCGAGGTCGTGCTCCACCAGGGCGAGCGCTACAAGGAGTACCGGGGCATGGGGTCGATGGGGGCGATGAAGGCCCGGTCGTACTCCAAGGACCGCTACTTCCAGGGCGAGATCATCGACACCGACAAGCTGGTCCCCGAGGGCATCGAGGGCAGGGTGGCCTACAAGGGCCCGGTATCGAACGTGATCCACCAGCTCATCGGCGGGCTGCGGGCGGCCATGGGCTACGTCGGGGCGGCCACGGTCGCGGACCTCCAGGCCCACTCGCGGTTCGTGCGGATCACCAACGCGGGCCTGCGCGAGTCGCACCCGCACGACATCACGATCACCAAGGAAGCGCCCAACTACGGCAGCTGGTGACGCGATTTGGCGGCGCATACACCGAGATACCGGCGTACGCGCCGCCAAATCGGAGAAAACGGAGTGACGCCCTCCCACGCGGGAAGCAGAGGCCCGTCCTCGACATCCATCGGGAGGGACCGGCATGAGCGACAAGTTCGACGAGGCCAAGGGCCGCACCAAGGAAGCCGTCGGCGGGCTGACCGACGACGACCGCCTCCGCCGGGAGGGCAAGGCCGACAAGGCCAGCGCCTCGGCCAAGGGGTTCATCGACAGGGTCACCGGCAAGGTCAAGGACCTCATCGGCCGCAACCGCCGGTAGCAGTCAGGGGTGGGTGACGGCGACCAGCAGCTGGCGCAGCAGGGACGCCGTCGCCCCCCACACCGTGTCGCCCACCAGCTCGAAGAACGTGATCGGCTGGACCCGCCCGCCCGGAAAGGTCCAGCGCTCCTCGCGGAAGAGCTCGGGGTCGAGCAGCTCGGCAAGTGGCACGTGCAGCACCGCCTCCACCTCGTGGGGACTGGGGCGGGTTTCCGGGCGGCCGGGCAGGACGCCGACGAACGGCGAGATCCACGACCCGCTCCCCACCGTGGACAGGTGGTCGAGCTCACCGATGATCTCGACGCCGGCGGGCTCGAGGCCGATCTCCTCGTAGGCCTCGCGGCGGGCGCCGTCGACGGGCGTCTCGCCCGGCTCGACGCGGCCGCCGGGGAAGCTGACCTCGCCCTGGTGGGTGCGCAGGCCCCAGGTGCGGCGGGTGAGCACGACGTGGGCGAGGCCGGCCTCGTCGTACAGGGGAACCAGCACGGCCGACGGCCGGCCCCCGGGGCGGGGCGGGCCGTCCATCAGCTCCACCTCGGCCGGGCGGGCCGGGCCCTTGCGGCCGAGCGCCGCCCGGACGTCGGCCACCGTGGGGCGGCGCAGGTCCGCCGGCAGGTCGGCCCACGGCGCGGGAACGCCGGCGACGGCGTTGAGCGGCCGGGGGATCCGCTGGTCGCCGCCCCGGCCCGGCGGGACCGGGCGGGTCGGGCCGGGCAGCTCGTCCCCTGGCCGCGGCCAGCCCGGCAGCCCCCGCTCCATCGCCTCGCGGGACGACACGGCGGCCGCCGGCCACTCGGTGCCGGCCGCGTCGCCGTCAGCCATCGGCCGCCCCGGCCTGGGCCTTGGTCTGGGCGACGAGCGCCTCGAGCACGTCGCGCAGCCCGCCGGTCTTGAGGTTGCTCATGACCCTGCCGGGTGGCGTCTCGCCCCGCTCCCACTCCATCCAGTGGTTGAGGAGCTTCTGGGGGTCGGGCGGGGGCGTCTCCATCACCCCGGCAGGCTACCGGGATCGTTCCGCCACAATGGCCGGGTGCCTGCCCGCTCCCTCGTCCTGGCCTCGGCCTCGCCGGCGCGGCTCGGCCTGCTGCGCTCGGCCGGGTTCGATCCTCTGGTGATCGTCAGCGGGGACGCCGAGGACGGCGTCGGCGGGCTGGGGGCCGCCGAGGTGGCCGGGACCCTCGCCGCCCGCAAGGCCGTGGCGGTCGCCCGGCGCATCGCGCCGCTGGTGGCCGAGCGGCCGGCCCTGATCGGGGGGACCAAGGTCGACGGCACCAGCCTGGTCGTCGGGTGCGATTCGGTGCTGGACTTCGCGGGCGAGGTGCGGGGCAAGCCGCGGGGCCGGGACGAGGCGGCGGCCTGGTGGCGCGGGTACCGGCGGCGGTCCGGGGCACTGGTGACCGGGCACGCCGTCGTCGAGGTCGGGACCGGTCGGCGGGCGGGGAGGGTGGCGCAGACCACCGTGCGATTCGGCGACCCCACCGACGCGGAGATCGATGCCCTCGTGGCCTCGGGCGAGCCGCTGGCGGTGGCCGGGGGTTTCACGATCGACGGGCGGTGCGGGCCGTTCGTGGCCGGCATCGATGGCGACCACGGGGCCGTGCTGGGCCTGTCGCTGCCGACGTTCCGGGCGCTGCTGGGCGACCTGGGCGTGCCCGTGACCGACCTGTGGACCGACCCGTGACCGCCAGGGCCGCGGCGCCGCTGCGGATCGGCCCGCTGACCGTGCCGGCCCCGGTCGTGCTGGCGCCGATGGCCGGCATCACCAACGCGCCGTTCCGGCGGCTGTGCCGGGGCTTCGGCGACGGCGGGCTGTTCGTGAGCGAGATGATCACCGCCCGGGGCGTGGCCGAGCGCAACGAGAAGACCCTGCGCCTCGCCAGGTTCGCCCCGGACGAGCCGGTGCGGTCGATCCAGCTGTACGGGACCGAGCCCGGGGCCGTGGGTGCGGCCGTGCGCTTCCTGGTGGCCGAGGAAGCCGCCGATCACGTCGACCTCAACTTCGGCTGCCCGGTGGCCAAGGTGACCCGCAAGGGCGGCGGTGCTGCCCTGCCCGTGCGGCGGGCCCTGTTCCGCTCGATCGTGGCCGCCGCGGTGGCGGCGGCCGGCCCGGTACCCGTGACCGTCAAGCTGCGCATCGGCGTGGACGACGACCTGACGACGTTCCTCGACGCCGGCTGCATCGCCGAAGCCGAGGGCGCCGCCGCGGTTGCGCTGCACGCCCGCACCGCGGCCCAGCACTATTCGGGGCAGGCCGACTGGTCGGCCATCGCCCGCCTGCGGGACGCGGTGCGGACCGTCCCGGTGCTGGGCAACGGCGACATCTGGCAGGGCGCCGACGCAGTACGGATGATGGCCGAGACCGGCTGCGACGGCGTCGTCGTGGGCCGGGGCTGCCTGGGCCGGCCGTGGCTGTTCCGGGACCTGGCGTTGGCGATGGCCGGGAAGCCGGTCCCGCCCCCGCCCCGCCTGGGCGAGGTCACGGCGGTGCTGCGCCGCCACGCCCGGCTTCTGGCCGACTGGGTGACCGAGCCGGTGGCGGTCCGGGACGTGCGCAAGCACGTGGGCTGGTACCTGCACGGGTACCCCGTGGGCGGCGAGGTCCGCCGGCGGCTCACCGCCACCCGGTCGATCCCGGCGCTGGAGGCCGAGCTCGACCGCCTCGACCCCGACCTCGCGATCCTGCCCGGCTCGGACGCCGGGCCCCGGGGCAGGACCTCCGGCCCCGTGCGGGTCAGCCTGCCGGACGGCTGGCTCGACGCCCCCGACGACCCCACCCCGCTGGTGGCCGACGACCTCGAGGCGGTCAGCGGGGGCTAGGTATGGCGGCGCTCACTCGGCCTCTCCCAGGAACTCGCGGGCCACCTTCTTCGGGACGCACATTCGCCAGGCGTCGGTGACCAGCTCCCGCATCTCGACCTGGTCGAGCGCCTCCATGCGGGCGACGACCCACTGGTAGCGCATGTCGGCCTTGCCCGGGAGCTGGAACTTGTCGGGCTCGCTGTCGACGAGCGCCTGGCGCTCGTCCCGGGGGAAGCCGAAGCCCATCAGCGTCTCGTCGGCCGAGAAGGCCACGAACACGATGCGCCCCACGCGGAACTTGACCCGCCCCCGAACCAGGGCCTCGTAGGCGCGGGGCAGCCCGAGCGCCACCTCGCGGACGTCGTCGACGGTCACCATGGTGAATCTGACGTACGCCCCCGCCGTGACACCCGGCCGTCAGGCCCTCGCGACCGCCCGGGCGCGTGGGTCGGGTCGCGAAAAGCAGAGATGGCGGCGCTCACCGCGGACATCCGCAGTGAGCGCCGCCACATCGCGTGAGTGCCGTTACATCATTCCCATGCCGCCCATGCCGCCCATGGGGTCGCCGCCGCCGGCAGGGGCGGGGGCGGGCGGCTCGGGCTTGTCGGCCACGAGGGCCTCGGTGGTGAGCACCAGGCCGGCGATCGACGCCGCGTTCTGCAGCGCCGCCCGCGTGACCTTGGCCGGGTCGATGACGCCGGCCTTCACCAGGTCCTCGAGATCGCCGCTAAGGGCGTTGAGCCCGACCGGGCCGTCCTCCGCCCCGACCTGGCGCACAGCCACGGCCCCTTCGAGGCCCGCGTTGTCGGCGATGAGCCGGGTCGGCGCCTCGAGCGCCGAGTAGACGGTGCGGGCGCCGGTGGCCTCGTCGCCGGACAGCGACTCGACGACCTGGCCCACCGCGGGACGGCTGCGGATGAGGGCGGTGCCGCCACCGGCGACGATGCCCTCCTCGATGGCCGCCCGGGTCGCCGAGAGGGCGTCCTCGATGCGGTGCTTCTTCTCCTTCAGCTCGACCTCGGTGGCCGCGCCGACCTTGACCACGGCCACGCCGCCGGAGAGCTTGGCCAGCCGCTCCTGCAGCTTCTCGCGGTCCCAGTCGGAGTCGGTGTCGTCGATCTCGCGCTTGATCTGCGCGATGCGGCCCTTGATCTCGTCCTCGGTTCCGGCACCGTCGACGATCGTGGTTGTGTCTTTGGTGACGATGACCTTCTTGGCCCGGCCGAGCAGGTCGAGGGTGATGCCGTCGAGCTTGAGGCCGACCTCCTCGGCCACGACCTGGCCGCCGGTGAGGACGGCCATGTCCTGCAGCATCGCCTTGCGGCGGTCGCCGAAGCCGGGGGCCTTGACGGCCACGCTGTTGAACGTGCCGCGGATCTTGTTCACCACGAGGGTCGCCAGGGCCTCGCCCTCGACGTCCTCGGCGATGATCAGCAGCGGCCGGCCGCCCTGCATGACCTTCTCGAGCACCGGGAGCAGCTCCTGGACGGAGCTGATCTTGCCCTGGTTCAGCAGGATGTAGGCGTCCTCGAGGATCGCCTCCTGCCGGTCCTGGTCGGTGACGAAGTACGGGGCCAGGTAGCCCTTGTCGAACTGCATGCCCTCGGTGAAGTCGAGCTCCATGCCGAAGGTGTTCGACTCCTCGACCGTGACCACGCCGTCCTTGCCCACCTTGTCGATGGCGTCGGCGAGCACCTCGCCGATGGCGGGGTCGGCGGCCGAGATGGCGGCGACCTGCGCGATCTCGGACCGGTCGTCGATCTCCTTGGCCTGGCTCTGGATGGCCTCGACCGCGGCGGCGACGGCCTTCTCGATGCCCCGCTTCAGCCCGGTGGGGCTGGCGCCGGCGGCCACGTTGCGCAGGCCCTCGCGCACGAGCGCCTGGGCCAGCACCGTGGCGGTGGTGGTGCCGTCACCGGCGATGTCGTTGGTCTTGGTGGCGACCTCCTTCACGAGCTGGGCGCCCATGTTCTCGAAGGGGTCGTCGAGCTCGATCTCGCGGGCGATCGACACACCGTCGTTGGTGATGGTCGGCGCGCCCCACTTCTTGTCGAGCACCACGTTGCGGCCCTTGGGCCCGAGCGTCACCTTGACCGCGTCGGCGAGCTTGTTGACGCCCGTCTCGAGCGCGCGGCGCGCGTCTTCGTCGAACTTGAGGATCTTCGGCATCAGCGCCTCACTTGGTGACGATGGCGAGCACGTCACGCGCCGACAGGACGAGGACGTCGTCGCCGTCGATGGTGACCTCGGTGCCGCCGTACTTGCTGTACAGGACGGTGTCGCCCACGCTCACGCCGACCGGGATGATGTCACCCGTCTGCTCCGAGCGCTTGCCCGGGCCCACGGCGATGACCTCGCCCTGCTGCGGCTTTTCCTTGGCGGTGTCGGGGATGACCAGGCCGCTGGCGGTGGTCTCCTCGCTCTCCCCGGGCTTCACGACGATGCGATCGTCGAGGGGCTGCAAAGCCATGTGTGTCGCCTCCGTTGGCGCTGGTGGCTAACCCCCGGTGGGTTAGCAGTCTCCCAATACGACTGCTAACCCTAGGCAGGCGCGGTTAGCAGTCGCAACCCCCGAGTGCCAGATCCTTCACGCCGGCCGCGGTTCGGGATCGCCGGCCGCGACGACCCAGGTCGCGCCGGTCGCGATGTCGGCCTGCGGTGTGTCCACGGTGGAGACGTAGCGGAAGTCGGCCCGCAGCTCCTCTGCGGTCACGTCGACCACCACGTAGCCCCGCCTGCGGGCCTCGACGTAGCGGACCGCGGGCGACGCCGCGGCCGCGGCCTCGACCAGCGCCACGAGGTCCGGCGGGAAGCCGGACGAGATCGACGTGCCCACCAGCTCGGGGACGGCGGGCGGGCTGGCGGGGTCGTCCGGGTCCTCGCTGACCAGGCCGACCCCGCTGGCGTGGATGTCGCCGGTCAGGATCACGGGGTTGTCGACCTCGCGGAGCTGGTCGACCAGCCGGCGGCGGGCGGCCCGGTAGCCGTCCCACTGGTCGAGGTTGCCGCCCGCCGCGTCGCCGAGCGGCACCACGATCGGCGACACGATCGTCTGCTGCGCCACGACGTTCCAGGTCGCGTCGGACTCGCCCAGCCTGCGGCCGAGCCACGCCTCCTGGTCGACGCCGAGCATCGTGCGGTCGTCGTCATCGGCCTCGGCGCACACGATGCCCACGTCCTGGTCGGCGTCGCAGGCCTGGTCGCTGCGGTACTGGCGGCCGTCGAGCACGTAGAACCGGGCCAGGTCGCCCCACCCCACCGTGCGGTACAGCGTGAGCTCGGCGCCGTTCGGCGGGTCGACCCGCAGCGGCATGTGCTCGTAGTACGCCTGGTAGGCGTCGGCCCGGCGCTGGCGGAACTGCTCGGCCGACACGCTGGCCTCGTCGGGCCGGTCGGGGACGTCGCCGGCGTAGTTGTTGCGGACCTCGTGGTCGTCCCACGTGCACACCCATGGCACCCGGGCGTGCGCGGCCTGCAGCGCCGGGTCGGAGCGGTACTCGGCCAGGCGGCGCCGGTAGCCGGACAGGTCGGTCGGGGCCGGCGACACGTAGCTGCGCACGGCACCCGGGTCGGGCCCGTCCTCGTAGATGTAGTCGCCCAGGTGGACGATCAGGTCGAGGTCCTCGGCCGTCATGTGGTCGTAGGCGGGCCAGAACCCCGCCTGGAAGTTCTGGCAGGAGGCGAAGGCGAACCGCAGGCGGTCGACGTCGTCGCCCGCCGGTGCGGTGCGGGTCCGGCCGACCGGGCTGGCGGTCTCGCCCACGCTGAACCGGTACCAGTACCAGGTCCCGGGCTCGAGGCCGGAGGCGTCGACGTGGACCGCGTGGGCCAGCGCCGGCTCGGCCACCGCGTCCCCGGACGCCACGACGTCGTCGAACGCGTCGTCGGCCGCCACCTCCCAGCGGACCGGGAGCGGCTGGTCGGGCAGCCCGCCACCGTCGGCCTGGGGGTCGCTGACCAGGCGGGTCCACAGGATCACGGAGTCGGTCAGCGGGTCGCCGGACGCCACGCCCAGGGCGAACAGCCCGGCCGGCAGCGAGGGCGGCAGGGCCGGCACCTCTGGCGCGGTGTCGGGGGCGCCGGACACGCCGCTCCCACCGCCGCCCTCCCCGTCACCGCCGCGGCTGCAGGCGCCGGCGACGGCGGTGGCCGCGACGCCGGCCAGGAACGCCCGCCGGCGGATCACGGCGCCCGCGGGGATGGGGAGACGGGTCCGACCCAACGCCGGGACCCTACCTCCTGGTGTCGGGCGATCAGCCCGCGAGCGGCAGGCGGAGGTTGGGCGTGGCGCCGGTGTCGAGCGGGGACGGGCCGTCGGACCGGAGCCGCCACCAGCCGGCCGCGGCGATCATCGCCGCGTTGTCGGTGCACATGGCCAGGCTGGGGACGAACGGGCGGAAGCCGTCCTCCTTGCAGGCCTCGACAAAGCTGGCCCGCAGCTGGGAGTTCGCCGCCACGCCCCCGCCCAGGCACAGGCCCTCGGCGCCGACCTCCTTCGCCGCGCGGCGGGCCTTGGTCACCAGCACGTCGACCACGGCCTCCTGGAAGCTGGCGGCCACGTCGGCGGTCGACACGTCGGGGTGCTTGCGGACGTGGTTGACGACCGCGGTCTTGAGCCCGCTGAAGCTGAAGTCGTGGCGGTGCTCGTCGTCGCGGTCGATCATCCCCCGCGGGAAGGCGATGGCCTCCGGGTCGCCCGTCTTGGCCAGCTTGTCGACGAGCGGACCGCCCGGGTAGCCGAGCCCGAGGAACCGGGCCACCTTGTCGAACGCCTCGCCGGCGGCGTCGTCGATGGTCGAGCCCAGGAGGCGGTAGCGCCCGTGGTCCTCCATGTGGACGAGCAACGTGTGGCCGCCGGACACGAGCAGGACGACCAGCGGCATCTCCAGGTCGGGCTCCTCCAGGAACGAGGCGTAGAGGTGGCCCTCCAGGTGGTTCACGCCCACGAACGGGACGTCCCACACCAGGGCGAGCGCCTTGGCGGCGCTGACGCCGACGAGCAGGCTGCCGACCAGGCCGGGCCCCGTGGTGGCCGCGACCGCGTCGATCTCGTCGTCGGCGACGCCGGCCTCCACCAGCGCCTCGGCCACGACGGGCGTGAGCATCTCGACGTGCGCCCGGCTGGCGATCTCGGGCACCACGCCCCCGTAGCGGGCGTGGCGGTCGATCTGGCTCGCCACGACCGACGACCGCACCAGCGCGGCCCGCTCGACCACGGCCGCGGCGGTCTCGTCGCACGACGTCTCGATGCCCAGGATCCGGTCCCTCATGATCGCACCAGCCTACGTGGCGTTCAGAGCCAGCCGCCGTCGATGACCGTGCGGCCCGGGACCGTGCGCTCGAGGGAGGCGAGGCGGGCGGCGTAGGGCGGGGCGTCGATGTCGTTGGCCCACATGACCAGGGCGTCCTCGCCGGTCTCGGGGTAGTAGCCCTTGCGAACCCCCGCCGGAACGAAGCCGAAGCGCTGGTACAGGGCCTGGGCGCCGGTGTTGGACATGCGCACCTCCAGCGTGAGGTTGACGCACCCCCGCTCCTCGGCGCCGCGGGCCAGGGCCAGCAGCATCCGCGTGGCGATCCCGTGGCGCTGCCACGCCGGGTCCACGGCCACCGTGGTGATGTGGCCGTCGTCGACCGCCCGGAACAGGCCGGCGTAGCCGACGACCTCTCCCCGCACCCGGGCCACGAGGTACAGCCGCGTCGCCCGCTGGCCGATCTCCGACAGGAACAGGCCGAACGTCCACGGCCGCGGGTACACCTGCTGCTCGATGCGCAGCACCCCCCGCAGGTGCCGGCGCCGCATGGCGGTGAGCCGGACCTCCAGGTCCTCCGGATCGGGCGTCGGGCTCGGCAGCGGGCGGGCCATCAGGCGCCCCCGGCCCCCTCGGCGGGCTCGGGCGCGGTGCCGCCCTCGGGCGGCCGGGACACCCGGCCGTCCCGGGTCTCCCAGTTGATCTCGGCGTCGGGCCGCCGCAGGTAGAGCGGCTCCACGTCCCACGGCTGCACGAAGTCCTCCCGCAGCGCCCGGGCGTGGGCCAGCTGCACCAACGAGGCCGCCGACGGGTGGGCCATGCCCTGGTCGGTCAGCTCGACTCGCGCCACGTCCTCGAACGCCTCGTGGTAGCGCAGCCCCCCGTCGCCGACCAGCAGCACGTCCTCGCCGGTCGCCTCCAGGTCGCCGGCCAGGTCGTCGGGGGTCGACACCCGCCGCTCGCCCAGCCGCTGGATCCCGCCGGGGACCTGGCGGTAGGCGGCCGTGAACAGCTCGCCCCGCCGGGCGTCGATGGCGGCCACGATCAACCGGGGCGTCCACCGCACCGGGAAGGCCAGCAGATCGAGGCTGGCCACGCCCACCATCGGCACCCTCAGGGCGTGGGCCATGGCCTTGGCCGCCGCCACCCCGACCCGCAGGCCGGTGAAGAGGCCGGGGCCGACGTCGACGGCCACGCAGCCGATCTCGTCCAGGTCGATGCGGGCCTGCTGGCGCAGGAAGTCGATGGCCGGCGTCAGCGACTCGGCGTGGCGCTTGCCGCGGCTGGAATGGACCTGTGCCAGCACGCCCTCGTGCCCGCCGATGGCGCAGCCGACCTGCACGGTCGACGTGGTGATGCCGAGGATCAGCACGGTGCGGCGCCCGTCCACGGGGAGACGGCCTCGTGCAGGGACGCCTGGCGCCGCGCCCAGGCAGGCCCGACGCTGCGCAGCGCCACCTCCCGGTCGTCGTCGCCGTCCCCGAACGTCAGCCGCACCTCGAGGAACTCCTTCGGCAGCACCGGGAGGATGGCGTCGCCCCACTCGATGAGCACGACGCCCCGGTCGTCCAGCAGCTCGGACAGGCCGAGGTCGGCCACCTCGTTGAGCTGGTCGAGCCGGTAGACGTCGAGGTGGTGGACGGTCAGCCGGCCCTCATACTGCTGGGCCAGCGTGAACGTCGGGCTGGTGATCGGCTCGGTGACGTCGAGCGCCCGGCCGAAGCCCTGCGTGAACGCGGTCTTGCCCGCCCCGAGGTCGCCGGCCAGCACGACCAGGTCTCCGGGGCGCGCCAGGGCGCCGACGGCCGCGGCCAGGTCGCGGGTCTCGTCGACGGAGGTGGTGCGAGCCGTGAGCGTGGCGGCGTCCACGGCCGCGAGACTACCGATCGCTGTTTGCGGCGCCGCCCGGACCGCTGTCGCCGAGGGAGCCGATGGCCCGCGCCACGACGTGGACCGCGAGTGCCCGGACCACGTCGGCCTCCGCCTCGACGTCCCCGGTGGCGGCGGCCACGAATGCGTCGCCGTCGCTGCGGGTGTGCGCGGGGAACACGGATCGGGCCAGGCCGTCGTGCGCGCCCTGGGCCACCAGGTGGCAGCCGGCCTTGGTGAGCCGGGCGTTGGTCGCCACGACACCGATGGTGGTGTTGCCGAGGGTCGCCCCGAACGGCTTCGCCCCCCGCAGGGTCCGGGCGACGTCCACCGCCAGCCGGTCGTGCCCGCCGGGCAGGCCGGCGGCGTTGACCGCCACCAGGGCCGCCACCACCAGGTCGTCGACCTCGACGGCCGCGGTCACGAGCCCGCCGGGCGCCCGGGCCGGGAACTCCGGCCCCGAGACCTGCGCCCCCGTCCCCGCGCCGACGGCGCCGACCGCCACCGGCCCGTCGCCGGCGGCCACGCAGGCGGCGTAGCCCTCGTCCCGGCCGGGGCGGACCGTCGGGTCGCCCACGGCCAGGTCGAACAGCGCCATCGCCACCACGATCGGGACCGGGCCGGCGGGGGTGAGGAAGCCGACGCCCCGCTCCTCGCAGTGCCGCATCACGCCGTCGGCGGCCGCCAGCCCGAACGCCGAGCCGCCGGTCAGGACCACCGCGTCGAGCCGGTCCACCAGGCAGAGCGGGTCGAGGAGGTCGAACTCCCGGGTGGCCGGCGCACCGCCCCGCACCTCGCCCGAGGCGACCGTGCCCTCCGGCAGCAGCACGACGGTGCAGCCCGTCGCGGCGGCCGCGTCGGTCCAGTGGCCGGCGCGCACGCCGGCGACGGCGGTGATCACCGGTAGGTCCTCGCCACCCGGGACCCGATGGCGCACACCACCTCGTAGGCGATCGTGCCCAGCCGGGCGGCCCACTCGTCGGGGGTGATCCGCTGGTTGCCCTGGCCGCCCAGCAGGACGACCTCGTCGCCCGGCCGGACGTCGGCGTCGGGCCCGCAGTCGACCATGAGCTGGTCCATGGTGACGACGCCGACGATCGGCCGCCGCTCGCCGTGTACCAGGACCTCCTGCCCGGCCAGCGGCAGCGACCGGAACACGCCGTCGGCGTAGCCGATGGGCACGGTGGCGATCGTCGACTCCCGCGCCAGGCGGTGCCGGTGGCCGTAGGAGATGCCCTCGCCTGCGGCCACCACCTTCACGAACGACACCTCGGACGCGAGCCGCATCACCGGGCGCAGGTCGGCCAGCCGCGCCAGGGCCGGGGCCGGCGGGATGCCGTACACCGCGATCCCGCACCGCACGAGGTCGTAGCGGGCCGAGGGGTGGCACAGCAGGCCGGCCGAGTTGGCGGCGTGGACGATGCCGGTGTCGACGCCGCCGGCCCGGAGCTTGTCGAGCAGGTCGTCGAAGCGGCCCAGCTGGTCGGCGGTGTAGGGGTTGTCGGGCTCGTCGGCCACCGGCAGGTGGGTGCACACGCCCTCCAGCTCGACCTGGGCCAGGTCGTCGACCGACCGGGCGAGCGCCATCACGTCGTCGGGGTGGGCGCCGACGCGGTGCATCCCGGTATCGGCCTTGAGGTGGACGGTGGCCGGCGGCAGCCGCCCGGCGTGCACCGCCCGTGCCACCGCGGTGAGGACCTCCGGGCTGTAGAGCACCAGGCGGGCGCGGGTGGCCAGGGCGTCGGCGATCTCGTCGGGCCGCGGCTCGGACAGCAGCAGCAGCGGGGCCTCGATGCCGGCGTCCCGCAGCGCCACCGCCTCCTCGACCTGGGCCACGGCCAGCCAGTCGGCCCCGGCCTCCAGCGCGGCCCGGGCGACCGGCGCGGCGCCGTGGCCGTAGCCGTTGGCCTTGACGACCGCGCAGAACCGCGCCGGCCGGGCGATCTCGCACAACACGGACACGTTGTGGCGGACGGCGCCGAGGTCGATCTCGGCCCAGGCGCGGGCCATCAGGCCTCCTCCAGGATGTCGAGCACGTCGGGCAGCCGCTCGACCACGTCCGAGGCCACGAGGCCCCGCTCGGGCCCCAGCTCGGCGGCGGTGCCGTGGAGCCAGGCGCCGGCGGCCGCCGCCGCGAAGGCGTCGACCCGCTGGGCCAGCAGCGCCCCGATGATCCCGGACAGCACGTCGCCCGTGCCGGCGGTGGCGAGTCGGGCGTCGCCGGCGGTCGACAGCCGGGCCCGGCCGTCGGGCTGGGCGACGACCGTGGTCGGGCCCTTGAGCAGCACGATCGCCCCGGTGGCAGCGGCCAGGTCACGGGCGGCGGACAGGCGGTCGTCGCCGGGCGGGTGGCCGGCGAGGCGGGCGTACTCGCCGTCGTGGGGCGTGAGCACGGTGGGCGCCGTCCGCCGGCCGACCAGGTCGACCACCTGGTCGCCGAGAGCCCACAGGCCGTCGCCGTCGACCAGGACGGGGACGTCGGCGGCGCCGACGAGGTGGTGGACCACGGTCACGGCCGGGGCGCCACGGCCCAGGCCGGGGCCCACGACCAGCGCGCCCACCCGGTCGAGCTGGGCCAGGACCGCGTCGTCCCAACCGGCGGCGGGGACCTGGATGCCGACCGCCTCGGTCGGGAGGGCGGGGTCGTGGCCCACCCCGGGCGACGCCACGCGGACCATGCCGGCCCCGGCCCGCTGGGCGGCCCGGGCGGCCAGGTGGGCGGCCCCGGTCATCCCCGGCGACCCGGCGGCCAGCACGACCGCGCTGCGCCACTTGTGGGCCTCCGCGTCCCGATCGGGGACCCAGGCGGCGACGTCGGACGCCTCCACCAGCTCGGCCCGGCCCCTACCCGACACGTCCAGCCCGATGTCGGCCAGCACGACCTCGCCGGCCAGCCGCCGGCCCGGGTGGAACAGCAGGCCGGGCTTGAGCGCCGCGAACGTGACCGTGCGCTCGGCGGCCAGGGCCCGGCCGTGGACCTGCCCGGTGACTCCGTCGACTCCGCTCGGGATGTCGACGGCGAGCACGGGCGTGCCGCCCACGTCGGGCGGGGTGTACTCGCCTCGGAAGCCGGTCCCGTACGCCGCGTCGATGGCCAGGTCCGCGTCCGGCAGCCGCTCAGGCGCTCCGGCGGCGTCGACGACCTGGACCCGGACGCCACGGCGCCGCAGCCGCTCGGCCGCGGCCCGGCCGTCCGCCCCGTTGTTGCCCTTGCCCGCCACTACCACGACCCGCCGGCCGTAGGCCCCGCCCATCAGGTCGAGGGCGTGGCGGGTCACCGCCGCCCCGGCCCGGGCGATGAGCTCCTCGACCGGCTCTGGCGCGGCCGCGTCGACGTCCGCCATCTCCTCGGGGGTCAGGACCGGGACCATGCCGCCCCCACGCTAACGAGCCGTCACGAGTCGCCGAGAGCGATCACGACGGCCTCGGCCATCGTGGCGGTGTGGGTGAGGCTGAGCTTCCAGGCGGTCACGCCGTGGTCCGCGGCCAGTCGGGCGGCCGAGTCGTGAAGGACGATCGATGGCGCGCCCGAGGACGCCCGCACCACCTCGATGTCCCGGAACGCACAGGCGCCGATGCCCTTGCCCATGGCCTTGAGCACGGCCTCCTTGGCCGCGAAGCGGGCGGCGAGGCCCTCGGTGGGGTCGCGGCGGCGGTTGCAGTGGGCCCGCTCGGCGTCGGTGTAGACGCGGGTGGCGAAGCCCGGCGTCCGGGTCAGGGTCCGCCGCAGGCGGTTGACCTCGCACAGGTCGACGCCCACCCCGAGCACGGTGCTCATGGCGCGCTCCTGCGGGCGCTGGTCGTCACGCCGTCCGCCAGCGGTCGGCCAACTGGTTGATCGGGTCGGTGAGCAGGACGTCGACCGGGATGTCGGCCAGCAGGTCCTCCCGGAACGTGGGCTCGGTCTCCTGCACCGCGTCCCGCAGGACCGCGTAGCGGTTGCGGTAGCCCTGGAGCACGCCCCGGGCGGTCGCCACCGGCAGCCGGTCGGCGAACCGCACGTGCAGCAGCGTGATGCCGGTCGTCTGGCCGTCCTTGACCTCGGGGACGATGACGAGCGTCCGGCCGTCCCTCCGGCCCCGGGCCACCAGCACCTCGCGCTCGTTGGCGACGCGGTGCTTGGTGCCTCGCAGCTCCGGGGACCGCTCGGTGCGGCTGGGCAGGTCCCGGGCGATGCCGCCCCGGTCGACCACCGCGATCGTGGCGTCGCCGTCGTCGCCCGGCCGGCCCTCGATGGCGTAGCGCGTGAAGCCGACCACGCCGGCGACGCTCGGGCTGATGTCGGCCAGCGTGCGCAGCGTCCGGTAGGTGAGCTGGTCGCGGGGGGCGCCGGTGGCGACGACCTCGCGCACCAGCGGTACCTCCAGCAGCGTCTCGTCGCTGCGGGAGATGCCGACGGTGACGGTCTTCGCCTGGTGCTTGATCGCGTCGACCGGCCGGGTCAGCTCCTCGATGGCCACGGTCAGCGCCCCGGTCAGGTCGTCGATCACCACCGCGGGGGTGCCGACCTTGCCGCCGTCGAAGCTGTAGGCCTCGAGCGGGAGGATGCCCAGCGCATAGCGGAACAGGGCGGCCAGGCGCACGGCGGTCGAGGCCTCGAGGTGGCCGTTGTAGGCGCCGACCCGCAGGCCGTCGAAGTAGCGCCGAGTCACCGGCTCGAGCTCGCGGGCCAGCCGCCGGAGCTGGGCCTCGCCGTCGCGGCGGCCGCCGCCGTCGCCGGACGCGGTGACGGCCTCGATGGCGGCCCGGGCCTCCCGCAGCGGGCGGGCCTGGGCGTCGATGGCCAGCGCGGCCTCGTAGCCGAACAGGTGCCCGGCCATGGCCGACAGCACGAAGGCCAGCGCCGGGTGGGTCTCGGGGACCGTGAGCACGTGCAGCGCCGAGGCGAAGCGGGACTGGCCGTCGGTGGCGATGACGATCGGCGATGCCTTGTGGGCCCGGTAGATCGCCACCTCCTTGGCCACATCGTCGGCCGTCGAGCCCACCAGCCCGGCCGCGCACACCAGGATCAGCGGCTCGGAGGACAGGTCGATGTGCTTCTTGTCCTCGGTCGAGTCGCTGGCGATCGACTTGTAGCAGAGCTCGGACAGCTTGATCCGCACCTCGGCGGCGGCGATGCGGTTCACGCCGTTGCCGACGACCGCCCAGTAGCGCTTGGACGGGGCGAGCCGGTGGGCGGCCTCGGCCACCGCCGGCCGGCGGGCGACGACCTCGGCCATGGCGGCCGGCAGGTCGCGCAGCGCCCGCAGCACCGCCTGGTCGACCTTGCCGCCGACCTCGGCGGCGACGGCCGCGGCCAGCAGCAGTCCGGCGGCGATCTGGCTGTAGAACGCCTTCGTCGACGCCACCGACATCTCGACGTCCCGCCCGTCGGACGTGTACAGGACACCGTCGGCCTTGTCGGTCAGGTCGCTGCCCCGCCGGTTGACGATCGCGATCACCCGGGCGCCCCGGGATCGGACCAGGTCGACCGTGCGGTTGGTGTCGGTGGTGGTGCCCGACTGGCTGATGGCCACGACCAGCGTGCCGGACATGTCGGGCCGCAGGCCGAAGCCCGACAGCTCGGTGGCGGGAAGGGCCTCGACGCGCGGCCCGGCCTCGGCGCAGAACTGCTCCAGGGCGGCGGCCATGGCCTGCCCGGCCACCGCCGCGGTGCCCTGGCCGACCACCAGCACGCGTCGGATGCGGCCGTCCCGCAGGGCGGACCGCACGTCGTCGGGCAGCGCCTCGGGCCCGAGGACCACGGCGAGGGCGCCGTCCCGCTCGACCATCTTGCCCCGCAGCGTCTTGCGGAAGCTGGCCGGCGACTCGGTGATCTCCTTGAGCAGGAAGTGGGGGAACGTCCCCCGGTCGATGTCCCGGGTGGTGATCTGCGCCTCGGCCATGTCGGCCTCGGTCACTGGCAGCGGCGTGCCGTCGTAGGCGACGCGCCCCACGCCCTCCGGCGTCCCGGCCCGGCGTCCGTCGAGCACGACGATCTGCCCGCGGCTGGCGGTGGGGTTGTCGGGGTTGGCCGGCGTCTCGCCGTCCATGCGGACGTAGCGGGGGGTCATCTCGATGACGCCGTACGGCTCGCTGGCCACGACGTAGGCATCGTCGGCCAGCCCCACGTAGAGGGCCTGGCCGCTGCCCCGCAGCGCGAGGAGCACCTGGTCCGGCGCCGCTGACGCGGCCGCGGCGATGGCGACCGAGCCCTCGAAGCTGGCCACGCTCGACCGGAACGCCCCGGCCAGGTCGCTGCCCTCGGCCACCCGCCGGGCCACCAGCGTGGGGATGACCTTGGCGTCCGTGGTGATCTCGGGCGCGATGCGCAGGCCGTCGAGCGCCTTGAGGTCGGCGAAGTTGTCGACGTCGCCGTTGAGGGCGGCCACGATGTAGGGCGCGCCGTCACTCCCCTCCTCGGCGCTGTCGACCGGGTGGGCGTTCGGCTGGCTGATGATGCCGACCGAAGCCCAGCGGGTGTGCCCGAGCACGACGGCCGAGGCGTCCGTGCCGCCGAGCGCGAGGCGCAGCAGCTCGTCGCCCCGGATGGCCTCGCGCAGGGCCCGGGTGTTGTCGCCCAGCTCGCCGATCTCGGCCGCGGCCTTGTAGACGAAGGCCAAGCAGCCGTCGACGACCCTGACCGCGCCCGACCGGAACAGCGGGTCGCGGGCCCGCTCGCCGAGCAGGCCCCGAACGGCGGCGCTGTCGAGGTCGAGGCCGTGGTCCCGGACGAGGACGTGGACGCCGGCCGAGTCGCGGCCCCGCACCTCCAGCCGGTCGATGGCCGACAGCGCCTGCTGGATAGAGGTGTAGCCCTCGGTGGCCGCCCAACACGGCTCACTGCCCGCCAGGTCGGCGACCGCCCGGGCGGTGCGGGCCCGGTCGCGCTCGACCGCCCACACGGCGTCCTTGAGCCGGGTGACCGCGGCGTTGACCGCCTCGGCGCCGGCACCGCCGTCGCCCGCGGCGCCGTTGCCGGCGCCCTCGTCGAGGCGGGCCTCGATGACGGCCACCGTGCTCGCCAGCGACGCGCACACACCCTCGACCTCGGCCAGCAGCCGGCGGTCGTGGACGAGCGCGTGGACGCCCTCGGCGCCCCGCAGCTGGGCGTCGGCCGCCTCGACCAGACCGGCAGCGGTGGCGCACGCATCGGACAGCGTCGCCCCGCCGGCCAGGGCGGACATCGCCTCGTGCAACGGGCCCACGACGTCGCCGGACTCCGGCGCACGCCTCGATCCCGGCCGCCGGACGACGGCGATGATCCCGCACATGGCCGGCCAGTCTACGGACGGTCAGCCACGGCGGGGCCCGCCGGCCAGGCGCTCGGCCTCGGCCACCAGTTCGGACACCGCCGCGTCGGCCTCGGCCTCTGTCGGCGCCTCGGCCATGATCCGGATCAGGGGCTCGGTGCCGCTGGGCCGGAGGAGCACCCGGCCCGACGAGCCCAGCCGGGCCTCGACGGCCGCCAGCACCGGGGCCAGGCCGCGGAGAATCGCCGGGTCGCGCTCGCGCACCCGCACGTTGCGCAGCACCTGGGGCAGTCGGGTCATGGCCTCGCCGGCCAGCGCGGCCAGCGGCCAGCCCGACCGGACGACCACGTCCAGCGCCTGGACCGCGGTGAGCAGCCCGTCGCCGGTGGTGGCGAGGTCCCGGAAGATCACGTGACCGCTCTGCTCGCCGCCGAGCGCCAGGCCCCGGGACTCCAGCGCCTCCAGCACGTAGCGGTCGCCCACCGCCGTCTCGACCACCTCGATGCCCGACTTCTCCATGGCCAGCCGGAAGCCGAGGTTGGTCATCACAGTGACCACCACGGCGTCGCCCGGCAGCACCCCCCGGTCGTGGCGATCGAGCGCACACAGGGCAATGATCTGGTCGCCGTCCACCAGCGCGCCGGCCTCGTCCACGAGCAGGACCCGGTCGGCGTCGCCGTCGAAGGCGATCCCGACGTCGGCGCCGCGGGACATCACCGCCGCGGCCAGCGCGTCCGGGTGGGTCGAGCCGCAGCCGGCGTTGATGTTGGTGCCGTCCGGCTCGGCGTGGAGGACCTCGACCTCGACGCCCAGGTCGCGCAGCACGCCGGGCGCCACGACCGAGGCCGAGCCGTGGGCGCAGTCCACGACCGCCGACAGCCCGTCCAGGCGCCGGCCCGCCAGGGAGGCCGCCACCGAGGCCGCGTAGCCGTCGAGCGCCCCGACCGCGGGGGTCACGGCCCCGACGCCCGCGCCGGTGCGGGCGGCGCCGCCGCCGTTCGGCCCCTCGGCCAGGAGTCGGGCCAGCTCGGCCTCGAGCGCCTCCTCGACGTCGTCGGCCAGCTTGCGGCCGCCGGCGGAGAACAGCTTGATGCCGTTGTCGCCGAACGGGTTGTGGGAGGCCGACACCATCGCCGCCGGCGCGGCCTCGGTGTCGGACCACCAGGCCACCGCGGGCGTCGGCACCACGCCGAGCGACGCGACGTCGACGCCCTCGGCCGCCAGGCCGGCGCTCAGCGCGGCCTCCAGCAGCGGCCCCGAGCGCCGGGTGTCACGGCCGACGGCGAAGCGCGCCCCGCGCAGCACCCGGGCCGCGGCACGACCCAGCGCCAGCGCCAGCTCCGGGGTCAGCTCGCTGTTGGCGACCCCGCGCACGCCGTCTGTCCCGAACTTCAGCACGGGCGCCCCGACGAGGGGATCAACGCTTGGAGTACTGCGGAGCCTTGCGGGCCTTCTTGAGGCCGTACTTCTTGGACTCCTTCTCCCGCTGGTCGCGCGACAGGAAGCCCGCCCGCTTGAGGGTCGTCCGCATCTCGGAGTCGAGCTCGACGAGGGCCCGGGCGATGCCGAGGCGCAGGGCGCCGGCCTGGCCGGACACGCCGCCGCCGTGCAGGGTGGCGTCGATGTCGTAGTTCTCGTCGGTGCTGGTGAGGCGCAGCGGCTCGGTGAGGATCATCTGGTGCGCCTTCGACGGGAAGTAGTTGGCGACGTCGCGGTCGTTGATCGTGATCGTGCCGGTGCCCGGACGGATCCGGACACGGGCGACGGCGCCCTTGCGGCGGCCGGTGGTCTGCGCGAGCGGGGTGGGCATGTCCTGGGCGTCCTAAGCGGTGGGTCGGCGGGCGTGGGCCACGTCGAGGGTCTGCGGCTGCTGGGCGGCGTGGGGGTGGGTCGGCCCGGCGTACACCTTGAGCTTGGTGATCTGCTGGCGGCCGAGCCGGGTCTTGGGGAGCATGCCGCGGATGCTGCGGCGCACCGCCTCCTCGGGCCTGCGGGCGAGCAGGCGGCCGTAGGTCTCGGCCTTGATCCCGCCGGGGTAGCCGGAGTGGCGGTAGACGACCTTGCGGTCGGCCTTGTCGGAGGTGAGCACGACCTTGTCGGCGTTGACCACGATCACGTGGTCGCCCGTGTCGAGGTGGGGGGCGAAGGTCGGCTTGTGCTTTCCCCGCAGCACCCGGGCCACCTCGGTGGCGAGCCGACCGAGGACCATGCCCTCGGCGTCGACGACGTACCAGGCACGCTGGATCTCTGAAGCTTTCGGGGTGTACGTGGGCACGCGTGCCACCTTCGTGTGATTCTCGTGCGGGTGCATGGGCGCGCGGCGCGCCCAGAGCGACGTACAAGCCTACGGGTGCAGGCCGCGAACGGCAAGCTCGCCCGGGTCACCCGGCGGGCTCGGCGATCCGGGCGCCCTGCACGTAACGCATGGCCTCGACGAACTGCGGCAGGGTAGCCCGGCGAGCGGCTGCGCCGCGCACCGTCCCCGGGCGCGGTTGACTACGCCGGTGCCCGATCCCACGGCGTTCACCGACCGGGAGAACTGGGCCGGGTCGTACTACGAGCTGGCTGTTCACCTCGCCCCCGGCGCCGACGTCACAGCGGCGCTGCGGGCGGCGTGGGCGCATCCCGACCTGGAGGGCTGCTACCTGGACGGGTTCGCCGCGCCCGAGGACCAGGACCGCCTGGCACCCGAGCGCCTCACCCTGCCGGCGGCGCGGTCGGCCTACGGCTGGGCGGCCACGCCCGCGGGCCGGATGGTGTGCGTCACCCACGTCGTGACGGCCACCGCAGGCCAGCCCGGCGACTGGGTCGACGTGTGCCTGCCCGTGGGCGCCCTGGAGCGACTGGTGCCGACGCTCCGCCACCCGATCGACGGCTACGAGTTGAACCGGGCCTGGCGGGAGCCGGTCGATGCGTGGCTCACGACCATCGCCGACCGTGTCGCCCGGGCGGTCCCGATCCGCGTGGCCTACGCCGGCGAGGAGGTCTCCGGTCTCGACCTGCCGCTCGGCCCCGCGGGCGACCCGCCCGCCGACCGGGGGGTCAGCGTGCTGGTGCCGGCCCGCCACGGGCCGGGGGTGGCGCGCTTCGCCCCCACCCGGTGGTTCACGCCCTGGTGACCGCGGGTTCGTCGATGGCGGCGAGCGTGGGCGTCAGCCACTCCGGGGCCGGGGGCGCCGAGTCCCGCCACGACCGGTTGCGGCGCCAGTAGAGGTAGGTCAGCGCCCCGAACAGGATCGGCACGACGTAGGTCAGCAGCCGGAAGATCAGCACCGCGGCCACCACCTCGGCCCGCTCGCCGCCGGCGCTGGTGATGCCGCCGATCAGGGCCAGCTCGACGATGCCGACGCCGCCGGGGGTCAGCGGGATGGCGGTGATCAGGCGGGCGAAGGCGAACACGGCCAGGACCTGAGCCCAGGAGGCGTCCTGCTCGGGCACGCCCATCACCCGCAGGGACACCAGCAGCACGAGGTACAGCGACAGGTGGCCGATCACGGTCACCACCGTGAGCAGGATCCAGCGGTGGTGGACGAACCCCACTGTCCGGGCCCGGAACTTGAGGACGGCCCGGTCGTAGCCCTCCGCCGGCGATTTGTGGAGCCAGCCCCGGACCCGGTTGGCGATGCGCTCCACGAACAGGCCCAGCGCCCGGGCGAAGCTCTCGCTCCGCAGGATCAGGGCGAAGATGACCACGGCGGCGATCAGCCCCGCGAGCCCCGCCATCGCCGCGACCAGGCTGCCGCCGCCGCCCTCGCCCTGGACGGCCAGGATGGCCAGCGCGACCACGGGCAGGCCCAGCTTGGCGAAGTTGTTCCAGATGCCGCTGGTCAGGACCGCCAGGGTCACCCGGGAGTTGGAGAACCCCCACGACCCCAGGATCGAGTACGTCAGGCCGACGCCGATGGCGCCGCCGGCCGGCAGCGCATTGGACACGGCCGTCGTGGACTCGGTGAGCACCACCGCCTGCGGGTAGGTCAGCCCCGGGGTACAGACGACCAGCTGCATCCAGTACGTGACGAGGTTCCAGGCCGCGACCACGAGCAGGATCGAGATCTCCCGCCAGGTCAGGGAGCGGATGGCGGCCCACACCGACGACAGGTCGGCGAACTGGCCCAGCACGAAGTAGAAGATCCCGCCGACGATCAGCAGCGAGATCGCCGCCTGCAGCGCGCGGCGGACGCGGGGGTTGCGCCAGCCGGTGGCGGGCCGGGCGGGCCGGGCGGGGCCACCCGCAGGCTCGACCGTCGTGGCGGCCTCCGGCTCTGCCTGCACCATGCGCCCGTCCTCCTCGGGGCGCCAGCTCCGGGGCCGGCGCCCCCGCAGTCTCCCCCGGGCCGCCGGGCATGGCAATGGTTCCCCTGGTCAGCACCCTGTGGGATGCTGGTCGTCCGCCGCGAGGACAGGGGGGTTCCACGAATGCGTGCCCGGAGGCCAGCTGGGCTCCTCGTGGGCACGGTCGCGCTCTGCCTGCTGGCGGCGTCGTGCAGCGACCCGACGGCCGAGCCGGGCGCGGATGCGCTCGACGACGGCGCGGTCACGGTGGGGTCGTTCGACTTCCCGGAGAACGAGCTCCTGGCCGAGATCTACGGGCAGGCGCTTGCCGGCTCGGGCTACGACGTGGAGTACCGGCTCGCCGCCGGTCCCCGCGAGCTGGTGCAGCCCGCGCTGGCCCGGGGCCTGGTCGAGTTCGTTCCCGAGTACGCGGGCACGATGCTCGAGTTCTTCGGTGCGGGCGGCGACCTGCCGCCGACCGACCCGGACGCCACCCACGCCGCGCTGGAGCGGCGCCTGGCCGGCACCCCGCTCGTGCCGCTCGCCCCCGCCCCGGCCCAGGACGCCAACTCCGTGGTGGTCACGCCGGAGGTGGCCGAGCGCTACGACCTGGCGACGATCAGCGACCTGCGGGACGTGGCCGGGGACCTCACGTTCGGCGGCCCGCCGGGCTGCGACAGGCGGCCGTTCTGCCTGGCCGGGCTCGAGTCGGTGTACGGCCTGCGGTTCGGGGCGTTCATGCCGCTCGACGTCGGCGGTCCGCTCACCCACCAGGCCCTGGCCGGCGGCCACGTCGACGCAGCCCTGCTGTTCACGACCGACCCGCGCGTCGCCCGCGACGGGCTGGTGGTTCTGACCGACGACAAGGCACTGCAGCCGGCCGAGAACGTCACCCCGATCGTGCGGGCGGAGGTGATCGACCGGGAGGGCGCCGCATTCGTCGACGCCGTCGACGCCGTCTCGGCCCGCCTCACCACGGAGACGCTCCAGGCCCTCAACGACGAGGTCGCGACCGGCGAGCCCGCCCGGGCGGTGGCCGAACGCTGGCTGGCGGCGGAGGGACTGGCATGACCGCCCCGGGCGAGGCCCGACCGACCGAGGCCACGGCCGACGTCGGCACGGGCCCGCTCGACACGTTCGACGCGTCGGTGGGTCGGGCCCGCCTGCGGCGGACGCGGCGCCGGCGGCGGCCGACCGGGGCGGCGCCGCCGCTGCCCCGCAGCCTGGGCACCACCGGCAAGCTGTGGCTCATCGCGCTGATCGTCGTGGTGGCGGCCATCGTGATCCTGCTGGCCTCGTCCGGCGCCCGAACGGCGGTCGACCAGTTCGACGCGTTCGTCCTCCGCCAGATCGCCCACGTGCGCATGGCGTGGCTCACCACACTCGCCCGGGGCATCGACCGGGTGCTCACCGGCTGGTTGTTCACCCTCGCGGCCATCGCCCTGCTCGTGGCCCTGATGGTGTTCCGGAGATGGCGGCACCTGTTCACGTTCATCGTCAGCATCATGGTGATGCAGTTCGTGGGCCTCGCACTGTACGAGGCCTTCTCGCGGCCCCGCCCCTATGACGTGACGATCATCGGCCGGTGGGCCGGGTTCTCGTCACCGTCGCCGCCGGTGGTGGTGCTCGCCTCTCTTCTGGTGGCGGTCGTCTACAGCTTGGTGCCCGCCGGGCGCCCCCGGAACCAGGCCAAGTGGATCGTCGCAGCCGTGCTCGCGGTGTTCGTGGCCGCCCGGCTGTACCTGGCCGTCGACCATCCCTTCGACGACGTCGCCGCGCTGATCCTCGGCATCGCGTTCCCCCTCGGAGCGTTCCGGTTGTTCACGCCGAACGCCTACGTCCCCGTGACCTACGGCCACGGCAAGACGGCCCACCTCGACGTCGGCGGCCGCCGGGGCGACGCCATAGTGCGGGCGGTGCGGGACCAGCTCGGGCTCGACGTGCTCGAGGCCAAGCCCGTGGGACTGGAGGGATCCGGCGGCTCCACGCCGCTCCGGCTGCGGGTGGCGACCACGAGCGACGAGGGGGAGGCGGCCGACACATTCCTGTTCGCCAAGCTCTTCGCCATCAACCACGTGCGGGCGGACCGCTGGTACAAGCTCGGCCGCCGCATCCTCTACGGGAGACTGGAGGACGAGACCCGGTTCGAGAACGTGCGCCGGCTGGTCGAGTACGAGGACTACGCCCTCCGCCTGCTGCGCGACGCCGGCATCCCCACGGCCACGCCCTACGGCATCGTGGAGATCACACCCGACCGGGAGTACATGCTGGTCGCGAGCTTCATCGAGGGCGGGGTGGAGATCGGCGAGGTCGACGTCGACGACGCCATGATCGACCAGGCGCTCGGGATCATCCGCCGCCTGTGGGACGTCGGGCTCGCCCATCGGGACATCAAGCCCGCCAACCTGATGGTGAGCGGCGGGCGGGTGTACCTCATCGACGCTGCGTTCAGCCAGGTCCGCCCGTCGCCGTGGCGGCAGGCGGTCGACCTCGGGAACATGATGCTGGTGCTCGCGTCCCGCAGCGAGCCCGAGCGGGTCTACCGGCGGGCGCTGCGGCTGTTCACACCGGACGACGTCGCCGAGGCGTTCGCCGCCACCCGGGGCGTGGCCAGCCCCACCCAGCTGCGCTCGGTGCTGAAGGCCGACCGGCGCGACCTCATCGGCGAGTTCCGGGACCTGGCGCCTCACCGCCCGCGGATCTCGCTGCAGCGCTGGAGCCTGAGGCGGGTGGCCCTGGCGGTGGGCGTGGTGGTGGTACTGATCCTGGCGACGATCCAGGTCGTCGACATGTTCAGCCCGGCCCACGACCTCGACATCGCGGGATCGCCCGACTGCGGAACGGACGAGGTCGAGGTGCTGATGGCCCAGGCGGTGCCGTCGGCCACCCGCATCCCGTGCCTGGCGGCCCTGCCCGCCGGCTGGGAGCTCGGTGGCGTGCACGTCGAGCGGCACGAGGCCCGGTTCTGGCTGGACTCGGACCAGGCCGGCGACCATGCCGTCGAGGCGACGCTGCTGCGCCCCGGCGACTGCGAGGTCGGGGACGCCACGCCCACGCCGAGCGACGAGATCGGAACGGAGCGCTTCGAGCGGCCCGAGCAGCTGCCCCCGGGGCTGAAGACCACGCGCTACTACCTGTTCGACGGGGGCTGCGTGACCTACGAGTTCGCCTTCGCGGACGACGCCGACGCCGAGCTGATCTTCGACGTGGAGGAGGCGCTCGGCTTCGAGCCCCGCACCGACCTCGTCGAGCGGGTGGCCGACGCCACCGGCGGCCTGGCGCTGTGCGGTGCGGGAACGGAGTGTGCGGGATGACCGAGGTCGGGACGACGACGCGGACCAGCTACGTCCGGCGGCCGGCGGACGCGGTGGCCGGCGCGGCGGGACTCCTCGTGCTGGCGGCCGGCATGGCGATCGTGGGCAAGGACGGGCACGTGCCGGGCTGGGAGCGGGACACCTTCGACGCCATCAACGGCCTGCCCGAGGCCCTGTACCCGGTGCTGTGGCCGTTCCAGCAGATCGGCGCCATCCTCGTGGCCCCGATCCTGGCGCTGGTGGCGCTGATCCTGCGCAAGTACCGGTTGGCCCTGGGCCTGTTCCTCGCCGCGCTGCTGAAGCTGGGGCTCGAACGGGTGGTCAAGGAGATCGTCAGCCGCGAGCGGCCGGGCGCGTCGATCGGCTCGAGCGCCGAGCTGCGGGGCGACGTCAGCGCGGCCGGTGAGAGCTTCGTGTCCGGTCACGCGGTGCTGGTGGCCGCGATGGCGTGCCTGATCGCGCCCTACCTGGCCGGCCGCTGGAAGGTGCTGCCCTGGGCGGCGGTGGCGCTCGTCATGGTCGGCCGGGTGTACGTCGGGGCCCACAACCCGCTCGACGTGGTCTGTGGCGCCGGCCTGGGCGTCGCCATCGGCTCTGCCCTGAATCTGGTCGTGGGCGTGCCGGCCGCGGATCAGTACCGTACGTGACCACCCGCGCCCAGGAATCGGAGCGGCCCATGGACGTGCCCCGGTCGATCAACGACATGGAGCAACACACGCCCTACGAGTCCAAGCTCAAGGGCAAGGCCTACGAGGGGGAGCTCCGCCGCCTCCAGATCGAGCTGCTCAAGCTCCAGCGCAGCGTGCGGGAGCAGGGCCGGCGCATCGTGCTCCTGTTCGAGGGCCGGGACGCGGCGGGCAAGGGCGGCGCGATCAAGCGCTTCACCGAGAACCTCAACCCCCGGGGCGGGCGGGTGGTGGCGCTGACCAAGCCCAACGAGACCGAGCGCGGCCAGTGGTACTTCCAGCGCTACGTCACCCACCTGCCCACCGTGGGCGAGATCGTGCTGTTCGACCGGTCCTGGTACAACCGGGCCGGCGTCGAGCGGGTCATGGGGTTCTGCACGCCGCGGGAGTACATGGAGTTCATGCGGCAGGCGCCGTCGTTCGAGCGCTCGCTCGTGAACAGCGGCATCCACCTGTTCAAGCTGTGGTTCTCGGTGTCGGAGACCGAGCAGAAGCGCCGCTTCGCCGCCCGCCGCGACGACCCGCTGCGCCGCTGGAAGCTGTCGCCGATCGACGAGGCCAGCCTCGGCCGGTTCCACGACTACACCGAGGCCCGCAACGCCATGTTCTTCTACACCGACACGCCCGAGGCGCCCTGGACGGTTGTGAACTCCAACGAGAAGCGGCGCGCCCGCCTGGAGGCGATCCGGACCGTGCTGCACATCCTCGACTACGACCACAAGGACGCGGACGTCGCCCACGCGCCCGACTCCCACGTCGTGCGGCCGGCCTCGGAGCTCGAGGTGCCGGCCGACGACGACCCGCTGGCCGCCGCCGGCGGGCCGGCGCCCGCCGGCTGACCATGCGGGCCTCCACCCAGCGCGGCGGGCTGGCCGGGGCCAGGCCCTGGGGCCGCCACGCCACGGAGCTGGCGACCGGCGTCGCGCTCGTCGCCCTCAGCTGGCTCGTGCTGACCGACGCCACCACGGAGCGGGCGCCCGGCTGGGAGGTCGACCTGTTCGGCGCGATCAACGACCTACCCGACTGGCTGCGGTGGCCCATCTGGCCGGTGATGCAGCTGGGCAACTTCTGGATGGCGGCGGTGAGCGGGTTCGGCGTCTACGCCCTGACCCGCCGCTGGCGGCCGGCGTTGGCGACGACGGCGGCGGTGCTGCTCGCCTGGGTCGGCGCCAAGGTGGTCAAGGCGCTCATCGAGCGGGGACGGCCCGCCGAGCTGCTCGACGACGTGCACGTGCGGGAAACGGGGCTCCACGGCCACGGCTACGTGTCCGGCCACACGGCCATCGCCTTCGCGGTGGCCACCGTGGTGACGCCGCTCCTGCCCGGCCGGTGGCGGCTGGTGCCGTTCTCCCTCGCCTGCCTCGTCGGCTTCGCCCGCATGTACTACGGCGCCCACCTGCCGCTCGACGTGGTGGGCGGCGCGGGCATCGGCATCCTGTCCGGACTGGTGGCATCGCTCGCGTTCGGCACCATCGACCCCGTCCACGACCGCTGACGGTCCTTCCCCTCCCCGAGCCCGCCGCCGAGCCGGATGGGCGGAGCCCCGAGGTGGTCCTGCGGGCCGCGACCCGTGAGCGGTCACCCGCGGACGTGCTGCGCCTGCTGCTGGGGTTGGTGCTCCTCGGCCTCGGCCTGGTGGCCGCGACCGTGGCCCGCAACACGGTGGGCGGGGCCGAGGCCGACGTCGTCGAGGCCTACGACCGCATCCCCGACCTGCTGACCGAGATCTTCACCGCGATCGTGTTCGTGCTGGCCGCTGCCGTGCCGGTCCTGGCCATCGTCGTGCTGTTCGCCCGGCGGCGCTACCGGAGGGCGCTGGCCCTGCTGGTCGGCAGTCAGCTGGCGGCCCTGACGGTGCTGCTGCTCGACCGGCTGCTCGTCGACCGGGGCCTGGTCGACCGGGTCCGGCAGGACACCGGCGGCGAGCTCGAGCTGACCGATCCGGGCTTCGCCACGTCGCCCCTCATCGCCTCGGTGGTGGCGATGGTCGTCATCGGCTCGCCCTGGCTGACCCGCTCGTGGCGCCGCGCGCTGTGGGGCGGGATCACCGCCCTGGTCGTGCTGCGGATGGTGTCGTCCAGCGAGCCGGCGTTCGACGTTTTCCTCGCCTTGGCGGTGGGTCTGGTGGTGGGCAGCGCCGCCCTGGTCGCCATCGGCACCCCCACCGACGACCCCTCCGCGCCCGAGCTGGTGGGCATGGTCGGCCGGGTCGGGCGGGTGGTGCGGATCGTCCAGGAGGACCACGCCGAGCCATTGGCCTACGACGTGACGATGGCGGACGGCGAGCGCCTGCACCTCACGGTCCGGACGCCCCGGGACCGCTCGGCCGACCTGCTGGCTCGCCTGTGGCGCTACGTCCGGCTGCGCACCGACGAGTCGGACCGCCCGTTCGGCTCGGTCCAGCGCCGTGTCGAGCACGAGGCGCTGGCCCAGTCGCTGGCCCGGGCGGGCGGCGCCCGCGTCAGCGAGGTGCGCAGCGTGGTGGCGTCGCCCCAGGGCTCCGTCGGGCTGCTGTCGGAGGTCGTGCCCGGCACCACGGCGGCGCGGCTGACGCCCGACGAGCTGGTGTCGGGCGGCGGCCTGGTGGACGCCTGGCGGCAGGTCGCCCACCTCCACCGGGCGGGGATCGCCCACCAGGTGCTGGGCCTCGGGCAGTTCTCGATCACGGCCGACGGCAAGGCCGTGGTCGAGGACTTCGACGGCGCCCGCGTGGCGGCGTCGCCCGACGACCTTGCCCGGGACACCGCGCAGATGCTGGTGGCGATGGCCGTGGCCACCGGTGTCGTGGCCGCGGTCGGCGCCGCCGTGGAGGCGATGGGCGACGAGCCGGTGGCCGCGGCGCTGCCCTACCTCCAACCCTTGGCCCTTCCCGGGTCGACCCGGCGCGCCCTGCGACACCACAAGGACCTGCTGGCCGCGCTGCGGGACCGGATCCGCGAGGTCACCGGCGCGGCCGAGGCCGCGCTGGCCCGGCTGGAGCGGATCCGGCCCCGGACGCTGGTGTCGATCGTCGCCTTCGCCGTGGCGTTCTACGTGCTGCTGCCCCAGCTCGCGGACGTCCAGCGGACGGCGGACGCCGCGTCCCGGGCCGAGCTCGGGTGGCTGGTCCCCGCGTTCATCGCGTCGTGCGCCACCTACGTGTTCGCAGCCGTGGCGATGATCGGCTCGGTGCCCCAGCGGGTGCCGTTCTGGGCGACGCTGCGGATGCAGGTGGCGTCGTCGTTCGCCAGCCGCATCGCCCCGGCCAACACCGGCGCGCTGGCCGTCGGCGTGCGGTTCCTCCAGCGGGCCGGCACCCCGCCAACGGTGGCGGCCACCGCCGTGGGGCTCAACGCAGTCGCCGGGTTCGTGGTCCACCTTCTGCTGCTGGCCGCGTTCGTGGCCTGGACCGGGCGCCGGGGCGTGGGCGACTTCTCGCTCCCCGACGCCACCATCGTCCTGCTGGTGGTGGCCATCGCGCTGGCGGCGAGCGGGATCGTGATCGCCGTGGTGCCCTCCGTGCGGCGCAAGGTGGTCCCGCCGCTCGTGGCCCAGGTCCGCACGGCGGTCGGGTCCCTCGCCGACGTGGTGACGGACCCGTGGCGGGTGCTGGCGCTCGTGGGCGGGTCGGTCGGCGTGACCATGTCGTACATCGCGGCGCTGGCGGCGACGATCACCGCCTTCGACGGCGGGCTGAGCCTGCCGCAGATCGGGACCGCGTACCTGGTGGCGGCGGCGGTGGGGTCCGTGGCCCCCACGCCGGGCGGCCTCGGGGCGCTGGAGGCCGCCCTGGTCAGCCTGCTCACCGGCTACGGGATGCCGGACGGTCGGGCGATCGCGGCGGTGCTGACGTTCAGGCTGCTCACGTTCTGGCTGCCGGTGCTGCCGGGCTGGGTCGTGTTCCAGCGGATGCAGTCCCACGACGAGCTCTAGCAGGGGTTTCGCGGTGACTAGTCATACGTAGTCACCGGTGCGTCGCGCGAATGCGTAGGCCGTCCGATGCGGGGGCCCACCTCAGGAGCGCACGATCGACACATGTTCACCCACCACGATTTCACCAGCGCCCTGGCGGACGAGCGCCGCCACCACCTGCAGCGAGAGGCCGCCACCCATCTCCTGGTCCGCGCCGTACGCCGGGCCGGGCGACGGCCCTCCGCCCCCAGCGGGGCGTCGCCGCCGCGGGTCATCGACCTCCGGACCCGCGCGGCGGCGCCCGAGGCCGTCGACCGGTCGCACAAGCCCGCCGCATAACTGTGGGCGGCGGTGTCACGGCGGCACCGTACGCTCGGTCCATGCTCGTGGGACGCACGGGGCTCTCACCCGTCATGGTCGGTCGAGGGGCCGAGCTGCAGCGGTTGACGCGCCTCGTGGGTGCGCGGCCCGACCCTGCGGTCGCCCTGATCGCCGGCGAGGCGGGCATCGGCAAGACCCGGCTCGTGAAGGAGCTGGTGGCCAACGTCCCCGCGGGCACCGTGATCATGGCCGGCCAGGCAGACCCGGGCGGCGAGAGCCGGCCGATGGAGCTGTTCCTCGACGCGCTGGGCAAGGTCACCGGCGACGACCACGGCGACCTGGTCGAGGCCATCGGCGACGCCGGGCGCACGGCGGAGGAGCGCACCCGCTCGGGCGTCGAGCTTGTGCGGCAGCTGACCGCGGGCGCGACCGGCCTGGTCGTGTTCGAGGACCTGCACTGGGCCGACCTCGAGAGCGTGACAATCTTCGAGCAGCTGGCCGAGCCCGGTGGCGGCCGGCTGCTGGTGGTGGGCACGTACCGGCCCGACGGGCTGTCCCGCCGCCACCCGGCGGCCGAGCTGCTGCCCCGGCTCGAGCGCCGGCACTCGGTCACGAACGTCCAGCTGGCGCGGCTCAGCCCGGCCGACGTCGGGGCGTTCCTCACGGCGGTGTTCGGCGACGTGCCGTCGTACCGGGTCGTCGAGGCGCTTCACGCCCGCACCGGAGGGAACCCGTTCTTCCTGGAGGAGCTGGTGGCCAGCGCCGGCACGGGCGCCGCCGCGGACCTCGAGACAATGCCGCTGCCCTGGACGGTGGCCGAGCTGGTCCGCACCCAGGTCGAGGACCTCGACCCCGACGTGCGCAACATCGTGACCACGGCGGCCGTGCTGGGCCGCCGGGTGAGCTTCGACGTGCTGGCCAACGTGACCGGCACGTCCGAGGACGAGCTGATCGACCTGCTGCGGGGCGCCGTCAACAGCGGGCTGCTGGTCGAGACCGAGCCCGACGTGTTCAGCTTCCACCACGACATCGCCCGGGAGGCGATCGAGGGCTCGCTGCTGGGGCGCGAGCAGCGCCGGCTGCACGCCGCCGCGCTCGACGCGCTGCGGGCGTCGGGCAGCAACGACCGGCTGGCGCTGGCCAAGCACGCCCAGGGCGCCGGCCGCTACGACGACATGGTGGCCGAGGCCCGGGCCGGGGCCCGCGAGTCGCTGCGGCTCGGGTCGACCTACCAGGCTCGCCACCTGGCCGAGATCGGCCTGACCGAGGCCGAGGACGACCTCGAGCTGCTGTCGGTGGCGGCCCAGGCGTGCTGGCTCACCGGCCTGCTCGACGACGCTTCGGCCTACGGCGACCGCTGGCTGCGCCTCGCCCGCGACCGCGACGACATCAGCGAGACCGCGGCGGCGCTCAGCGTCCGCATCCGCATCGCCCGCGAGGCCGGCGCTATGGCCGACATGGCGGCGCTCACCGACGAGCTGGTCGGGGCCATCGACCGGCTGCCCGACGACGAGCAGCGGGCCCGGGCCATGGCCGCGGTGGCGCAGTCGTACATGCTGCGCGACCAGGTGGAGGCGACCTACGAGTGGGCCGACAAGGCGCGGGCGCTGGCCGAGGCGCACGACCTGGCCGACGTGAAGCTGGCGGCCATGGTCGAGAAGGGCTCGGCGCTCATGCTCGACCTCGACGCCATGGGCGAGGGCCGCGACCTGCTGGAGGCGGCGGCCGCCGAGGCCGAGCGCTCCGGCGACTACGTCCTGGCCGCCCGGGCGCTCAACAACCTGATCTGGCACGCCCGGCAGTGGAGCAACATCGACGAGGTCCGCCGGCTGATCGACCGCATGCACCGGGCGGCCGAGGCGGCGGGGTTCGAGATGCTGGCCCGGGTCGACGAGCCGGTGGCGCAGGCTCAGCTGGCGTCGGTGGAGGGCGACCTCGACGGCGCCATCGCCCACCTCGACGAGGGCTGGAAGGCCTATTCGTCAGCGCACGCCCCCTGGACCGAGCGGCGCTGGCTGGCGGTGTTCCGGGCGGGGCTGGCGCTGGAGGCGGGCGACATCGACGACGCGGCCCGCTTCGCCGAGCACGCCTACCCGATGATCGAGCGCACGGCGCCCGGGGTGACCGGCCTGGAGTTCCATCTGGCGTGCCGGCGGGGCGACCCGGTCGAAGCCCGCCGGCGCCTGGCGGTGTACCGCAAGGCGGTCGAGTCGATCGGTGTGGCCGACCCGGCCCAGCTCCACGACCTGCTCAGGGCGGCCCTGGTGGCGGGGCTGGCCCCGGAGGAGGTCCGCCCGGTGACCGACCTCGCGGGCAGCTACGTCGGGCACCGCCTGCCGGCGGACCATCCTTGGCGCCGCCTGCTCGACGCCCAGCTGGCCGAGGCCGAGGGCCGCAACCCCGACGCGGTCGTGCTGTGGGAGGCGGCCGCCGGGTCGCTGGGACTGGCGCCCGAGGTCATGGCCGGTCACCGCGGCACCGCCCACGTCGGCGCGGCTCGCACGCTCATCGCCGAGGGCCGCCTCGACGACGCTCGCGCCCACGCGGAGGCGGCAGCCCCGTTCCTCGCCCGATGGCGGGGCTGGCGGGTCGACGAGCTGGTGGCGGTCCAGCGCCGCCTCGGCCTGGGCCCCACCCCGAGCGGCCCCGACGCCCTCACTCCCCGTGAGCGCGAGGTCGCCCGCCTGCTGGCCGAGGGCCTGTCCAACAGCCAGCTGGCGGAGCGCCTCTACATCTCCCCCCGCACGGCCGCGGTCCACGTCTCGAACATCCTGTCCAAGCTGGGGATGTCCTCCCGCACCGAGGTCGCGGCCTGGGCCGTCCGCGACGGCCTCGCCTCGGACCCGACCTAGGACCCCGGCCCGCGGTCAGACGCGGGCCGCGAGGGGGGCGATGGCCGCTCGCAGCTCGTGGCGACGCTGGTTGACCACGTCGACCGCCTCGGAGGAGGCCATCGCCCTACCGGGGTCCTGGCCGCCCTCCTGGAGGCGGAGGCCGACGCTCGTGTCGAGGGCGCCGCCCAGCAGGCCGAGGCTGTGCCCCAGGTAGCCGAGCTCGTTGCGGAGCCGCTCGTCGTGGGCATCGGCGGCGATGGTGTTGGCCTCGACCGCGAGGTCGTTGATGCGGCGGCGGGTGTCCTCCCACGCCGCCCGCAGGCGGTCGGGCGTGTAGGTGCCGCCGGCCAGGTCGAGCGACGCCTGGTCGTGGACCCACTCCGCGCCGCCGATCAGGTGGGCGATACGGCGGTTGAGCGTGCCCTGCGCCTTGTTGCGGCGGCTGACCGCCGACGCGATGAGCGCGATCAGGGCGATGACCGCGAGCGCGATGCCCCCGATCAGCGCGATCAGGCCCCAGTCCACGTCGGAGCCCTCGTCGTCGGCCTCGGCCTCGGTCGTCGTGGTGGTGGCCGGGGTCTCGGTGGTCGTCGGGCGCTCGGCGGTGGTGGTCGGTCGGGCGGTCGTCGGCGGGGCCGTGGTGGGCGGCGCCTCGGTGGTCGGGGTCTCCTCGGTGGTGGTGGTCTCCTGGGCCGCGGCCGGGCCGTCGAGGGCCAGGAGCAGGGCGCAGGCGACGCCGGCCGCCAGAGCGGCCAGGCGGGCACGACGGGCTGAACGCATGGGGGGACGTTACGAGCCGCCCCGGCGCCCGCCCTCACCCGCGTGGTGTGATCGCCGTGCTGGTCAGGGTGCGTCGGGGTACCTGACCGTCCACAGGCACAGGCCCTGCGGCGGCGCCAGCCGCGACGCCGCGGCCCGGTCCCGCCCGGCCAGCACGCCGAGGAGCTCGCCCGCGTGGCTCCGGCCCGCCCCCACATCCACCAGCGTGCCGACCACGCTGCGGATCATCTGGTGGCAGAAGGCGTTGGCCTCGATCTCGAACCGCAGGACGCCCTCGCCCAGGTCGGTCCAGCCGGCCCGGCGCACGTTGCGGACCAGCGACGCCTCGGTGCCGTCCCGCAGCTTCGGCCGCCGGCAGAAGGCGGAGAAGTCGTGCTCGCCGACCAGCGGGTCGCAGCCCAGGCGCAGCAGGTCGAGGTCCAGCGGCTCGTCGACGTGCCATGCGGTGCCGGCCAGGAACGGATCGGGCACCGGGCGGTTGACGATCGTGTACCGGTACGTGCGCCCGATGGCCGACCGGCGAGCGTCGAAGTCCTCGGCCGCCGACCCGACCTCCCGCACCACCACCGCGGGACCGCACAGCCGGTTCACCGCCCGCTGGAGGCTCGGCGGGTCGAACCGCTCGGGCGGGGCGTCGAAGCTGACCACCTGCCCCCACGCGTGCACGCCGGTGTCGGTGCGGCCCGCACAGGTCAGCTCGACCGGCGCCCGCAGCACCTTCTCGAGCGCATCCCGCAGCGTGCCGCCCACGGTCGGGACCCCGGGGTTGGGGGCGAAGCCGTGGAACCCCGTGCCGTCGTAGGCGACCGTCATCCGAACGCGCACCAGCGGCCCCGCAGGGGCCGCTGGCGTCTCGGCGGTGTCGTCGAACAGCGTCACGCCCGGAGGCGGTCGCCGCCGCGATCAGACGAGCTCGATGCGCGCCATGGGCGCGTTGTCGCCCTGGCGCGGGCCGAGCTTGAGGATGCGGGTGTAGCCGCCGTTGCGGTCGGCATACCGGGGCCCGATCTCGGTGAACAGCTTGTGGGTCATCTCCCGGTCGCCGAGGTAGGCGACGACCTGGCGGATCTGGTGCAGCTTCACGTCCGGATCGGCGTCGGCCCGGCGGGCCTTGGTGATGAGCTTCTCGGCCACGGGGCGCAGCGCCTTGGCCTTGGCCTCGGTGGTGACGATGCCCTCGGCCGCGAACAGGCTGGCGGCCAGGTTGGCCATCATCAGCCGCTGGTGGGCGGCGTTGCCGCCGAAGCGGCGGCCCTTCTTGGGGGTGGCAGGCATGGCGTGATCCGTCCTTGGTGCGCAGCGACAGCCCGCGCTCG
>Ga0114129_10000090_pt1 | contig 86472 bp, 83 predicted proteins | sample RhiMetdeltSRZDD1_FD_80071 | JGI IMG/M metagenome (GOLD analysis project Ga0114129, IMG submission 80071) | Populus rhizosphere microbial communities from Tennessee, USA - Rhizosphere MetaG P. deltoides SRZDD1 (version 2) (version 2) | ecosystem: Host-associated > Plants > Roots > Rhizosphere >... | reverse complement strand
CGCGGCGCGGCGTTTCGCTCTTCTCGCCGGCGTTCATCTGACGTCACACCACGCTCCGACCAAAGTTTTGGATTCAGCCTCTGGGCAGACTGCGAATGCACACGGGTGTAACCGCGAGACCGCTGATTTATGCTGTCGTGTCGGTGCTCGCTTGCTTGAGCGGCGCCTGCGGTTCGACGGTTGCCACATCGACGGGACCTTCACCCGCAAAATGCGCCGTCACGCTCGCTGCCCCTGGTTCTCCTGTCAGTTCGAGTGCCGACACGACCACCGTCGGAATCACAACGCAGCCCGAATGCGCATGGTCCGCTTCCTCGGACGCGCCCTGGATTACCGGTCTCACGCCTTCGTCCGGCCAGGGGAGCGCACAACTGCAGATGCAGATTGCGGCCAACCCAGCTGCTACCGCGCGGCAGGGCGACATCGTCGTGAACAGCGAACGGGCGCGCATCCGTCAGGATGCGGCACCCTGCGCGTTCGAACTGTCCGCTACTGAGCAGACTATTCCCGCCGCTGGAGGAACCGGGAGGATCACGGTCACCGCCACCGCGGGTTGTGCGTGGAGCGCTCAGGCCGATGCCGCGTGGGTGGTCCTGACCGGCGGGGCAACCGGTACGGGAACGGGAAATGTGACCTTCACAATCGCGTCGAATTCTGGAACGAGGACGCGTGCGGCATCGATCGTCGTGGCGGGCCAGACGGTGAGGGTCACGCAGCAGGCGAACGTTCCAATTCCACCGCCTACGTCGACGGTCTGCAGCGTGACGGTCTCACCGAAGGGCGTGTCGTTGTCGGCGTTGGGCACGAACAGCAGTTCCATTTCTGTAACCGCTGAATCGTCGTGTGAGTGGTCCGCCAGCACGGACTCAACGTGGATTTCGCTGACCGGCCGAACGAGCGGGACAGGCAATGGCACCGTGACCTTCGGCGTCGCGTCCAACACCGGGCCGGCGCGATCCGGGACGCTGACCATCGCGGGTCAGACGGTCACTGTGAATCAAGCGGCAGCGGCAGCGTGCACGTATTCTTTGAGTTCGACCACCCTGTCGGTCGCCGCAGGTGGCGGGGCAACGGGTCCGGTGACAGTGACCACGGCTGCCGGGTGCACATGGACGGCAACAAGCAGCGTCTTGTGGCTGTCGATCACGGCGGGCGCAAGCGGAACCGGCAACGGGACCGTGTCGATCAATGCAGCGGCGAACACCGGCGCGGCGCGTACAGGTTCGTTGACCGTCGCGAACCAGACCGTCACCGTGAATCAGGCCGCCCCCCCGTGCGCCTATTCCGTCACGCCAATGACCGTTTCCATTGGCGCGGCGGGCGGCACCGGCACGCCGATCTCCGTGTCCACCGGTTCCGGCTGCACCTGGACGGCCACAACGAGTGCGGGATGGATCACAATCCTCACGGGCGGGACCGGTACCAGCAACGGCAGCGTTACCTATTCCGTGCAAGCCAATACCGGATCTGCTCGGAGCGGTATGATGACGGTCGCCGGCCAGAGCGTCACCATTTCGCAGAACGCTCCCTGTACCTACGGCATTTCACCGATGAACGACACCATGGATAAGGGAGGAGGCACTGGGACAGTTTCGGTGACCACGCAGTCTGGATGCACATGGACGGCCATGAGCAATGCCAGCTGGATCACGATCACAAGTGGATCAGGCGGCACCGGGAATGGCACTGTCAGTTTCACGGTTGCGCCGAACACCACCGGTAACCAACGCAACGGAACGCTCACGATCGCGGGAAAGACGTTCACCTTAACGGAAAAGAAGTAGGAAACGCATGATGATCCCCGGACGCGCTGCCGTTGCCATCGCGGCATTCGTGGCCTGCTCGGCAGCCTGCCCGTCTCGGGCCGGCGCACAGCCGACGGTCACCAGCGCCCTGTCCTTTCTGCTGACGAACCGGTCGATTCCGACCGGAGATTTCGCGCGCGACGAGGCAGCCGCCGCCGCGACGCGCGACACCATCTCGACGTTCCTGCGATCGGAGCTCACGACGTTGCCCGTGACCTCATCGGCGAGTGGATTTACCTACCGAATCGCTCCCGAGCTCGGTGGTGTACCGGTGCGCTCGACGACGACGTTTGGAGCGTTTTTCACAGAGCGCTCGTTCACAATCGGACAACGGCAGCTCTCGCTGGCCGCGACGTACCAAGGCATAGGCTTTGACGAGATCGACGGACGCAACCTGCGTGATGGGACGCTGCGCGCCACAGCAAGCCGTCTCACATCGAACGAGGTGCCATTTGACGTCGAAACGGTCTCGATGCGGATTCACACCGACACCTTCACCGTTGCGGCAAACTACGGTGTGACCGAGCGACTCGAGGTCGGCGCCGCATTGCCGCTCGAGAGGGTGACTCTTACCGGGGAGCGTGTCGACGCCTATCGCGGGACGCCGTTGCTCCAGGCCACCGTCTCCGCGAATGCCTCTGGCGCGGGCGATCTCGTCGTGCGAGGCAAGCTGAATCTGCTTCAGCGGGGCGCCACGGGAATGGCCGTCGGCGCGGAGGGCCGTCTGCCCACAGGCAATTCCGCGAATCTCCTCGGCGCCGGGGAAGCCACTGTGAAGCCACGGTTCATGTTGTCGATGGAGAGGAGCCGAGTTGCCGTGGACAGCAACGTGGGATACGTCTTCGGCGGCGTTTCCAACGAACTCGACTACAGTGCCGCCGTCACCAGTGCGGGTCCGCACAAGATCACGATCGTCGGGGAAATCGCAGGCCGTCGTCTGAATTCAGCGGGACATCTAATTGAAGTAATCTCTCGTCATCCCGTGCTTGCGGGCGTCGAAACTGTCCGGCTAAGCGCCGTGGAACAGGCGACCAACCGGGCAGTGGCCGTTGCCGGCTTCAAGTGGAACGCGCATGCCACGTGGCTCGTGACCGCCAACGTCGCGCGCTCGTTGACATCGGCGGGGCTGACGGCACGCTGGATGTCAACAATTGGCGCCGAGTACGCGTTTGGAGAGTAGGAATGAATCCGCGCAAGGTCGGCGCGCCGGGCAAAGAAACAAACATCGTTGATGATTTTGTCTCCGAGGAGCCTGTCCTCGAACTCTCGGCAGAGCTCTATCCGAATCCGCAAGCAGATGAGGTGATCGGGATCGTCACTGCAGACGATCAGCTCACCCACCCGTTGGAGGTGTTTCCGGCGGAACCGCGGCCGACCCGAGCCACGCGCCGGACAACTGTGCTCGATTTCGACGAATCGCTGAACCGACCGTCGGCGTCAGCGACTGGTGCGCGGACCGCGCGTTCGGGCCCGGCGACGGGTATGGGACCCCGCCGATCGATTCTTCGCTCCGTCGGAGTGATCGGAATAATCACGGTCTCGACAGGACTGGCCGTGATCGGTGGTGCCGCGCTGAGAAACCGGCTGGATTTATCAGTGCTCTCGAACTATCTGGACATCGTTCGGACAAAGACGCCAGCACTACGTGAGCTTCTCCCGCGGGCTGAAGTCGTTCGAGATTCTGCAGTCGCTGGATTGCCAACCGCACCAACGGACAGTCCATCGGCGCCCGTCGCCGCAACCAAGAGCGTGGTCGCCGACGAGCCCGAGGACGTGAAGGTCGCATCACCACGTTCACAGCCGCCGACAACCTCGCAGCCGCCAACACGTGCTGCCCTTCCGCCCGCGAGGCCCTCCGCGTCGGCCGGTCGTACCCGAGCGGCAGCCTCGTCGCCCACGCCGACCATCCAGGGCCGTGCGGCGTCGGCGCCGGCGAGAGCCGCGGCCATCACGAGCGCAGCACCAGCAGAGCCCCCGCCGAGTTCCGCTCCAGCGGTGCCAGCGGCGAATTCCGCACCCGCGGTGCCTGCTGTGAGTTCCGCCCCCGCGGTGCCCGTGCCGAGTCCGGCACCGGCGGTTGCCGCTGCGAGTTCGGCATCACCGGTGCCCCCGCTGAATTCTGCACCGCTGGCTGGTGGGAGCTCTGCAGCCACGCCGTCAACTCCGGGTCCGACACCGCCACCAGCCGCTGTTGCTGCTCCCAGCGCAACTCCGGCCGGAGGCCTAACTGCGGAAACGCGCGCCGTTGCTCTGGCGCTTAATCGCTATCAGGACGCGTTCAGCGCGCTTGATGCCAACGCGGCGCACGCGGTGTGGCCGAGCGTCGACGTCAAGGCGCTCGCCAAGGCGTTCGATCAACTCGAAGAGCAGACGTTCGATCTCGAAGGCTGCGACATTACGGTGACCGGTGCCCGGGCCGAAGCTGTCTGCGCCGGCAATGCCCGCTACGTCCGCAAGGTTGGCAACAGAGCGTTGCGTGTCGAGCCGCGGCGGTGGCACTTCACGCTACGGCAGACCAGCGATCAGTGGATCATCGCCACGGTCGACGCGCGCTGATCCCATGACGCCAGCCGCTATGGCCACCTGTCACGTGTGGCCGCTGCGAACGCCGCGCCGCCGATCAGCGCCAGATTCTTGGTGAAGTTCACCTTGTCGTTCATGCGCTGCATCTGGTCGCTCGCGTTCCAGTAGTCATGCATCTGCGGGGTCACGCCCGCGAGAAACCCCGTGACGAGGCCGGCGCCCAGCTTGGGCTTGATCCCGGTCAGCAGGCTCAAGCCACCTGCAACCAGCATTGCGCCGGTTCCGAGCACGGCAAGCCTCGGCCACGCGACGCCTTTGCTCTTCGCATACCCGATGAGCATTTCGCGATCGACGAAGTGGCGAATGCCGTTGTACACGAAGTAGCCGCCGAACATGATGCGGCCAGCGACAAGCGCCGCGTGTTCGACAGCGCTCATCGCATCCTCGTCGGTTCGTTCAGTCAGGATGAGCGGTGCCGTGTGAGACGCCGTGTGCTGCTGAGGCTGCGACTCCTCCCGACGACTGCGGACTCTTAGAGCCATGGCTCTGCCTCCTCCATAAACCGCCATCAACCGCTCTGCAAGCCTGCGGCCCGAAGGGCCATCCGTTTGCACACAGGGGTCCGTACTCCCGTATGGCGAAGGAGTTAAAGCCGTGGCTCATTCAGTTTCCGATTTCATTGTTCAGCGCCTCTACGACTGGGGCGTTCGGTACATCTACGGATACCCCGGTGACGGCATCAATGGCCTCATGGGCGCGCTCGAACGCGCGGAGGGTCGCATCAGGTTCATCCAGGCGCGTCACGAGGAAATGTGCGCGTTCATGGCATGTGGCCATGCGAAATTCACCGGCGAGGTCGGTGTCTGCCTGGCGACATCCGGCCCCGGTGCCATTCACCTCCTCAACGGCCTCTACGACGCAAAGATGGATCACCAGCCTGTCGTCGCCATCGTCGGACAGTCCTACCGGTCGGCGATCGGCGGCAGCTATCAGCAGGAGGTCGACCTTCACTCGCTGTTCAAGGATGTCGCGCATGAGTATGTCCAGACTGCGATGACGCCCGAACAGGCGCGGCATCTGGTTGACCGCGCCATGCGGATTGCGATGGCGGAGCGTACGGTGACGTGCCTCATCATTCCGCACGACGTGCAGGAGCTCGACGCGGTACCGACGCCTCGCCACACGCATGGGACCGTGCACTCGGGTCTCGGTGTGGCGATGCCCGAGATGGTGCCGGCACAAAGCGACCTCGAGCGCGCCGCGGATCTGCTCAACGCCGGCACCAGAGTCGCGATGTTGGTCGGCTCGGGTGCTCGCGGTGGGGCCGATGAAATCATCCGTGTCGCCGATTTGCTTGGCGCCGGCGTGGCGAAGGCACTGCTGGGTAAAGACGTCTTGTCCGACGATCTGCCGTTCGTCACCGGCGCCATCGGACTCCTTGGGACACGTCCGAGCTGGAACCTGATGCACCAGTGCGACACCTTGCTGATGGTCGGCACAAGCTTTCCGTACTCCGAATTCCTTCCGAAGGAGGGACAGGCACGCGGCGTCCAAATCGACATCGATGGCCGGATGCTCGGTCTTCGATACCCGACGGAGATCAATCTGGTTGGCGACAGCGCGTCCACGCTACGCGCGCTGGCGCCGTTGCTCGTCCGCAAGGAAGACCAAACCTGGCGGTCGCGAATCGAAGACGAGGTGGACGAATGGTGGCGACTGATTGAACGGCGCGCGATGAACGATGCCGATCCGGTCAATCCGCAGCGCGTGTTTTGGGAACTCTCGGCGAGGCTTCCCGACAGCGCAATTCTCACGGCGGATTCCGGCTCCGTCGCCAACTGGTATGCGCGCGACATCAAGATCCGACCGGGCATGCGCGCCTCTCTCTCTGGCAACCTCGCGACGATGGGAGCGGCTGTGCCATATGCGATCGCCGCGAAGATGTGTTTTCCGGATCGACCCGTTATCGCAATGGCCGGCGACGGGGCGATGCAGATGAACGGCCTCAACGAGTTGATCACGATTGAGCGCTACTGGAAAGAGTGGCGGGATCCGCGTCTCGTGGTTCTTGTGCTGAACAACCGCGACTTGAACCTCGTCACGTGGGAGCAGCGCGTGCTCGCAGGCGACCCGAAATTTTCGGCATCGCAGAATCTGCCTGACTTTCCGTACGCGCGCTTCGCGGAAACGCTCGGGTTCGTTGGCATTCGGGTCGATCGCCCAGATCAGATCGGATCAGCATGGGACGAGATCCTGTCAGCGGATCGGCCCGGCGTGTTCGAAGCCTACGTGGATCCGAACGTGGCGCCACTGCCGCCGCATATCTCGCTCGAGCAGGCGAAGAACTTCCTCGCGTCAATCCTGAGAGGCGATGCGCAGGCGCTTGGCTTCGTCAAGCAGGTTGCGAAAGATGTGGCAGCGGGCTACATTGCGGCGAAGAAGTGAAGCATCTATGAATCGTCGAATCCGGCACGAGCAAGCCGCGCAAGAACGCGACTCAACGTGCATACGTGGGGCCAATCTTGTCGCGGCTGCTACACTGAACTTCCTATGCATCCCGATCTCAGGCCGCTGGAACATGTGGACGAGCTCCATCGGCTGCTTGTCGAATCCGAATCACGGCCAGTCCTGCTCTTCAAGCATAGCTACACATGCGGCGTGAGCATGGAAGCGCTGGACGAGCTCCTCGCGCATCTCAACGATCGGGGACCCAAAGGATTTTTCCCGGAATATGCGATGGTGACCGTGCAGACCCATCGCGCTGTATCGAATGCCATCGCGCAGAAGCTCGGCGTCCGTCACGAAACGCCGCAGGCACTCCTGGTAAAGAACGGGCGCGTGGTGTGGAGCGCTTCGCATTTTCGCGTGACGGCCGCTGCTGTCGACGATGCAATCAGGACTCAATCCTGATTCGTACGCGATACTTCTTGCCGTCAACAACCTGGGTGACTTCACGCGGTAACGTCGCAACCTGCTGACGGCAGCGTTCGCGGATCTCTGTCAGAGAGGGGCGCGATAACCGCACGCCATTTTTCATGACTTCATGCAAAAGTGGTTGCGCGTCAGGAGGCGGCTGAGCATCCTCGAGCGCGAGCACGTCCTCGACCGCCATGCCGTCGCGCATCACGCGCCACACCTGTTTGCGCCCTGGATAAGTGCTCTTGCCCGGACTTTTCTTACGGACAGGTACGGAGCGCCCATCCCGTTCGATCTCAGCGAGTTTGTACACGCCTGACAGCGCCGGCGCGTCGCTCGATGTGCTCACGGCCGTTCCGACGCCGAATCCGTTGACAGGCGCACCGGCGGCGATAATCTCCGCAATCCGCATCTCGTCGAGATCGCCGCTGGCGACGATGGCCGTGTCGACGAGGCTATGCTCGTCGAAGATGCGGCGGACCTCGCGGCTGATTGCCACCTGATCCCCGCTGTCGATACGTACGGCCTTCGGTCTCAACCCGGACCGAGCGACCATCCTCGCCGCCGCGACCGCATCGTAGGTGTCCAGGATGAATACCGCCTCTTCGAACACCTCGGCATACTTGCGAAACGCCGTTGTTTCATCCGCGAATGCCATCACCCAGGAATGCGCCATCGTGCCCGACAGCGGAATGCCAAAGCGCTTTCCCGCTGCCACAATCGATGTCGAGCTGAACCCGGCGATGTATGCGGCCCGTGCGGCCCGGATTCCGGCATCGATGCCGTGCGCGCGACGCGCGCCGAATTCCATGACAGGGCGCCCGGCCGCTGCCGTCATGATCCGAGCCGCGCGGCTCGCCACCGATGTCGGAAACATCGTCTCTGCAAGGAGCGCTGTCTCCACCAACTGCGCCTCGGGAAGAGGCGCGGTGACCCGCAGAATCGGCTCCTCGGCAAACACCGGCGTCCCCTCATCAATGGCCCACACATCGCCCGTGAATCGAAACTGCGGTAGGTACTCGTCGAAGAATGCCGCGGGCAGCTTCGAGAGCGCTGGAACGGTACGGAGGAATTGGATCTCTTCCGCCGTGAAGTGGAGCGATTCGAGGAAGCTGAGTGCCTGCTCGAGGCCGCACGCGATCAGGTAGTTGCGCGTCGGAGGAAGATGCCGCACGAACAGATCGAAGGTCGCACGACCTGACATTCCCCCGACGAAATAGCCGCCGATCATAGTCAATTCGTAGAGGTCCGTTGAGAGGGCAGAAAGGACCATCGGATCAGACGCGCGCGTCGGCAATCGCGCGCTGCGCGGCGAAATAGCCGCACATGCCGTGCACGCCGACGCCGGGCGGCGTTGCTGCCGAACAAAGGTACAGACCGCGAACGGGCGTCGAGTACATGCGCCACGTCGGGCGTGTGAAGAATTGACGCAGGTCCACTACACCCGAACCGATGTCGCCGGCGACGAGATTGGCGTTGTGCGCCTCGATGTCGGCGGGGGTCATGACGGAGCGCGCCAATATTCGGTCGCGAAAGCCAGGAGCGAAGCGTTCGATCTGCGCTTCGATCCGCGGCAGCATGTCGACGGTCGAACCGGCCGGAACGTGGCAATATGCCCACGCGGTGTGCTTTCCCGCAGGCGCACGCGACGAATCGAACAGTGTCGGCTGGACAAGGAGCACAAACGGACGCTCCGAAACGACGCCCTTCCACGCGTCCCCTTCCGAGTGCGCAATTTCATCGAGTGTCCCGCAGACGTGGACCGTCCCTGCGCGAGCGCATTCCGCTGCGCGCCACGGTATCGGACCGTCAAGCGCCCAGTCGACCTTGAAGACACCCATTCCGTATCGGTACCGCTCCAGGCTGCGCCGGTACGCCGCGGGCAATCGGTGTCCAGCGATGCGAAGAAACGGACGCGGCGACAGATCGCACATGACGGCGCGTGCCGGCGGCAGCTCGTCGATCGACGTGATGCGGTGATTCGCGATCACTTCACCACCGAGCGTGCGCAGATGTGCAACGAGCGCGTCGGTCAACTTCTGTGCTCCACCTCGTGGCATCACCCAGCCGACCATGTGCGCCATGGCGCCGAGCACGAGACCGAAGCCGGCCGTCAGCGCGCGATCGAGTGGCAGCATTCCATGCGCGGCAATTCCCCCAAACAAGGCGCGCGTCCGTTCCTCTTGAAAGACGCTTCTTGCCAATCCCTCGGCGGAACGCAGAGCGCGAAGGCCGAAGGCGGCGAGCGAAAAGGGGTGACGAGGCCACGTCACTGGACCGAGTGCCGCGCGTTCGAGGCGAGGCCACCGGTCAACGACGCCGCCAAACAGGCGCGCGTACGCCGCGCCGTCGCGACCAAGACCCGCTGCCGTTTGTTCGACCGATCGCGCGACGACGGCTGCCGTTCCATCGTCGAACGGGTGTGCGAGCTGGGCCGCAGGCTCAATGAATTCGAGCCCATATTTCTGCAGCGGCAGCGTCCGCAGAAACGGCGACGCAGCCGCTGTCGCATGGATCGCCGAGCAGATGTCGTGCGTGAACCCGGGCAGCGTGAGTTCAGCCGATCGTGCGCCGCCGCCGATTATCGACTCCGCCTCGAAGACCGTCACTTTCCAGCCCACCTGAGCGAGGGCGATCGCCGCCGCGAGGCCATTCGGCCCCGAGCCGACCACAATGGCATCAGGTGGTGGCACGTCGCATCCGATCTATAGTCGTGACTTCTGAATTGTGATTTGTGATTGACGAAATCACAAATCACAAATCGCACATCGCAATGGGCGCCTGGTACTCGCGCTTCCTGTTCGAGCGGATGCTTGCGGCGATGTACCTCGTCGGGTTCGCCGTCGCCGCCAATCAATTCGTCCCGCTGCTCGGTGAGCGTGGCTTGCTGCCGGTTTCGCGCTTCACGCAGGTTGTCCCATTTCGCGCCTCACCAAGTCTGTTCTTCCTTTCCCCTACCGACACCGCGTTCCGCATTGCGGCATGGCTTGGCATCGTGCTGGCGGTGCTGACGCTGATCGGCTGGCCCCAGCAGCGAGGATCCGTCATGTCCGCGACCGTGTGGGCGCTGATGTGGCTGCTGTATCTCTCGTTCGTGAACGTCGGGCAGACGTTTTACAGCTTCGGCTGGGAGACCCTGCTCCTCGAAAGCGGTTTCCTCGCGATCTTCCTTGGCGGATCGACGACTGCGCCGAGCATGTGGCTGATCTGGATGTATCGATGGCTGCTGTTCCGCGTCATGTTCGGCGCGGGGCTGATCAAGATCCGCGGCGATTCCTGCTGGCGAGATCTGACGTGTCTCAATTACTACTTCGAGACGCAGCCGATCCCGAATCCTCTCAGCTGGTACTTCCACTGGTTTCCTGAAGCGGTGCACAAAGGCGGCGTGGCCTTCAACCACTTCGTCGAGCTCGTCGTCCCATTCGCGTACTTCGCACCGCAACCGTTTGCGGGCGTCGCGGGACTCCTGACGATGGCCTTTCAAGGCGTCCTGATCGTCAGCGGCAACCTGTCGTGGCTGAACTGGGTGACGGTCACGCTCGCTATTCCTACGCTTGACGATCGGTTTCTGTCGTGGCTTCCCATCACACCTCCTGCGCTCCACGAACCTTCACTTGTTCACCGCGGAGCAATTTACGCACTCGCGGCAGTCGTCGGCCCGCTCAGCGTCGCACCGACGCTGAACATGCTGTCCGCGTCACAGATCATGAACACCTCGTTCGAACCATTTCACCTGGTCAACACCTACGGTGCGTTCGGCAGCATTACCCGGGCGCGATATGAAATCGTGATTGAAGGCACGGATGACCAGGAGGTGACCAGCTCGACGAAATGGCGCGAGTACGAGTTCAAGGGGAAACCGGGCGATCCGCGGCGTCGGCCTCCGCAGATTGCGCCGTATCACCTTCGCCTTGACTGGTTGATGTGGTTTGAGGCGTTTTCCGCGCGGCCACAGAACCAATGGTTCATCGCGCTGCTTCAGCGGTTGCTGCAAGGGGATCCTGCGGCCCTGTCTCTCTTCGAAACGAACCCGTTCCCTGACCACGCGCCGCGCTTTTTGCGCGCGCGGTACTATCGTTACTCCTTTACGACAGCAGAAGAGCGCCGCCAGACTGGCCGGTGGTGGAACCGGCAGCTCGCCGGCGAATATGTGCCGGTGATCACGCTCTCAGCCTTCGAGCGATAGCGCTCGCGGCAACCCACGCCGACGACCACGCCCACTGAAAATTGAAGCCGCCGATCCGGCCATCGACGTCGAGCATCTCGCCAATCAAGTACAGCCCTCGGCGCATCCGCGATTCCATGGTCGCCGGGTCAATCTCGGTCAACGGAATGCCGCCGGCAGTGACCTCGGCGTAGTTGTACCCACGGCTGTCGCGGACATCGAGAGGCATCTCGAGAAGCGCATGAATCAGTCGTCGCCGATCTTCGCGCATCAGGTGCGACAGCGTCGTTGAGGCATCGATCCCGGAGCATTCCGTCCAGACGTCCGCGACCGCTGCCGGCACACGGGTCGCGACAACCGTTCGAACAAGGGCACGCGGACGGTTACGTTGTTCGGCACTGAGCCACTGTTCGATGGATGCGAACGTCTCGCCTGGTACAACACTCAGGACGACAGTCGCGTCGCGGCCGGCCAGACGAAATCTGAGCCAATGCCGCGATGCATTCAGCATGACGGGACCGCTGACCCCAAAGTGCGTCCACAACATCGGCCCAGTGAGACGAACGGGCGAGGCACCATCAGATCGAACCGTTACGGCAGCGGGATGCGCCACGCCGGCTAGCTGCGCGTGGCGTGAATCGTCGAGAACAAGCGGCACGAGCGCCGGTGTCGTTTCGACGTGTCCATGTCCGAAGACACGCGCGAACGTATAGCCGGTTCCATCGCTGCCGGTTTTCGGAAGAGATCGTCCGCCTGTGGCGAGCACGACCACGGGCGTTCGGTACGTGCGTCCATCGGTTGCCGTGAGCACGAAGTCCTCTTCGTCGGCTCGCTGAATACCTGAGATCCGGCAGCCCGTGTGCAGCTCCGCACCTGAGGTGCTGACTGCCCTCGTGAGGGCATCAAGAACCGTACGCGCACGGTTGCTCGCTGGGAACAATTTGCCATCCTCTTCTTCGCGCAGCTGTATACCGAGCTCTTCGAAAAAGGCGATTGCACGAGATGCCGGATAGGCACGCAGTACGTCGCGTATGACACGCCGATCGCCGCCCCAGAAGTCGTGTTCAGTCACAACGCGGTTCGTCACGTTGCAGCGGGAACCACCGCTCACAAGAATCTTGGCCCCCACTGTCTTTGCGCCGTCCACGCAAATCACCCGACGCGGGAGCGATACGGTGCGCGCGCAGAAGACCGCGGCCGCGAGCCCAGCGGCTCCACCACCCACGATAACGACGTCTGCAGTATCGGCAACGCGCATTCAGCAGAGCCACGTCGCATACGGATGCGCTCGAGGGGGCATACAAGATGCAATTTAGCGCAGGCGGGCTGCGCGGCCTCCCAGAGCGGCGCGGCCTAGGAATTCAGGAGGACAGGATGAAACGGTTCACATCACTCGCAGCCGCAGTCTTCACCGCGGCGTTCCTGGCGGCGGCGACCACCGTCTCTGCGCAGGATTCAAACGTCGATCAACGCACGTATCTCACCTTCAGCGGACCGGTTCAGATGCCAGGCGTCACGCTGCCAGCGGGCAAGTACGTTTTCAAGCTCGCTCCGACGGCGCTTCACAACGTGATGCAGGTCTTCGACGGTGAGGAGAAACACATCATCGGTCAGTGGTTCTTCGTGCCCGTCGAGCGGACGACCGAAGAACAGAGCAAAGCCGATGGCAAACCCGTCGTGATGTTCCGCGAAATGCCGGAAGGTATAACGCCGGCGGTTCATTACTTCTACTACCCGACAGACCTTCGCGGGAAGGAGTTCATCTATCCGAAGGAGCAGGCGCTGAAGATCGCCGCGGCGACGCATGAAACGGTGCTTGCCACCGACAGCGACGTCGACAAGGGCGGCGACGCGCATGTGTTCAAGGTCGAACCGAGTGGCACCGAGTCCCAGTACGACCAGAACGCGAAGGCGTCCAATACGGTAAGCAACCCCGAGCCGTTCTCACAGGAGCCCTCGAAGGCCGAGCAATCGACGGCGCCGTCGACGGCCAGCCTGAACAGCCAGAGCGATCTGAATAACTCGCCGGCCTCGGGCCCGCCTGCGCCCGCGCGGCAGGCTGTGGGCACGTCTGGGCAGAACCCGGAACCCCCACCGGCGCCGCGTCAGCAGGCGTCGAGTCAGCTGCCGAAGACCGCTAGCCCGTATTCGCTCATCGGCTTGCTCGGTCTTCTCTCGCTTGCCGGCGCCTTCGCGCTGCGGCTGGCGCGTAATACGTACTAGTCGTATCGTAGGGGGACAAGGGATGAAGGACGCCGCTGCGGCCTTCATCCTCGGTTCTTTTGAGTCTCACGTGGACGGGAGAAGGGAATGGAGGGGCCGCGGGCGCACATGCTGTTGATTGCGGTGGTGACCGCCGCCCTGCCGCTCCTGAGTACGGCGCAGGAGCAGCGGCCCCCGGAGCAACCACCCGAGGAGCAACAGGTCTTCAAAGCGGGCGCCGAGCTCGTCGTGCTCCACGTCAACGTCTTCGATCGCCGCAGCGATGCGGTCCCCAATCTTCCGCAGAGCGCGTTCACCATCTACGAAGACGGCAGGCCTCAGGACATCGCCTTTTTCGAAGCCGGCGACGTTCCAGTGACGGTCGGACTCGCGATTGATAACAGCACCAGCATGCTGACCGAGCGCAACCTCGTGATCGCGGGGACCAGAGCATTTGCGGAGTCGAGCCATCCGGAGGATCAGATGTTCGCCGTGGTGTTCAACGAACACGTCCGCCTCGGGCTCCCCAGCTCCATTGAGTTCACGACCAACCGCCTGCAGCTCGTCGGCTCGCTCGCGCGGTTTCCTCCGGGCGGAAAAACGGCGTTCTATGACGCGGTGATTGCTGGTCTCGATCAGCTCGACAAAGGCGCATACCAGAAACATGTGCTGGTCGTGCTGAGCGACGGTGGCGATAACGCGAGCCAGCACACCGAGAAGGAAATGCTGCGACGCGTCGAGGCGAGCAGCGCATTGATTTACACCATCGTTGATCCGGATGTGTTCACGCCGGGCGAAGGCAATCGCGGGGTGCTGCGGCGTCTCGCCAAGCTGTCCGGCGGTCTGGCGTACTTCCCGAAGGGCGAACGCGAGCTGGTCGAGAACTTCATGGAGATCGCGGGCAACATCCGCCGCGGCTACAGCATCGGGTACGCGCCTGCCAGCAACGGCCACGAACACGATCGTCCACACCGTCTGAAAGTGACGGTGCGGGCGCCGGGTCGCAGCGACCTATCCGTGCGGGTGCGCAATGGCTACGCCGAATCCGATTCGCCTGGAACTCGATGACCGCGGTTTAGCCCCCGGCGCACGTACGGTGCGTTCCCGGCGCAAGACGCTGCGATGGCTCGAGTGGCTGCTGCTGCTCGTCGGCTTCGTGTGTGTCGGCTACGTTGTGTACACCTACGTGGAAGCGCAGCTGTATCAGGCGTTCGAAGATCGCGAACTCGACAAGATTCTCGCCCCCACGGCAGCAACGGGCACATCAGGAACGGCACGGGAAAATGCGACTCCCGCGCCTCGCGCTGTGCCGCGGCGCACCTTCGCCGCGGGTTCTACGGTGGGGCGCATCGAAATTCCGCGTCTCGGTGTGTCGTCTGTGATCAGAGCCGGCAGTGACGCACGCACGCTGCGTTTGGCGGTCGGCTACATTCCGGGTACGGCGTTTCCCGGCGAGCGCGGCAACTTCGGCTTAGCCGGGCACCGCGACACATTCTTCCGGAAGCTGCGCGAGATCAACCCTGATGACGAGATTCGAATCGTCACCCAGGACGGCGTGTTCACCTATTTCGTCCAGCGCACGAGCATCGTAATGCCCCAGGACGTCTGGGTTCTGAATCCCACCGACTATCCCGCGCTGACACTCGTCACGTGTTACCCGTTCAACTACATCGGCTCGGCACCGAAGCGGTTCATTGTGCGGGCCGCGCTCCACGCAACATCGGCACCTGCGCAAGCAAACCTCTTGAAACCTGCTGACACGACCGCTGCGGTTCGCGCGAAACCCTCGATCGCGCGGAAACCGGGTGCCAAACCGAACGCAAGCGTGCGATCGACGGGACCCAAGTCGCCGCGGGCCAAAGTCAAGGTTCACACGCAACACGCCCCTGCGCGCACTGCGCTCGTCCGCGCGAAAACGCCCCTGCCTCCGACCAAACTGAAGAAGCGCCTCCGCACGACAGAAAGGGCAACCAAGTAGGCGTCGATATAAAATGCGGAATTAAATCCTCAACACACCCGTGGTGACCGCGTCCACCCGATGATTCTCGCGATCTACAACCCGAAGGGTGGCTGCGGCAAAACCACGACGGCGGTGAACCTCGCGACCGACCTTGCCCGCCGGGGCCGCTCGGTGCTGCTCGTGGATCTCGAGGCCGACATGGGCGCCTCGATCTCAGTCGGCGTCGGGCCTGGAGAAAAGCACCCTTCGATATACGAGCTGCTGCTCAACCAGCGCCGTCCTACAGACGCCGTCCGCTCCATCACCCGCGTCGCGAACCTGCAGCTGGTGCCCGGCTCGCCCTCGCTGGCGGGCATCACCGCAGCCCTGCGTAACGTACGTCAGCCTGAACGCCGTCTCGCCGACTGCGTCCGTCCGCTGGCCGCCTCGGTCGATGACGTCATCATTGATTGCCCGAGCAATTACACGGTGCTCTCGCTCGGGGCCACCGCGCTGGCGCAGCATCTGCTCGTCCCGATTCGCGCCGACTATCTGTCGCTCGAATCGCTTGCGCATTTTCTGCGGTGGTATCGCGATCGCAGCGCAGGGGCGTCAGGCCTGGCGCGCATTGCCGGCATTCTCCTGACCATGGTCGATCACCGGCAGGAGGCGACACGTGAGATCGTCGACATTATCCGGATGCACAACAGGCGCGGGGTCCTCCGCACGGAGATTCCCATCGATCCTCGCGCGTCGGAAGCGCCGTCCCATGGCGTTCCGTTGATGTTGTACGCGCGTTCGCGCGCGGCGCGCGCCTATGAAAAGCTCACGATTGAGGTCGTCCAGCGCGTCGAACGCCGCAGCAGGCGCACGTCGACACGCCGATGATGCTTGCGCGCTCGCGCGAACCTGCTTTACGATCGTCGCGCTTCCCTTCAAATCTGCATTTACTTACGTAATAATTGAAGGGCATCCCAGTCGGATCCTTCCGACGCTCGGGGACGCAGCATCTGAACGTTTGGGGGCTCAGGGATCCACATGGCTATGCGACCATCAGGGAAGCGAATCGGCAAGACCGGCGAGGAAATCTTCGTTCCGCACCACGAGGCCGCCAACGCGGACAAACCCAAGAAACGCGGGCGGCGTCCGTCCCACACCGAGCACTGGACGAAGGTGACCGTCGTCCTGTTCGACCGCCAGATTGTGTTCCTCGATCGTCTTGGCGCCGACATCCGCGCGGCAAGCGGCGTCGCCATCAGCCGGGCGCACGTGATTCGCGCCTTGATCGACGCGCTCAGCGAATCGGACGTCGATCTCACCGGCACTCGCTCGGAAGCCGACCTCAAGGCCATCCTCACCGCTCGACTCGGACGGTACCGCGTCTGATTCTTGGGTTCATTAGGTTCAATAGGTTCAACAGAACCCAGAACCTCATGAACCCTTTGAACCGATTGAACCTGTTGAACCCAGATCTCGTCGGCGGCGTGACGACGTTCGTCACGATGTCGTACATCGTGATCGTCAACCCCGTCATCCTCTCCAGCAGCGGCACCGGAATGCCATTCTCGGGCGCGTTGAGCGCGACCGTGCTGGTCGCCTTCAGCATGACGCTGCTGATGGGACTCTACGCGCGGCTTCCCTTCGCGGTCGCGCCCGGCATGGGGCTCAACGCGTTCTTCGCCTACACGATCGTGTTGCAGAACAAGGTGCCGTGGCAGGTCGCGCTCGGCATGGTGTTCTGGGCGGGCGTCCTCTTCCTGCTGATCTCGGCGACACCGCTGCGCGAACGGATTGCGACAGCCGTTCCGGCGAACCTGCGGCTGGCAACCGCAGCCGGAATTGGCCTGCTGCTCACATTTATCGGCTTGCGCAATGCAGGACTGATCGAGCCCGATGCGGCAACGATGGTGCGGCTGGGGACAGTCGACTATCGAGCCGCGTTCTTAGTCATTGGCCTCGTCGCCGCGGTGGTGCTGATACGGCGCGAGAACCCGATGGCCTTTCTCACATCGATCTTCGTCGTGACGCTCCTCTCATGGGTATTCGGGTATACGACGCCGCCCGAACGGATCATCAGCGTTCCCGATTTTTCGTCAGCGGCTCTCAGGCTGGACGTGTTCGGGGCGCTGCAAGTGAGCCTGGCGCCTGCCATCATCTCCATTCTCTTCACCGACCTGTTCGACTCGCTGTCGACATTTATCGGTGTCGCGACGGCGGCCGGACTGACCGAGCCGGATGGCCGCCCCCTCAACCTGCGACGCGGCCTCATCGTCGATGCATTCGCCACCCTCGTGGCGGGACTCGCCGGGACTTCGTCCGGGACGGCGTATGTCGAGAGCATCGCAGGGATTCGAATGGGCGGCCGGACGGGACGGGCGTCGGTCGTGACGGCGCTCTGTTTCCTCCCCTGTTTCTTCGTCTCACCGCTCGCCGCGGCGGTGCCCACGTATGCAACCGCACCAGTACTCGTGCTTGTGGGAGTCGCGATGTTCCAGATGGTCGGGCGCATCAATTTCGCGGCCATCGAAGACGCACTGCCGTCGTTCGTGACGCTGGTGCTCATTCCCCTGACGTTTTCCATCACGCAGGGAATTCTCTGCGGCTTCATCCTGCAGGCGCTGCTCTATGCGTGCGTGGGCCGCGCGCGCGAAGTCCCCGTCGCGCTGTGGCTCCTTGCGCTCCTTTCACTGGGTCTTTTGCTGATCCGTTGACATAGGTTCAAATTGAATTCGGTGAACCCGAACGACCCCACAGTTTTATGGCGGATGACGCGCGGGCGATCCACCGCACACGCGACGATTTTTCCAGGCGATTCCAAGACCACCATTACATGGTTCTTCGACGGCGTCATGGACAGAGCCGAGAACTACGAGTCGATGGAACTGGCGCTCGCCCGCGCCGATGAAATCCGCGGCGTGCTCGAGCGAGACGGCTGGACGATGGCCTGACCCGGTATGATGATTCGGATGCCCGCTCCAATCAGGGTTCACAAGACAGTCGGTGTCAGAGTCGGTCGCGTCCAGGTCGGTGGCGGTGCGCCCGTCGTCGTCCAATCGATGACGATGACGGATACCGCGGATGCCGTGGCGACGGCGCGGCAGTGCATCGAGCTCGCGGAGGCCGGTTCGGAGATGGTTCGTGTCACCGTCAACGTACCGGAAGCCGCGGCCGCAGTGCCGGAGATCAGGCGTCGGATGCTCGACGCCGGCTGCGACGCACCGTTGATCGGCGACTTCCACTACAACGGGCATCTCCTCCTGACGCGTTATCCCGACTGTGCGCGCGCGCTCGACAAGTACCGGATCAATCCAGGGAACGTCGGCACCGGCCGGCGACGCGACGAGCAGTTCGCCACGATCTGCAAGGTCGCCATCGATCACGACAAGTCCGTGCGCATCGGTGTCAACGGCGGCTCGCTCAATCAGGAGCTGGTCGTCTCGAAGATGCAGGAGAACACCGACCGCGCGCTCGGCCGTTCGTCCGAAGAGATTCTCAACGAGTGCATGGTGATATCGGCGCTCCAGTCCACCGAGCTCGCGCTCGAGACCGGAATGCGGAAAGACCAAATCATCATCTCGTGCAAGGTTTCGCGGCCGCGCGATCTGATTGCCATCTATCGCAACCTCGCGCGGCAGACCGATCAGCCGCTGCATCTGGGACTGACCGAAGCCGGCATGGGGACCAAAGGCGTCGTGTGGTCTGCTTCGGCAATGGGCGTGCTGCTGAACGAGGGAATCGGCGACACCATTCGCGTCTCGCTCACCCCACGGCCTGGCGGCGACCGGCGCGAAGAGGTGTACGCCGCGTGCGAGTTGCTCCAGGCGCTTGGGCTCCGGTCGTTTTCACCGAGCGTGACCGCATGTCCTGGCTGCGGCCGCACGACGAGCTCGACCTTCCAGGAACTCGCCGAGCGGACCCAGGACTACATCCGCAGCCGCATGCCTGAATGGAAAACACGCTACGAAGGCGTGGAAACGCTGACGCTCGCGGTGATGGGCTGCGTCGTCAACGGCCCCGGCGAATCGAAGGCGGCCAACATCGGCATCAGTCTGCCTGGGACCGGCGAGGCACCAAACTGCCCTGTGTTCATCGACGGCGAGCATTTCACGACGCTGCGCGGCAGCTACGACGAGCTCGCCGAGGGGTTTCGCTCGCTCGTGGACAATTACGTCGCCACTCACTATCCCGCGCGGCAGCCCGCCCGCACGTAGAGGCGGACCTTCACGTCCGCCAAAAACCTGTGGACATCGCGTGGCCGGTCGGGTACAACCCGACCATCATGCACGGAATCCGTCCTCTCCTCTGGGCGGCCGTCGCCATCGCCCTTTCTGTCCGTCTCACCGCTCAGGCTCCTCCCCAGACCGGTCAGTACGACCGCACACAAATTACGGCGGGGGGCATCCTCTACGGCCAGTGTGTGGCGTGTCACGGCCCGAACGGCGACCAGATCCCTAACGTTGATCTGCGTCGCGGCCAGTTTCCGACCGTCGTGTCTGACGCCGATCTGGTCCGCCTGCTGGCGACCGGCAAGCCTGCGTCAGGAATGCCGTCGTTTCCGATGTTACGGACCGATGAAGTGACAGCCCTCATCGCGTATATCAGGTCCGGATTCGACGCCATGGGCGCGGCCATGAAAATCGGCGACCCGGCGCGAGGCGAAGCGCTGTTCTCCGGCAAAGGTGGATGCGCGACGTGCCACCGCGTCAATGGCAATGGACCGTATTCGGCCACCGACCTGAGCGAAATCGGCCTCATACGCAAACCAACCTCGCTGGAGCGGGCGTTGGTCGATCCGACCGCGTCGATCATCCCGGCAAATCGATCAGTCCGCGCGGTGACGCGCGACGGCCGCACGATTCGTGGCCGTCGACTGAACGAGGACTACTACACGATCCAGCTGATCGACGAGCAGTCGCGGCTCGTCTCGCTGGCCAAGGCGGATCTCCGATCGTTCGAAGTCGTTCAGACCTCATCGATGCCCTCGTACGCAACCACGCTGACGGCAGACGAGCGAGCCGATCTGATCGGCTATCTGTTGTCACTGAAAGGGCGCTAGCCGTGAAGAAGCTGACGAAACTCTTCGTAGGACTGTTGCTGGTCGCGGCCACCTATCGCCTCGACGCGCAAGTCACAGCGGATCGCATCCTGCGCGCGGCCGACGAGCCGCAGAACTGGCTCACGTATTCTGGCGGCTACGCGAGCCAGCGGTACAGCCTGCTGCGCCAGATCGACACGACGAACGTGAAGAATCTCGAGTTGAAGTGGATGATGCAGAACCAGGTGTTCGGTCCCTGGGAAACGTCGCCGCTCGTGGTCGACGGCATCATGTACCTCACTCAGCGGCCCAACGACGTCATCGCGCTCGACGCGAAGACGGGCCGGATGTTCTGGCTGTACCGCTACACGAATTCGGGTCGCCAGACGGTGTGCTGCGGCGCGGAGAACCGCGGCGTCGCCATCCTCGGCGATCGGCTCTTCATGGGCACGCTCGACGCACACCTCGTCGCCATCGATACGAAGAATGGAAAGCCACTGTGGAACGTGCAGGTCGCTGACGACAAACTTGCTTACTCGATCACGGTCTCACCGCTCGTGGTGAAGGACAAAGTGATCATCGGCGTCGGCGGCGCGGAGTATGGCATCCGGGGATTCGTGGCCGCCTACGATGCGAAGAGCGGTCGCGAAGTGTGGCGCTTCTACACGATTCCCGGCAAGGGTGAACCGGGAATCGAAACGTGGTCAGGGGAAGCACACGAGCACGGCGGCGGTTCGATCTGGGTCACCGGCTCATATGACCCCGCATTGAACCTGACGTATTGGGGCGTTGGCAATCCCGGCCCGGACTACAACCCGGATCAGCGTAAGGGCGACAACCTCTATACGGATTCCGTGGTCGCGCTCGACGCTGACACGGGCAAGCTGAAATGGCATTACCAGTTCACGCCCAACGACCCCTACGACTACGACTCGGTGCAGGTGCCAGTGCTCGCCGATCTGATGTGGAAAGGGTCGATGACGAAGGCGATGCTGTTTGCGAATCGCAACGGCAACTTCTACGTGCTCGATCGCGAGAACGGCCGATTCCTGTCGGGCACGCCGTTCGTGAAGGTGAACTGGATGAGCGGCTGGGACGAAGGTGGCCGCCCGATCCTGACGCCGCAGCCGCCAGGTATGTCGACCTACCCAGGGAATCAGGGCGGGACCAACTGGTATTCACCGTCCTACAGCCCGCGAACGGGACTCTTCTATGTCTCGGCGTGGGAAAACTACGGATCGATCTATCGCAAGGAAAACACGCCATACCAGGCCGGACGACGCTTCAACGGCGGCGGCTTTCAAGTCACGGCGCCGAACCCTGACGCGCCGGGGATGCGCCGTTATCCCATCAACGACTGGACCGACGCAGTCGGCCGTGGGGCAGTGATCGCTATCGATCCGAAGACGGGACAGCCCAAATGGAAGTTCCCGATGTACGACGTCACGGACGGCGGCATCCTGACGACCGCGGGCGATGTGCTCTTCACCGGTAACCGCGAAGGGTACTTCCACGCACTCGACGCACGCACGGGAAACGTGCTGTGGAAATCGCAGCTTGGCGGCGCGATCATGAGCGCGCCCGTCACGTACTCTGTGGACGGCAAGCAGTACGTGATCGTCAACTCCGGCAACGTCATGGCGACCTTCGCGCTCCGGGAATAAACGTTCGATCGTTCGGATCGTTCGGGTCACATGAACCGTCCCCGCAGGTGTGGCCCGCGGGACACCCGTCCTCTCTAAAACCTGACCGGACTTGCGAGAACAAAGGCGCCGAAGCCGAGGCCTTCACGGAGGCCTCTCGGGCGTTTCGGCCCGAGTTTCACCCCAGGTCTTGGCACCATTCATGAGACACCCCGAGCAAACTCTCTAATTTCCCTGGCCGTTCGGACCTGTCTCGTAGCGGTTCGTACCGAGGTAAGGAGTGTCGATGGGTCGATATGCGTTTGGCTGCGTAATCGCGGTCCTCCTCGGAACACACAGCGGTTTTGCGCAAACGTCTCTGGTGGCCGCCAGGACGATCCAAAGCTCAGTCCTGGTTCAGGAACCGCGGGGGGATAGCAACGTCGTGATGACCGTGCCTCCTGGCGTCGTCGTCCAGCTGTTCGCGCAAACCGGCGACTGGTATCAGGCTCGGACGATTGGATCGGTTGCGCGCACCGGATGGATTCATCGCACCGTCATCGAATTGCTGCCTGCCGACGCTGGTGCCGCGCTTCTCCCGAACGGCACGGCGGTCGCGTCACAGCCGTCGCAGAGCCCACCCGAAACGAGCTCACCGCTACCGGAGCCGGATTTCAGCGCCGGGCATCGGGAGCTCGTCGTCGAAGGAGGGATGGCGGGGTGGAATTCGGCAGGTGAAACGATCGGCGTCTTTCAGCTTGACGGTCTCGTCGGATTCGTTGCCTCGCAACATTTTGAAATCGTGGTGAGTACGTCGATTCTCAAGGCCTCGGGGGTCGATGCGTTTGGCACCTTCGGAGGTGGTCTGCTTGCCAATTTTCGAGAGAACGGTCCGATCGTTCCATTCGTGGGAGGGGTGATTGGAAGAGGGTTCGGTGCCTCTTCATTGTTCGCGGGCCTTGTTGACGATCCCACGTTCGTGAATGCGTCGGGTGGGTTCCGTATCCTGACAAGAGGCGGCGGGGGCGCGTTGATCGTTCGTCCCTTCTACGAACGCTACTTCAATTCAAGCGACATCGTGCCGGTGGCAGATGTGAATCGCTTCGGCATTTCACTCGGCGCATCGATTCTGTTCTGAGGGCGCGGTGGGATTGCTTCGATCGCTCCGCGTTGTTTCCGTATTGGGCGTCCTCATTTTGTGGTCGGCCTGCCACAGGGCACCTGACGCCGAACACCCTCGCGACATCACCAGCAACGTCACGCGCATCAAACGAAACACGGCACGCGCACAGGCTCCCGCGAAGACGGCCGCGCCGGCGAAACGAGTCGCGCGCGGAGGACACACCGGCGCCGCGCCGGTGCGTGGGTCCGAAGAACGCGAGGCAGCCAGGTCCGATGACGCGGTTGTTGACACTCACGTCAATGTTCCGCCTCCCAGCAGCTCAATGCCGGAGCTTGCTCGAGCAGTCGCCATGCTTTCTGCTGGTGGTGGTTGCAGACCGAATGCTCATCGCGCGTTCGTGGTCCTGAGAAATACGGATGCATTCATGAAAGCGGACGCCTCCAGTCTGCGGCTGACGACGATTGGGGCGGGGGTGCGCGTCAACGGCATCGGGGCCGAAGGTGAATGGCGACTGGTGCGGTTCCCGGATGCGATCTGGGGCGAGCGCGCGGCGTATGTCCGTTGTTCATTCCTCGAGCTGGCGACACCCACCAGCACGAGTCTCAATGCCAGCTCGGATGCGCCGCTAGGCGTCAGCGCTCCCGTGCACAGCGAACGGCCGCCTGACTTGACGGTAGATCCTCGTCAAAAGCGCGAAACCCTCCGTGGTTACCTCGAGTGGCAGAAAGGCAGCTACATCATCGTCGACGGTCAGCGCGTGCGCTGGGCGGCGGGAACGCAATTGCAACTTGATCGCCTGCCGTTCGTCAGCAGCGTCCCCGCAGGGTACGAAATGGTCGTCACGGGCCGCCGGACTCGCGATGGTTCATTGATGGCCGAACGGATCGACGCGAAGCCAAACACGATGGCATTGCATGAAAACGAGGTCGCGCAGGAATTTGACGATATCGAACGAGCGTGGCTTGTCAACGGCGCGATGTCCCTTTCGAACGGAAAGGAACCCAGGAACATCGGCCGCATCGACGACGCAGGGCCTTCAGCAGAGCGCGTCCGCCGAATAGTGCGACGCATCATCCCACCATACGTCGACGCGACGCGCATCCGTGTTCACGTCGTCGACAGCGACGAATGGAATGCACGCGCGATGGGCAATGGTGCGATTTGGGTCAATACCGGGCTACTGAACGATCCGTCCGATGACGAACTGGCGGTCGTCCTGGGTCATGAGTTGGCGCATTACACCTACGAGCACACGCGTCAAAGTGTCAGGAACGGGAAGCTCTCGCTGCTGGCGTGGGAAAGCGGTTACAGCCGAAGCCTGGAAGACCAGGCGGATCGGGTCGGATTGCGATACGCGTACGAAGGCGGCTTCGATGTCGAACGCGCGATCGACATGTGGTCCCGCGTCCGTTCACGGTTTGGTGAAAACGACGTCGTCACGAACTGGTTCGGCGGCGACCACTCACGGACCACGGACCGTCTCAAGAACATCCGTCGCGAACTTCAATTGAATTACCGCCCAAACTAGGCGCCGCGAGCGGCGCTTACGAAAGCAACACGACGCCAGCCGCGCCGCCGGCGGCGAGGAACCAAAGCGGGTTCACGTTCGTCGCGAGCATCGCCGCCGCAGTGGCGCCTGCGATGAGCCACAGCCGCCAGTCCGGCACCGCCGCGGGCGTAGCGAGCACATAACCGCCGGAGAGAATGAGGCCGACGACGAGCGGCGCGATCGCGCGCTGGAGCGCGATGCGCCAAGGCGCTTCCTTGTATTTCTCCCACAAATTGGAGACCCACCAGGAGATCACCGCCGCTGGGAGGCAGATCGACGCGAGCGCGACGAGCGCGCCGGCCACGCCGGCAACCCTCCAGCCAACGAGGCTGGCGAAGAGGATGTTCGGCCCGGGCGCAGCCTGCGCGATCGCGAACAGGCGGATGAAGTCGTCGGCGCTCGCCCAGGCTTTGACGTCGACCACGAACCGCTGCATCTCGGGCACCACCGATGGCAGGCCGCCGAACGCAAGGCACGACAGCAGCGCGAAGTAGAGGGCAAGCTCGAGGAGGATCACAGGAGCGCTCGACGGGCGGCTGCATACGCCACGAGAAGCGAAACCGGCATGACGTACAGGAGCGACATTCGGCCCACCCCTACGGCGAGAAACATTCCTGCGATGAAGACGAGCGTCGCAGGTTTCTTCGCCAGCGGCCTTGCCAGCTTGATGGCGGTGGCGATGAAAAGGCCAGCGCCCGCGGCGCCGACCCCTGTGACCAGCGCTCTCACCGTCGAATAGGCGGCGTACTTGGAATACAGCATCGCGAACGTCAGCACCCAGAGAAAAGGCAGTGCGTAAAGGCCGAGTGCAGCGACGATCGAGCCGCTGATGCCGAACCATCGTTTGCCGAGCACGATCGAGGCGTTGCCGATGTTCGGTCCCGGCAGGAACTGGCAGAGGCCGATGGTCTCCGTGAAGTCCTCGGGTGTGAGCCACCCGCGCTCCTCGACCATGACTCGATACGCCCAAGGCATGACGCCGCCGAAGGAGCGCGTGCCAATCGCCAGAAAGCCCAGGAAAAGCTCCGCGAGGTAGCGAGGCGGGCCATTCCTTTTTTCCGTCAAGAAGCGCCGCAGAAGTCCTATTCCCGTCATCCGCTGGGGCCGACTAACTGTAACGGGGGTCTCCCTCCAATCGATGAAAAAGCGTGCTTCCAGCGCTCGCGTGGACAGCGAGGCATTGTGGGAATGGAATCTGGCGTCAGATCGGATTCACTTCTCCCCGCGATGGATCTCGCTCGTCGGCTGCGAGGAGCATGAAGTTGGAAACACGTCCGACGAGTGGTTGAACCGGGTCCATCCGGAGGAACTCCCCGAGGTACTTCGCCAGCTGGAGGCGGCTCGCGCGGAAGAAGGCGACGAACTCGAAATCCGCCATCGGCTTCGACACAAGGACGGTCGGTACCGCTGGACCGCGTGCCGCGTGTCGGTCGTGCGCGACAGCGGCGGACGGGCGGTCCGCCTGATGGGCGCGCACACCGACATCACCGTCGAGACGGTTACCGACAGACTCACCGGACTGCCCAACCGCTTGCTCCTCATCGATCGCCTGGCGCACTCGATCGAGCGGGCGCAGAAGTACGAAGGATTCCACTATGCGGTCCTGCTCCTCGATCTCGGCGGGCAATCATCGGCTTCGCTGCTGACCGCCGCCGCGCGGCGCCTCGAGACCAGCCTTCGCATTGCGAATGCCACGCCCACCCTGCGCAGCAACGATTTCGTCGCACGCGTCGAAGGCGATCAGTTCGCCGTCCTGCTCGATGGCCTGAAGGCCGTCAGCCACGCAAAAGTCGTTGCCGACCGTCTCCTCAAGGAAATCCTGGCGCCGTTCACGATCAACGGTCGCGAAGTGTTTCTGTCGGCGAGCATCGGCGTCGCGGTGAGTGCGACCGGCTATGCAGAAGCAGCGGACGTGCTGCGGGATGCAGACACGGCATTGCATCGGGCACGGATGCTCGGCGGGTCGCACTGCGAAGTGTTCGATACGGCGATCCTTCAGTCGCACCAGGCCGAGTTGCAGCTGGAGGGCGATCTGAAGGACGCGCTCGAGCGCCGCGAGTTCCGCCTGTTGTACCAACCGATCGTGTCGATGACCTCAAATCAGATCGTCGGGTTCGAGGCGCTCGTACGCTGGCAGCATCCCGTGCTCGGCCTCATTTCACCTGTCGATTTCATTCCAATCGCGGAGAGGACTGAATTAATCGTCCCTCTCGGCGAATGGATTCTTCGCGAGGCCTGCATTCGCCTCAAGGCATGGCAGGACAACCCGACGTTTCCGGCCGACCTCTGGATCGCCGTCAATCTTTCAGGCGTCCAGCTGAAGGACCCCACACTTGTCCAGCGCGTCGGCGCGGCGCTCACCGACTCCGGTCTCCAGTCACGCAGCCTCGTGCTCGAACTGACCGAAAGCATGGCGATGGAGAATCCAACTGGTGTCAAGAGCTTGCTGATGGAGCTCCGCTCCATTGGCGTTCGCATCAGCATCGACGATTTCGGAACCGGGTATTCCTCGCTTGCGCATCTGCGGCAGTTTCCGGTCGACGCGCTGAAATTCGATCGGTCATTCGTGCGTGGCATCGAAACCCGTCAAGACAGCGCGGCTATCGTCGGCACGTTGACGGACATGGCACTGCAACTGGGGTTGCAAGTCGTCGCCGAGGGCATCGAGAACGAACAGCAGCTCGCGCTGCTTCGTTCGCTCAGATGCCACGCGGCGCAGGGTTACCTGTTCGCAAAGCCGCTTGACGAGGCCAAGGCCACAGAAATCCTGAGTACTGGGCTTGCTCCGCGAGTCCCCGTTGCGAAACGAAGGAAGCGTCCAGTGACGCTGGCGTCGCTAGGCAAGTGGAGACAGGTGTCCCCGGGTAGCTGGGGCTGGGCGGCGGCGGCCGTTGTCGTGTTGCTCGCTGTGACGGTGCTGTCTTCTCTGCCCGTTGGAGTCGAGCAAACCGCTCCACCTTATCTTCCAAACCCACCAGCCATTCCGAGCGCGCCGAATCCACCATCGCGCGTCATCGCTCCTCCTCGGACAGACCGTGCCGCGGCGATGACGTCAGGACCGGTTGCGCGCCTGCAAGCGACCGACCCGGAACCCCCACCATTCGCGTCGCCGAATCCGGCGGCTTTCGCGACGGCGCCACCGCGGGTGGAGACGCCGTTGTCAGGTCCGACGTCGCTGTCGATCCACGTGATGCACTACCACCGAGTCGGACACTGTGTCGGTCGGCTCGTGGCCACTCGCGTAGGGATGGCCTTCGTTCCCGACAGCAAGCTGAGCAGCGACGCATTTGACTTCAAGTACACCGAATTCGTCCACGTTGTGCAGGACGACACGATGACGATCAAATCGAGCACGAGGACGTACCGTTTCAAGGCGATCATCGACAAGGACGACAACGATCCGACACTCGATCAGTTTGAAGCGCGAATCACCCGCTGGCGCTGAGAGGTCAGGCCGCCTTCGTGCGATGCGCGGTTGGACGCGTGCGATGAAGAATGCGGAACGCGGCGACTTCATCCGGCCGCAGCTTTGCAGCGACCCGTTTGAGTGAAGGCGGCAGCGCCCGCGACAGTTTGGCCGCCATCGATCGATCCATATAGCACTCGAGAATCGCCGGATGGATGTACGACTTGCGGCAGACCGCAGGCGTATTGCCAAGGACTCCGGCAACGGCTTCAATCGCGCGCAGAATGTCTTTCTTCGCCGCCGCCTTCGAATCGGCGTGACGGAATTCCCCGAGGGCCGTCACCGCCAGCACCGTGCCGAACCACGTGCGAAAGTCCTTCGCCGTGAAATCCGCACCTGTGATTTCACGCAGGTACGTGTTGACGTCCGCGGAGTTCACATCCAGGGTGCGCCCGTTTTCGTCGACGTATTGAAAGAGCTCCTGCCCGGGCAGGTCGCGGCATTGCTTGACGATGCGCGCGAGACGACGGTCGTTGATGTCGACGCTGTGCCGCTTGCCGCTCTTCCCGCGGAACGCGAAACGCAGCGACGACCCTTTCACTTCGACGTGCTGATCCCGCAGCGTCGTCAGGCCGAAGGACTTGTTGGTTTTGGCGTATTCCTCGTTGCCGACACGAATCAGGCTGCGTTCGAGCAACCGCACGACTGTGGCGAGCACCTTCTCGCGCGGCAGCCCTGGCTTCTCGAGATCGGCGGCGGTTCGCGCGCGAATCACGGGGAGCAAGGTGGCGAACGCTTCAAGCCGTTCGAACTTATCGCCCTCGCGGTGGGCACGCCACTCCGGGTGATAGCGGTACTGTTTGCGCCCACGTGCGTCGCGGCCAGTGGCCTGCAGGTGGCCGCGGGGATCCGGACAAATCCAGACATGTTTCCACGCGGGCGGAATCGCCAGCGCGCGAATCCGCTTCAGATCGGTGCGACTCTTCAGCGGACGGCCGTCCGGCCGGGAGTAGCGGAAACCGAGCGCCCCCATTTTGCGCGTGATACCGGGACGATGATCCCTGACGTAATGGAGGCCGGCTGATGCAGCCGACGTGAGTGGGTCGGGAGCAGCCCTGGGCGCCACGGCAGTCTACTGGGCGGACTCGATTTGCAGACCGTTCGCGACGTCCTTGACACCCGGCGCTGCCTTCGTCATGTCGCCGACACGATTCTTCTCGTCGACGCTCCGCACCGTTCCTTTGATGGCAACCATCCCGTTGGTCACCTCGAAGTTGATGTCGCGTTGTTTGAGTGTCGGATCGTTGTCAATCATCCGGTCGAGATTCTTATGGATGTCGCCGTCGAGGTCGTCAGCCGTCGTATCGTTGAGCCCTTTGACGGTGAGCTCGTTGAGCACGCGACCGCTTGTCCCAACGACGGCACCCGCAACCTCTTCGGCGCGTGAGCGCTCGGCCATCGAGCCGACCGTGCCTTTGAGGTGGACGATGTGCTCGTCGCTGTCGACTTTGACCTCGACCTGATGCATGTTCGCCTGATCGAGCGCCTTCCGGAGCGTGTCTTTCGTATCCGGAGCCCTGTGACATCCCACGCCGAAACACACCGCTGCCAGCGCCGCCGCGCACAATTTCAATTTCATAGCGTCCTCCACGCCTAAGTTCAAATTAGCAAATGGCGGTCCCGGCGTTCGGATGAGCCCGGTCAAGCTCCCGACGGTCCGAAGTGTCCAGGTCAACGCGGATGCAGCCGCAGTATGTGGCCAAAGAAGAATTCATCTATGACACGCATCATTTCGTGGGGCACCGGCATCCTGGTGGCAGCCCTCGTCGTCACGGCCGCATCCGGCCGCCTGCACACGCGGAGAGCGAAGATCAACAAGCGCACGTTCCTGAGGTTCAGTGCTCCGGTGCAGGTGCCCGGCGCGACGCTGCCGGCGGGCACGTATGCCTTCCGCATCTCCAATCCTGCCCGTCAGACCGTGTGGCAGGTGCTCGACGCGAACGAGCACCATGTGCTCGCGCAATTCTTCTTTGTGCCGACGGGAGATCGCACGATTCAGGAGGTAAATCATGCGCATGGAACGCCCGTTGTGCGGTTCCACGAAACGCCGCGTGGCGTAGCGCCAGCGATTAAGGTCCTCTACTATCCGACCGTTCTCGCGGGTTATGTGTTGCTGTATCCGAGAGCGCAGGCGGAGCAGATCGCGGCGATCACGCACCAGCCCGTTCTGGCCACCGACAGCGATCCGGCGACGAGCCCGTTTGCGCGTGTGATGACGGTTCGACCGGACTCGGGTGCGACGTCGCAGGCCGTCGAAGTAGCGAAACAGTCGCGCTGATGGCGTGCGAGCACGCACACACGCTGCGGCGACCGATCACAACCAACCGCCACCTCGCTCCGCTGCACCCCCTGCTCTTCCCTACTGATCCTGATACGTGATGAGGCGCACGCTCCGCTGGCGTGTGATGTAAGCGGTCGCCCACTCGATCATGACCACGAGCCGATTGCGGAAACCGATCAGCTCGAAGATGTGCAGAAAGAGCCAGGCAAGCCACGCTATCGGGCCTGAGAACCGAACACCGCGGACATCCGCAATGGCCGAGCCGCGGCCGATGATCGCCATGCTTCCCCGATCGTGGTAGACGAAGGGCTTCGACGGTTCGCCGTGCATCCGGCGAAGAATCATCCGCGCAGCGTGCCTGCCGCCCTGCATCGCCACTTGCGCGACACCTGGTAGCTGATGGCCTTCCGCATCGAGAAACGCCGCGGCATCTCCGATCACGAAGGCTTCGGGGTGACCGGGGACCGAAAGATCGGGTTCGACGATGACGCGGCCGGCGCGGTCGAGGGGCACTTCAAGCGTCGTGGTAATTGGCGAGGCGGCAACACCGGCGGTCCAGAGGACCGTTCCTGCGTCGAGGCGCTCCGCACCGAGCATTACCCCGCCGGCGTCCACCGCGGTGACGCGTGTGTTTTCACGGACCTCGACATGCAGGCGCGCGAGCGACCGGCGCGCCGCATCGCGCAACGCCGGTGCAAACGACGGCAGAATCGTCGGCCCGGCCTCGATCAGCACGATGCGTGTCGTGCGCGTGTCGATGTTGCGGAACTCGGCGCGCGTCTGTCGCGCAATCTCCGCCAGGGTCCCGGCAAGCTCGACCCCGGTCGGCCCGCCACCAACGAGCAGGAACGTCAAAAAGCGCTGCTGCCGTGCGGGATCCGTTTCGCGCTCCGCCTGCTCAAATGCGACAAGAATGCGGCGGCGGATGGCGAGCGCGTCTTCGAGGGTCTTCAGTCCCGGTGCATAGGGAGCCCATTCGTCATGGCCGAAGTAGGTGTGGCTCGTTCCCGTTGCGACGATGAGATAGTCGTACGCGATCAACGCTCCATCCCCGAGCATGATGCGACGAATCCTCAGATCGATCGACCGCACATCGCCGAGCCATACACGCGTGTTGCGCGAGTAACGCAGGATCCACCGGATCGGCGAGGCAATGTCTCCCGGCGAGAGGGTCGCCGTTGCGACCTGGTAGAGCAACGGCTGAAACAGATGATGGTTATGGCGGTCGACGACCGTGACGCGCACGGGCGCCTTTCGCAGCGCTTTGGCGGCGTTCAGTCCTCCGAAACCTCCACCAATGATCACGACGTGCGGTGGCATTTCGCGTTATGTTTAACCAGAAACCACGAAGGGCCAACCACCAACTGTAATGAAACCCACCAGCTTCGCCACTGAACACGCCGTCGCAACAGTGTGTCCACTCGACTGTCCTGATGCGTGCAGCCTCGAAGTCGTGGTGCAGGATGGACGCATCGCGTCGATCGACGGGACACACGTCAATCCGAATACCGACGGGTATATTTGCGCGAAGGTCCGCCGGTTTCCCGAGCGCGTCTACGGTCCGGATCGCCTGATGTATCCGGCGATCAGGAAAGGACCAAAGGGACTCGCGAGTTTTCAGCGGGTATCGTGGGAAGAAGCGCTCGGGACGGTCGCCGAGCGGTTGCTGGACGTGAAACGCAGGTGGGGTGGCGAAGCGATCCTGCCGTACTGCTACGGCGGCTCGAACGGGTTGTTGACGCAGGATACGAGCGATGCGACGTTGTTCAGGCGTCTCGGCGCATCGCGCCTCGCGCGCACGGTGTGCGCCGCGCCGACAGGCGCTGCGAACCTTGCGATGTACGGCAAGATGCCGTCGGTCACCTACGCCGATTTCCCCGAGTCGCGCCTGATCATTCTGTGGGGCGCGAATCCGTCGACGTCGGGCATCCACCTCGTATCACACATCCGTGAAGCCCAGCGTCGCGGCGCAATCCTCGTCGTTGTCGATCCGCGTACGACGCCGCTCGCCAAACAGGCTGACGTTCATCTGGCGGTCAGGCCCGGTACGGACTTGCCCGTGGCGCTCTCCATACACCGGTTTCTATTCGAGGAGGGACACACAGACGAGGCGTTCCTGAAGACACACGCCCGTGGCGCCGAGCATCTCCGCAAGTGTGCGCGCGACTGGACGTTCGAACGTGCCGCCGCTGAAGCCGATGTCCCGGTCGAGACGCTGCGCCGGGTAGCGGAGCTGTACGCCGCCACGCGTCCGGCGGTAATCCGATGTGGCTACGGACAGGAGCGAAACCGCAACGGCGGCAGCGCGTCACTCGCGATCCTCGCGCTTCCAGCGGTAGCCGGCAAATTCGGCGAACGAGGGGGCGGCTACATGATGAGTAACTCGGCATCATGGGGCATCACCAATACATGGGCCGGCGCGCCTGAACCCGCGACGCGCATCGTCAACATGAATCAGCTCGGACGTGCGCTGACGGAAGACGATCCTGCGATCCAACTGCTGTTCGTCTATAACAGCAATCCCGCGGTGACGACGCCCGATCAGCGGCGCGTGCTGCGCGGCCTCGAACGCGATGACCTGTTGACGGTTGTCTTCGAGCAGGTGATGACCGACACCGCACGCTATGCCGATGTGCTGCTGCCGAACACCACGTTCCTTGAAGGCTATGACCTGGTGAAGTCATACGGGCCGTGGACACTTGGTCTGGGCCGGCCCGTCGTTGAGCCAGTGGGCGACTCGCGGTCGAACGCGGACGTATTCGGTGATCTGCTCGAGCTGACCGGCTTGCGTGAAGACTCTGATCCGCGCGGCGAACTGGAAGAGATGCTTCATGTCCTCGATTGCCTGCCCGGGGCGGCGGGCGATGAGGTCCGGGACAACGGTACCGCCAGACCGCCCTTCGACGGACGGCCGATCCAGTTTATCGATGTGTTTCCGCGAACAGCGGATCGGAAGATTGATCTGTACCCCGAGGCGCTCGCCGACGAGGCGCACGCCCGCTTGTACGTCTACCAGCCCGATCCCGGGACACACGACTTCCCACTCGCGTTGATCTCTCCCGCGAGCGACAAGACCATCAGCTCAACGCTCGCCGAAATTCCACGGCCCGAAGTTCGCCTGCTGATCCACCCTGACGACGCCGTCGGGCGTGGCATTGCCGATGGCGACGAGATTCGCATCTTCAACGAGCTCGGTGAAGTGCGATGCAAAGCGACGCTTGGCAGCTGGATTCGCCGCGGAGTCGTGTCACTGCCCAAGGGAATCTGGCGCCGACACACGATGAACGGCTACACCGGCACCTCGCTCGTGCCCGATACGCTCACCGACATCGGCGGCGGCGCCTGTTTCAACGATGCGCGGGTTGAGGTCGTGAAATCGTAGGCGGACCTGAAGGTCCGCCTCTACGAGGCGTAGAGGCTACGAGCGTAGAGGCGGGTCTTCAGACCCGCCTAGTAATTAAAGAAGAAAATCAGATCCAGGCCGCCGCGCTCGACGCGCCGGAACGCGTTCCGCTGCTGTGACCCTGTGCCGTCTGACACCGTTCCCTGCAGGCGGAGGAAGTTGGCCAGCTGATATTCGAGAATGAATTCCGTCGCCTGTTCTGAACCGAAGCCTTGGCGCAGGCGGAAGAACAACCCCTTGCTCACCTGCTGGCCGACGGTAACGCTCGGTCCAAGTCCGTTCTCCCCGGCCGCCTGGATCTCGAACTCGTCGAGGTTCAGCGCTCCGCCGATGGCCTGCGACAGGCCTGACGCCAGATAACCGCCGGCCAGCTCCTGCGCGCGAACGGCAAGCGCGACCTGCTGCCCTTCACCGAGCTCGTTGGTGGGGATACCGAAGATGATGAGCGACAGGATGTCCGACTCGTCCTGAGGCGGAGTGCTGCTGAAAGACAGTTCCGGCTGCCGAACCGAGCCGCGCACATGGACGAACGTGTCGACACCCTGAATCAGGCGATGCGCGGTGAGGTCCAGCAACGGATCGATGATTTCGTTTCCCTGGAACCGGATGCGGCCGTCCCGCATGATTTCGAATCGGCGTCCCTGGAACGTGTAGTTGCCGCGGACGGTGTTCACCTCACCAACCAGCCGGAGCATTCCGCCGGGCGACTTCTCGATCGACACCGCGCCGCCGACATAAGCGTTCATGTCGCCGACATCGATTGGCGCGTTCGCCGGCTTGATGTTGTTCCCTTTCAGCAGCAGGTCGCCAGGAAGGGCGAGGCCGAGCTGAAGCTCCATCGCGTCGAAGATCCCCGGGACTGGGGGCGTTGTCGGTTCCGGCCCCGCCGAATTCTCCGGCGCAATCTTGGTTTCAGTCGTCGAGTACGCGCTGCGGCTGCTCGCGATGCGAAGGACGTCCGCCACGTCGATGGTCCCGGGCTCCACTTCGATCGATCCTTCGATCTTCGGTGCGCGGATGGTACCGGTGATGTGCACGTCGGTATCAAACTTGAGATCCGCGGTCTTGTTCGCGGCGATCTTGAAGTCGTCGGACTGGACCTTGATGTCAACGGCCCCGACGGAGCGCTCGTGCACCGCGAGACTGCCGCCGATTGTCATCGGTTGCTTGTTCTTGTCGAGGATCCGGAATTCGTTGATCGTGACCAGGTCTGGCTTGAGATCGATCTTCGTGTCCAGACCTGAATAGGACGTACCGAGATCAGGGATGCTGAACGCGCCACCCTTGATATCGACTGCTCCATCCACGTGCGGGTCGTACCCCGACCCGGTCACCTTGACATTGGCCTGCACGGTACCGGTGACGTTGGTGACGTATGGAACAAATCCCTGAATGACGCCCAGGTTGATCTGACTGGTTGCCACCTCGATGTTGATCGCTTCGCCGAGCGGCGGTGCCACGTGCTCGCCTTCCATCGCGCGCGGGGTCGGCTGGAACAGCGTTGTCGGCGCGAATCCCTTTGCGGTGAGCCACGATTGCGGATCCTGATCAAGTCGAACGTCTACATTCATCCCGCGGTCGGCGTAGTCAACCTTGCCCATGAACGACATGAACTTGAAATCGCGGAAGGCTCCCTCGGTCAGCGCGAAATCGGCGACGACGCGCGGAGCTGCCGTCGTTCCCGACACGGTCGCATTGGCATTCAGCCGTCCCGCAAGCCGCTGGTCGCCGAGCGCCAGCGTGTCCAGTTGCGCGACATCGACGTTTTCAGCCTTGAGGCGCAACGTCTCATTCGCGGATCCGATTGCCCCCTGCGCCTCGATGCGCTGGTCGGCATTCACGAGCGTGATGTCGTCGATGACGACGCGGTTGTTTCCGTACTGGATGGTCGGATGGGAGGCGGGATCCGTCTTCCACACCACGTTTTCGCTCTGAAGCGCTAGGCTGCCAAGGTGCACCTCGCGGTGATCCGTGTGGAGTAATGCGGAACCCGCTGCCGTGAGCTGACGCATGCCCTGCTTGGCCGTGGCGTCGAAATCGAGTTTCTGCTGCGTATAGGTGGTGTCTGCCGTCACCTCGTTCACTTCCTGACCGCCGACTTTCAGGAATGTCCCATTCGTTTTCGCGTGAACCTTCGCATCCTCGAGTCTCAACTGCGGCAGCGTCGCGTCGAACATGCTGTCCAAATCGAGCGCGGTGTTCTCACCAACTCCCAGGTTGGCGCCATCGAGCATGCCGGAAGCTTTCAGCTCCTGACCGTTGCCGGTCACCGTCGCATCGACCGTTCCGGCACCCTTGAGATCGTTCTGGCCGAACACGCGCCCCAGCCGATCAAGTGACGGCGTTTCGATGTGCAGAACCAAGTTGGACGATCCCGTATCGTTCAACGCGATCGGCCCCTGCCCTTTCACGTGAATGTCAGGACCATCGACGACCAGTTCCGTCAGATTCCCCGAGCGGTCCTGATACATCCCGTTCACGACCGCTGTGTCGATGTCGATTCCGCCGATGGTGGACTGGCTCACGTCGACGCGCCCCGATACGTCCATCGACTCAGGGGTGACGCCGTTGGCGTAGTCGCGCAGCGTGACATCGACGTCAACGCTGCCATTGACGCGTCCCGCGATGCGTGTGTCGGAGGAGATGGCCGACGGATCCAGCCCCATGACTTCGCCGTTGGCGACAATGTGCGCGTTGCCCTCCGCGAGATTCGTGGTGAACTGGAAGCGCGGCGTTTGCGCGTGGAAGATCTCGGAATCGACGAGCGTACCGTTGGCGTCGATCGTCAGCGGATACTGACCGCCGCCGCTGCCCGTCACGTCGAATTCTCCATTCAGGCGGCTTTGGTACTTCGCCATGTCGAGGGCGGCAATCTTGAAGCCGTGGCCGATCTTCTGCAGATCCAGGTTGCTGACATGTCCCTTCGCCGCATACGCGGGGGCGCCGGCGCCGGCGCGGAAGGACGCGACGGTTCCCCCCGCGATCGTCGCATCCGCGAGCATCGATTCGTCGAGGGTCAGATCCCCGGAGAACATCGGACCGCGGCCCGTCAGCGTGTAGCTGAATTGAAGGTTGCTCGAAACGCCGGGGACACTCAGCTGCGAGGGCAGGTTGCGTAGATCCACATGAGCGGCGCGACCGGTCAGATCGAGCCGTAGCGGGCTGCCGGCCACGATCGTGCCCTTCGCGGTGGCGCGACCGCCATAGGCGGATGCGCGGCCGTCAACCGTGATCGACGGCCAGTTGATGCGACCTCTTGCCGCGACGTTGCGCGCGTCGTAGCCGACGACCATGGCGCGCTGGGCGTTGACGACGTACGTCCCCTTGAACGGCTGATTGCTTGAGGGCAGCGTGAGATCAATCTTGCCGCGACCCGTGATATCGGTCTTGACGGCCGTGCCGCGCACGAGGGGGCCGACGTTGAAGTGCTGGGTCTGGACATCGCCGGCGACGCGACGTTCGGGACCGAGCGTATCGACCATCAGATTCCCCGCAATCTGGCCGACTTCCTTCTCGCGTGCGTTCAATTGCACGTCAAGGCGATCGGCAGGTCCGCTGGCGTTGAGTTCGAATGCGGGCTCCAGGTTCTCGTACGGCCGCAGCGCCGGCAGCACGTTCGCCAATTCGCCGACGGAGAACTTGTCCGAGGACGCCTTGATGTTGATGACGGGATTGCCGCTGTCGAGCCCTCGAATCGATCCGCCGGCCCGCAACGAGGTCTCTTCCGAGCGCAGCGCCAGGTTCTCGATCGTGATGCTGTCCTCGTGACGGCGAACAATGCCCGACAGATCGTTGATCCCGAAACGAGGATTGTTGCCTCGCAGCGCGACGTGACGGACGTCCACCTTCAGCTCATTCGCGTCGCTCGACACGCCGACTGACGCATCGATCTTTTCGATGACCGCTGGAACACTGACGCCCGACGTGCCGACCGGTCCCCCCGGCGGCGATTCGAGGTACAGGGTGCCTTGGCTGACGCCAATCTCTCCGATCTCGATCGGTTTTCGATTCGCCGGCTTCTCAGGCGTCTGCGCTTTGATCAGTTCTACGAGGTTCCACCCCTTCGCCGTCTTTTCCAGATGCAGCGTCGGCTGGTTGAGCCGGATGTGATCGAGCACCACGTGGTCCGTCAGAAACGTGAGGAAGTTGTAGTCGATACCCACGTCCTTGAGTCCAACCACCTGTTCGCCGTTCACCGTGATGTCGACATCTTCCATCTCGACGCCAAAGAACAGGTTGCCGTCCAGACGTCCGATGCTCAGGCGGCCGTTCACATAATCGTCCGCCTGCCGGACGATGAAGCCGCGCAGCCACTCTTTGAACCACGTCGTCTGCGACACGATGAGGACCATCGAAGTCACGCCGACGATTAGCGTGCAGATGAACGCGACGACCTGCAGGAACTTACGTGCGACGGTCATGACCCAACACCCCTGGAACCACTACTAGAACGCCTGACCAATGCTGAAGTGAACGCGCCAAGCGCGCGCTTCCGGCTTGCCATTCACCTTCAGGTTTGGAATGCGATTCAGCTGATATCCAAAGTCGATGCGTGCCGGACCGATCGGCGTGAGGTATCGCAGTCCCGGGCCCGCGGCGTACACGAGCGACGTCGGGATGTGGAGTGACCGGTCCGACACATTGCCGAAATCGACGAACGCCACGGCACCGAGCTTGCCGACGAGCGGCTTGCGGATTTCCGTCGATCCCTCCAGCATCGACAACCCGCCGATCGGCAAGCCAAAGCCGCTGAGCGGGCTGACCTCGAACCGTCCCCAGCCGCGGATGCTCGATGCGCCACCGAGGAAGTAGTGCTTGAAGAACGGGACACTCGTGGTCCCGCCAAGCGCGTCGATGGTGCCGAAATGCAGACGGTTCGCCCAGACGAACGATCGACCCACGCGTGTGTACTGACGCGCTTCGCCGGTCACCTCCCAATAGTTGTACGTGCCCCACAGCCACTTGCCGGCCTGCTCGAGATGTCCCGAGAGCACGTAACCCTGATTGGCGTCGAGTAGGTTGTTCGTCGTGTTGCGGTTCACGTCGAACGCGATGGCGCCGGTGGTTCCTCGTGCCGTGCCCCGTGGATCCAATCCGAGCGCAATCAGATCGTCGCGAATGCTGAAGTCTTCGAGGCCCGCGTTGGAAATCGAGCTCCGCTGAAACTCGTTGATCAGCGACACGGTCCAGTAGTTCTGGGAATTCGCCTGATGACGCAGCGAAACGCGTCCGCCAAGGGAGTTCAATGAATAAACCGGTTCGACGGCCTGCCAGGCGCGGCCCTCGAAGTTCAGCGAGTAGTGGCCGGTCAGAAAATACGGCTCGGTGTAGTCCAACTTGACGCCTCGATCGAGCGACGACCACTTCGTCTCGACGCCGGCATGCCGGGCACTGCCGAAGAAATTGAGGTGCTCCCACCGCAGCGTCGCGCGCGCTTTTTCCTCAGACCCGTACCCGATTCCCGTCGTGAGCCGCTGATGCTTCGCTTCAGCGACGGTCACCCGCGTCGGCACGTCGGGCGATTGGGCGGCCTTGTCTTCCTTCGATTCGATGTTCGCGAACTGGAACAGCTCCATCCGGTACAGCTTTCGCTGCGACTCGCGCATCTCGCGTCGCGAGAAGACGTTTCCTTCCTGGTACGACAGCTGTCGGCGGATGATGTTTTCTTCGACGCTCTTCTGACCGTCGATTTCGATCGGGCCGAAGTGCGCCAGCATGCCCGGCGTCGCGCCGAACGCGACCTTGACCCTCCTGTCGCCGATGCCCTCCTGAGAGATGTCAACCTCCGCGTACGGATAACCGCGATCGCGCAGCGCGTTGAGCGCACGCTCGCGCGACGCCACCGCGAGCTGTCGATCGAGCGGTTTCTGCGGCTGCAGCGGCAATGAATCACGCAGGCTTCGTTGCTCGCCCGGTGAGAGCACGTCGAAGCCGGTTAGATCGATGCCTAAAACCAGCGTCGGCTCCCCTTCGGATATGCGGACGACGACGTCAGCCTGGTCCTGCTTGTCATTGAGCTTGACGTCGAAGGAGGCGACGCGCGCGTCCGGAAAACCGCGATCGCGGTAGAACGCCTGGATGCGTTCCAGATCGGCTTCGAACATCCGGCGATCAAAATAGGTTTTGTGCCCCCACGGCAGCCGCGATCCGCGTTTGGTCTGAAGCGCATTGGCCAACGCGCTCTTGTCAACCTGGCTGACGCCCTGGAAATCGAGCGTGTGAATCTGGATGTCACCCTCCTCGCGGCATCCCACAAGGAAGAGGGCAACGAGAAGGATCAAAAGGGTAAGCGGATGACTTGCTCGGGGCATGGCGACCGGCAAGTCCACACGCCGTGCCAGGCGAAGCCCGTCTATTCGCGTGTCGTGACTGCGGGTCGTCCTGAAGCCACGGCGAGCATGATTCCCAGGCCGATCGCGATGATCAGGCCGATCGCGAGCCAGACGCCCGGTATCTGCCGCAGGATGCCAGACCGCCACAGCGCCAGACCGGCGCCAAGCAGCAGGATGAAATAGCCGATGAGGTAGATCTTCAGGAATCTCATTGGAGGAAATGGCTGCACGAAGAATGCCCGAAGGTATCGGGTATCAGGTTTCAGGCGTGGTCTAGGTTTCAGGGGTGTCTGAATCCTGACCACCCCTGAGACCTGAAACCTGACACCTGTCAGAGCGAAGCTACTGGATTGTCATCTGCACGATGTGCGCGCGACGGTTCATCGCGCGGCCTGCATCGGTGCCGTTGTCAGCGATCGGGCGCTCTTCGCCATAGCTGACGGTGCGCATGCGCGTGGCAGCGATGCCACGGTTGACGAGATAGTCACGAACCGCATTCGCCCGTCGCTCGCCGAGCGACAGGTTGTACTCCGCCGTGCCGACACTGTCGGTATGTCCTTCGATCGTCACGGTCAGCGTCGGATTCGCCTGGAGGATCATCACCGCCCTGTCGAGGATCTGAATCGCCTCCGGTTTCAGCGTCGACATGTCGAAGTCAAAGTGCACGTCCTCGAAGGTGATCGGCGCGCGCCGCATGACGGGAATGGTGATCGAGTTGGTCGCCGTACCGCCGCGGCCGTCGGTTGCTGTGACGGTGAGCGGATAGTTCCCTTCCTGGTTCGGCGCGGTCCACATCGTATTCAGCCCGGTTTGCGCGCTGAAGGTACCCGCCTGCGCACTCCATGTGTAAACAATGATGTCGCCATCGGGGTCGGTGGCGGGCGAGCTCAGGTTCGTCGTTTGCCCGGGCTCGAGCGTCGGCGGATTCGCCTGGATCGGCCCGTTGAAGGTCGGCGGCCTGTTCGCTGGAGGCGGTGTCGGTGCCGCAGGAGGTGGCGGCGGCGGAGCGGGTGGCAGCGGTTGAGCAACGGGCGCCGGCGGTGGCGGAGGTACAAACGCCTTCACGCCGGGATGCCAGCCGACACGCACATCCCATCCCCATCTCTGGTTCGTCATCTCGCGGCCAGCCACCACATGTGTGCCCGTGTCCCCGCTGAAGTTGGCGCCGCCGTAGACGAAGAGGCCGTTTCTCGACTGGAAGACCGCTCCGAACTTGACATACTGGTAATCAGGAATCTTGCTTTCAAGTGGAGCGATGCTGCCGTCGTCTCCGCGATACGGTGGCTGGCGCAGGACGACGTTGTCGTTGCTCGACAGCTCGCCGACCCACTCGGCGAGGACGCGAAGACGTGAGCGGCTGGGCGCGATCCCGCCGACTCCCCACGTGAACCCGTTCGATAGATCAAATGGATCCGGATCAGCGCGGAAGACACCGCCGATCGTCGCGGTCAATTCAACCTTTTCCCCGAACTCCTTGCTGCCGACTCCGTCGATGTGGAAGGCGAAGTCGCTCGTGGCGCCCCACTGCGTCCCGCTTGGAAATTCGAGAACGGGGCGAATCGCAAGGCTCGCCCCATCGTCGCGCGCTTCGGAGAGGATGCTCCACTTTGCGCCGGCCACGGGCGTGCTGCCGAGTGTCTTGGAAAACGCGCGACGCATGTAAGGGTAGTTCTGATCGACGCCGGCGAACACAGGATCGGTGGGGGAAAACACGGGATTCCGAACGCCACGTCGCAGGCGAACGACTTTGAACGAACCGAACACTTCGATCCGATCAGTAAGGCCGAACGCCGCCGTCAGCCCGATGTTGTTCACATCGGTCAGGCCCTGCCGCTCGTCCCAATTTGCGCGAAACAGCTGGCCCGACGCTTTGTGCCTCACGAGCGTCTCGGCCGTCGGCACGAACCACAGACCCGTGTCGCCGAAGAACGTCGGCAACGCGGGTCTGGTTTCGGTAGCTGCCTGTGAGCTGGTCGGAGCGGGCTGATTCGTCGAAGGGGACGTCTGCGCCGCGGCGGGGGCCACGCCTACCGCGGCGAGGAGCAAACCGCAACACACAATGCGCACGTGCACACCTCAGATCGGCGAGTCGAGTCGAGTCGTGCCGCGCGACGGTGTCGTCAGTCGACGCGACGAGGCTCCGCGCCGGAAGCAGAAACCCCGCTCACAGTATTCACATCTCCTGCCGTGGGGACAACCAGGCGTCCTCGCCCGCCACGGCTGATTTGACCGCCCTTACGGCCTGCGCTGCGGGCTTCGTCAGGAGTCCATTCATGCGCGGTGCCTTTTTCATGCGCGGCGCGGCCGCCTTTGCTGGCAATCTCGCGCTGTTTCTCGGGTGACATCGAAGCAAAACCACGTCGTTCCTTCCGCATTGCGTCCACGGCGATCCTCCTCGGGGGGAAGCGTTGATGCCCACATCCGTCGGTGACCGCGCCACCGACCCTGTTTGCGCGAGGTTTACAAGGCGGATGCCACCCCGGCAGAAAAGTGCATGGATCTAAGTGACTGATCAAACGCAGGTTACGCATGGCGATGCCAGCCGCCGTTATTGAAAACTGACGTGGATCCCTACAGTCGAGGTTGTGGTGCGTGAGGTTTCTATACGGACTGCTGTCTGAATCAACAGCGAACGATGCTGACGTGACGGCTAATCTCCGCATGAACGCGGAGACGTTGTACGATGGCGCGATGGCTGACTGCGATCCCACACCCGCCGCGACCCAATCTCCCGCCGGCAACAAGAGCGGCCGGATGGTCCACTGCGTGAAATTTCAAAAAGAACTGCCCGGACTGGACGCCCCGCCGTGGCCCGGCGAGTTGGGGCAGCGGATCTACGAGAACGTGTCAGCGCAGGCGTGGAAGATGTGGGAAGAGCGGATGAAGATGATCCTCAACGAGTACCGCCTCATGCCGTGGCAGAAGGAGGCGCAGGAACTGATCGCTCGCCACATGGAGGATTTCTTCTTCGGCCAGGGTGCCGCGCTCCCGCCGGGATACGTTCCTCAGCAGACGAAATGAAATCAGGTCCGGCTGAAGCCGGACCCACCGATGATCCTCGCCGCTGAAGCCGGACCCCACCGATGAATCTCGCCGGATGCAGGTGACTGGAGAAGAGGCCATCCACTGACCATTCGGCAACGATCATCGGTGGGGGTCCATCCACTGACCGAATTCGGCAACCATCATCGGTGGGGTCCACCTTTAGGTGGACCGATTAGACCATCGCAATTTCACGATCGATCTGAAAACGCAGCTTCGCGTGCGCGGTCCGAAGTGCCTGTTCCACCGCGAGCGGCGTCGACCCGTTCGCGAAGATGAACCCGAGATAGCTTTTCCCTTCGGGCAGTGGAGTCACCTTCGCGTCCGGTTTCGCCGTGATCGTCACATCGGTGATGTCGGGTACGCCGCGTGCTTCACGCTCACCTTCCACGCCTTTGTAGATGCCACGTCGGGGAATCGGGATCATCATCACGCCCGATGCGGCGCGCTCGCGCGAGAAGTGTGAAACGTCTTCTTGCAGCGCATGGCGCAGCAGTACCTCTTCGAGCGAAGCCTCCCCGTGAGGCGAAGCGAACCGCAGTGCCTTCGAACAGAGCCCGCCGATGGGACGCGCGGCAATCTCGAGCACGTAGACGCCACATTCGTTGACACGGCACTCGGCGTGAAGCGGACCGTTGCGCAGTCCGATCGCCGATGCGCCCGCAGCAACCGTCGAAACGATCCGCGATTGCAGGTGCTCCGCTTCGCGTGATGGCGCGACATAGATGGTCTCCTCGAAGAAGGGACCGTCGAGCGGATCCGGCTTGTCGAAGATCGCAAATGACTGCAGGCGTCCATCCGTCAGCACTCCCTCGAGCGCGTACTCCCGCCCCGGGATGAACGATTCAATGAGCAGCGTACCGTGAGCTTCTTCACGCTCTGCGCGCACGTCGGTCTGCTCGAGCAGCGTGCGGAGGCGATTGACGGCGCTCACGAATTCGCAGGCGTGGTTGGCTCGGATCACGCCCCGGCTGCCCGACATCGCCAGCGGCTTGACCACCACCGGATACCGGAGGCTGAATGACATCTCCGCGGGATCCACATTGGCGGAGACCGGCCGAAACGCTGGAACCAGCATGCCTGCCGTCTCGAACATCCTTCGACTCTCGAGTTTGTTGCGGCTCGCCAGCGCCGCCGGCGTCGGGTTGCCGGGAAGACCAAAGGCCTCGTTCACCCGCGCAGCAATCGTGACCGGTCGATCGCCGACAGCGATCACGCCATCAGGGGGCGCGGAGCCCATCGCGCTGACAATGCTGCGGAGCGAGGCCGCCTCATCGTGAAATCGAATCGGAATGGCCTGGTCCCACCACGGGTCTTCGAGCTGATCGCAGCGGTCGCTGGCAAACACGAGACGGACACCGAGCGTGCCGGCAGCCTCGCCGAACGATCGAATCTGATAACCCGTCGTGGCGGCGATGATGAGGATCCGCTTCACACGAGTCGCATGTCCTCGGGCGACGGTTCCGCGCAGCAGTACCAGTTCTCGGAGAGTACCGGAATAGCTCGTCGGGAGGACGGAGCCGACGCGTGAGTCGCGGCGGCACCTGACTCTGTCCCCTCGGAGAGACTTCTGATTGCTTTGAACAGCTCCACTCGCGCCGAACGCGCGTTGTTTCCAACCCGTCGCATCACCTCGTGCTGCAGCGCATCGACTCTCGAATCCGGATGCCGCCAGGGCCACGTCAGCGACGCCGGATCGAATTCAGTGATGACGGCCCGAATGTCTGGCAACTCCAGTAGTGGCGAATTGTTCGTGATCAGCAACCGGATGGCGAGCTGAATGGGAGCGACTTGCTCGACGAGCTCGAGATCGTCAAGTGTCTGCAACAGCTCGTTGTACCCGTCCAGCGTCGTCCACGGCGTGAACGCGACAAAGGTCGGCGCGAGGGCAATTCCAGCGCCGCGGCACAAGCCAACGGCGGCGACAAAATCTGCCCGTGTGTGGCCCTTCGCCAGATACCGCAAGACGGCGTCGTCGATCGATTCGACGGCGCTCGTGATGAACAGGCAGCCAGTTGTGGCAAGCACCGGCAGGAGCGATGCGTGTTTCAGAATGTGTTCGATCTTGATGGTGGCGTCGTAGGTCAATCCTGGAAATTCCACCGCAAGCCGTTCGACGATGCGGTGCGCGTGTGTCGGACCGTTCAGAAAATCGGGATCCCCGAAGCTGACGTGTTGCGCGCCGGCGGCAACCTGTTGACGGATATCCGCGAGTACTGCATCGACGGGAATCGCGTGAAACCGCCCCTTGTAGACGGGCACGATCGGACAGTGCCGGCACAGATGCTTGCAGCCGCGCGTCGCGTCAGTACTCCCAACGACGCGCGTGGAGCCATCAGGCATTTGCAACTGCGCGTACTTCGCGAGAGGCAACAGATCAGCACGTTGTGGGGTCAGACCCCGGTGATGCCGTGACTCAACACCTTGAGTCGCCGCATCACCGGGGTCTGACCCCACAGCAAGATTTCTCAACTCCTCTTCGCCCTCTGGCCCAAGCACGTGCGCGATCCCTTTATCGCGCAGCCATTCGTGGTTGATCGGCGCGTATAACCCGTAGGCGGCGAGCCGCGCTGTGGGGTTCACGCGCCGGACACGATCGATGAGCGGCGAAGCCAGCCGAGTCGCCGTGTGCATCGGAAGATAGAACGCAACGAGGCCGGCCGACGCGATCCGCTGGTCCGTCAACGTTTCGCGCGACGTGTCGGCACAGTCCACCTCGACACCGGCCTCCCGCAGCCAGGCAGCCGGTGATGCCAACCCGAACGGTTGACGTCCCAGGTCGTAGGTGGAAACGAGAAGAACGCGCACGGACCTATTTTAGTTATCCTTTGCGCATGGCGACGCGAGCGCTGCCACGTCTGGCTGGAACGGACGCGGCAACCGACACCGGATTCTTCGGCCACCCGCGTGGCCTTTCCACGTTGTTTTTTACAGAGATGTGGGAGCGCTTCAGCTACTACGGCATGCGCGCCTTCCTCATCCTCTACATGACCGCACCGGTCGCGGCAGGCGGCCTCGGCCTTGCGGACAGAGACGCGGCATCGATCTACGGCACCTACACCGGGACCGTCTGGGGATCCGCAATTCTCGGCGGCATCATTGCCGACAGGTGGCTCGGCCAATATCGCAGCGTGCTGGTCGGCGGGATCATCATCGCGCTCGGCCACTTCACGCTCGTCTTCAAGGAGCTGACGTTCTTCTACGGGGGCCTCGCCCTCATCGTGATCGGGACCGGCCTTCTCAAGCCGAACGTCAGCACGCTGGTTGGTTCTCTGTACGACCAACGCGACCCGCGGCGCGACGCCGGCTTCTCCATCTTCTACATGGGCATCAACCTCGGGGCCCTGTTCGGGCCGCTGATCGCCGGTTATCTCGCGCAACGAGTCGACTGGCACATCGGCTTTGCATGCGCAGGTGTCGGCATGACGCTCGGTCTCGTGCAGTACGTCGTCGGGCGCAATCGTCTGCGCACGCCGAGCTCGGCGCGGGCCGGCGTTCTTGTCGTCGCGGCGACGACGAAAGCCGCGGATGCCTCGAATGAATCGTCCGCCGACGTGCGAAGCACGTTTGCTGGGTTCACGCCGACTGAATGGAAACGCATGGCCGCGATCGTGATCTTCTTCCTGGTCGCAATCCTGTTCTGGGGCGCATACGAACAAGCCGGTTCAACTCTCAACCTGTTTGCCGATCGCTACACGCGCCTCGAGGTGTTCGGCTTTTCGTTCCCGTCTTCGTGGTTCCAATCGGTGCAGCCGATTTTCGTGATCACCCTCGCGCCGCTTTTCGCGTGGATGTGGGTCCGCATGGGACGCTATGAGCCGTCTGTACCGGCGAAGCTGACGCTCGGCGTGCTGTTCATGGCCATCTCGTTTCTGATTCTGGTTCCCGCCGGTGCCATGGCGCAGAGTGGCGCAGGCGTCCGCGTCAGTCCGTGGTGGCTGGTCGTCTCCTACGCCGTCTCCGAACTGGGCGAGTTGTGCCTCTACCCCGTAGGCCTCAGCGCCGTCACCAAACTGTCACCACCACGCATCGTCGGCCTGATGATGGGCGTCTGGCTGCTGTCGAACGCGTTTGGCAACAAGCTCGCTGGATGGGCGGCTGGTTTCTTCAGCTCGATGCCCCTGAGAGACCTGTTCCTGGATGTCAGCCTCGTGCTTCTCGTCACCGCGGCAATCATGTTCGCGCTCGTGAAACCGATCCGCAGGCTGATGGGCGGGGTGTTCTGAACATGGCGCTCGAAAAATACCGCGAGAAACGCAACTTCAAGGAGAGCCCCGAGCCCGCTGGCGACGCGAAGATCGCCGCCGAGCGCGCGCGGAAAACCAAGGGCGTCAAGCCACGTTTCTTCTGCGTGCAGAAACATCTTGCCAGCCATCTGCATTACGACTTTCGACTCGAGCACAATGGCGTACTGCTCTCGTGGGCGGTGCCGAAGGGTCCTGCGCTGGATCCCGCGACCAAACGACTGGCCATGATGGTCGAAGACCACCCTGTCGAATACGGCACGTTTGAAGGGGTGATCCCGTCCGGTTACGGCGCGGGCATCGTGATGCTCTGGGACTCCGGAACGTGGACGCCGGAAGTCGACGACGTGGACGCGGCCCTGAAGAAGGGAGACCTGAAGCTCACGCTGAACGGCTACAAGCTCAAAGGCTCATGGGTGCTGGTACGCACGAAGGGCAAATGGGCTGGCGGGGGCGACCGATCGTGGCTGCTGATCAAGCATCGTGACGACTGGGCCGGCGACGTCGACATCACCGAATTCGCACCGCTGAGCGTCAAGAGCAAGGGCGATTTCGCCGACATTCTCGCAGCCGACAATCCCGACATCTGGATCTCCCATCGGCCGGCGTCCGGCGGCGAGGCTGGGGCGATGTTCGAAAAGATCATCCGTCGGGCGCTCGAAATGAGAGCTGCGCCGGTCGGTGCGAAGGGTGCAAAGGGTGCGAGGGGAACGAAGAAGAAGGCTACGAAGCGGAGGACGTCGCCACGGGTGTAGGTACCTGCTGAAGAAGCCGTGCGCTGAGTACGCTCCAGACGGCGAACGACAGCCGCCGGCGATCGTGGCGCGCGATCTCCGTGCACCAGAACCGGCCCTGCACCACCTCGATGTCCGAATCGAAACTCCCCAGCTCCAGCGGTTCTTTGTGTTCGGCCGCGTACCTGGTCAGGCCGTCCACGGACGGCCGTCCGGTGTTGGCAATCACCACATCGATCGGCCGGCCAATCGCCTCTGCGACCCATCGTGCTGATTCCGCGGCCGTGAAACCCGCCATCCCGCGGCCTTCCGTCAGGAGGTTGGCAATAAGAATGACCGGACCGCGCACATCCGCGAGCGCGTCGCGGACACCGCGAACCAGCAGCGGCGGCAGGATGCTCGTGAAGAAGCTGCCGGGCCCGATGATCACCGCGTCGAACTGACGCACGGCATCGGCCACGGCTGGATGAATGGCGGCTTGCGGCTCGAGCCACAGACGCCGGATCTGATGGCCGCGTGTCTGCCCTGCATCCACTTCGATCTCGCCGCGCGTGATCGTCCCGTCGCCGTACTCGGCGCAGACAGACGCGGGCTCGACGCTGACCGGCCACACTTTCCCCTTGCACCCGAGCAGCACGCTGAGGCCATCGACCGCGGCGAGAAAATCGCCGCTGTACTGTTCCATCATCGACAGCAGGAGATTTCCGCCCGTATGGCCGCCCAGCCGCGGATGTTGTTCAAGCGCCGGCAGCCGCGACAGCAACACGCGTCGTGCCTCGCCTTCGTTGCGCGCGAGCGCGAGCGCGCATTTCAGCACGTCGCCGGGCGGCAGCACACCGAGCTCGTCGCGCAACTGTCCCGAACTGCCGCCGCTGTCGAACATCGTGACGACAGCGTTGAGATGTAGCCAGGGATTGGTCTTGAGGCCGCCGAGCAGGCTGGGAAGTCCGGTGCCGCCGCCGAAACAGCCAATGTTCAGCTCGCGGAGCTGCATCGGGTTTCATTGTACGGTCGGCTCACGGCTCAAGGCTATGGGCTCCGGGCGCGAGTCCTGACGCTTGAGCCGTTTTGTAAAGCTCAGTGCACGAACCTCACCGTTACGTGTATCGACGTATCGACAGGAACACCGTGCAGTCGCGTCGGTTCGAACTGCCAGTCGTTGACCGCTTCCAACGCCGCGCGTCCGAATTCGTTGTCGGCCGGTTGCATCACCTGCAGTCCTTTCATGAAGCCATTGGTGTCGATGATTCCCTCGAGAAAGACCGTACCGTCCTCGCCCTTTCGTGCGGGCGGAAACAGCGGGTGGATGTCGCGCGTCTTGATGGGCGGCGCAAGTGGCATCGCCTGCGCCCGTTGACGAAGCGCGACGAGACGATCCAGCGCGAGCGCCTTTCCGGCAGGGGCGGCCGCTCCCCCGTCGTCGGTCACCGTAACCGTTTCTTCGACGGCGCCAAGCGGCAACGGGATGACATTTGGTTGGACTGACGTCCCGCCCTTGATCCTGAAAAACGGGTGGATCGTGGTGAAGCCTACCGCGTTGACCTCGCCCTGGTAGTCTCCGTCCGGCAGTGCGTCGAACGTGAATCCCCCGTCGGAATCGCTTCGCACCGTGAACTGTTCGCCGGTTCGGGTGTTCTTGAGCGTGATCGTCACATTGGGGATCGCGTTGTTCAGCGCGTCCACGAAGGAACCCGAGAACGCCGCGCCGACGGCCTGGGCCGCGGCGCCGGATCCTGCAACCGCCACCGTCACAAACAGGGCGCCGGTCGCGATGGTCATGCGGCGGACCCACGAAAGTGGACGACGATCGATGTTCGTATTCAGCATGGCGCGAACTCTCCTTTGCAGGCTTGACGAACGAGCCATCGCGGGTGCCGGGCTCCACAGGACAGGACGAAGCATGCGCGCGATGCTGAGCAGCTCGGTGGCGTACGCCGATCCCTCCACCCCAAGGCTCAGCACGTCGTCGTCACACGCGCGCTCGCTCTCGTGACGCAGCCGGCAGCTGGCAACCCACACAAGGGGGTTGAACCAGTAAACCGCGCGCACCAGACCCGCAAGTACCTGGAGCATCACGTCACCGCGTCGGACGTGCGAAAGCTCGTGGCAAAGGACCACGCGAATGCGATCGGCGCTCCACTCGGCCGCACCCCGAGGCAGGATGATCTTCGGCCTCCACAGTCCAGACGTGACGAGCAGGCGGTCATGATTGCTTTGCAGCAAGACGACTTCTCGCCGCACCCGCAGATGCGCGGCCATCTCGTTCAGCACCGTCGTCCATCTCGGATCGATAACCGGCTCACAGCGCGCGGCAATCCATGCAAGCCGCGCGAGACCAGTGCAGAGGACGACGAGGAGCATGAGCGCGCCGGCACTCCAGATCGACGCGGCGTAGCGCAGCAGGAGCGGTTCCTCCGCAGCAACCGCACCGGACCGGACCATTCCCGTGACGCTGGCGAGCGGCTGTGCGACGGTCGGCGTCGGAGCGACATCGCTGACGAGTGCATGAACGGATGCGACGGGCACTCCCCACGCCGGCGCGACTGCCTGAAACACCGGCATCGAGGCGGCGCACAGCAGTCCAACCGCGAGAATCCAGTGGCGAACCGCGGCTGCCCGCCTGCGCATGAACGTGGCACACAACAACGCCAGCAGGATGATGAGGGTGACGCGCACAGTTGTTTCGAGAAATGTCATCGCCGACCTTCCTTGCGAGCCTTTTCAATGAGCTCTGCGATGCGTTCGAGCTCCGCCTCCGACAGTCGGGCCGCGTCGGCGCCGAGCAGCGCGGCAACAGTCTGCTCGACCGAACCATCGAAGAACGTCTCCACGAGGTGCTTCAACGCCGACCGCCGCACGGTCCCTCTCGGCACAGCCGGGCTGTAGACGTAACGCTGGCCGTCATCTTCATGCCGCACATGCCCCTTCGCCTCGAGGACGCGGAGCTGTGTCCGCACCGTCGAGTAGCTCGGATCACCAGGCAGATCCGCCATCACTTCGGCCGCCGTAGCGCGGCCCCGCCGGTAGAGCACGTCGATGATCTGCCGCTCGCGGCGGCTGAGAACGGTGTGGAGCGTTTTGGCCATCTGCTGCGTTGATGTTATTTTTATAACACGTGCGAGATAAGTAACACCAAGCCAGGTGGCGTGTCAAGCGTGACGTTCAGGCGCGTCGTTCAGGAATTGACGTTCAGGAATGCGACCCGCTCGGGCCTTCTCGGGCCTTCACCGTGGAATCAGGGCAACTTCCAGCCGATCCAGTGACACAGAGCGCGACCCATGATCCAGTCTCTGTCCTCGCTGGACAGCCAGTCGAGTTGCTCGGTGAAGAGCGTGACGGCCTGCCGCCATGAACACGGCAGCCGCGTCCAGTCGGTGCCCCAGAACGTACGGCGGGGCCCAAAGGCATCGTAGACACGGCGGATGTGCGGGTGCAGGTCTGGAAACGGATACGGCATCGTCGAGTGGCACGGCAGCGCCGATGCTTTCACCGCCGCGTTGGGATAGCGCGCCAGGCGGCACACATCCGCCAGTTCGACAAACGCAAGGTTGCCGCGCGCGTGGACGCCGAGCGCGAGATGATCGATGACGAGCCGCAACCCGGGATGGCGCGCGGCGATCTCCTCGATCTTCCGGACGGAGGTTGGTGCGTAGACCATAATCGGGATGCCGCAACGCTCCGCCATCGGCCACAACCAGTCCGCGGTGCCTTCAAACAGCATCTTCCGATGCTCGGGAATGTGGAACGTGAGCCGGATGCCGAGCATCCCCGATTGATTTTTCCAGCCAGGGACAAGCGCACGGCTTTCGGGACGCTCAACGGCGACGCGCCCCATTGCCGCGAATCGATCCGGATGCGCCTGCGCCGCTTCCAGCACGAGATCGTTGTAGTCACCCTCCCACGATGGCGGGATGAGCACCACACGATCGACCTCCGCTTCATCCATCGCCGCCAGCACCATTTCCTTCGTGACTGGGTACGGCTTCTGCGCCTGCGCCGCGCGCCCGGGCGGCCAGGGCCGATCGGACCGATCAGCTGCCCAAATGTGAACCTGTGAATCGACGATGAACATGCGTGCGCGGAGCATACCCGAAACAGGACAACCGCCATAGAATCCAAAGCATGTCGCCGCACCAGTCCCCCGCAGCCGATCGCATCGTCACCGCGCTGCGCGCAATCTTCGGCCACCGGCTCCGTTCGGTGGTGGCGTACGGTCCGCATGTGGAAAACGGAAGCGTCGACGTTGCCGAGCCGTTGTCGTGTCTGGCGCTTGTCGCAAACCTGACGATCGCCGATCTGGAAGCGTCGGCGGCCCGGGCACACGATTGGACCCGTCATCAGATTGCGACGCCGCTGCTGCTCCCCGAGGACGAATTCCGCCGCTCCCTCGACTCATTTCCTCTCGAGTACGCGGAAATTCTTCGCGCGCACCAGGTGCTGTTCGGCGCCAATCCGTTTGATGGAATTTCGATCGAGCGCGCCGACCTGCGACGCGCATGCGAAACGCAGATCAAAAGCCACCTCGTCCACCTTCGTGAGGCCTACATCGAAGCCGGCGGCACACCGCGTGCCGTTGGCGACCTCGTGACCGCATCTGCTCCCGCCTTCGGTGCGCTACTGCGCAACATCGCTCGACTGAATGGATCCGCCGAAAGGGACCGTGCGGCCGCAACGCGCGAAGGAGCGCGAGCCGCGGAGCTGCCAGACGGGTTGGTGACCAGCATCCTTGCGCTGGAACGGCAGACGGGACTCAAGGCGGTCGATGCAGCGCGGCTCTTTCCGGAATATCTCGCTGCAGTCGAACAGCTGGCGCGGTACGTCGATACATGGCGTTAACCACGAAGAAGCTTGTTCTCCAGGTCCGGCTAAAGCCGGACCCCACTGGTCATCTTGTCCTTCGTGTCCTTCGTGGCTTAACCATCTTCGTGGTCCTGATGCTGGCTGCAGTGGCAACGGCCCAGGAGCTCCCACCTGAACTGACGCAACCTGTCAACGACTTCGCGCACGTCATCGATACGCAGAGTGCGCAAACGATGGAGGCGCTGATACGGTCGCTGCAGCAGGCCAGCGGCGATGTCGTGGTCGTTGCCACGGTACCCACATTCAAACCGTACGGCGATATTCGCGAATACGCCGTGAAGATGTTCGAAAACCACGGACGTGGAATTGGTCAGCGCGGGCGCGACAACGGCGTCCTGGTTCTCCTCGCGGTCAACGACCGTCAGGTCTGGATCGAGGTGGGGTACGACCTCGAGCAGTTCATCACCGACGGCTTCGCTGGCGAAACGAGCCGCCAGTACATGGCGCCGCAATTTCGGCAGGGAGCGTATGGGCCCGGGCTTCTCGCGGGCGTTTCGCGCATCGTTGCCCGGATTGCGCAGGGGCGAAACGTCGTTCTCCAGGGCGTACGACCGGAGCGCGACACGGCACCCGACGTTGGCTCCGGTGGCTACGTCATCTTTGCGCTGCTCATTCTCTTCATTCTCTTGAGCATCATCGGCCGCACGAGGAGGCGCCGGCGGTTCGGCGGCTGGGGCACCGGTGGATGGAGCGGCTGGAACAGCGGAGTCGGACCGTTCGGAGGAGGTTACGGTGGCTTCGGCGGCGGAGGTGGCGGCTTTGGTGGAGGCTTCGGTGGTTTCGGCGGCGGACGCAGCGGAGGCGGTGGCGGCGGCGCGGGGTGGTAATCTGTCCATATGACTCGACACGTGCGATCGACCATGGCGGTGGCGCTGCTGCTCACCGTGGCGGCGATGTCCTCGGGGTGTTCGTACAACCGCTTCGTCGGCGAGGAAGAAGGCATCAAGGCGCAGTGGGCGCAGGTCGAGAACCAGCTTCAGCGCCGGAACGACCTCATTCCAAATCTCGTCGAGACGACGAAGGGGATTGCGCAGCAGGAAAAGGACGTCTTCGGACAGATTGCGGATTCGCGCGCGCGCCTCGCCGGTGCCAAAACGCCCGAGGAAACAATTCAGGCGGCGAACGAACAAAGCTCCGCCCTCGCCCGTCTGCTGGTGGTTGTCGAAAACTATCCTCAGCTGCGATCCAGTGAGTCGTTCAACCGGCTGATGGACGAACTGTCAGGAACTGAGAACCGGATCGCCGTCGAGCGGATGCGCTACAACGAACGGGTGCAGCAATACAACACGGATCGGCGCCAGTTCCCCGCCAACATCACTGCAAGCCTGTTCGGATTCAAGGAATATCCACTGTTCAACGCTCCGCCGGCAGCCGAACAAGTGCCCAAGGTGAATTTCGGCAAGGGAACCAACTGAACGTGGCCATCGTCGACGCGTTGCTCCCCGAGTTCGATCACGAAATGGGAGTGACGCGCCGGGTCCTCGAGCGAGTGCCGGAGGACAAGTTCGCGTGGAAGCCGCACGTGAAGTCAAGGTCGCTCGTCGAACTGTCGACACACGTCGCCACGATTCCGAGCTGGGGCGTGCCCACGTTGAACCAGCCCGAGCTCGATCTCGGCGGAGAGAATCTGAACACGCCTGCTTCATCGCGCGCCGATCTGCTGGCGCGCTTCGATAAGAACGTTGCCGACACGCGTGCGGCTCTCACCGACAAGACCGACGCCGAGATGATGGTTGTCTGGTCGCTGAAGAACAACGGTCAGAAGCTGTTCACGATGCCGAGGCTGGCAGTGTGGCGAGGCTTCGTGCTGAATCATCTCATCCACCACCGCGCTCAGCTTGGTCTGTATCTGCGGCTGAACGACGTGCCCGTGCCGGCGATGTACGGGCCGAGCGCCGACGAAGCGCCGAATTTTTGAGACTCGCTGCAGCCGTCCTGGCGGGCTTTCTGGCTTTCCTCGTGCTCGCCACGGCGAATGGTGCTGGTTACCGGTACGGTGTCTCGGACGGGGCTGCCTACGTCCCGGCAGTGATGCTTGCGGAAAATTCTGCCGCATTTCCGCGTGATGCACCGCTGATCCGCACCCAGGGGCAATTCTTCGTCGTCGACGAAATGCTCGCGGCGATCGGCCCCATGACCGGCGCCTCAATCGAATCGCGGTTTTTCGCGGCCTACATTGTTGCAATCGCGGCAGTGTGGGTAGGTGTTCTTCTGATTGGGTCGTCTTTGTACGGAAGGGATCGCGGACCCACAGGGTCCGCGCCGCATCTCACCGGGTGGTGGCTGACGGTCGCGCTCGCCGCTGTCGTGACACTTCGCCACCACATTCCGCGTACGAGCACGAACTCGCTCGAACCGTACTTCCACCCGCGCCTGCTCGCATTCGGCTTCGGGATCATTGCCGTCGCTGCGTTCCTTCGGCACCGGAACGCGATTGCGGTCACGCTGGTCGGACTGGCGGCCACCTGCCACGGGACGACCGCCTTTTGGTTCGCGGTCGTGATAGGCACCGCGCTCATGGTGGTTGACCGGCGCTGGCGCCTACCGGGCATGGTGGGTGGCGCTGCGGCGCTGGCGATCCTCATGTGGGCGACGGCGGCCGGTCCGCTCCGGATGGCTGCGTCGCGGATGGATTCAATCTGGATCGAGGCGCTTGGCGGCCGAAATTTCATCTTTGCCAACGAGTGGCCGCTATGGGCGTGGATTGCGAACCTGGGGTTGCTCGGGGCTCTGTGGCTAGCGCACAGCGTGCGTATCCGACGCGGCACGGGAACCGATCGAGACGCCGGACTGGTGTGGGGTGCGACGGCGCTCGTGGCGTTGTTCCTGGTGACGCTGCCGCTTGTCACCGCCCACGTGGCGCTTGCGGTCCAGTTCCAGTTCTCACGCGTGTTCTGGGTGGTTGATTTTCTCGCAGCACTCTACGTCATCGCGGCGGCCGGCGAGTCGCTGCGTCGAACACAGATGGTGACGCTGGCCGTGGTGCTGTTGACCGTCTCGGCCGCGCGCGCGAGCTACATCATGTGGAGCGAGCACGCAGAGCGGCGGCTGTTCGCGGTGTCGCTCGTCTCATCGCCATCGCCATGGATGGACGCGATGCACTGGATAGCCGCGCAGCCGCTCAATGTGCACGTCGCCGCGGCACCCGATCACGCGTTCAGGTACGGCGTCAGCGTGCGTGTTGCCGCGTGCCGTGACGTGCTTCTTGAAGACGACAAAGACTCCGCGGTCGCGATGTATTCCCGTCCAATCGCCCAACGCATCGTCGAACGGCGGAAGGCGCTGGCTGATTTCAGCAGCCTTACGGCGGCTTCTGCGCTCGAACTCGGGACACGATTCGGCGTCGACTATCTCGTCACCGAGGCCGCGCTGCCGCTGCGCGAGGCGTATCGGAACAGCCAGTTCAGGATTTACGCGCTGAAGCCAGCTGGTCCCGCGTCCTGATCCAGAGCTCGTCGAGCGCGCCGGGACGACGCATCTTGGTAATCCAGACCACCTGACCCATGTGGGCCGCCGTGTGATGGCTCGCGTGAAGAAGAATCGACGCGATCGTCGTGGACTTGCCAGTGCGGTCGGTCCGCTCCATCAGCCGCGTCGGGTCCAGCGCATCGAGCACTTCCCGCATCATCGCGACGGTGTCGTTCCACGCGTTCACCACCGCCGCGCGGCCCGGGTTGCCACGAGCGGTGAACTCGGCCGCGCGATCGCGTTCGATGGACCGTGCGCCCACGCCGTATCCGATATACAGGCGGTTCGACCCGATCAGGTGCAGCATGATGTTGCCAAGCGCATTACTCTTCTCGTCGGGGCGCCACCACACGTCCTCTTCGGTCATGACGGCGAGACATTGCCCTATCTGCGTCGGGTAGTCCTCCACCATGCGCGAACGAACCAAGTGCAGCAGCGTTGAGTCAAGCGTCCGTTCCATGAGCGGATGATAAGCTGGAAAAAACCCGGCGATGTTCAAGCCTTCTTCGTACCGACCACGGTTCACCGGCGGCCACAAGCAGACGCTGTACGCGTGGGCGCGTCCGCGCCAGTTTCCACGCCTGTCTGCGCCCGTCGAGCGGTACTTCGACGTGGCTCCCGACGCTCGCGTGCTCGCGCACTGTCACTTCAGGGGCGAGAACGGCGGGAGGGGCGCACCAACCCTCATCCTGCTCCACGGCCTTGAAGGCTCCAGCATGGCGCACTACATGCGAGGTATCGCAGATAAGGCGTGGGCAGCGGGTTGGGATGTGGTCCGCCTCAATCAGCGCAATTGCGGCGGTACCGAACGGCTGTCGCGCGGCCTCTATCATTCCGGGCTGACGCACGACGTCCGGCACGTGCTGCGCGAACTCATCGAGCGTGATGGCGTTCCGGCGGTTGCCGTGGCCGGCTACTCACTTGGCGGAAACCTGACGCTGAAGTTGGCGGGCGAACTTGGTGACGCGCCGCCGCCCCCGCTCGTTGGCGTCTGTGCGGTGTCACCGACGATGGACCTGGCGGCGTGTGTGGAAGCGCTGGAGCGGCGCTCAAACCTCGCGTACGAATGGAATTTCGTCCGTAATCTCAAGGGTCGTATGCGCCGGAAGGCCGCCGTGTTCCCGAGTGAATTTTCGCTGGGACCCTTGAGACGCATCTGGACCGTCCGCCAGTTTGACGAAGCGTACACCGCGCCGCATCACGGTTTCCGCGATGCCGCTGACTATTACTACCGGGCGAGCGCGCTGCGTGTCGCCGATCGCATCCGCGTGCCGACGTTGATCATCACTGCGGAAGACGATCCGTTCGTCCCTATCTCGACGTTCCGTGATTCCGGCGTTGCGACCAATCCGAATATCACGATGGTCATTACGCCGCACGGTGGGCACTGCGCGTACGTCGAAAGGGGCGAGACGGACTACGACGGCTACTGGGCCGAGCGCGAGATTGTGCGGTTCATCGACTATCAGTCTGCGCGACGCCGAGATGCTGCATCAGCAGTTTCGCAAACTCCGGTCCCTTCCCTTCCTCTTCGTGCTTGAAGTAGACGAACACCTCCCGGCACGCTGACGCCCTCTCACGCATCACGTCGCCCCAGCGTGCAATGTCATCCGGCGTGTAGCCCTCGTCGCGCAGGCGGAAGTAGGCGTAGTCCGCCGTGACAATGACCGGCGTGGATAAGCGCTCGCTGTCGGCAACACACAAGGCAAGGTTCCGCGTACGCAGACGGTCATAAACCTCTTCGTCCAGCCACGACTCGTGACGGAACTCAAATGCTGCGCAGACTCGCGGCGGGAACGCGTCGAGAAACGCATCAAGGAGCGCCGCGTCCTTCTTGAGGTTTGGGGGAAGCTGAAACAGCAACGCCCCGAGCTTGGGCCCAAGCGTCGCGGCGGTTTCAAAAAACTGGCGAACCAGATCGGCTGAATCGCGCAGCCGGCGGTCGTGGGTAATCCGCCGGGGCGCCTTCAACGTGAGCTTGAAATGCGCTGGCGTCGCCTTGTTCCATCCGTCGAGAATCGTTTCGTTCGGCGAGCGATAGAAGGTGTAGTTGATCTCGACGGTTGGGAACCGCTCCGCGTAGTACGGCAGCATCTTCGCCGACGGCAGCTTCTCGGGATAGAAACTGCCCTTCCATTCCGGATAGTTGTAACCGGATGTGCCAACCCAGAAATTCATTCGCGGCTCTTCGCGCCGGGTCCGAAAGGATCCGGCCTCCAGTACACATTTCCGTCCCTGTAGACGGGAGGGCGGGTCCTTCTGGACCCGCCATTTCCGAACGTTTAAAGTGTAGGACATGCGACGTTTGCTGTTGGCGGCGCTCATCGTGACGGCATGCAGTCGGACTGCGCCGACGAAGCAGTACCAGCTCCAAGGCCAGATTCTCGACGTCAAACCTGACAGTAACGAGGTCCTGGTCAAGCACGAAGACATCCCGGGTTTCATGCCCGCCATGACGATGCCCTACAAGGTGCAGAATGCGAAGGTGCTCGCCGGCAAGGAGCCCGGCGATCTCATCACCGCCACCCTCGTCGTCGGTGAGACGGAAGCGCACCTGTCGAAGATCGACAAAACGGGCCACGCCCCAATCGAGAGTGCGAGTGGTCCTGCAATTACCGACTCGCAGATTCTCAAAACGGGTGAACCGGTGCCCGACACGAAGCTGGTGGACGAGAGCAACGCGCCGCGGCCGCTCACCTCGCTGAAGGGGCATCGTGTGGCGCTCACCTTCATGTACACGGCGTGTCCTCAGCCGGATTTCTGCCCGCTGATGGATCGAAATTTCGCGGCGGTTCAGAACGAGATCAAGAAGACTCCGGCGCTCGCCGATGTGCGCCTGGTATCCGTGAGCTTCGATCCAGCGCACGATACGCCGGCGGTCCTCAAGACGCACGCGAAGGCGTTGCAGGCCGACCCCGCCGTATGGCATTTCGTCACGGCCAGTGCCGATGACACTAAGGAGTTCGCCGCGAAATTTGGCGTCATCGCGGAGCCGAGCGACGAAAGTCCGGCCATTCTCACGCACAATCTGAGCACCGCGGTGATCGATGCCGACGGCAGGCTCGTCAAGATTCGCCCTGGCAACCTGTGGACGCCAGCCGACCTCATTGCCGACCTCAAAGCGGCTCCCGCTCCCGCGCACTGATCCGGCGACGCCGCCGCAGCTTTCCTTCACGGCCGCCGAACGGCGGATCGTCGAACGTCTGCGAACCCCGCTGGCGGTCCAACGCTGGCTGAACTCGTTGCCATACAACAATGAGCAACATGGGGAGACGCTGCGCAGCTTCCGCGGCGTCGTCAGGCACGGCGCCGCGCATTGCCTCGAAGCAGCGCTGTCCGCGGCGGTGATCCTCGAGCAGCATCGCTACCCGCCGCTCGTCCTGAGCCTTGAGTCGATCGATCTGCTCGACCACGTGATCTTTGTTTACCGGGGGCCGCATGGATGGGGATCGGTGGCGCGGTCACGTGATCCAGGTCTCCACGGTAGAAGACCCATCTTCGCGACCCCGCGGGCGCTGGCGCTCAGCTATTTCGACCCCTACATCGACTTCACCGGCTGCATCAAAGCCTACGCGGTGGTCGATTTGCGGGTGCTCGGCGATTACGACTGGCGGCTGTCGGAAACCAATATCTGGAAGGTCGAGCGCATGCTGCTCGAATGGCCGCACCGGCGTATCAACGGGTCGAAGGCACGGGAGCAGCGATGGCGTGCGCGGTATCGTGCGTTCCGCGAAGCGCACGAGTACAAACCGTGGAAATTCTATCCGCGTCGTGACCGCTGGACCGAGTTGCCGAAACACGTCCGCCGACGCGGCTAATCTCAGTCGAGGTCAAAGTCCCGCAGCGGCTTGGTGACGGGCTCCTCTTTCGCCTGGCGCAGCGCTTCCTCGAACCGGCGCGACAGCGCGTCATCGCGCGTTTTCTCGGCCTCGACGGACTGCTCGAACAGCGCCTCGCGTCGGCGCGCCTCTTCGGCGAGGATCCGCGCCGCTTCGGTCAGCTCCGGTTTGTCACCTCGCTCGGGCTCCTTGTGCGAGACGATTCGCCCGAGATTCGTGTCCACGACCAGGATTGCGTTGCAGCAGGGACACCGGAGCTCGAGCTCGCTTTTCAACTTCGCCATGCGAGATATTGTAGTTTGTGGTTGGTAGTTGGTGGTTAGTGGCAGGAAATGTCGAACCTCAAGCCACGAACGACCAACCACCAACGATTAACCGATGTCCGACGTTCACTGGCGTACCCTCCGGATCGCGACCTACAACATTCATCGATGTCGCGGCCTCGACGGCCGAACCAATCCCTCGCGCGTCGCCGATGTGATCCGCTCGATCGAACCGGACGTCATCGCACTGCAGGAAGTGGTTGGCGCCGGACCTCACTCTCCGGGGCACGTCGAGGAACTCGGGGCACAGCTCGGAATGGGCTGGGTCATGGCGCCGACGCGTCATCTCAGGGGGGCATTGTTCGGCAACGTCGTCCTCAGCCGCCACCCGATCATTCATCACGCGCAATACGACCTGTCGTGGAAAACCTGCGAGCCGCGTTGCTGTCAACGCGTCGACATCGCCTTCGGCGATGACACGCTTCACCTCTATAACGTCCATCTCGGGACCGCCTTCCTCGAGCGCCGATATCAGGCAGGACGACTGAGCGCCATCGTCCACGACCGCCGCATCGCGCAGCCGAAGGTCGTTCTTGGGGATTTCAACGAATGGATGCGTGGCCTCGCGACGACGCTCCTCACGGAACGGCTGCAGGGCATTGATCTGCGCTCGCACCTGCGGCGGCGGCGCACCTATCCCGGCGTGTTTCCGGTGTTACACCTGGATCACATTTATTACGACGGGCGTGTAGAGGTGGTGAAACTCGATTTGCCGCGGACGCGGCGGGCGCTTATGGCATCGGACCATCTGCCCCTCGTTGCGGAGCTCAAGATCCAGTTTCGGTAGGTCGTCTAACCCTCTTCCTCGTACTCCTCTTCTTCTATCGGCAGGAACCGCGTCGGCGGACGCAGTGCTTCGCGGTAGTCGTAGATCGGCAAATCCCGCACGTGCAGAGGAATGATGCAGCCCGGGCCTTTTTCTTCGACGACGACAGCCACAGGGCTTCCCTCTACACCCTCGCGGAACGCGAGCCTGCAACCGCAGGCGAGACGGGCGTGCGTGAATCCCTTCAGCATGTGGCGATCATACTACACCGCGGGCGCCAGCGGTGTTCTTCAACGACAACACCGGAATGTTCGTTGCTCCTCGCGCGTCGACAACCGACGGCCTTCAAGGCGACGAAGCGTTTTTTGACAGCCAATTATGGTCACAGATTCGTTCCCCCACGAGATTCCGTGATCGCTCTCGAAGTGCCGTGGGCTGCTAGAAGGAGAATGTCAATGAAGACGATTTGGGAAGAGGATCCGACCGAACTCCTGGGACTCGAAGAAGACGAAGGCTCGAATGAACTCGGTGGATCGGAATTCGAGGAAGACGAAGAGGAACCCACCGAGCTGATGGGCCTCGGCGAGGAAGAAGGCGAGGAAGAGGACGACAGCAGCTACGAGGAGGAAGAGGACCCCACCGAGCTGTACGCCACGGACGAGGAAGATGAGTACGACGAGGGAGGCGAACAAGGTCAGGAGACGGGTCAGCGGATTCCCGGCTTCCGAATCGCACAAGGGTTGCGCGCACGCCGTCGCGCGCGGCTCATTGCCGTGGCAGCGATACGCCACCGTCGGCGCGCTCGCATGCTCGGCCTCGCGGCACTGAAGCGCCGGCGCCGCGCACGGCTGTTCGCCCTCGCCGCACTGCGCAACCGCAAGCGCGCTCGTTTGCTCGGCATCGCGGCGATTCGCAGTCGCCGCCGCGCGAAGGCGTTTGTAATTGCCGCCGCACGACTGCGTCGCCGTGTCCGAATGCTCAGGAAGGTCGCTATCGGCGCGAAACTCCGCGCGGCTTCATAAGCCGCTACGCCGTTTGTGGCAGCGCCGGCTGTGTCGGCGCTGTCACGTCGAAAGGTTTCACACCGAAAAGCGAGGTCAACACGATGCCTGCAACGACTGAAAGGGAAGCACCGTTGCTCAAACTGGAAAGCCAATTGTGGAAGACGCGGGCAGAGGCCAAACAAAAGTGGTTGGAGCGTGTCCTGTCTCAGCCCGTGCGGAACCCGCGCGAGAGAGAGCGTCGAACGATGTGGATCAAGCGCGCCCTCGAAGCCGTGCAGCGCGGTCAGGACGAGGTCAAGTACCAAACAGCGCTGATGGACGCTTACGCCGAGCACCTGAACGTGCTCGAGATGAGACTGATTCAGGCGGCGGAAGAGAAGAAAGGCGCTTCTGACTAAAGGAGCGCCTTGATTTCCTGTTCGAACTGCTCTTTCGATGCGATGCCCGAGTGCTTCTTCGCAATGCGGCCTTCGCGATCGATGAACACCGTGACAGGAATGCCCCACAGCGGTCCAAAGGCATCTTGGACGTCGTCGCGACCGTTGCCGACGAGGACCGGATAGTTCATCTTCATCTGCGCGGCATACGGCTTCAGCTTTTCGATCGGGTCGTCAACCGAGATGCCGAGGATGACGACGTCCTTCCCTTCGGCGCCGTACTGCGTCTGCAGCTCGACGAGAGATGGAATCTCCGCACGACACGGGCCGCACCACGTCGCCCAGAAGTTGACGATGATCGGCTTCCCCTTGAACGAGGCGAGCTTGACGTCGACGCCGTTCATGTCCTTCAGCGTGAAGTTGAGCGGCGCCGCCTTTCCGGCGAGTTTCGCGTCGGCCGCAGCATCCTCTTCGGCGGAGTTCGGCGACCCCGTCAGGTTGCCTTTGGACGCGGTTGACGGTGGTGCGCTGTCGGCGCCGGGCGCAAGCATCACGATGAGAATCGCGATCGCGACTGCCGCCATGGCGATGAACACGGCAAGCTTGCTGGGCTTACGCTCCGCGACGGCCGGTTCCACCGCCGAGTTCGACTCCTGGGGAACAGGATCCACGTATTCGCCTGGCAGCTGTTCGTCGTTCATAGATGTCACCGCTATTGTACGCGCTAACGCGCCTCCTCAGCGACGTATCGGGCTGCCGCGGCGACCGGCGCCTCTGACGCCGGTGTAATCAGCACGAATGTGCGGTCGCCGCGAGACCAGATGCGCGTGTGATGGCCCAATGAGGTGAATTCTGCAGGCGGACGCGACTCCCCTTCCAGCACGAACAGCGAGATGTCCTGGCCATTTGCCTGATACATCAGGTGCGGAATCCGGCCATCCGCATACAGACACCGTCGCGCATTGACCAGCTCGAGTCCGCCTGACGCTGACGATGGCGGAACATGCACATCCATACCGAATCGCTCCTGAAGCATCTGCTGCGCTTGCGCGGCGTCGAGCGTGCGGCCGTCTTCGGGGCCGAAGAGCGCGAAGCATTTGACGTGATCGGCGGTGAGCTGCGCAGCGAGGAGTGCGTCGGAGTGACGCGTGACGACGGATAGGAGGGAACCGGTGAAGATGATCAGAACGGCCGCCGCGGCGAGACGAACGAAGCGGCGCGACCATACGTGCGATGCGGCTGAACGCCGCGACAACTCCTGACATCGAGAGCGAAGTGTCGGCGGTACCTCCCCGGCTCGAAGCCGATCGGCGCAGGCCCGCAGAAGCTGGCGGCCCCCGCTTTCCTTACCCGCGATGACGCGGCACGGCGGACACGCTTCCAGATGACGCTGCACTTCGCCATGCTCAGCAGCCGACAGCGTCCCGTCGGCGTACTGCGCGAGAAGGTCACAAATCCGGCGACAAGTCGCTTTCATCGCCGGCCTCCTGCGGCCTGTGCCGGCACCGGCGCTGCGGGCGACAGCTTTTCATAGAGCATCCGTCGCCCTCGTGAAATGCGCGACATCACGGTTCCGATCGGCACATTCAACATCTCCGCGATCTCGGCATAGCTGAATTCTTCGACGTCGCGAAGCCAGACGGACTCACGGAAGGCCTCTGGCAAACTGTCGAGCGCGGCCTGCAGATCCGCATCAAGCGTGCTCCGCATCAGGATGCGCTCCGGGGTTTCAATCTGCTCGCCGCCAACACCACCGGCGGCCAGCTGCTCCACCTGCTCGCTGTCGACGTCAACCGCGTCGCGGCTCGCATCTCGACGGCGATTTCTCCACGTGTTGTGGAGAATCGTGTAGAGCCACGCGCGGAGATTCGTCCCACGCTTGAACTGCCCCGAGTGCCGGAACGCCTTGACGTAGGTGTCCTGGACGAGATCCTCCGCGTCGGCGCGGTTCCGCGTCAGCCGCATCGCTGTAGCGAACAGCGGCTCGAGAAACTGAAGCGCCTCGGCGGAAAAATCATCCGCGCTCGAGGGGGCTGAGGACGGTCGGCCGAACATCTATCAGGCCCGTAGGTTTAACCCGGCACCCGGACGAATTATTCCAAGTCCCCGGAGCCGGCTCGTTTTCAGACCTGCCTCCAGTGTACGCTCGGGGACACTTGCCGCAGCGTCGTGAGGACAGTCAGTTGTGAGCGCCGCGCGTTTCTCTGGCAAAATGGACCAACTCTTCGGTACATCCTTTGCTCACGTGCGCCGCGTTCGACTAACATGCCCACTCGACTAGCGGGCGTGTTCAACTGATGCAGTTAGGCGTAACGACAGCCCTGCGACCACCTTTTGGCTGGCGCGACAATGAAGCGCCCAGTCTCGAACCGGGAACTACGTACCACGAAATCCTGCGAGGAGAACTTTCATGAGGGCAGCCCTGGCAGTTGTGGCCGCCGCGGTAGTGCTGGCGCCAATCGAGTTGTCGGCGCAGACCCCGATGGTCCCCTACTTCGGGAAGAACCAGATTCGATACACGAACTTCCGGTGGAGCATCTACACCACCGACCATTTCGAAATCTATTACTACCCCGAAGAAGAACAGCATCTGGAACGCATAGCCGGCTATGCCGAGAGCGCGTATCAGCACGTCAGCTCGGACTTGAAGCACGACCTCGCGTTCAAAGTGCCGCTGATCATCTTCAAGACGAGCAGCGAATTCCAGCAGGAGAACGTCATCCCCGGCGCCGCGGTCGAGGGTGTCGCCGCCTTCGCCGAGCCGGAACGTGATCGGATGCTTCTGCCGCTCGACGAGCCGCCGGACCTGCTCTACCGCACCATCACGCACGAGCTCACCCACATCTTCCAATTCGACATCATTCCGACCTCGTTGATTCGCCGCAACCTTCCGCTGTGGCTCAACGAGGGTGGCGCTGATTACGAGGCCGGCTACTGGGATCCGCTCGACTTGATGACGGTCCGTGATGCCGCGGTCGCCGACATCGTTCCGAAGATGAGCAACCTCGAGGGGTATGGCGGCTTCAACAACCCCCGGCTGATCTACAACCTCGGCCACGCTTGCTACGAGTTCATGGAGTCGAAGTGGGGCAAGGAAGGCGTCCGCCAGTTCCTGTTCGCACTGCGCAAGGCGGTGATCGGCGGCGGCGATGACGCGTATGAGGAAGCGTTCAAGATCAAGGGCGACGAATTCGATCAGCAGTTCGAACGCTATCTGAAGGAACGATTCAAGCCGTTCCGCGACAAGGAACGCCCGGCAGATTACGGACGCAACCTGGCGCCGAATCCCGAAAAGGGCGCGTTCAGCCAGGCGATGTCCGCCGAACCATCGCCCTCCGGCGACCTGATCGCGGTGGCGACCGGCAATCGCAAAGACGGCGAACTGGATATCGTGCTCCTCTCCGCAAAGGACGGCGCGGTCATCCGCAACCTGACCAACGGTTTCGATCAGAACAAGGGATGGGAGTACCTCGCGCCGCCCGGAGGCCGCTTCATCCGCGTGCCCTGGATGTCATGGGCACCAAACGGCGATCGCCTTGCCTACTTCGTCCGGCGCGAGAAAACGCGCACGCTCATCATTCAAAACGTGCTGACGCGAAAAGTCGAGGAGATGATCGAGATCAAAACCGTAGACGATCCCGAGTCGCCCGACTTCTCGCCAGATGGCAAGAAGATCGTCTTCGCCGGCTTGCAGGGCGCGGTCGGCGATCTCTTCGTGCTCGACCTCGACACGAAGCAGATCACGAACATCACGAAGGACAACTTTGCCGACTCTGGCCCGACGTGGTCGCCCGATGGAAAGTACATCGTCTACGTCGCGCGCGTCAGCGGAAACGAAAAGCTGTTCAAGGTCGACGCGGCGACCGGGATGAAGACACAGCTGACGTTCGGGACACACGATGACGCCGCCGCGCAGTTTCTCGACGATGACACACTCGTGTTCTCGTCGACCGCAACCGATCCCAATCAGCCGATCGATCCGGATGTCGCGCGCAACGGCAACATCTACAACATCTGGACGCTCAACCTGAAGAACGGCGAGCTGCGCCAGTACACCGACGCGGTGGGCGGCAACCTCGGTCCGATCGTCCTCCGTCAGAACGACAACCGGTCACAGATCGCCTTCGTCAGCTACTACAAGGGCGATTACGAGTTGCACGCGCTCGAGCGCCGAGATCCCATCATCACCACGTCGACGTCCGATTTCGGCTCGCCCGGACCGATCATCGACTTCCAGGCTCCGCTCACGCACACGCTGATCGCAGCCAACAAGCGGAAGAAGGGCGCCTTCGAGAAGCTGTTCCTCGACGGCCGTCCGCCTGTGAACGTCGGTGTGACGAGCGGCGGCAATGTGTTCGGCGGCTCGGCGGTGACCTTCAGCGACGTGCTGGGCGACAAACAATTCAATCTGTACGCACAGTCCATCTCCCAGTACCGCACGCTGTCGTTTTCGTTCATCAACCTGTCGAAGCGGTTCCAGTATGCGGTGCAGGCGTACTCGCAAACGCTGTTCTTCTACGGACAGCTTGCGAACGTCTTCTACGACCCGGGGTACAGCGGATTCATCGATCGCGACCTGGCGCAGGCCACCAGCACGATCCAGGGCGGATCCGTTTTCGGCATCTATCCGTTCAACCGCTACCGCCGCGTCGAGTTGAGCGGGGGCGTCCTCCAGTACCGGCAGTCGTTCAACGACCCGAGCCTGCAGCAGTACTCGGAGGGTTATCAGCAGCAGCAGTTCGGCCGTCAGTTGTTCCAGAACGGAACGTTCATGCCGCTCACCGCCACGTTCGTCGAAGAGACGACGATCTTCCGGGAGTTCGGTCCGCTGTCAGGTCGGACGATGCGCCTCTCGTACGAAACCTCGCCTGGAATTGGCGGTCTGCTCTCGCGTCAAACGCTCGATGCGGATGTCCGGCATTACACGCGTCTTGGTACGACAGGCCTGCTGGCGCTGCGGCTGCGTGGTTTCAAGAGCTGGGGCGACGTCCCGGACTTCATCTACTTCGGCGGCAACTCCGAGCTGCGCGGCTATGAATATCTGGAGTTCCTCGGCTCGAAGACCGCGTTTGCGAATGCCGAGCTCCGATTCCCGCTCATCGAAGCGATGCTCACGCCGCTCGGGGTCCTCGGCGGCATCCGCGGCGTCTTCTTCGCTGGCATGGGCGGCGCCCACTTCGATGGCCAGCCCTTTACGTGGTGGAAGACGGGTTCAAGCGCCGAAACCCCAGTCATCGGTCTGACAGCTCCTGATCGTGTGACCGGGCTGCAGCAACCAATCTTCGGTCCCAAGACCACCGTCAGCGGCTTCCGCCTGATTGACGCACGCGCCTCGTACGGCCTCGGCCTGGAGACATTCCTCATTGGCTTCCCGGTCCATTTCGACTGGTCCTGGAAAACCCTGTTGAACAAAGACTACGAAGACGTCGTCTATGCACTGCAGGGTGGCTCGAGCTGGTTCAGGAAACCAAAGTTCGCGCTCTGGATTGGTTACGACTTCTGATCCCGAGTCGGAGTACGGTGACGACCCCGACTCACGCGTCGGCAGTGCTGATGTGAGTCGGGTCGTACACCGTACTCCGACTCGGAACAGGAGAGCAACCGCATGATGGTCGATCGACGTTTGCTGCTCAATGGCACACTGTTCTCCGGACTTGCCGTATTCACACCCGAACAGCAGTCCCGTGGCAGCTCGGACAATCGCGATGATCTAGCTATCGCGAAGGCGATCAATGACCTGAACACGACGGTTCAGCACGCCGTCCAAACCTCCCCCGAGCTTGCGCGTATTCGCGACCAGCAGCGTATTTTTCTGAAAGCCAACCAGAAATTTCCCGACTTCATCGAGGTCGGCCTCAGCGTCTGGGAGAGCGTCGTTGACTGGCACATCCGTCATCGGCAGCCGCTCTCCGTGTCGAGAAGCGCTGAAGGGCGCTACATCATGGCGGTCGGGTTCACCACACTGATCCTGCGGCCCGAGTTGTCGGACAACTACGTCGGCCCCGGGATGGACGCGCGCTGAATGCTCTTGTTCGTGTTCGCCGTCTTTCTCCTTCCAGCATTCGCACGGAATCAGGCATCCGCGCCTCGTCAGGTTCCGAGCGACGTGCGAGCGGCCTGCGACATGGCGTACCGCATCGCAACGAACACGCCCGGCGCTTCCGTCCGGCGCCGCACCGGAACCTTCAACGACGAGACGCTTCGACGTCCTGTGTTCGGGTGCAGCCTCGACATCTCCGGCTCGTTCAAACGAGCCGAGAAAACGGGCGACGTCTCGGTGCGTCTCCGTGAGTCGTTCATGGGTGCAGCGTGGCAGGAAATGGGTGCGTATAGCGCCGACGGAACCGACGGCACCTCATTCGCGTTTCGAAAAGGCGTGGTCGCCTGCCTTGTGCGCGGAACGTGGAACGGTGGCGCGGACGACCCGGCGGTGCCTCCCGAGGATTGGTACAAAGTCGCTGTCTTCTGTACCAACCCTCCGTTCCCTGACGAGCACTGAGACGAAGGTTGCGGACCGCGGGGAAAAGCATTCGGCACGCAATCACGTCCCGCCCAGACTCACTCCGATCACGTCTCGGAGAAGCGCGTCATCTATACCGTTGACCCGGCAAATATTGGGTTCCTGCGGTGTTATCTCGCCGTATAGGCCGCGCTCTGTGTCTCCGAGCCTCTGTGGCTCGTGATCAGTGCAGTCAGGAGAGTCAGCGAAGAATTAGAACTTCTGCAGTCTCAGTTCACTCCGGTCCATATCAAGTGCAACTCGATAGTGACTCAGGAAGTTGTGGCCGACGATGCCGCCCAGCTCGAAGCCGAGGAGCACGCTGGGCGCGCGCAGGTTCAGCACGACGAGCGGCATGTTCTTGTATTCGATCTGATCGAAATTCAGATTCATGCCCGGCAGCAGGAAAGCGTCGCGGTCCCAGCCTGATGTGCCGTACACCTTCAGCGGAATCTTTCGGTACGCACCCTGATTGAAGTGCCCCGCGGTGGCGGCGCTGATCGAAATGACTTCCCCGCCTGTGTCGACGACGAAGTAGGTCGGCCGCGTGGAGTTCAGCATGCCGCGCACCATCGCCAGGCGATGGACGCGCATCGGCAGGCGGAGCGAATCGGACTCGGGCTCGGGCAGGTTCCGGCCGATCGTCAGCTGGCGGCGCTGATAATCAATCAGCATCGACATCCCGAACGACAGCGGCGAAAAGCTCTCCCCCTCACGTTTCGGAAGACCTCGCAGCGCCGGGTTCTTGATGAGCACGGGCAGATTGCGAACCTGCAGATCGCCGATGTCGAGGCGATCGATGCGCGACAGCTGCAGGCCGCGCAGCCCGACTTCACCGACGCCCGCGCTGAGCGTGTAGGTAATCGCGCTGATGTTGGCGCGCTGAGCCGTGTCGCGTGAGATGACCGTTTCTTCAGAGCCGGTATCCAGGATGAAGTCCTGCTGTCGGCCGCCATTCACCCGTACCTGGATGACGATCTTGTCGTCGACGAGGCGAAACGGCATCGTGTGCGGGGCCGATAGATCCTCCGGGTCGATGTCTACTGGTGTGCGTCCCTCGAACGCCTTCAGGAACTTGACCTGCGAGCGCGTCCACGCGGCCTTGTCGCTGCGGTCCTTGTTCGGCAGCAGGTTGATGAAGTTGTTGTAGGCGTTGGCCGCTTCGTCGAAGCGGTGCATCCGCTGATAAATTTCGCCGATCTCGGCGTGGATCTCGCCGTCGCGCGGAGCCATCGCGGCGGCCGCCTGCGCCTCGGTCAGCGCTTCATCGAGCTTGCTTCGAGTCGCAAGGGAACGCGCCAGCCCGAACCGGGCGCGCGACGACTCCTTGTTGATCGACAGCGCCCCTCGGTAGACCTCATCGGCCTCATCAAACAGGCCACCTGACCAGAGGGAGTCGGCGTACAGCGCCAGCGCCTCAGGGTCGGAAGGCGCCGATGCGCGGAGCAGCTCCCCTTCCGTCTGTGCGAGATCGAACTCGGCGATCCGCAGCGCGGTCTTCACCTTGCCGGCGCGCGCACGCACCTGCAGGTCGTGGTCGTCAGTCTGCAGCGCCCGGTTGTACGCATCGAGCGCCTCGCGGAATCGGGTTTCTTCAGTCAGCAGGTTGCCGAGCTGAAACTGCAGTTCGGCGTTGCCGGCCGTGAGTTTGTCATCCGCGTGGATCACGAGCGTGCCCGCCGCGACGGCGGCTGCACAAACCAGCGAGCGAAGGGTCCAACGCGTCATGGGTTCGGAACCTCCGGGCCTGAGAAACGGATTAACTTCTACTTTTGATAATGCTGCGCGTTGACCGAAATGAAGTTCTTCCACTTTTCCGGCGTCTCGTCGAGCGCGAAGATCGCTTCTACGGGACAGGCCGGAACGCAGGCGCCACAGTCAATACACTCGTCGGGATGGATGAACAGCTGCTGCGCCGTTTCGAACTCGGGCTCGTCCTTCCGCGGATGGATGCAGTCGACCGGGCAGACATCGACACAGGCACTGTCCTTCGTGCCGATGCAGGGTTCGGTGATGATATAGGCCACGCAGCTCTCCTGAGGGGGCGCCTTGCTGGTCGGCCTCGCCGGAAGCTTCGAGCGAGGTCGAGGGGGGCACCCCCGTCCAGCGCGCAAGTATACCTCGGAGGTTTATGCGTTGAAGCGCATGGTCATTGCAGCGGCGATGCTGTGGCTCGGTGCCGCCGCCGCGAGCGCTCAGCCGCCGCCCTCCGGCGTGTGGCAGGACGCGTCGGGATATCTGCGGCTCTTCGCGCCGTTCGGGACGCGCGCCGCCGCGTATCGCATTTTCGTAACGACGCTGCCGATTGACACGCTGCTTAGTCGGCTCGCGCAGGATCCGTCGCTGCTCCACCCGCCCGGCGCGTGGGTGCCGGCCCCTGCCCTGCCCGCCGATGTGTTCGGCCAGACCGGCAGCTACGACCGCTCCAGGCTCGCACGTCTATACGGCGCGCGCCGTCCCGTTGTCGCCCGCGGACCCCGTGGCGCTGCCGGCCGGCCCGCCGAAGCCTGGACGCTGGTCTCGCCGTACCCGAGTCGCGATCTGGCACGCCTGGAGTCCGGTACGATGCTGGTTGTCGTGGATCTCCAGTAGCCGCTGTCCGACGATCCGCGACGCGATTTACGCGACACGTATAAGTGACCTTTCTCGATCCGAAAAGATAAGGTGTAAGACGCAATGGTCGCGGTGGCCCGACCTTTGCCGAATTGAAGGAGTTGGTCTTCGCCTGTGATGCCCCCGACCTCCTCGCTCAGCAACCGCATCTTCATCGCGTGCGCGTTGGTGGCGACCCTGTCGCTCGGCTTTGCGTTCTACTTCGTCAACGCGCGTGCCACGCGCGAGGCGGAGGCGGAGCTGCGCCGCGGCCTGAATGAAGCCGGTAAATTGGTCGATCAGAATCGCGTGGACGTGACAGACACATTCACGCTTCTGGCGCGTCTGGTCGCCGATCTGCCGAAACTGAAGGCCGCGGTCGAGACCGGCGATTCCCCCACCGTCCAGCCGCTCGCCGACGAATATCGCGATCAGGTGAAAGCGGACATCCTGCTGCTGACGGGCAAGCACGGTGAGCTGCTTGGAGAATCCGGTGCGGGCGCTGACGAGGCGACCATTCCCGCGGCGCTGAAAGGCGTCGAGTCAACTGACGAGATCTCGACGTTTGCGCCGCACTCACGCGGTGTGCTGCAGGTCGTCAGCGTTCCGATCTTCATTGAGGGCGAGCCGCCGGACCTCCTTGGCCGTCTCACCGTTGGCTTCTTCCTCGACGATCGGTTCGCGAACCAGATCAAGCGGCTGACGGCGAGCGAAATCGCCTTCGGTGCCGGCGATCGCATCCTCGCGTCCACGCTGCCTCCCGATTCGCGCGTCACGCTTGCACCCGTGCTCCGAACACGGGACATCGCGACCGTACGTATTGGCGACGAAGATTTCCTGGCACTCGCGCGCCCGCTGGTCTCGGCGCCGGCGGCGTCGAGCACGCAACCCTCGCCCGTGGTGATCACGCTGCGATCCCGGACAGAGCGCCTCCGCTTCCTCGACACGATTCGTACAGGCCTGGAGGGCGCGCTGATCGTCACACTCATTCTGGCGACGATCGCCAGCTATGCGGTCGCCCGCACCGTGACACGGCCCGTATCCGCAATCACGTCCGCCATGCGTGATGTTGCCGCGACGGGCGATCTGACACGGAAAGTCTCGCTTCACAGCGGCCCTTGGGATGACGAGGACGCGCGGCTGCTTGCCTCGACGTTCAACACACTGACAGAGTCAATCGCGCGCTTCCAGGCCGAAGCCGCGCAGCGCGAACGTCTCTCGTCACTGGGCCGGCTCTCGACGGTCATCGCACACGAGATCCGAAACCCGCTGATGATCATCAAGGCGACGCTCAGCACCCTGCGCCGCCAGGATCTGACGCTCGACGAACGGCGTGAAGCCGTGGCCGATATCGCCGAGGAAACGACGCGTTTGAACCGCATCGTTACCGAAGTGCTCGATTTCGCGAAGCCGATCAAGTTCGAGTTCGCCGACTCCAGCATCAATGACATCTGCCTCTCGTCGGCCGCCGCGGCTTGGGCGGGCGAATTCGACGGCGAGGTGGCGCTGGACCTCGACGCATCGCTGCCGCGCATCACGACGGATCCCGAGCGCCTCCGCGCGGCGCTCGTCAACATCCTCACCAACGCACGACACGCGGTGCACGCCGCTCACCTCGAGGAAAGCCGGGCCAGTGTGGTGTTGCGAACCCGTGGCAACGGGAACGGCCATGTCGTGATTTCCATCCGCGACCGCGGCACCGGGATCGCGTCCGAAGACATGCCGCACATCTTCGACCCGTACTTCACCACTCGACGCGCAGGAACGGGCCTCGGCCTGCCGATTTCCAAGAACATCATCGAAGGCCTCGGCGGAACGCTTGCCGTAGACAGCGAGCTCGGCGTCGGCACGGAGATCCTGATCGACCTTCCGATCACACCCCCCGAGGTGTACCAGTGACCAGCAGTATCCGTGGCTCCATCCTGCTCGCCGATGACGAGGAGAAAATCCTCAAGCGCCTCGGACGCGCGTTGCGCGACGAGGGACATGAGGTCGTTGAAACGACCTCGGCCAAGGGCGCCCAACGGCAGCTCGTCGAGAAGTCATTCGATCTGCTGGTCGTCGACAACCTGATGCCCGGGATGTCCGGTCTGGAGCTCATTCGCGAGATGTCGCAGACCATGCCGCCATCGGAACGCCCGCAGGTCCTGATGATGACGGCCCACGCAACAGTGGAAAGCGCGATCGAGGCCATGAAGCTCGGCGCGCTGGACTATCTACAGAAGCCATTCGAAGTCGAAGAGCTGCTCGCGCTGGTCAGCCACGCGCTCGAACACCAGCGCCTGCGATCGCAGCGGCAGTATCTGATCAGTGAACGAAGCGCGGAATTCAACCAGTACGGCATCGTCGGCAGAAGCCGCGCCATGCAGGAGGTCATTCAGCGCGCGGAGCTTGTTGCGCAGACGAAAAGCACGGTGCTCATTACTGGTGAGACCGGGACGGGCAAGGAAATGGTCGCGCGCGCCATTCATCACCGCAGCGCCCAGCGCGACATGCCGCTGATCAAGGTCAATTGCGCGGCGATCCCCGAAACGCTCCTCGAATCCGAGCTGTTCGGCCACGTACGGGGTGCCTTTACCGGCGCGACGATGACCAAGCGAGGCAAGTTTGCGCTCGCGGACGGCAGCTCCATTTTTCTCGACGAAATTGGCACGATGACGACCGCCATTCAGGCGAAGCTGCTGCGCGTGCTGCAGGAACGAGAATTCGAACCGCTCGGCGCCGAACGGACGCAGCGTGTGGACGTGCGGGTGATCGCCGCCACCAATCGCGATCTCAAGCACATGGTGTCCGAGGGTAAATTTCAGGAGGACCTCTATTACCGGCTGAACGTCATCCCCATCCCGATTCCTGCGCTCCGCGAACGGCGCGAGGATATCGGGGTGCTGATTGACCACTTCGTGGAGAAGCATCGCCAGCGGACGGGAAAGCACATCGAGAAACTGGAGGACGACGTCGTCGACGCCCTGCAGAAGTACGAGTGGCCGGGCAACGTCCGCGAGCTGGAAAACACCATCGAACGCGCGGTCGTACTGGCGACCGGATCGGTCATCACGCGAGCCGCCGTTTCCCTGCTCGGCGCGTCGTCGACGCCGTCCCCGGGACTCCCGTCGATGCGGCTTCATCAGAATCTCGAATGGGTCGAACGCGAAACAATCCGGCGGGCGCTCGAGCAGTCCGGAGGGGTGAAGAAAGAGGCCGCGGAGTTGATGGGGATCAGTCAGCGCGCCCTGAGCTATTACTTGGCGAAGTACCGCATCGACTGACGCACGCGTTTACGTTGTGCGTGCCGATTTACCAGCGAAGTAACGCGTCACCACTCCGCTCTGCTGATTTCTGACGCCATCAACCGAACTCCGCCCCAGTAGGATTCGGAACCAGCTTTGCACATGGGCGCCCATCCCTTCACTTGGAGCTGCGTTCCACCATGTTCGAATCCTGCTATCGCCGTTCGCTCTGGATCGTTCTTCTTGTCGCATTCGGCTCGCTCGCGACCGCTTGTGATGAGAAGCTCTCCGACCTTGCGGGACCTTCTCCGAACCTGCAGCCGACCTTTGCGAGCGTCCAGCGCGATATTTTCGAAGCCGCCGATGCCGCGGGCCGCGCTGCCTGCACCAACTGCCATAGTGACGTCGGCGGCCGGAATCCGAGCGGCGGCCTGAACCTGCGTCACGACGTCGCGTATGCAGCGCTCATTGGCGTAGCGAGCCGCGGGAAGGCCGGCGCGGTCCGCGTCATTCCGGGCGACGCGGACAACAGCTACGTCGTTCAAAAGCTCGAAGGTGCGCCAGGCATTGTCGGCGAGCGGATGCCGCGAACCGGAGGCCCATACCTGACCGAAGGGCAAATGACCATCCTCAAGCGCTGGATCGCAACCGGCGCGAACAACGACTAGGAGCATCCGCATGACAGTCAAACGACTTCTTGCGGCCGCCGCGCTGTGCGCCGCGGTCCTGTGGGTGACCCCCGCGCACGCGCAGCAAACGGCACAACCTGCGCCGCCCGCGGAGCGCGACCCGGATCTGAATCTCAACGCCCTGCAGCCCGACTTCACCATATCGTCGCTGCCGACGACGCTTCGATTGCCGCGATACAAGTTCGACTTTCGCGTGACGCACCGGTTCGGGCGGCCGCTCGGCCAGGGCGACTTCGACGATCTGCTCGCCGATTTCTTCGGGCTCGACTCCAGCGCACTGATCGGGCTGGAGCTCCGGTTCGGTTTCTTCCGCGGCACGCAGGGCGGCATCTATCGCCTCAACGATCGCACGATCGAGTTCTTCGTCGAGCACAGCGTGATGCAGGAGTCCGAGTCGCATCCCATTGGGCTCACCGCGTATGCGGCCGATGACGGGACGAATAACTTCACCGACAGCTACTCGCCGGCGCTGGGGGCGATCGTGTCGCGCACGGTGGGGAGGTTGGGAACGGTCTACGCTGAGCCGATCTGGGTCAACAATACGAATCCATTACCGGCGGAAGTGGTCGATCACAACAGCACGTTCATGCTCGGCCTCGGCGGACGTTTCCGCGTCCGGCGCACGGTCTACGTCGTCGTCGAAGCAGCCCCGCGCCTGGCCGGTTATGATCCTGATACGACGCACTGGACCGTAGGCTTGGAGAAACTGGTCGGCGGCCACATGTTCCAGATTAACTTTTCGAATGCCGTCGGCACGACCATCAGTCAAATCGCGCGCGGCGGTACGAGCAATGATGTGTTTCTCGGCTTCAACATCACGAGGAAATTCTGGCGGTGAAGCAATTCTGGGTCCGAGCGATCCTGGGGGCATGCGCAGCGACGATACTGACAACCGCGGCGTGCGGTGGCGGCGGTGGAACTTCCCCAAGCCCGTCGCCACCCCCCGCACCGACACCGGCGCCTACACCAAGCCCGACGCCATCTCCGACGCCCACGCCCACGCCGACGCCGACGCCAACGCCCACACCAACGCCCACGCCGGGCGGCGGGACGACGGTCACGATTACGTCGGCGGGCGTTTCACCACGAACACTGACCGTGCCGCCGGGGACACGCGTGGCATTCGTGAACAACGACACGCGCGTTCACGAGATGGACTCCAATCCGCATCCGGAGCACACCGACTGTCCTGAGATCAATCAGATCGATCTCATCAGCCCCGGACAGACGAAGTTGACGGGGAATTTGAATACGCAGCGCACCTGCGGATACCACGATCATCTCAACCCCAATACCACCAACCTGATGGGGTCGATCGTGATCCAGTAGTTACTCGGACGTTTCTCCCGGCTTCAAACCCAGCACCTGAATCCCTCGAGGCTCGACGAGCGCTTTGAGCGCGTCGGGCGTTCCGATCAACAACGGAAATGTCCCCCAGTGCATCGGAACGACCTGTTTCACCCCCAGGAGCTCCGCTGCCTTGGCGGCCTGCGCCGGATCCATCGTGAAGCGATCGCCGATTGGCAGAAACGCAATCGTCGGAGCGTACAGCTCACCGATCAGACGCATGTCGCCAAACAGGCAGGTGTCGCCGGCGAAATAGATCGTCATCCCGTCCTCGAGACGCACGACATATCCCGCAGGCTCGCCCATGTACACCATCTGGCCGTTGTCGAAGTACCCGCTGCTGTGCCGCGCATCGGTCATGCTGACGCGCACCCCACCGATCTCCTGCGAACCGCCCTTGTTCATGGGCGACGTATTCGCAATTCCCTTGCGTGTGAGCCAGTCACAGAGCTCGAAAATGCCAACGACAGGCGCGCCGCTCTCGCGCGCGCAGGCGACCAGATCTTCGATGTGATCGAAATGGCCGTGTGAGGCGAGGATGAGATCGACCTTCGGCGGTTTCTTCATCGAGTCAGGACACGAGGGATTCGACGAAAGCCAGGGATCGAACAACAGCCGCTTGCCGCCGGGCGTTCGTACGATGAAGGTCGAATGTCCCAACCAGGTTATCGCCAGCCGCTGCATACGTTCGATTGTAGTTACACTAGGAAGAATGGTCGAAACGCCGGTTGAGTTCATTCGTCCCCGCGAGCCGAAGCCACCGTGGCTCAAGGTGCGCGCGCCGGGTTCGGAGAACTATCTGCGTCTCAAAGGCGTAATGAAGGAGCTGAAGCTCCACACCGTCTGTGAGGAGGCACGCTGTCCGAACATCGGCGAGTGCTGGCATTACGGAACGGCGACCTTCATGATTCTCGGCGACGTCTGCACGCGCGCGTGTGCGTATTGCGCGGTCGCGCACGGCAAGCCGAACGAGCTCGATCTTGCAGAACCGGCGCGCGTTGCGGATGCCATCGAGCGGATGGCGCTCCGGCATGCCGTGATCACATCAGTCGATCGCGACGATCTGGCCGATGGGGGCGCCTTCATCTTTGCGGAGACGATTCGCCGGACCCGTGAACGCGTGCCGGGCTGCCGCTTGGAGGTCCTGATCCCGGATTTCCAGGGACTGCAATCCTCGCTGCGCACGGTACTCGACGCCGGTCCGGACGTGCTCAATCACAATATCGAAACGGTTCCGCGCTTATACCGAATGGCACGATCGGGCGGCAAGTACACCCGATCGCTGGAGCTGCTCGATCGTTCGAGGCGTTACCGTCCGACGATCGCCACAAAGACAGGCATCATGGTCGGCCTGGGTGAATCGGTGGACGAAGTCGTCACCGTATTCGATGACCTCCGGCAAGTGGGTGTGTCGATTCTGACGATCGGACAATACCTGCGCCCGTCGCCGTCGCACGCTCCCATGGCGCGCTACTACCATCCGAACGAGTTCGCGGACCTGAAACGCGTCGCGCTCGCGAAAGGATTCGTGCACGTCGAATCCGGCCCGCTGGTGCGCAGTTCCTACCACGCGCACGAACAGGCAGACGCCTTCGAAAGTGCGAAGGTCGACGTTCGAAGTGCGAAGGGTGACAATCCGTCGCGTAGAGGCGGACCTTCAGGTCCGCCTTCGAGCAGATGAAGGCGTTCGTCACGGTGCTTGCGATGCTCATCGCCAGCGCCGCGTCAGGACAGACTCGCGGGGAGATTCTGCGCGGCGAGTACGGCCGCTACCGCGCGAACAACGACCTCCTCTCGTACCATCTCGACATCCGCGTCGATCCCGTCAAGCAGTTCCTGACCGGTAAGAACACGATCCGATTCCGGATGTTGAAGGACGACAACCGCATCCAAATCGATCTCTACGCGTTCTGGACGATCGATCGCATCCTGCTCGGCCGGACCCCACTGACGTACACGCGCGAGATGAGCGCCGTCTTCATCGATTTCCCGCAGATGCTCACGGCGGGGCGCACCTACGCGATCGATTTCTATTACTCCGGGATGCCCGAACCCACAGCGAGATTTGGCTGCATTACGTTCCAGAAAGACACGGCCGGACGGCCCTGGATCACGACCGCATGCGAGGACGCAGGCGCCAGCTACTGGTGGCCGAACAAGGACCAGTGGCGCGATGAAGTCGAGAACATGCAGATCAGCGTAGCGGTGCCGAACAACCTGGTCGACGTCTCCAATGGCGCGCTCGCAGGCAAGACCGATCTCCATGACGGCTACACGCGGTGGGACTGGGTCGTCACCTACCCGATCAACAACTACAGCGTCGCGCTCAACATCGCCGCATATGAGCACTTCAGCGACCGCTATGGAGATCTGCCGCTCGACTACTACGTGCTTCCTGAGGACGCCACCAAGGCGAAGGAGCAGTTTTCGCAAGTCAAGCCGATGTTGCAGGCCTTCGAGCACTACTTCGGTGAATACCCGTTCAAACGGGACGGCTACAAACTGGTGCAGGTGCCGTACGCAGGCATGGAGCACCAGAGCGCTGTCGCGTACGGGAATCACTTCGTGAACAGCTACTACCCCTCACGCGACTGGACCGGCGTCCAGATCAGTCCGCGCTTCGACTTCATCATCATCCACGAGAGCGCGCACGAATGGTTCGGCAATGCGATCACCGCCGCGGACGTGTCGGACATGTGGATTCACGAAGGATGGGGGACGTATCTGGAATGTCTCTTCGTCGAATACATGTACGGCCACGCGGACTACCTGGCCTATGTGAATGCGGAAAAGAACAAGGTGCGGAACATCGATCCGATCATCCCCCCGCGTGGCATTCACAAGGAGCCGCCGCAGGACCAGTACTTCAAGGGTGCCCTCTTCCTGCACACGCTGCGCAGCATCGTCGACGATGACCGAAAGTGGTTCGCGCTCATTCGCGACATGTATCAGCGGTTCAAGTACAAGACGATCCTTACCGAAGACCTGGTCGAATTCTTCAATCAGCAGACGGGTATGAACCTGACGCCGATCTTCAACGAGTACCTGCGGCACGCCGCTGTCCCGATGCTCGAGCTGAAGTTCGACGAGCCAGCGCGGATGGTGAGCTACCGTTGGAAGGCCAGCGAAAGGGATTTTGCAATGCCGGTTCGCGTGGGTGATCCGAACGCCTGGCAACTCGTTCACCCGACGGTCGAGTGGCAGACGATGCCCTGGGCTGGAAAGCCAACGGACTTCGAGGTCGCAACGGATCTTTATTACGTGTACGCGGAGCGACAGTAGGGCCGGCTGAAGCCGGCCCCTACAGGCCCTGCCAAAGCAGATATGCCGCAGCTGCGGAGCCGATCACGGCGCCGCCGTAGCAGATCGTGGCGATCACTTCCTCGAGGTGCTTGATCTGCAGACCGTCATACAGCGTGTGCCGGAATCGGTGCGCCCAGTGAAACAGCGAGAGCACGCACAGCCCGAGCAGAATCAGCGCGACGAGCGGGTTGGCCAGCAGGCCGCGCATGTGCGCGCGGTCCGGTGGGGTCAACCATCCCAACGGAAACGCCACGCCGAACAGAAACAGCAACGCCGGCATCAGCATCGCGGAGACGACGCCCCCTGCGCTGAACACCATCCATAAGAGCGGCTCTGGATGTCGTTTGATCACTTGGCGCTCCATCCTTCGGCTGCAACCCTCGCTTACGACCCCAGCACGAGCCAGAACACCAGCAACGACGCGACGAGCCACGCCGCGTAATGCGACACGCCGACGATCCGCTCAGGCACACGGGTCTTCCCGACATGGACGGAGAGCGCCCTCGGTGCAGCATCGAAGAAGGTGATGGCGTGGAACACCAGAAACGCGAAGCTGATGATATTCAGGACCAGCACGGACGGACGTGCTGACCAGGCGAGAAATTCCTGATAGGCGGCATCTCCCTGCAGCACACGGCGAACCATCAGCAGCAGATACACGACGAACCACGCGACGAACAGGCAACTTCCCTCGCGCAACACAAACGCGAGATAGGACGGCTTCTCCAGCCACCAGTACGTCGATACCCGTCGGCGAAGCCAGCGCGGATGGTAGTCCGTGTAGGTGGGACTCTCGGCCATTACGCCCCCCTCGGCATGAAGAACGCTTTCATCGACTCGATGGCGCCCGTGAGCTTGTAACGCTGGATGGCGCCGGCCGGATCGACATGCTTCGGACAGACCTTCGTGCACTCGCCGACGAACGTGCACCCCCAGATGCCCTCGTGCTCCGACAGCACTTCCATGCGCTGCGCAGCGCCCTGATCCCGGTTGTCGAGGTTGTACCGCTGAGCAAGCGCGATGGCGGCGGGGCCGATGAATTTCGGATCGAGCCCGTACACCGGACACGCCGCATAGCACAGCATGCAGTTGATGCACATACTGAACTGCTTGTATTCGTCGAGCTCCTGCGGCGTCTGCAGGTACTCGCCTTCTCGCAGCGGTTTCTCGTACTTGCGAACGATGTACGGTTTCACGCTCACGAGTTTGCGCATGAAATCGCCGATGTCGACGATGAGATCGCGGATGATCGGGAAGTTGCGAAGCGGCTCGACGCGAATCGGTCCGGGCGCGTACTCGGTCAGGAACGTCGCGCACGTCAGCTTCGGCTCGCCATTGACCGTCATCCCGCAGCTGCCGCAGATCCCCATCCTGCAGGACCAGCGGAATGACAGAGTGCCGTCGATTCGATCCTTGATGTAGTTCAGAGCATCGAGGATGACCCAGTCCTTCTGGCACGGTACCTCGTGCTCATCGAACGTCTGTTCAGACTGCTTCTCCGGCAGGTAGCGTGCTACCTGCACTTTGATGTGCTCCCGCATGTGCCGCGGCCTCCCCGTAAACCCGCTCGGCCGGTGGCCAGCGAGTAATCGTGACAGGCGAGTAATCGACCCGAGGCGATCCATCCTCATTCCGGTAGACGAGCGAGTGGGACAGGAACCTGACGTCATCGCGCGCAGGAAAATCGGTGCGTTGATGGGCGCCGCGCGACTCCTCGCGTTTCGCAGCGGCGGCGATGATCGTGTCGGCGATGTCAACCATGAACCCGAGTTCGAGCGCCGCGACCCGTTCGGTGTTGAACGTACGGCTGTCGTCCTCGATGCACAGATCCGCCAGACGTGCGCGCACCTCGCTCAACTCCCCGGCGCCCCTCGCCAGCGATGCGCGATCCCTGTAGATCCCGGCGCTCGCCTCCATCGTCTTCTGCATCTCGGCACGGACATCGGCGATGCGCTCGTGCCCTTTCCTGTTCAGCAGATCGCGCTCGACGTGGCGCCGCTCGTCCTCGACCTGCGCGACGATCGCTGGCGTCACCTCCAACCACTGCGAGGCATATTCGGCGGCGACGCGGCCCGCGCGCGCACCGAAGACGAGCAGCTCGGGCAGCGAGTTCGAGCCGAGCCGGTTCGCACCGTTGATGCTCACGCAGGCCGTTTCGCCGGCCGCGAACAGTCCGGGTAGCGGTGTCGCGCCGTTGATGTCGGTGTGGACGCCGCCCATCATGTAGTGCACGACCGGTCGGACGGGAATCAAGTCCTTCACGGGATCGAGTCCCTGATACTTCATGCACAGCTCGCGCACGAACGGAATCTTCGCGTCGATCTTTTTCGCACCGAGATGCCGCAGATCGAGATGCACGACGTGCCCGTACGGCGTTTCGATCGTCCGCCCTTTCTCGAGCTCCTTCATGAACGCCTGCGACAAGCGGTCGCGCGGCCCAAGCTCCATCGACTTGAGCACCGGTTCTTTGTGCGGCTTCCCGAGGTTGTAATCCTGCAAGTACCGATAGCCGTCTTTGTTGATCAGGTACCCGCCTTCGGCGCGCGCAGCTTCGGTGATCAGAATGCCGGTGAACGGCAGCCCGGTCGGATGGTACTGGACGAATTCCATGTCCTTCAGCGGCGCGCCTGCTCGATACGCGAGCGCCATCCCGTCGCCGGTGTTGATCGATGCATTGGTCGTAAACGGAAACACCTTGCCGCAGCCGCCCGTGCAGAGGATGACGGCGCGCGCGGTAATCGCGTCGATTCGCCCTGAGGCCAGATCGATCGCAACCACCCCCTGCACACGCCCTTCGTCGACGAGCAGTCTCGTGACAAACCACTCGTCATAGCGTTTGACGGTCGTGTACTTGAGAGACGTCTGAAAGAGGGTGTGCAACATGTGGAAGCCGGTCTTATCGGCGGCAAACCACGTGCGCATCTTCTTCATCCCGCCGAAGGGACGGACACCAACGCGCCCATTACTCTCGCGGCTCCAGGGACAGCCCCAGTGCTCGAGGCGCAGGAGCTCCTGAGGCGCTTCGCGGACGAACGCCTCGACCGCATCCTGATCGCAGAGCCAGTCGCCGCCGGCAATCGTGTCGAATGCGTGCTCGTCGAGGCTGTCGTCGGCCGCAATCGCGCCCGCCGCACCCCCCTCGGCGGAGACCGTGTGGCTCCGCATCGGGTACACCTTGGACACAATGGCGATGTCGAGTCTTGGATTGAATTCGGCGATCGCGATAGCGGCGCGCAGGCCGGCGCCGCCGCCACCTACCAGCACAACGTCATGAGTTGGGGTCACCTGGGTACTCCTCCGCCGCCCTGTGGATCGTTACGTCGTTGTGCGGAAGCGGCTGTATGAAGCTGTCGCTATTCCGCAGAGAGGAGCTCATCCACCATGACGCGACCGTCGTGGTGAACGATTCTCCGGCTCACGCTGCCGTCGTGATATTCGCGATGGAGGCTGGTGCACCCACACGCGTACTCGACGCCACGCGTGACGAAGTTGTCGTCGCAATCCTCGTAGTGTTCGCTGTCTGACAACTGCCCGCACGGAGCAGACTGACCCTTGAAGCTGCCGCTTGAATTCACGCCTCCCCCTCCCTTCGAAGTTTCCTCGGGGACCCTGAGACGCCGACGCCGAACGCCGAACGAGCGAGCGAAGCTGCTGCCTTTGAGCAGCGTGGGTACTTCCGGGGACCTGAGGTGATCCGAAGGTGAGCCGACGAAGTCTCCCCGGTGGCTTCGGTGGCCAGATACTACGTCAAGCCGGCGGCAACCTCAAAATCACTTCGGCGCAACCACGGCGTTGAACCATTTGAATCCGAGGCTCTTGAGAATGACGACGTTATCGTGGTTGCCCTCGGTGCACGTCTGTTCCCAGAACTCCTTCGCGTATGGATCGCTGGCGGGCGCTCTGCCGGCGGCGCCGACTGCGTTCGTGCTGAGAGGATTCGCCCCCGGACCGGTGCCGGCGCGCCGTTTCGGATAGTTCATTTTCCAGGGCCTGGTATAGAGCGTCGGATCCTCGATCGTGATCTCGTAGTCGATCGTGTTCGGGTCGACCATCGTCCACCGCTCGATCATGTGTGTGTTCGGCCCGTAGAAGTTCCCGGCGCTGTCGAACCATGTCTCTCCGTTCAGACCCGTCACATCAACGACCAGCGTCTCGCCTTCCCAACGACCACGCGAATTACCGAAGAAGGACTTCGCGTCGCTGCTCATGTGCGGACGCCCGTCTGTGGGGATAACCCGGTACGTGTTTGTCGTCAGCAGGATGACGGCTCCGGGTTTCTGCAGGATCTCCTGCGCGCCAAACGAGATGCGCGGCATGCCGACCAGACAGAGCGCGTTCGGATCGCCATAGAGACGCTGACTACCCTCGCCGGGCCATCCTCGACCCAATCCAGCTCGAATCTCGTTGCGCTTGGCGAGTGCCCACGGCGTGTACGGGACCTTGCCGTCCGGCGGATCCGATACATAACTTTCCTGCGGCGGCGTGGTCACGTCGATGAATTCATGCTCTTCGAGGTCGTCGTTACCGCCGCCGACCGGACCGTTCCAGTTTCCCTGCAGGTTCGGCACGCCGTCGGGCGTACGCGGCGCCTTGTACGGCGGCAGCTTTGCCTTCTGCGCGACCCACGTCCTGGCCTGTGGGAATTTCGGCGTGTCCGGCCGGTAGAAGGCCTGCGGCTCTCCGCCGGCGGCTCGTCCGGTGATCGGAAGCACCAGCAACACGGCCGCGGCCGTGCCAAGCGTCGTCAACAGCCACTCTTTCATCGGATACCTCACCGCAACAACGCAGAATCAGGTTTTTCCCATTCCTGCTTGAGCAGGTACGCCCCGCACTCGTATTCGAGCAGCTCGATGTCCTTCTCCTGCCGCCGGTACAGCGGCATGCTCATCTTCCATGGCCGCGTGAACACCTTCGGATCTTCAACGGTGACCTCATACAGCATGTGGTCAGGCCCGGTCCGCGTGAAACGCTCCACCACGTGAAGCGCATCGCTATGGAAATTTCCGGCTCGATCGAACCACGTCTCATCGTTGAAATGCGTCACGTCGACGACCAGCGTGTTGCCGTCCCAGCGGCCGCGCGAGTCGCCCATGTACCAGTCGATCTTCCCGGCCGGATGCGGATTGCCGTTCATGTAGATGAAGCGGATGATGCGTGAGTACTCGTGCAGGATCGCGATTCGATCGGCCTGCTGCACGATCTGAAATGGATACGGCAAGTAGGTGACGCGAGGAACGCCGGGCAGAAAACACTTGTTGATGGGATCGAGCGCGTCGCGGTTCTTGAAATTTTCCTGTTTCTTCGCGAGCGCCGTCGGCGTGTACGGGATCGCGTTGCCGTCGACGACACCGCGGCCGGCCGGAACGCCGAGACTCGCACCGTGATCCTGAATGTCCCAGGCCGCTGTGTTGAGCGCCTGCCAGACGCCCTGCAGATCCGGCTGCCCTTCGCGCGTTCGCGGTGGCGTGTAGGTGCCAGCGGTCTGTGCCGCGGCTGGCATTGCCGCGAGCACGCTGCACGCGACGGTAAAGACAGCGGTCGATACGACAAACCAGCGCTTCACTGGCGTCTCCTGGCTATGGTGAACGAGGGCGGCCAGTCTAGCCCAGGCAGTGGAGGGCAGCAAGATGGCTTGACATCGGTCTTACAAAATGTAAGATCGACCACGCTTGACCGAACAGCGTCTTCCATCGATTTCGTCCACTGAGTCACTGGTGCTCGATCTGCTCGAATCGTCGGAGCGTTACGGCCTCGAGCTCGTCGACGCGTCGGGAGGGCGTCTCAAGCGCGGGTCCAT
>Ga0114129_10000089_pt1 | contig 86570 bp, 95 predicted proteins | sample RhiMetdeltSRZDD1_FD_80071 | JGI IMG/M metagenome (GOLD analysis project Ga0114129, IMG submission 80071) | Populus rhizosphere microbial communities from Tennessee, USA - Rhizosphere MetaG P. deltoides SRZDD1 (version 2) (version 2) | ecosystem: Host-associated > Plants > Roots > Rhizosphere >... | reverse complement strand
GCTTGCCGGTGAGGTCGCGCGCGAGCTTGAACTCCTCCACGATGCCGAGACCGCGCGGCGCCGAGATTTTTTCGGTCACCTCGAACGGCGTGTTCGTGTCCCAGAGCGGCTGGCCGAGCTGGCGCGCCGCCGGCAGCGTCTTGATGCCGTGAATGAACTCGTAGAAGCCGATGATGAAGCGCACGCGCATCATCTCGCCGGTGGAGAGCACGTCCACGCCGGCGCGCTCCATGTCCAGCAGCGCCGCCTGCGTGGCGTCTTCCATCAGCTCGCGCAGGTCGATGACGCCGAGGCGCCCGGCCTCCATCGCCTCGCGCGCAAGCCACACCCAGCCCGGCAGCCCGTGGCTGCCCACGACCGACGTGGGGAGCTTCGGCAATGCCTGCGTCACGACCGCGCTCCTTTCTCGGCGTTCCGGGCGCGGCCGAGGTAGGCCTCGGCCACGCGCGGATCGCGCAACACCGTCTGGGGAGGACCTTCCGCGATCTTCTGCCCGAAGTCCAGCACGACGATAGTCTCGGCAAGATCTCCGACCAGCTCCATGTCGTGCTCGATCCATAGCATCGTGGTGCGCAGCTCGTGCTTGATGCGCAGCAGAAAGCGCGCGAGGTTCTCCTTCTCCTCCCGGTTCATTCCCGTGGAGGGCTCGTCGAGCAGGAGCAGCCGCGGCTCCATGGCAAGCGCGCGGCCGACTCCGACGAGCTTCTGGATGCCGAACGGCAGCGCGCTGATCGGCTCCTTGCGGTAGCGCTCGAGCTCGAGGAACTCGATGACCTCCTCCGCGCGTCGCCGCTCGCGCGTCTCCTCACGCCGCGAGACCCCCCAGAACAGGCTGCCGGCCAACACGCCCGCCCGCATGTGACGGTGACGCCCCAGCAGGATGTTATCGAGCACCGTCATGTGGCGAAACAGCTCGACGAACTGAAAGATGCGTGCCACACCGGCCGCCGCCACCCTATGCGGCGGCAGCCCCGACAGCGCCGCGCCGCCGAAGGTGACGCGACCGCGCGTCGGCGTGTAGAAACCACCCATGCAGTTCAGCAGCGAGGTCTTCCCCGCGCCGTTCGGTCCCACGAGGGCCGTGAGCGCGCCGTCGGGAACGGCAAAACTCACGTTGGACAGCGCACGCAAGCCCTCGAACTCGAGCGTCAGGTCTTCCACGCTCAGAACCACCGCCGCCGCCTCCGATACTGCTTGACGTCGGTGTAGCGCTTGCGGTCCGCGCGGTGACCGACACCGAGATAGAACTCGCGGATGTCCTCGTGCGCGAGCAGCCGCTCGACAGACCCGTCGTAGACGATACGACCCTGCTCGATCACGTAGCCGGCATCGGCGATGGCGAGCGCGGCGGCGGCGTTCTGCTCGACGAGCAGCACGGTCAGGCCGAGCTCGTCGCGTAAACGCCGCACGAGCGTCATCAGCGTTTCGACGATCACGGGCCCCAGGCCGAGCGAGAGCTCGTCGACGAGCAGCAGCGATGGCTGACAGAGAAGCGCGGACGCCAGCGCCAGCATCTGCCGCTCCCCGCCCGACAGATAGCCGGCGAGCTGGCGGCGGCGCTCGGCCAGGGCCGGGAAGTAGTCGAACACCTGAGCTCGCGTGACGAGCGCGCGCGGGCCGGGCACCAGCGCCGAGAGGTTCTCCTGGACCGTCAGCGTCTCGAAGACCTTGTCGCGCTCGGGAACGAGCACGAGGCCGCGACGCGCCACCTCGTGGGGCCGACGGTCCGTGATGTCCTCGCCGCGAAACGTGATACGGCCGGACGCCACGCGCGCATCGTCGCCGCCGAGGAATCCCGAGATCGCACGCAGCGTGGTGGTCTTGCCCGCGCCGTTCGTCCCCAGCAGCGCAACGATGGCGCGCTCCGGCACGCGCAGCGAGACCCCCTGCACCGCCGTGGCCACGTGGTGGTAGACGACCTCGACGTTGTCGAGCTCGAGGAGCGGCGCGCCCCCCATCAGGAGGAGGCCCGCAGCGGCCGATGGCGGAACGGCCAGAGGAAGAACCAGTTCCGCACGCGGCGCCAGATCCCGACGAGTCCGAGCGGCTCGAAGATCAGAAACAGCGCCATGAGCAATCCAAAGGCGCCGAACTTCGCGGGAAACACGTAGTACTCGGCGGCCCCGGGACTGAGCGTCGCGACCGCCGCGTCGATACCGTAGGGCAACAGCGTCACGAACGCCGCGCCGAGGACGGCGCCGAGTGCTGTGCCCATGCCGCCGATAATGATCATGGCGATGTACTCCACGGCCACGAAAAAGCCAAAGGCTTCGACCGAGACGAAGCCGCGCTGCCAGGCGAAGAGCGTACCGGCCAGCGCAGTGATCACGCTGGACCACACGAAGGCCGCGAGCTTGTAACGCGCGACGTCGATCCCGACCGATGCGGCCGCGAGATCACGGTCGCGAATCGCCATGAACGCGCGGCCCGCACGCGAGCGCTGGAGGTTGACCGAGAGCAGGAGCACCACCGCCGCCGCGGCGACGAGCGCGTAGTACCAGGCGACGGTGCCCTTGAGGACGAAGCCGGCCAGGCGCGGCGGCGGAATCGTGAAGCCCGTGTTACCGCCCGCCCGCGCCTGCATCTCGCCCGCGACGTAGAGCACGACGTGGTGCATGGCGAGCGTGCCGAGGGCGAGGTAGAGGCCCCTCAGCCGCAGCGATGGAATGCCGACCGCGAGGCCGAGAACGCCGCCGACGATGGCGGTCGCGGCCAGCGTGACCGGCGGCGAGACGACGCCGCGCTCGACGAGCGCCGCCGTCGTAAAAGCCCCGGCCGCGAGGAACCCGGCGTGGCCGAGGGAGATCTGTCCTGCGAGGCCCGTGAGCACGTTCAGCGCGAGCGCTCCCACCGCCGCGAGCGCGGCCTGGCTGGCGAGGTCGAGCACGAAGCCCGAGGCGAAGCGCGGCAGCGTGAGCAGCACGATGACGAGGATGGCCAGCGCGGTCTTTCTGAGGTGTGTGTCCACGAGCGACAGATCCGCCGCGTGCGACGTCTTGAAATACCCGCCGCCGAGCCCCACTACACGCGCTCCAGCTCTTCCTTCGTGCCGAACAAGCCCCACGGCCGGATCAGCAACATGACGAGCAGGCACAGAAACGGCGAGACGTCGGACAGCAGCGGGTTGCCGTAGCGGATCGACAGCACCTCGATCGCCGCGACGAGGATCGCGGCGGGAATGACGCCGGCGAGGCTATCGAGTCCACCCACGAGCGCCACCGCAAACGCGCGCAGGCCGAGGACGTCGAGCGACGGCTCCAGCCGGACGTTGCTCGAGTAGACGATGCCCGCGAGTCCGCCGGCGAAGGCCGCGAGCGCCCACGCCAGCGCGAACACGCCGTGGAAGTTGATGCCGCGCTGCGAGGCGAGCAGCGAGCGCTCACCCGCGGCGCGCATCTGAATGCCGAGCGGCGAGAGTCTCAGGAACAGGAAGAGCGCGACGAACAACAGGGTCGCCGTGGCGATCATGACCAGATCGAACGTCGAGACCACGGCGCCGCCGGGGAGCGGCCGCGGCGGATTCGTCAGCGCAAGATTCTGGAGCGGATGCCGCGTGCGGTCGGTGAAGACGAAGACGATCGCCGCGCGCAGCAGGATCCCCAGCGTGACGGTGACAAGCACGGCCGCGAAGACGGGATGGCCGGCCATCGGTCGCATCAGCACGAGGTAGACCAGGACGCCCGTGAGCGCGCTCAGGGCCGCCGCCAGCGGCAGCGACACCGCAGGCGCCCCGGGAAACGCCGCGGCGGCGGCGAAGAGAAAGTAGCCGCCGAGCGTGAGCAGGTCGCCCTGCGCGAGGTTGAGCACGCGCGACGCTCGGTAGACGAGGACGTATCCCGCCCCGAGCAGGGCGTACAGACTCGCGACGACGAGCGTCGTCGCCAGCGTCTGCACCATCTACTTGATGTCCAGCTTCTGCCAGCCGCCCACGGACACGATGGCGCTCTTGTCCGTGTCCCAGCGATAGATCTTGTAGTACGTCTCCCTGCGGTAGTGGTTCTCCGCCGTCATCTCGATCGGCCCGCCGCGCAGCCCCTTGGTGTCCACGTTCACGGCGGCCAGCGCCTGCGCGAGCTTCTCGCGCGAGCACGGCCAGCCGCACTTGCGCAGCCCGGCGTCGAGCACCATCGCAGACGTCCATCCCTCCGCCATGTAGTGCGGCGGGTGGTTGGTCTGGCCCTTCACCAGACTGGTGATCTCGGCGTGGATGGGCAGGTTCTCGGTGAACATCGCATTGCCCGTGAGCGCGTGCAGGTTGGGAGTCTTGAGCCGTGTGAGCTCGTCCTGCGCCTGCTGGTGACCGTAGAGGATGTAGTTGCCTTTCCAGCCGATGCGATGGAGCGCCTCGAACACGCCGATCTCGACGCCCCACGGCGCCCACGAGAACACCCAGTCCGCGCCCGCGTCCTTGAGGTTCTGCGCGAACGGCGTGAAGTCCGAGGCCGCGCCGGGCACGACCACGACCGGAATCGCGTCCATCCCCAGCTCCTTGGCGAGCTGCTCGGCGAACTCCAGCTCGATGCGGGACAGCGGGATGTCCTGCGCCGCGAAGCCGACCTTCACCTTCCGGCCGGCCGACTGACTCTTGATGAAGTTCAGCGCCATGCGGCTGTCCCACTTACTGCCGTACGACGTCGAGCAAAAGATCAGCGGGTGCGCAGGCGGAAACGCCTCGCGGGGGCAGACGCCACCGCCGAAGAGCAGCGGTACCTTCACCGTCTCCGCCTCGGTCATCACCGGCTTATAGGTCGGCGAGATGGAGGCGTTGATCATCAAGATGAACGGTCCCTCCGTGAACTTCTTGGCGGCCGCAGCGGCCCGTTGCGGCTCGCCGCGGTCGTCCTCGTACGTGATCTCGATGGGGTGCCCATTGATCCCGCCCGCGTCGTTGACACGCTTGAAGTACGCGCGGTACGCCTCGTATGTCGGCGCATAGCCGGCCGAGAAGCGCCCGGTGATCGCCGCCGTCATTCCGATCCGATAGGGCTCGGGCGCCTGCGCCGGCGCCGGCAACGCGCCGGCCAGTGTGAGGACGCCGAGCGCGGCAATGAGCACGGGTCGTCGCATGTCAGTCTCCTTGACCGAATGTGGCCACTTCGGCGGTGATTCGCCGATCCTCGTCGGATGCGAACATCGATTCCACCAGGTCGTGGTAGCGCTCCAGCATCAGCCGGCGCTTCACCTTGCGCGTCGGTGTGACGGGCTCGCCTTCCTGCTCGGGATCGAGCTCGCGCGGCAGCACGCGAAAGGCCTTTACCTGCTCTACCCGCGCGAGCCCGGCGTTGGCCTTGGCGATCTCGGCGTCCAGCAGGCGGGCGACCTCGGGATGAGCCGCGAGCGAGGCATAGCCCGTGTGACGCAACCCCCGCTCGCGCGCCCATTCCGCCACCGTCTCGCCATCCAGCTCCACGAGCGCGGCGAGATACTTTCGTCCCTCGCCGAAGACCGCGGCTTCGCTGATGTAGGGGCTCGCCCGCAGGCACGTCTCGATCTGCGATGGGCTCACGTTCTTGCCGCCGGCGGTGATGAGGATGTCTTTCTTGCGATCGACGAGACGCAGTCCGCCGTCGGGGCGACGCTCGCCGAGGTCGCCGGTGGTCAGCCAGCCGTCGCGGTACGCCGCCGCCGTCGCCTCCGGGTCGCGCCAGTAGCCACAGAAGAGGTCGGGGCCGCGCACGAGCACTTCACCGTCCGCGCCGAGGCTGACCTCGATGTTCGGCGCCGCCGTGCCGACGTCACCCGGCGCGGGATACGGGCCGTGCTGGCCACTGACCAGTGCACCGCCCGTCTCCGTCTGGCCGTACGCCTCGCAGAGATTCACGCCCCACGCCTGCCAGAGCGTGGCGACGGCGGGCGGCAGCGGCGCCCCGCTCGACAGGACGAGACGCACGCGCGCGAAGCCGATCTTTTCCAGCAGCCAGCGGAACACGAGCCCGCGCGCCACGGCCGCTCCGAGGATGGCGCCACGGCCGGCGCGCCGGGCGTCGGCGGCCCGCGCACCCAGGGCCAGCGCCGCGCGATAGGCCGCGCGCTTCAGGGGTGACGACTGGTCGATGCCCACGAGCAGGTGGGCGGCGAACTTCTGTAGATAGCGCGGCACCGTGAACACAAACGTCGGCGCGATCTCGTAGAGGGTCTCCGCGAACGTGTCGAGGCTCTCCGGATAGTGCGGCACGATGTCGGCGAGCAGCGGCATCGTGATGACCGTGTTGCGGCCCATGGTGTGGCACAGCGGCAGCATCGCCACCACGCGGTGCTCGCCGTCGAGCAGCACAGGGTAGTGATCCAGAATGTTCGCGCACGCGGCGAGATGCTGGCCGTGGCGATAGAGCGCGCCCTTGGGATGCCCGGTGGTGCCGGACGTGTAGACGATGGTCGCGGCGTCGTCGGGGCGCACGTGGGCGGCGAGCGCCGCGAGCGCCTCGACGGAGGCGGCCGCACGGCCGACCGACTCGACGTCGGCAAAGCGGTGCACGCGTGCACTCGTATACATGAACAGCGCGCGCGTGTCGACCACGACAACGGCGCGCACGCCCGAACAGTCGTCCAGCACGGCCAGCACCTTGTCGAGGTGCTCTTGGTCCTCGACGACGACCACCGCGGCGCCTCCGTGCTCCAGCAGGTAGCGGACCTCGCCGGGCGCGCTCGTCGGATAGATGCCGTACGTCACGGCCCCGAGCGCCTGCGCCGCCAGATCGGCGATCGTCCACTCTGGACACGGGTTGCCGATGATGGCCACGGCATCACCGCGACGGACGCCGAACGCGCTCGCGAAGCCTTCCGCCAGCGCGGCCACGCGCGCGGCGAGTTCCGCCCACGACGTCTCGCGGTACACGCCAAGCTCCTTGGCGCGAAACGCGACACGCTCGGGGCGCGAGCGCGCACGCTCGACCAGCAGGCCGGGAAGGGTGGAAGCGCGCAGACGGCCGAAATCCATCGCGGTCTGGCGATTCTACGGTGTGGTGCCCGGCGCGCGGAAGGCCGTATAGTGGGGAGCCTGATGGCCACGGATGGCGTCGTGGATGTAGTGAAGCGCGTGGGAATCGAGGCGGGAGCGCGCGTCGTCGGCGTGGCCGAGGCCGAGGCATTCCGCGCCGGCGTGCCGGAGGGCTTTCGACCGGAGGACATCCTGCCGGGCGCGCGCAGTGTGGTCGTCGCCGGCGGCGACGGGCCGACGGCGGGCGCGTGGCGGTCTCCCGACCATCGTGTCATGGAGATCACCGGCTACGATCTCCGCGAGAACGTCGCCATCCACGCGATGTGCGATTACATCGAGCGCGAGCTCGGCTACTACGCCATTCAAGCACCGTCGCTGCCGGTGCACGGGCACGAGCCGCCGATGAGCATGATGCACGCCGCTGAGCTCGCGGGCCTCGGCACGCGCAGCTTCGCCGCGCACATCATCCTCAACCCCGAATACGGCTTGCTCTATTACGCGGCGCTCATCACCACGCTGCCGCTGCCGCCCGACCCGCCGCTGGCCGAGCCGGCGTGCCCGCATCCGGGGTGCGTGGCTATGTACAAGCGCATCGGCACCACGCCGTGCTTGCGCGTGTGTCCCGCCTGCCTCTCGGGAACGATGAAGCAGGCGCGGATCGAAACCTCGACCTACGACCGCGAGCGGTGTCACTCGCGCGCCCAGACGTACGGCATCGGCTCGTTCCAGAAGGCGCTGCTCGCCGTCGTGGACGAGGACGACGCCGGCCGGCGTCGCGAGATGATCTACTCCGACTTCTTCGCCAAGTCCGTGCAGTCGCTCGGGTTCTTCCGCGACTCGATCGCGCAGTGCTTCGAGTGCATGCGCGTATGTCCCGTCGGCCGAAAACACCGCAAGCTGAAATGACCGAGCTGCCTTCCGATGCCACGAAACGCCTCAAGGCGGTCGCCCTCAAGGCCGGTGCGAGCGTCGTGGGCGTGGCCGACGCCGCGGCGTTCGACGCATACGCGCCGGCCAAACACCGTCCCGTGGACTTGCTGCCCGGCGCGCGCACGGTGGTGGTGGTCGGCGGCGCGCAGCCCCGGGCGGGCGACTGGGTGGCGACGTCGCCGTGGCTTCTGTCGACGATGGGAACGACCGAGCGCATCCAGGGTGTTGGCCGACGCATCGCTCAGGCGATCGAAAGCGAGCTCGGATACTACGCGCTCTTCGTGCCGCCGGGGACGGCCGCCGGGGATGCGCCGTTCATGTCGCTGATGCTCGCGGCGGAGCTGGCCGGGCTCGGCGCGCGGAGCCTGGCGGGTCCGGTGCTCAACCGCGAGCACGGCTTCATGTACTGGAGCGCGGTGGTGACGACGGCGCCGCTCGACGTCGACGGGCCCGAGACCGAAGCCGCCTGCCCGGCGCCGTCATGCCGTGAGATGTGGGAGCGCGAGCGCAGCACGCCGTGTCTGCGCGTGTGTCCGCTGGAGGCGGGCGGCTGCCTGGAGGGCCGCCTCGAGGATGGGCGCGCGGTGCGGACCGCCTACGACGCCGGGCGCTGTAGCACCCGCGTGCACACGCACTGGGTGGGCGGTTTCCAGAAGGTGCTCGAGGAAACGCTGAACGAGCCCGATCGCGAGCGCCGCAAGATGCTCGTGTATGGCGACTTCATGACCCGCACCCTCTGGGCGATCACGTATTCCTCGACGAACATCGCCCAATGCTTCGAGTGCATGCGCGCCTGCCCCGCGGCGCACGGGCTCAAGGAGATGCGATGACGTTCTTTCGTCTCGACCCCGAGGTCTATGCGCGGCACCGTGACGAGGTCCTGACGCTGTCGAACTCGTTCCAGCGCATCGACCGGCGCGGTCTGAGCGACCGGGAGATCGCCGAGCGGCTCGGGCTGGACGAGCGCACGGTGACCGAGATCCGGGTGATCGCCGAGCGCGACTGCTATCCACTCGACGAGTGGCAGCGGGCGATCGACTTCAAGCGCAAGGCGTGCAGCGACTGGTCGGCGGCCGCGCTCAAGCGCCCGGACCTCAAGGAGCCGTGACGCCGGCGCCGTGACGCTCTACTTCTTCGAGCGGATCACGGACGACGACTTCATCGGCCCGGTCATCGTGGCCGCGGCCTCCGAGGACGAGGCCTGGGGCCTGCTCGCCGCGCGGGAGCGCAGCCAGCGGCCCGCGCTCGAGGCGCTCGGGTGGCAGATCGCGCAGGATCTGGCCGCCATGCCGGCACGGGCGCGCATCGTGTATCCCAGTCACTACCGCAACGCGATCCTCGAAGGCCCGCGCTGATCAACTGCGTGACGTCGCGCGTCGCGCGCGGATCGCCTGCATCGCGCGGCGGTGGTCGTCGGAGTCGAGGCAGATCTTGAAGTGCGCCTGCATCTCGCCGCGGAAGGCGTCGAACTCGAGCTCGAACGCGCGGGCGGTGAGCAGCTTGCTGGCGCGCACGCTCGCCGGCGGCAGCGCGAGCAGCTTCTCGGCCGTGCCCTGCAGCTCACGCTCGAACTCGGCGGCGGGGACGACGCGGTTCACCAGGCCGATGCGCTCGGCCGTCGGTGCGTCGATCGGCTCGCCCAGGAGAATCAGCTCGCGCGCCCGCGCGGCGCCGATGAGCCGCGGCAGCCGGTAGAGCGCCATCGACGGAATCAGGCACTCCTTCACCGCGGGGAGCCCGAGCCGCGCGGCGTCGGACGCGAGGCGGTAGTCGCAGACGAGTGCCAGCTGTAGCCCGCCGCCGAGACAGTGGCCGTTGATGCCCGCGATGAAGAGCCGGTCCATGCGCTCGATGGCGATCATCGCGTCTTCCCACGCGACGAAGTCGGGGAGACCGAAGGCGCCCGACGCGAGCGCATCGAGGTCGACGCCGGTGCAAAACGCGCGGCCGGCGCCGGTCAGAATGACGACGCGGACGTCCGGGGCGCGCGCGAGCCGGGCGACGACGTCGCCGAGGTCGCGCACCCACTGCGCGTTTCCGGCGTTGAGGACCTCAGGACGGTCCAGCGTGACGCGCGCGAGCGAGCCGTCGAGGTCGAGGCGGATCGTCGTCATTCATCCTCGCGCGCCCGCGCCGTTCACCAGCCGGACCTCGTGCTGGGCCGCCGCGGGCGACGTGAGACCGCGCGCGCGCAGGTGCTCGAGCAGCGCCTGGTAGAGCTCGCCGTCGACGGCTCCGACGTCGGCCACGCGCACCCAGGGCTGCACCGCCAGTTTCACGCCGCCGTCCGTCACCTGGGCGATGCCGATGACCGGCGGCGGATCCTTGAGCACGCGCGGATTGGTCATGACCACGTCGCGGACGCCACGGAGCAGGATGGTCACGTCGCCGGGATGGGCGACGCCGACGCTGAGGCTCAGCTGCCGCGAGTTGCTGAAGTTGTGCAGGATCTCGCCCACGATCTTGCGGTTGGGGACGATGACGCGCGAGCGGTCGGCGTGCACGAGGACGGTGGCGGTGAGACCGATCTCCACCACGTCGCCGTGAACGCCGGCGACGGCGATGTGCTCGCCGACGCGGAAGGGTTTCGTGAAGATGATGTTGAGGCCCGCCACGACGTTGCCCAGCACACCCTGCAGCGCGATGCCGAGGCCGAGGCCGGCCACGCCGATGCCGGCGACGAGCGGCGCGATCTGAAAGCCGAGCTTGTCGATGGCGACGACGACGGCGAACAGCAGCACGACGACCTTCGCGACGCGAACAATCAGCTGCTTGACCGGCGGCTCGAGCTGCTGGGGAGCAAGCCGGGTGTCGACGAGCGCGCCGACCCACCGTGCGACGACGACACCAACGACGACGATGGCGATGGCGCCGAGCACCTGAAAGCCGTAACGCACGACCAGATCGACCACCAGCGTCTGCGCGGCCATGGGTTCCTCCTCCTGGGGAGTGACTCGGTCGGCGCGCAGACTAGCCCGCGCGCGGGAGAACCGTCAAGGACGCTGCGCGACGCTCAGGGACGCCGCGCGTGAGGGCCGCCGTACGCCGAGCGCAGCATCACGGCGAACATCACGACGCAGATCAGCAGCAGGATCACGACCGCGGTGCCGATGAGCTTCTCGGGGCCGCGGATGTGCATGGCCGCGACGATCCCGGAGGACTGTCCAGGCTTGTTGAAGTCGGCCATGGGCGCGGTCGGCGGCAGCAGGCCGGGTGACGACGGCGACGGCGGATCGGCGGCGAATACGGGGACGACGGCGGTCAGCATCGCGACGAGCACACACAGCGCGAAGAGTCGTGGCATGCGCGGCAGTGTATCAGCGCGACATCGAGGGGCGCCACGGGTTTCCCGGGGCGCCCCGAGCGTTGCCGGGGGTGTGGGGGGCCATTTCGGGGCCTCCCACTTTTACTGGCGCGCTAGGTACGCGCTCACCACGCGCGGCGGCGTTTTGCCCTCGAGAAACGCGAGGATCGACTCGACGGCCTGGCCGAAGAAAATGCCGTACCCCTCGGCCGTGACGAAGCCCAGATGCGGCGTGACCACGACGTTGTCGAGCGCGAGCAGCGGATGGTGCTTGGGCAGCGGCTCGACGTCGAACACGTCGAGCGCGGCCCCCGCGATGCGGCGCGCGCGCAGCGCGTCGACCAGGGCGGTCTCGTCGACGATCGGCCCGCGCGCGGTGTTGACGAGAAACGCGCTCGGCTTCATGAGGGCCAGGTGCCGCGCCGTGATGAGCCCGCGCGTCTTGTCGGAGAGCCGATAGTGCACGCTGACGACGTCGCTCTCGCGCAAGAGCGTGTCGAGGTCGACACGCGAGACGCCGGCGGCGGCCGCGCGCTCATCGGTGAGCGTGAGTCCCGTGGCGAGCACCCGCATTCCCAGGAGCCGGCCGAACGCCGCCATCTTGCCGCCGATGCGGCCCAGCCCGATGATGCCGAGCGTCTTGCCGTGCATGTCGACGCCGATCGGCGGCGTCTGCCACTGCCCGGCGCGCATGGCGCGATCTTCCTGGGGCACGCGGCGCACGAGCGCCATCATGAGGGCCACCGTGTGCTCGAACGCGTTGACGCCCGAGCCCTCCGTGTCCGTCACGACGATTCCCTTGCCCGCCGCCGCGGCAAGATCCACCTGGCCCGTCCAGCGGCCGCCGATGGCGATCATGCGCAGCGCCGGCAGCCGCCCGATGAGGCCCGCGCGGAAGAACGTGCGCTCGCGCGTCGGCACGACGATCTCGTACGGCGCCAGGCGCGCCGCCAGCGCGTCCTCGGCCGCGAGCGTATCGGCAAACGTGTCGACCCTCGCGCGGCCGTCCAGTCGTTTCCACATCGGCAGCGCGCCGACCATACCGCCCCAGTCGTCGATGATCGCCACGCGCGTCATGAGCCGCCTCCCTCGGGTCGCGAGCCGCCGCCGCTCCCGCCGCGTCGCCGCCGCTTTCGCCTGCGCTGTCCGCCGGCGGGCGCGGCCGGCGGGTGGTGCTGCGCATGCGCCGCCGGCCGCCCGCCGTCGCGACGCCCGCCGCGCTCGAAGCCTCGGCGCGCGTCCAGCCGCGCGCGACGCTCTTCGGCGAAGCGCCGGCGCTCCTCGGCCGACGGCTTGATCTCCGACACGAACAGGTCGTCCTCCGCCCACTCCACCGGAATCTTCTGACCGATGAACTTCTCGATGGCTTCGAGGTTGAGCGCGCTCGTCTCGTCCACGAGCCCGATGGCGCGCCCAGCGGCACCGGCGCGCGCCGTGCGGCCGATGCGGTGGACGTAGTCCTCGGCATCCTGGGGGAGGTCCCAGTTGATGACGTGGCTCACCGCCTCGATGTGCAGCCCGCGCGAGGCGACGTCGGTGGCCACGAGCACCGGCAAATTGCCTTCCTTGAAGTCGTTGATGATTCTGAGCCGCCGCTTCTGGTCCACGTCCCCCGTCAGCGCGCGGGCGTCCCAGCCGTTGCGGATCAATCGGTCCTCCAGCCTGCGCGCCTCCTCCCGCGTGTTCGAGAAGATCAGGAATCGGTCACCCTCCCGGCGCATCAGGCCCAGCAGGAGCGGAAACTTCTCGTCGCGGCCGACGTGGTAGAGCGTCTGCTCGACGCGCTCGGCCGTCTTCTGCTGCGGCATGATCGTGATCTGCGAGGGGTTGTTCATGAACTCCCAGGTCAGCTCGAGCACGCGGAAGGACAGCGTCGCCGAGAAGAGGAACGACTGGCGGCGCTCGGGCGGCGGCAGCCGGCGCAGGATGAAGCGCAGATCGGCGATGAACCCCATGTCGAACATCCGGTCCGCCTCGTCGATGACGAGGACCTCCACGCGACGCGGGGACCAGATGTGCTGTTTGAGGTAGTCGATCAGCCGGCCCGGCGTGCCGACGAGGATGTCGCACCCGGCGGCGAGTGCCTCGCGCTGGCGGTTGTAGTCGATGCCGCCGTACACGGCGAGGACGCGGAACGGCGTGTGCGTGCCGAGCAGCCGCGCGTCCGATTCGATCTGCACGACCAGCTCGCGCGTGGGCGCGATGATGAGCACGCGCGGCTCCGAGCCGTGCGCGGGCCGCGGCTCGCCTTCGCGAACCAGCCGCGCAAAGGCCGCGATCAGGAAGGCCGCGGTCTTTCCGGTCCCCGTCTGCGACTGACCGGCGACGTCCTTGCCGCGCAGCGCCAGCGGCAGCGCGGCTTCCTGGATCGGCGTCGCGGTCACGAAGCCCGCGTCGCGGATACCGGCCATGACGGGCGCGGGGAGATCGAGGGTAGAGAACTCCATCAGGCCCCGGGGGCCTCGGACGTCTGGACGACCGGGGCCGCGCGGCGGCGGCCGAACACGCGCGCGCACACGATGCCGACCTCGTAGAGGAGGATGAGCGGGCCGGCCATGAGCGTCTGGTTGAAGGCGTCGGGCGTGGGCGTGAGGATCGCCGCGGCGACGAACGCGCCGAGAATGGCATACTTGCGGTTTTTTGCCAGCGCGCGCGGGGTCACGATGCCCATGCGCGCGAGCAGCGTGAGCGCCAGCGGCAGCTCGAATACCAGGCCGAACGCCAGCGTGAACTTCAGCAGAAAGCCCACGTGGTTTTCGAGCGTGATCATGGGCTGCAGCGTCTCGCGCGCGTAGGAGAGCAGGAAGGCGATCGCGTAGGGCGTGACCACGAACAGCGAGAACGCGCCGCCGGCGATGAACATCAGCGACCCGACGATGACGAACGGCGCCGCGTACTTCTTCTCGTGGGGGTGCAGGCCGGGCGCGATGAACGCCCACACCTGATAGAGAATCCCGGGCGAGGAGATAAACAACCCCACGATCATCGCGACCTTCATCTGCACCCAGAAGGCCTCCGCCGGCGCGGTGAAGACCAGCTTGTAGCCGAGCTTCGTCACGGGCCGCGCGAGCCAGTCCACGATGCGCTCGCTGAACGGAAACGCGATGACGAGGCCGCCGAGCAGCCAGAAGAGGCTGCGCATGATCCGGGTGCGCAGCTCACCCAGGTGCTCCAGGAACGGCATCTTGTCGTCGACGGCGCGCATGTCAGCGGGATCCCTGGGCGTGTCGCAGGACCGCCGCGCCGCGACCGGCCTGAATTGCGCCGCGGATGGCGGCCGTGACGTAGGACTTCGCCGCGCCGACGGCGTCGGTCAGCGCGCGGCCTCGCGCGAGCTCGGCGGCGATGGCGGCGGAGTACGTGCAACCGGCGCCGTGCAGGGACGGACCCTCGACACGCGCCGCCTCAAAGCGCGTGAGCGCGCGGCCGTCCCAGAGCACGTCGGTCGCCGAATCTTTCAGGTGGCCGCCCTTGACCAGCACGTGGCGCGCGCCGAGCGCGCCGATGCGGCGCGCCGCCTCGAGCATGTCCGCCTCGGAGTTCACGGCCATCTCGGCCAGCACCGCCGCCTCGTGGAGGTTCGGCGTGACGACGGTCGCGAGCGGCAGGAGCTCGCGCACCAGTTTCTCGCGCGCGGCGGGCTGCAGCAGCGGATCGCCGGAGGTGGCGATCATCACGGGGTCGACGACGACCGGAGCGCCGCGGTGCGCGCGCAGGCGTCCGGCCACGGCGTCCACGATCGCCGGCGTCGCGAGCATGCCGGTCTTGATCGCATCGGCGCCGATGTCGTCGAGCACGGCGTCGATCTGGCGCGCGACGAACTCCGGCGGAAGGTCGAGCACGCCCAGCACGCCGAGGGAGTTTTGCGCCGTCACGGCGGTGATGGCGGACATCCCGAACACCTCGAACGCCGCGAACGTCTTGAGGTCGGCCTGGATGCCTGCGCCGCCGCCGGAATCCGACCCGGCGATGGTCAGGGCTTTCGGAACGGTCATAGACCCATGCAGTATACGCCGCGGCCTGCGGGCGTTATCGAGGAGCGCTCCGGGTTTCCCGGGGGGCTCCGAGCGCAGGGGGGTCTGGGGGGCCATGTCGGGGCCCTCCAGCTACAGCTGGAATCACCACCACGAACTCGCCGCGCGGCGGATTGGCGCGCAGCCGCTCGAGGTGGGCGGCCGGCGTGGCGCGGACGATCTCCTCGAACTGCTTGGTCAGCTCGCGGGCGACGACGACCTCGGTGTCGCCGAACACCTCGCCGATCGCCTCCAGCGCCGCCACGATGCGGTGGGGCGACTCATAGACGACGATTGTCGTCTCGAGCTCGCGCAGGGCCTTCAGCCGGTTCACGCGCTTGCCGGGCTTGACGGGCAGAAACCCGTCGAACACGAAACGGTCGGCCGGCACGCCGGCCGCCGAGAGCGCGGCGGCCACGGCAGACGGGCCGGGCACCGGCACGACGTCGATGCCGGCGGCGCGCGCATCGCGGACGAGCAGGAAGCCCGGATCGGAGATGCCGGGGGTACCGGCATCGGTCACGAGGGCGACCGACGCGCCGTCGGCGAGACGCCGGAGGATCTGCGGACCGCGCGCGAGCTTGTTGTGCTCGAAGTACGACACGGTCGGCGTGTGGATGTCGAAGTGCGAGAGCAGCGCGCGGGTGCGGCGCGTGTCCTCGCAGGCGATGAGGTCGACCTCGCGCAGCACGCGCAGCGCGCGCGCGGAGACATCCTCGAGGTTGCCGATCGGCGTCGCGACGACGAACAGCGTGCCGCGGGCGCTCAGGCTACGCGGACTGCTCTTGGGCCTCGGACACGAGCACCGGACGCTCGTGGTTCAGGATCACCTCGCGCGTGATGACGCACTCCTTGAGGCCCTGGATGGACGGCAGCTCGTACATGATCTCGAGCATGACCTCCTCCAGGATCGCGCGCAGGCCGCGCGCGCCGGTGCCCCGCTTGAGCGCTTCGCGCGCGATGGCGGCCACCGCGTCGTCGGTGAACTTGAGGCGGACCTTCTCGAGGTCGAAGTACTTCTGGTACTGCTTGATGATCGCGTTCTTCGGCTCCTTGAGGATGCGCACGAGCGCCTGGTCGTCCAGGTCGTGCAGCGTCGCGATCACCGGGAGCCGGCCGACGAATTCCGGGATCAGGCCGTAGCGCAGCAGATCCTCGGGCTGGATCATGGCCAGCAGGTCGCCCACGCGGCGTTCGGTATGACTCTTGATCTCGGCGCCGAACCCCATCCCCGATCGACCGACTCTGGATTCGATGTTCTTATCGAGTCCAACAAACGCACCACCGCAAATAAACAGGACATTCGATGTATCGACCTGGATGAATTCCTGGTGCGGGTGCTTGCGGCCGCCCTGCGGCGGAACGTTGGCGATCGTGCCTTCGAGGATCTTCAGGAGCGCTTGCTGAACGCCCTCACCGGAGACGTCCCGGGTGATCGACGGGTTCTCCGATTTCCGGGCGATCTTGTCGATCTCGTCGATGTACACGATGCCGCGCTCGGCGCGCTCGACGTCGTAGTCCGCGGCCTGCAGCAGCCGCAAGATGATGTTCTCGACGTCCTCGCCGACGTAGCCGGCCTCGGTCAGCGTCGTCGCGTCCGCGATGGTGAACGGCACGCGCAGCATCTTCGCGAGCGTTTGGGCGAGCAGAGTCTTACCAGACCCCGTTGGACCAATCAGAAGAATGTTGGATTTCTGCAACTCCACGTCACCACTATCATTGCCGGACTCGATCCGCTTGTAGTGGTTGTGCACAGCGACGGAGAGGATCTTCTTGGCGCGCTCCTGTCCGACGACGTACTGATCGAGGACGGTCTTGATCTCAGCGGGCTTGGGAAGCGAGCGGATCTCCCGCGACTTCTCCTCTTCCCACTCCTCCGCGATGATGTCGTTGCAGAGCTCGATGCACTCGTCGCAGATGTAGACGGTGGGACCCGCAATCAGCTTGCGTACGTCGTTCTGACTCTTACCGCAGAAAGAGCACTTCAGGGTGCCGTTGCCTTCGCGCGCCCGACCCGCCATCGTCACCGACTCCTTACTTCTGGACTTGTGCCGCCAGCGCCGCCGCCTCGCTGATCGCCCGTGTCGTGGGCTTACTGGAGATGACTTCGTCCACGATTCTATATTCCTTGGCCTGCTCCGCGGTCATGAAAAAGTCCCGGTCGGTATCCTTCTGGATCTTGTCCATGCCCTGGCCCGTGTGGTGGACGAGGATGCGGTTGAGCTCTTCGCGCATTCTCAAGATTTCCTTGGCCTGGATGTCGATATCGGTGGCCTGGCCCTGCACGCCGCCGAGCGGCTGGTGGATCATGATGCGCGCGTGGGGCAGCGCGAAGCGCTTGCCGCGTGCGCCGGCGCACAGCAGCAGCGCGCCCATCGACGCGGCCTGCCCCATGCAGATCGTGGAGATGGCGGGCTTCACGTACTGCATCGTGTCGTAGATCGCCATCCCCGCCGTCACGGAGCCGCCCGGCGAGTTGATATAGAGGTAGATGTCCTTGTCGGGATCCTCCGCCTCGAGGAAGAGCATCTGCGCGATGACGAGGTTGGCCAGCTCGTCCTCGATGAACGTCGGCAGGAAGATGATCCGCTCCTTGAGCAGGCGCGAAAAGATGTCGAAGGCGCGCTCGCCGCGGGGCGTCTGCTCGATGACCATCGGAACCAGGGCCATACTGCGTCTCCTTCTATCGATAAGCTCGCGTTACGGCCGAACGTTTGCGTGCTGGATCAGGAAGTCGAGTGTCTTGCGCTCGCGGAGCCCCAGGCGCAGCGCCTCGAGATCCCCGCTCTTCTCCATCATACGCCGCACCGCGGGTGCGGGACGCTGACTTGCGCGGGCGATCTTGTCGACCTCGGCCTCGACCTCGTCGTCGCCGGCGGCGATGCCTTCGTTTTCGGAGATCGCCTCCAGCAGCAGCGCGCGCTTGACGCTCTGCTCGGCGCCGGGACGCAGCTCGGTGACGAGCTTGGGGATGTCCCACTGCACGCCGTCGGGATCGACACCCTGCCGCCGCAGGCGCTCGCGCGCGTGCTCGACCTGGTGCGCGATCTGGCGCATCACCATCGCCTCGGGGACGGTGAACTCGTGGCGGGCGAGCACGGCGCCGACGACCTTGTCCTCGAGCTCGCGGCGCTCCTCGGCCTCGCGCCGCGCCTCGAGCTGACGGCGGACCTCGGCCCGCAGCGCGTCGAGCGTCTCGAACTCGCCAAGCGATTTGGCAAAGTCGTCGTCGAGCGCGGGCAGGATCTTTTCCTTCACCTCGCTGACCTTCAGGGTGGCCGTGCCCGTCTTGCCGCGCAGCGACTCGATGCGGTGGTCGTCGGGAAAGCGGAGGTCGACCGGCCTTTCCTCCCCGGCCTTCATGCCCGCGGCGGCCGCGTCGATCTCCGGCATCACGGCACCGCTGCCGAGGACGAAGTGATAGCCGCTCGCAGTGGTCGGCTCGTGATCGTCGGGGCGGAGCGTGTAGTCCACCACTGCGAGATCGCCGGTGGCGGCCGCGCGGTCGACGGCGCGGAACTCGGCCTGCTGCTCGCGCATCTGCTCGACCGTGGCGCCGACCTCCTCGTCGCTCACCGGGCGCGCCGCGTGCTGCGCCTCGACGCCCTTGTATTCGCCCAGCGCGATGGCCGGCTTAACCTCGACGACGGCGACGAACGACAGCGGCGCGTTCTCTTCGAGCTTGACCTCTTGCAGATCCGGCTCGTTCACGGGATCCAGCCGCGCTTCGCTGAGCGCCTGCCGATACACGTCGGGGATCAGGTGCTCGGCCACCTCTCGGCGCACGTCGTCGGCGAAGTGCAGCTTCACGAGCGAGCGCGGGACGTGACCCTTGCGAAAGCCCGGGAGGCGCGCCTGCTTCTGGACGCGACCATACGCGCGCTCCCACTCCTTCTGAACGACGTCGGCGGGTGCCTCGACGGCCAAGCGCCGCTTGCAGGCTTCCAGCTCTTCGACCGCCACCTTCACGAACGCACCACGCACACGACCGTCATCGAGTCTCCGATTGGTGCGAGAGGGGGGAGTCGAACCCCCAAGGGTCTTTCAACCCACCGGATCCTAAGTCCGGAGCGTCTGCCAGTTTCGCCACTCTCGCGGGATAGGCGCGCGACCAGAGCATACCGGCGGCGGGGCAGGGTCGCAAGGATGGGCGCGTTTTGTAGAAACGACTTTGGGGCGGGCTAAGCGACCTGTTGCTGGGCTTCCACCTCGCGCGCGGCCTCCAGACGCCGGCGCTCGCCGAACGCGCGCAACTCGGCGCGGAAGCGAGTCGCGCAGTCGGCACAGATGCCGTCGGTGAACTTTACTCCCCAGCCGCTCCAGGACGCCACCCCTTCGACGAGCGGGTAGCCGTGATATCGAGGATGCCACGCGCAGCGACTGAGAAGCACCGGGAACCTCCTGACGTTCGCTGAATGCGGAAATTGCAACGCATGTGCCTGGCCTGGTTGCCCCGGAATCACGCGGAGTTGCCGAGCGCGACCAGCCCTCGACACGGAAAATGTCTCCCCTCTCTCGTCGGCCCAGATAGGAAAAATCTTCCGTGCCGCGCCCGCCTTCGCGAGCACGGGTGCGCGGCGTGCGGGCATAATCGAACGTGACCTTTGAGAGCGCCTGGTCCTGGCTGCGTGAGCGCCGGCGCGCGACGCTCGTCCTCCTCGCCGTCGCCGCGCTGGCCGGCCTGGCTGTCGTCGCGCTCGCCGTGTACTCCGCCGTGGAGCTGGCGCGCTTCGACCGCGTCGAAACGCGTCGCGCCGCGCTCGTGTACGCGATGCCCCAGGCGCTCGCCGCGGGCGTGCAGGTCAAGATCGCCGACATCCCCGGCACGCTGACGCGATTGTCGTACACGGAGACGCGCGGTGAGCCGGCGCCGGGACAGTTCCGGCGCGTCGGCAACGGCTGGGACATCCACTTGCGCGGCCTGGCGGGCCTCAGCGGCGCGCAGCGGATACGCGTCGACGTGCGCGACGATCGCATCGTGCGCGTCACACGCGACGGTCGCGACATCGGCGCCGCCGCGCTCGAGCCCGAGATTCTCGCGAGCGCCGCCGACCGTCCGGGTGAAGACCACCGCCCCGTTCGCCTGCGCGATGTCCCCTTCAGCTTGCTGCAGGCGGTGCTCGCCGCCGAAGACCACCGGTTCTTCGAGCATCCCGGCGTGGACGTGCGCGGGCTGCTGCGCGCCGCGTGGGTGAACATGCGCAGCGGCCGCGTCGCCCAGGGCGGAAGCACCATCACGCAGCAGCTCGTGAAGAACCGGCTGCTCGACCCCAAGCGCACGCTGCGCCGCAAGCTCGACGAAGCGTGGCTGGCCACGCTGATCGAATGGCGCTACAGCAAGGAACGCATCCTCGAGGCATACCTCAACGAGGTCTATCTGGGGCAGCGCGGCTCGATTGCGATTCGCGGGGTGTCGTCCGCCAGCCGCGCCTATTTCCGCAAGGAAGTCCACCAACTCACAGTCGCGGAGGCGGCGCTGCTCGCCGGCATGATCCGAGCGCCAAACACGTATTCGCCGAGCGTCAACCCCACGCGCGCCCGCGAGCGCCGGGACGTGGTCCTCACCCGCATGCATGATCTCGGACGTCTCTCGAACGCCGACTACGAGTCGGCGCGCCGCGAGCCGGTGCGCGTGCAGGCGGTCGTCGCCACGACGCAAACAGCGCCGTATTTCGCCGACCACGTGCGGCAGGAGCTCGAGAGCCGCTTCGGCGATGGGGTTCTGGACGGCCGCGACGTCCGCGTGTTCACGACGGTCGATCTCACGCTGCAGCGCCTGGCCGAAAACGCTGTCGAGCGGGGCCTGGCACGCCTCGAGGCCCAGCGGCCGCGCCTGCGCAGGGCCGACGAGGTGGAGCGGCTGCAGGCGGCGCTCATCGCGCTCGACCCGGTGACCGGGCACATCCGCGCGATGGTTGGCGGCCGCCATTACCAGAGCAGCCAGTTCAACCGCGTGACGCTCGCCCATCGCCAACCTGGCTCCGCGTTCAAGCCGTTCGTGTACGCGGCGGCGCTCACCGCGTCGGGCGGCGGCGGCCGCGGGTTCACGCTGGCGACGTTTCTCGACGATTCGCCGCTGACGCTGACGCAGGGCAGCACGTCGTGGTCGCCGCGCAACTACGAGGACCGCTATCTCGGTCGCGTCACCGTGCGCGAGGCGCTGCAGCAGTCGCTCAACGCCGCCACCGTGCGGCTTGCGCAGGACGTGGGGCTGCCGGCGATCATCGAGCGTGCCCGGGCGCTGGGAATCGACAGCCGCCTCGATCCGGTGCCGGCGATGGCGCTCGGAGCGTTCGAGGTGACCCCACTCGAGCTCGCCCACGCCTATCTGCCGTTCTTCAACGGCGGTCAGCGCACGCCGCCGCCGCACGGCGTGCGCGCGCTGCAAGACCGCAGTGGCGCGGTCGAAGCCGACGACGAGGAGCAGAAGACCGTGATGTCACCGGCCGAGGCCTACCTGATCACGTCGCTGCTCGAAGGCGTGATCAATGCAGGGACCGGAGCATCGGCACGCGCGCTCGGCGTGACTGGCCCCGTGGCCGGCAAGACGGGCACCACGAACGACGGGCGGGACGCCTGGTTCGTGGGCGGCGCGCCGGGACTGCTGGTCGCGGTATGGGTCGGCTACGACAGCGGCGAGCCCCACGGGCTGAGCGGAGCGGAGGGGGCGCTGCCGATCTGGGCGGAGTTCATGCGGCCGGCGCTCGACAGCGTGGCGGGGTCGGCGCGGAGCTTCAGCGTGCCGTCCGGCGTGACGTTCGTCGAGATCGACCTCACGAACGGCAAGGCGGCGAACCGCTTCTGCCCGCGCACCGGCAAAGAAGTGTTTCTCACGGGCACGGAGCCCGAAGCATGTCGCGAGCACGGTGGGATCACCGATCGCGTGGAGGAATGGTGGGGTCGATTCCGCGACTGGCTACGGCGCTGATGGCGCTGGCGCTCGTGAGCGCGGCGTGCAGCTCGGCGCGCCGCGAGAGCACCGCGACGCCGCCGGCGCCGGACACCACGGTCACGCCCGACCCCGCCGACACGCCGCGCGCGGTGCTCGTCGGCATCGCGTCGTGGTACGGCGAGGCGCATCACGGCAGGAAGACGGCGAGCGGTGAGCGCTTCAACATGCACGCGCTCACCGCCGCGCATCGCACGCTGCCGCTGGGAACGCGCGTCAGGGTCACGAATCTCGCCAACGGCCGCGTCGTCGAGGTGCGGATCAACGACCGCGGCCCCAGCATTCCGAATCGCATCATCGATCTCTCGTACGGTGCCGCGCGCGCACTCGAGGCCGTGGGCGCCGGCGTGTTCCGCGTGCGGATCGCGGTGCTCGAATAGGCCGGCGGCACTCGCCATGAGCCTGACGCTGCGATCCCATCTGATCATGCTGGTGCTGGTCGCGGTGCTCCCGTTGCTGCTGTTCTCGGCGATCGTCGTCGGCCTGGCCGCCGACAGCGAGCGCGACGCGACCGAGCGCGGTCTGCGCTCGACGGGACGCGCAGTGGGCAGCGCCGTCGACCACACGCTCGATAACGCGATCGGCGCCCTCGAGGTCCTCGCGACGTCGGGACTGCTCGACTCCGGCGACCTGGCCGAGTTCCACGGCGTCGCCGCGCGCGCGCTCGAGGCGCAGCACGGCTGGCTCAGCGTCGCTATGGTCGATCCCAATGGCCGCCAGCTGCTGAACACGCTGCGCCCGACCGGCGCCGAGCTGCCGCCGCCCGCGGACGCGGCGACCGTGAGGGCCGTGCTCGAGCGGCGCACGCCCGTCGTCTCCGATCTCATTTCCGGTGACTTGCCCGGTCGCGCGCACGTCGTGGTGGCGGTTCCCGTGCTCCGCGACCGCAGCTTGCGCGGCGCGCTGTTGACGGCCCTCGACGTGACGACACTCGTGGGCGTGTTGGAAGCCCAGCAACTGCCCCACGAGTGGGCGGCGGTCATCGTCGACGGCCGGGGCACTGTCGTCGCACGCACGCCGGACCCGCAGCGGTTCATCGGCCATCCCGCGACGGCCGAGTACATGGCCGCCATCGCGCGCCGTGACTCGGGCTCCGCACGGCTGCCCGGCCTGGACAGCGTGCGGCGGCACACGGTGTGGAACCGGCTCCAGCATGCCCCCTGGACGGTGTACCTCGCGCTGCCGGCGACGCTGATGGACGCGGTGTTCCAGCGCTCGCTGTGGGCGCTGATCGGCGGCGGCTTCGTGTTTCTCGGCGCCGGTATCGTCCTGGCCCTGCTGGTTGGCCGCCGGCTGACGACGCCGATGGTGTCGCTCTCGAACGCCGCCGCGCGAGTCGGCGCCGGCGAGGCGCCCGAAGCTCCGCCGGAGAGCGGCGTCAAAGAGGTCTCTGCGCTCGGCGCCGCGCTCGCCGACGCCGCGGGCCGGCGTCGCGAGGTCGAGAAGGAGCGCGAGATCCTTCTCGTGCGCGCCGAGGCGTCGCGCGCGCGCGCGGCGCTCCTTGCCGAGGCCAGCCGGCTGCTCGCCTCGTCGCTCGATTACGAGGCGACGCTCGAGCGCCTGGCGCGGCTGCTCGTGCCGGCGTTGGCGGATCTGTGCGTCGTGGACGTCGTCGCGGACGACGGCGAAATCCACCGCGTGGCGGCCGTGCACGCGGATCCCGCGAAGGAAGAGGCGGCCCGAGAGCTGGCGCGCCGGTTCGCGCCCGACCGGAGCGGGCGCCACCCCGTCGCGCGTGCACTGCGCAGCGGCCGCCCTGAGCTCGCCGGGGAAATCTCCGACGACGCGCTCACGAGCATCGCGCCCGATCCGGCGCACCGCGAGCTGGCCCACACGCTGGCCTACACGTCGTACCTCGTGGTGCCGCTCATCGCGCGCGAGCGCAGCCTCGGCGCGCTGTCGCTCGTCTCCGCCGGCTCGGGCCGCCGCTACACCGCGGAGGAGGTGCCCCTCGCCGAGGACATCGCGCGGCGCGCCGCGGTGGCCATCGACAATGCGCGACTCTATCGGCAGAACGAAGCACGACTGCGCGCGGCGGAGGCCGCGGCCGAGATCGGCAGCTTTCTGAATCAGACGCTCGACCCCGAGGTCGTGAGCCGCCGCACCGCGGAGTCCGTGCGCGCGCTGCTCGGCCTCGGAACCTCGCTCTTCTATAAGGTCGACCCGAACACGCTGGAGATGACCGTCGTCGCGAGCGCCGGCACGCCGGTTCGGGGTCTCGACCCCGGCACGACGCTGGCTGCCCCCTCTCCGGCCGTCGGTCTGGCCGTGCGCGAACGGCGCGCCGTCACCACCCCTGACCTGCTCAACGACTCCCGCATCGTGCTGACCCCCCACGAGCGCGAGCTCGTCGAGCGCGCGCCCTATCGCTCGGTGCTCGCCGTGCCGCTTCTGTCCCACGAGCGCGTGATCGGCGTCCTGGCGCTGGGCGATCGTCAGGGCCGGCAGTTCCGGCAGGACGAAATCCTGCTCGCGCAGAACTTCGCTGAGCAGGCCGCACTCGCGCTGGAAAATGCGCGGCTCTACGCCGAGGCCCGCGACGCGAATCGTGCCAAGGACGAGTTTCTCGCGACGCTGTCCCACGAGCTGCGCACGCCGCTCACGGCGATGCTGGGCTGGGTGCGGATGCTCCAGAGCGGCACGCTCGATGACGCCACCACCGCGCGCGCGCTCCAGGTCATCGACCGCAATACGAAACTGCAGGCGCAGCTGATCGACGATCTGCTCGACGTGTCCCGGATCGTCACCGGCAAGCTCGGCCTCGACTTTAAGGCTGTCGACGTCGGCGCCGTCGTGGAGGCGGCGCTCGACGCGGTGACGCCCGGCGCCGCTGGCAAATCGGTCGCGCTGGAGCGGCGGATCGACCCGACGGCGGGCCCCGCCTGGGCCGACGCACACCGCCTCCAGCAGATCGTCTGGAATCTGCTGTCCAACGCGATCAAGTTCACGCCCGCCGACGGCCGCGTGAGCGTGAGCGTCGAGCGCGACGATCCGCACGTCGTCGTGCGCGTCGCCGACACCGGGCAAGGAATCGCGCCGGCGTTCTTGCCGTACATCTTCGATCGCTTCCGCCAGGCGGACTCCACCACGACCCGCGCGCACGGCGGACTCGGTCTCGGCCTCGCGATCGTCCACCATCTGGTCACGCTCCACCGGGGCAGCGTGAGCGCGGCCAGCGAGGGCCTGAACCGCGGCGCGACGTTCACCGTGCGCATCCCGCTGGCGCCGCTGCGGACGGAGGGGCGCCTGACGCCCGGCACGGTCACCGGCGTCGATCGCCTGCCGCCGCTCGCCGGTGTCCGGGTGCTGGTCGTCGACGACGACGCCGACGCGCGCGAGCTCATCACCGCCGTGCTCGGCCAGTCCGGCGCGGAGGTGGTGACGGCCGCCTCGACGGCCGAAGCCCTGAACGCGCTCGCACGCGCCCGTCCGCACGTGCTGGTGAGCGATCTGTCGATGCCCGGCGACGATGGTTACGCGCTACTCGAGCGCGTGCGGGCGCTGGGGCTCGACCGCGACGGACGCGTCCCCGCCGTGGCGCTCACGGCGTTCGCGCGCGCCGACGATCGGGCACGCGCCCTCGCCGCCGGCTACGCGGTCCACATCTCGAAGCCCGTGGAGCCCGCCGCGCTCGTCGAAGTCGTCGCGCGGTTGGCGCCGCGCTGAGCTTCAGGCCTTCGCCGCCTCCGCCCGCATCTCTCCGAACACGCGCGAGGCGACCAGCAGTGCGTCCCGCGCGAACGGCGCGCCGACGTAGCCGACGAGCTGGATCAGCACCTCGGTCAGCTCTTCCTCCGTCCAGCTCTGCCGCAGCGCCATGCGCAGATGGATGGCGAGCTCGGGCTCGCGTCCCGTCGCCGCGTCGGAGACGACGCACACGAGCGTGCGCGTTTTCAGATCGAGGCCGGGGCGCGTCCACAGCATGCCGAACACCGCTTCGGTGGCGACGTCGATGAACTTGCCCATGACGGGGTCGGCATACACCGTCTTCGTCGAGCGGTCGACGAACGCATCGCCGAGCAGCCGCCGGCGCATCTCCGCACCCTTCCGGAACGTCTCGCTGTCCTTCATCCGCGTATCTCCTTGGGCTCGCCAGGCTAGAAAACGCGATCGAAGGATATACTGCAGCCGATGACCGGCCTCTCGTTCGGTCAGCCCGCGCCCGACTTCTCGCTGCCCTCGACCGCCGGCGAACAGGTGCAACTGCGGGATTTTCGCGGGCGCGACGTGGTGCTGCTCTTCTACTGCTTCGACTGGGGAAGCATCTGAACCCCCGAGCTCAGCGACCTGGTCAAGGTCGCCGACCAGGTGCGAGACCGCGGCGGTGCCGTGCTTGCGATCAGCGGCGACAGCCCTGCCTGTCACGCCGCCTTCGCCGACGCGCGGAAGTTCCCGTTTCCGCTGCTGAGCGACCTCCATCGCAGCGCGATCCGCGCATACGGCGTCCTGGACGCAGAACGCAACGTCGCCTGGCGCTCGACGTTCGTCGTCGATCGGGACGGCGTGCTGCGCTGGGGTCAAGCCGGTGATCGCCAGATGGTGCGAGATGGCGCCGAGATCCTGCGAGTGCTGGACGTCATCGCCGGGCTGCGCGGGTAAGTCCCAGTCCGAGCTCTCGCTGGCATCGCGCCTGCTGCTCACCCGGCCGCGCTGTACGCCAAGGGGGTAAGCATCATGCGTGACGACGACGCCCTGTGCTGGCTGTGCGACCACCCGCTCGAGTCTGACCGCTCCGCCACGTCCTGGCATGGCTTCGGCGCGCACCGCGACTGCGTCCGGCAGCAGGATTCGCGCGCCGAGCCCGGGGGCAGTCTAGACAAGTCTCCTGTAATCGGTACAAGTACGTAGGTCAAATCAGAGAAATTATTTTCCGGGCTGCTTTTACCGAACCTCCGGCGGTACTGTGTGACCAGGAGAAAACGTGATTCGATGACGCCCATGCGTCCGGCGGCGCTGCCCGACCTGACAGGGCTCACGATTCTGGTCGTCGAGGACAACTTTGACGCGCTGAATCTCATCCGCGCGATCCTCGAGGTATCCGGGGCACGCCCGCTGCTTGCAACGCACACCGGCCAGGCCCGCGACTATCTGCGGATGCGAAAAGTCGACCTCATCCTGTGCGACCTCCAGCTGCCCGGCGAGGACGGCGCCCACTTCATGCAGTGGCTGCGCGAGCGACCGGCCGCCGAAGGGGGCGAGGCGCCGTCGGTCGCGATCACCGCGCACTACGAGGACTTTCCGGTGGGCGGCGCGCGCGGGTTCACCGCCTATCTCCGGAAGCCCCTGCAGATGGACCGCCTCTGCCGAACGATCGCAGCGCTCTGCGGCCGTAACGCCGACGCCGGCGAGGCCGCCGCGGCGTTCTAAGCCGGGTCACACCACCCGGTTTTCCGGCGGCTCCCCGCGCGAGACACGGGCGACGTTGTCCGCGATGAGCCGAACGCGCGCGCGCAGCATCCCCTCCGTCCAGCCCGACACGTGCGGCGTCATGAGGACGTTCGGCAGCTCGTGGAACGGCTGTCGGGCCGGCGGCGCGGGCCCGGCCTCGGTCGGGTAGCGGTACCAGACGTCGAGCGCCGCGGCCGCGATCGTGCGCTCGGCCAGGGCGCGATACAACGCCATCTCGTCGACGATCTCCGCGCGCGCCACGTTGACGAGCACGGCCGTGTGCTTCATCGAGGCCAGCTGCGCCGCACCGATGACCCCGTGGGTGGCGTCGGTGGCCGGCATCGTAATCGCCAGATAGTCCGACCGGCGTAGCACCTCGTCGAGGACCTCCAGACCGCCAAGCAGCGCGAGACCATCCTTCGCCGAGCGGTCCACGTCACGGCGGATCGCACAGATCTCCATGTCGAAGGCGCGAGCGCGCCGCGCGAGCGCCTGACCGATGCGGCCGTACCCGAGGATGCCGAGCGTCTTGCCGGCCAGCTCGGGCCACGGCGCGGGCGGTGGCGCGCCCACCGCCCACTGGCTCCCCCAGACGCCGCGCCGCAGCGCCGCGTCGAGCCGGACGACGTCGCGGGTCAGGGCCAGCATCGCGCCGAGCGCGAATTCGGCGATGCCGACCTCGTGGCCGTACGCGTTGGCCAGCGCCGTCCCCGCGGGAAGGGCCCCGCGGTCGATGCGCTCCAGCCCGGCGCCCGGCACCTGCACGAGCTTGAGCCGGCGCGCGGCCGCACCCATCTCGCGCGTGAACGCCATGGTGACGAGCACGTCGACGTCGGCCAGCCGCGCCACGATCGTGCGCTCATCGGCGACCACGAGGGTGGCGGGCACACGCAGCTCGGCGCGCAGCGCGGCCTCGAGGCTTGCGGCGAACGTTCCGGCCATGGCGACGGTGAGCACGGCGCCCGTCAGCGTCGCCTACGCCATCGAAGGAATCAATTACCTACCGGGTAAGGACAGCAGCCGTACGGGCGAATTCGAGAGCAAGGAGCGGAGTGTGCCGGGCTCCACGATTGCCCAGAATCAGAGACCGAAAGGAGGCATCATCATGGGCGTGGCGACGATCGATCGAAATGGGACTTCGCGGTTTGCGAGCGATGCCGAGCGGTGGACGGCGGTCGTGGGCCGCGACCGGCGCGCTGACGGCGTCTTCTACTACTCCGTGCGCACCACGGGCGTGTACTGCCGGCCGTCGTGTGCGGCCCGCCAGGCGCGGCGGGAAAACGTTCGGTTCCACGACACACCGGCCGACGCCGAGCGCGCCGGGTTTCGAGCGTGCAAGCGATGCCGTCCGGACGGCGGCGGGCTCGGTGAGATCCGCGCTCGGGCGGTGGCCAAAGCATGCCGACTCATCGAGACGTCCGAGGAGCTGCCGAGCCTCGGCGCGCTCGCAGACGCCGCCGGCCTGAGCCGTTTTCATTTTCATCGGGTGTTCAAGACCACGACCGGCCTGACCCCGAAGGCCTATGCGGCGGCGCACCGCGGGCGTCGCGTGCGCGAGGAATTGGCGCGGAGCGCGACCGTGACCGGCGCCATCTACGAGGCGGGCTTTGGCTCGAGCGGCCGTTTCTACGCCTCCGCCGCGGACCTGCTCGGGATGACGCCCAGCGGGTTCCGCGCGGGCGGCGAGGGCATCGTGATGCGCTTCGCCGTCGGCGAATGCTCGCTCGGCTCGATCCTGGTCGCCGCCACCGAGCGCGGCGTGTGCTCGATCCTGCTCGGCGACGACCCGGAGGCGCTGACGCGGGAGCTGCAGGATCGGTTTCCGAACGCGCGGCTGATCGGCGGCGATCGTGAGTTCGAGCGCGTCGTCGCGAAGGTCGTCGGTTTCGTCGAGGCGCCCGCGCTCGGGCTCGACCTGCCGCTGGACGTGCGCGGCACCGCGTTTCAGCAGCGCGTGTGGCAGGCGCTGCGCGAGATTCCCGCGGGGCGCACGTCGACGTACACCAAGATCGCCGCGCGGATCGGGGCGCCGAAGGCCGTGCGCGCGGTGGCGAGCGCGTGCGCCGCGAACGCGCTCGCGGTCGCCATTCCCTGCCATCGGGTGGTCCGTCTCGACGGCGGGCTGTCGGGCTATCGCTGGGGCGTGGACCGCAAGCGCCGGCTGCTCGAGCGGGAGGCGGTGTCCTAGCGGGCTGGCCGGCGCCGTCGGCATCTCGAACCTCTCGCCCGCGCGCGAGGAACACGAGCAGCGCCGCGTGCCGCCGCGCGGCGCGCGTAAGGGCCGCTGAGCGCCGCTGTCAGAAGTCGGCGGCCTGCGTGAGACCCTGGATGAAGCGGTCGACGACCGCGGTGAACAACACCGCCGCGGGAACGCCGACGAGCAGGCCGCCGGCCATGAGTGCGCCCCAGAAGAAGATATCGCCCCGGATCAGCATCGTCGGCATGCCCACCGTGACGACCTTTTGATCGATGGGCGCGGCCAGCACGACGGCGTACAGGTACTCCTGCATCGCCAGCGTGAACGCGAAGATCGCCACGGTGGCGACGCCCGGACGGGAGAGCGGCAGCACGACGCGCACGATTCCGCCGAGCCGTCCGCAGCCGTCGACCCACGCCGCCTCCTCGACCTCGAGGGGTACGCCGCGCAGAAAGCCGAACATCAGCCAGGTCGCGATCGGAATGGTGAACGTCGGATAGACGAGCACCAGCGCCCACCACGAATCGAACAGCCCCACGCGGCCGACGACGTACGTGAGCGGCAGGAACAGGATGATCGGCGGCACCAGATACGTCGCGAAGATCGCCGTCGCGGTATTGCCTGCACCGGGCAAGCGCAGGCGGGCCAGCGCGTACCCCGCCGGCACGGCGGTGACGAGCGTGATCGCCACGACACACGCGGAGACCAACGCTGTGTTGATGAACCACGTGGCGAACCACGTCTGGGTGAACAGCAGATGAAAGTGCTTGAGCGTCGGCGGCTCGTAGAACCAGAACGGGATGCCGCGCATCGAATACAGATCCCGCTCGTCCTTGAAGGCGGTGATCAGCATCCAGAGGACCGGGAACAGCGCGACGAAGAGAAACCCGCCGAGCCCCGCATAGATCAGCATGCGCCGCATCGCGGAGGATAAGATAAGCCCGGTGAGTGACATCGGCATCCATCCCGTCTCCGGCGCGCTCGGTGCGGAAGTCACGGGCGTCGACCTGACGAAGCCGCTCGACGACCAGGCGGCCGGCGTGCTGCGGCGCGCGTGGCTCGATCACCTCGTGCTGTTCTTCCGCGAGCAGGCGCTGACGCCGGCGCAGTTCCTCGCGTTCGGCCGGCGGTTCGGCGAGACGATCGAGTATCCGTTCGTGAAAGGGCTCGACGAGTATCCGGACATCATCCCGGTCGTGAAGCTCGAGCACGAGCGCATCAACTTCGGCGGTGTCTGGCACTCGGACACCGCCTATCTCGACGTGCCGCCCATGGCGAGCATGCTGCTGGCCCGGGAGGTTCCCCCGGCCGGCGGCGACACGCTGTTCGCCAACATGTACATGGCGTACGACGCACTCTCCGAGGGGATGAAGCGGCTGCTCGGCGGGCTTCGCGCGGTCAACAGCTCGGCGAAGGCCGACGCCTCGCGCACGCGTGAGGACCGCATCGCCGAGCGCGGCCGGACCGACGCACGATCACTGTACGAGGCTTCCCATCCGGTGGTGCGCGTGCACCCCGAGACCCGACGCCGGGCGCTCTACGTCAACGTCGCCCACACCGTGCGGTTCGAGGGCATGACCGAGGAAGAGAGCGCGCCGCTGCTGAGTTTTCTCTATCGCCACCAGGTACGGCCGGAGTTCACCTGCCGCTTTCGCTGGCGCCCCGGCTCCCTCGCCTTCTGGGACAACCGCTGCGCCCAGCACAACGCCGTGAACGACTACGCCGGCCACCGCCGGGTGATGCACCGGATCACCCTCGCCGGCGACGTCCCCGCCGGCGCGGCGTAAGCCGCGTCAGGCTGGCGCGCGTGGTGTCACTTCGCGCGTGACGTCCCTGGCGTCAGGGCACAACGCCCTGCCGCGTGGGTAGGCGCGTAGCGAAAATCGCGCGCCAATCCGTGGTGCGGACGCCGCCGGGCCCATGGCACTGCCCTTGCCGTATGCGGCCGCCATGCGATCCCGCTTGCAGGTCACGACCGCCGCCCGGCTCTACTTCCCGCTCGCCCGCCTCGTCCTGTGCGCCGACTGCGAGGTCTGCTTCGAGATCGGCTTCGACGCCTGCCCCGCCTGCGGCGGCCGGACGTGGTCGCCGCTCTCCCGGCTGATCGGTCAGGCGGCCGACGGCGCGGTCGCCCGCGCGGTGCGCGCGGTCGTCGCCGAGACGGGCGGGGCCGGCGGCGCCGGCGACGCCCACCATCTCGTCATCGTCTCGCGCGAGCAGCCCAAGCTGTTCGAGATGCTCCGCCGGGAGCTGCAGGGCAACCAGACGGTGACGGTGATCATGGACCGCCGGGGCAATCGCCCCCAGGCGGCGCTGGCGCGGATGAACCTGCGCTGGCGCAACGTCGACCGTCAGATCGCCGCGCTCGGGTGGGCGATCGTCCGCTCCGACCTCACGACCTCCAAGCGCTAGCCCGCACTGCTACGGCGCGGCGGCCATCGCGCCGCCGTCGGCGACGATCGCGGCGCCGGAGATGAACGATGCGTCGTCGGACGCCAAAAACAGGGCACAGCGCGCAATGTCCTCCGGCTCGCCGACGCGACCCAGCGGGATGCCGCGCCCCTCCTTCGCCGCACGCTCCACGCGATCCACGATATCGACGGTCAGCCGCGTGCGGATCGTCCCGGGACAGATCGCGTTCACGCGGATCCCGTCGCGGCCGTAGGACGCCGCCATCGCGCGTGTGAGCGCGAGCACCGCGCCCTTGCTCGCGGCGTACGCGTGGCTCGGCCGCTCGACCGAGCCTTGGAACGCGGACACGGAGGCGATGTTGACGATGGCGCCGCCGGCGCCCCGCATGTGGGGCAGCGCCGCGCGGCTCACCAGATAGATCGCGCGCACGTTGACGTCCTGGGCGAGGTCCCAGTGCTCAAGCGTGATGCTCTCGACCGTGCCGCCGACGACCATGGTGCCCACGCCCGCGTTGTTCAGCACGACGTCGAGCCGGCCGAACGCGCCCACCGCGCGGGCCACCACCGCGGCGCAGTCGTCGGGCTGGGCCAGATCCGCCACGACCTCTACGGCCTCGCCGCCGGCCGTGCGCACGTCGGCTTCCGTCCGGGCCAGCTCCGGCTCGCGCACGTCCACGAGCGCGACGCGTGCGCCCGCGCGGGAGAACAGCAGCGCGCTGGCGCGGCCGATGCCAGTCGCCGCGCCCGTGATGAGCGCAACCTTGCCCTGCAACGCGCCGCTGTCCGCGAGGCTCATGGCGCGGAGTATACTGGCGCACGCGAGAGAGGTGCGGTACCCGTCACCCGACGCGCCACGGCGCAGTGAGGATCGCGATGATCCAAGCCAAGAAGCTCGGTCACCTCGTGCTGAAGGTACGCGACGCCCGGAAGTCCCGGGACTTCTACACGCGGACGCTCGGCCTCAAGGTCGCCTACGAGGACCTCGCGCACGGCGCCGTGTTTCTGAGCTTCGGCACGCAGCACCACGACCTCGCGCTGTTCCAGCTGGCAACCGGAGAGGCGCCCGACGCCAAGCAGCCCGGCCTGCACCACACCGCGTGGCAGGTCGGCAGCTTCGCCGAGCTGCAGGCCGCGTATCGCGAGCTGGGCGAGCTCGGGATCCCCGTCGAGTCGACCGTCGAGCACAACATCTCCCGGAGCGTGTACTTCACGGATCCCGACGGCAATCGCGTCGAGCTCTACTGCGACATGGTCGAGGATGGCTTCGACGCGATGCGGACGCTCGGACCGCGGCGTGACGAGATGAACATCGAGACGGGCGAGATCGTGCACCGCGGAAAGGAGTACGTGCGATGAGCGAGCCCAAGCAGCTCTTCAGCGTCAGCCGCGCCCAGGACGCCGTGTACAAGACCGGGCTGCGCAGCTTCATGGAGTATCGCGATCTCGGTATCGAGGGCGCGACCCATGGACGCTTCCGCGCCCACGTGATTCGCATCAAGGCCGATTCCGCCGGCGCGCACGAGCTGCACACGACGGGGCTCCATCAGCACCAGTGCGACTTCCAGATGTTCTACGTGCTCAAGGGCTGGATCAAGTTCGTGTACGAAGGCCAGGGCGAGCACACGTTCCACGCCGGCGACTGTGTGCTGCAGCCGGCCGCCATCGTCCACAACGAGCTCGACTGCTCGGACGACGTGGAGGTGCTGGAGATCTATTCGCCCGCCGTGCACCCCACCGTCGTCGTCGAGGCCATGCCGGAGGCCGCCGCCGCGCGCTGAGCCGCCGTCTCCGTGTCGGGGCTCATCCGGGGCGACGGCGTCTTCCCACCCGCCGCCTACGAGCGCGACGACGAGTCACCAGATGAGCAGTTCTACGCCGTCGCGCGCAAGGTCGTGCACATCGACGACGGCGCCATCGCCGCCCTCGGCGGCCTGTACGCGCGCGTCCTTCCCCCCGCCGGCCGCCTGCTCGATCTCATGAGCAGCTGGCGCACGCATCTGCCCGCCGACTCCGGGCGCGAGGTCGTCGGCATCGGGCTCAACGCCGAAGAGATGGCCGACAATCCGCAGCTCACCGCCCGCGTCGTCCACGATCTCAACCGCGATCCGCGTCTGCCGTTCGGCGCGGCGGAGTTCGACGGCGCGATGTGCGCGGTGTCGATTCAGTACGTGCTCCATCCGCTGGCCGTGTTCCGCGAAGTGCGTCGCGTGCTCCGAGCCGGGGCGCCGTTCGTCGTGTCGTTCTCGAACCGGTGCTTTCCGACCAAAGCCGTCGCGCTCTGGCTCGGCACCACCGACGCCCAGCACCTCACGCTCGTTCGCGCGTATTTCGAGAGCGCCGGCGGCTTCAGCGACGTCCACGAGGAGGATTGTTCGCCGGGCGGCGGCGATCCGCTGTATGCGGTGTGGGCGCGCGCGGCGTGAGCGGCCGCCTTGACACCGACACGGGCCGGACCTACGGTTGAGCCCCTATTCTGCGTTGTCTGATGCTGCGGCCGGTCGCGGCCGCGTCGTCGCTGGGAGCGCAGCATGCAGCTCAAGACGGTCGACGGCGATGTAGCCAAGCTGGCCGCGCGCGGCGGCGCCGAGAGCGGTCGGCTGTCGGAGTTGCTCGTGAGCGACACGTCTGTCGCCTACGGCTTCATCGCGCCGGCGTTCTTCCTGCTGCTCTTCCTCGTCGCGTATCCGTTCGTCCTCTCGCTGTGGTTCAGTCTGAGCGACGCCCGGGTCGGCGAGACCGGCAGCTTCGTCGGCCTCGACAACTTCGTGCGGTTGCTGCGAAGCGGGATCTTTCTCCAGACGCTGCAGAACTCGATCGTCTTCACCACAGCGGCGCTGACGCTCAAGACCGTGCTCGGGATGGTGCTCGCGCTGCTGCTGTTCCGGCTGGTTCGCTTCAAGCGCCTGATCCGCGGCGCGGTGCTGCTGCCGTTCATCGTGCCGACCGCGCTCAGCACGCTGGTGTGGTGGTGGATGTTCGAGCCGATGTACAGCGTCGTGAACTGGACGCTCAAGAGCCTGCACCTCGTCGAGCGCGACATCCCGTGGCTGCCGGACCCCTACCTCGCCATGTTCACCGTCGTCCTCGTCAACACGTGGCGCGGCCTGCCCTTCTTCGCCATCACGCTGCTGGCCGGGCTGGTGGCGATTCCGCGCGAGCTCTACGAGGCGGCCGAGTCCGATGGCGCGGGGCCGATGGGCCGCTTCTGGCACGTCACGGTGCCGCTGCTCAAGCCCGTGCTCGCCGTGGTGATCCTGTTCTCGGCGATCTTCACGCTCGCCGACTTCAACATCGTGTACGTCCTCACCAAGGGCGGCCCGATGAACATGACGCACCTGTTCGCGACCTATTCGTTCGCACTCGGGCTGCAGAGCGGACACATCGGCCAGGGCGCGGCGGTCTCGCTGTTCCTGTTCCCGATCTTGCTGTTCGTCGTCTTCGTGCAGCTGCGCCTGGTCCGCCGATCGGGGATGTATGACTAGCCGCGGACGCCGGCTGCGGCCGCTCTTCACGCTCTACATGCCCGTCGCCCCATTCGTGCTGTTCGCGCTGTTTCCGCTCTACTTCATGCTCGTCACCTCGCTGAAGAAGAACGCCGAGATGTACGACGTCAACGCGGTGCCCTTCCTCATCCGGCGCGGCGTGACGCTCGGCCACTACCAGCTGCTGTCGCAGGACACGCTGTTCTGGAGCTGGTTCGTGAACAGCCTCCTGGTCAGCGTGGCGGCCACGGTCGTGTCCGTCGTCATCGGCATCCTGGCCGCCTATCCGCTCGCGCGCCTGCGCTTTCCCGGCGGCGACTCATTCGGCGTCGCGATTTTCGTCACCTATCTCGTCCCGCCGTCGCTGCTGTTCCTGCCGCTCAGCACGGTGGTGAATCGGCTCGGACTCTCCGACAGCCTGTGGGCGCTCGTCGTCACGTACCCGACCTTCCTCGTCCCCTTCTGCACCTGGCTCCTGCTCGGCTATTTCCGCACGGTGCCCAAGGAGATCGAGGAGTGCGCCATGTTGGACGGCTGCAACCGGGTGCAGACGCTCGTGCGGATCCTTCTCCCGGTGGCGGTGCCCGGCGTGATCTGCGCGGCGCTGTTCGCCTTCACGCTGTCGTGGAACGAGTTCCTCTACGCGCTCGTCTTCGTGTCGCCCGCCGAGCTCAAGACGATGACCGTGGGCGTGTTCTCGGAGCTGATCCGGGGCGACATCTATTACTGGGGCGGCCTGATGGCGGGCGCGTGCATCGGGTCGCTGCCGATCGTGGTGGCCTACGTCTTCTTCCTCGACTACTACGTCTCGGGACTGACGGCGGGTGCCGTCAAGTAGGAGGAGCGCTATGGCACAACTGAGTCGACGCCACTTCCTTCGCATGACCGCGGGTGGCGCCGCCGCGCTGGGCGGTGCGACGGCGCTCGACCGCGCGCCCGCGACGGCCCAGACGCGCGAGCTGACCTTCCTGACCGTCGCGAGCTTCGTGCCCGACACCGACAAGGAGCTGAAGCGCCAGTTCGAGGAGTGGGGCGCCAAGAACAAGGTCAAGGTGCGGCTCGATATCATCGCGCACCTGCAGCTGCAGGCGAAGAAGGCGGCGGAGGTCCAGGCTCGCTCCGGCCACGATCTCACGGCGCTCGGGCCCGGTCTCGGCGACGCGGATCTCTACTTCGACTACCTCGCCGATCTCAACGACGTGGCCGGCGACATCGCGCCCAAGAACGGCGGATGGCTGAACCAGGACGACTATCTGATCCGAGGCAAGTGGAAGCTGCTGCCGTGGTGGATGCCGCCGTTCCCGATGGCGGTGCGCACCGACCTCCTGGAAAAGATCAACGAGAAGAACCCCGACACGTGGGAGGACTGGCTGCGCGTCGGCAAGAAGGGCAAGGCCCTCGGCCATCCTTTCGGCACCGCGCTGGGCCACAGCGGCGATGCCAACGTCACGCTGCTGTCGATCCTCTGGAGCTACGGCGGCTCCTACGTGGCCAAGGATGGCAAGACGATCACGATCAACTCCAAAGAGACGCGTGCGGCGATGGAGTTCGTCAAGCGCCTCTACACGGAGGCGATGGATCCCGAGGTGGTGGCGTGGGACGACGCCAGCAACAACCGCTGCCTCAACGCCGGCAAGTGCATCGGCATTCACAACCCCATCAGTGCCTACGAGTCGGCCAAGAAGGACAAGGTGCTGGTGCCGGGCACGCAGCGCGAGATTGCGGAGGTCGTCGACCACATCCACACCCCGCGCGGGCCGGTCGACCGCAAGGCCACGACCGGGTACTGGTGCGTCGGCGTCTGGAACTTCAGCAAGAACGCGGATCTGGCGAAGGACTTCCTGCGCTATCACTTCCAGCCCGACAACCTCTCGAAGTGGGTGGAGGCGGGCCGGGGCTTCAACATGCCGTTTTTGGCGAACCTGACGAAGCACGCCGTATACAAGAGCGACAAGCAGTACCGGTTCATTCCAGAGGTCGCGAAGGTGACGGTCCCGCCGTCGTGGCCCGGCCCGACGACGGCCGCCTCACAGCAGGTGCTCGACCTCTACATCATTCCAGACATGTTCGCGCAGCACGCGACGGGCAAGATGACGGTCGACCAGGCGATCGCGTGGGCCGAGAAGGAGATGCAGGAGATCTACGCCGGGCGCAAGCGCAAGCCCTGAGGGTCAGAGCCCGCGCTCGAGCCGCGGACAAAGAGCCCCAGCCACCGCGACGCCTCGGCGATGATCGTGCGCGCGACGGAGAGGGCGCGACGATCGGCGGCAGCACGTTCTGGCGGACGTCTCAGCGTCCGCTCGCCGACATTGAAATTTTTACCTTTGTTCATATCTACGCGTACTATTTCACTTTTTGTGCGAGGTCGGTCGGGCACCACGCTTGCCAAACGTATCTTCTCCGGTGGGTCACACCGGAGAAGATTCCGAGGCGATCGACGTCGCGCTGGCCGTCACGTGGACCGAGCTCGATGCCGCCAGCCGCCTCGTCCACAACTGCTACGTGCGCTGTGGCTACGTGAAGCCGTCTTCGGATGGCCGCCACGTGAGCCCCTACCTGGCGATGCCGTCGACCGTCGTGTTCGTCGCGCGCGCGAACGGCGCGATCGTCGCGACTGTGTCGCTAATCGCCGATTCCGCACAGCGGCTGCCGTGTGACGCGCTCTGGGCCTCCGACCTCGCTGCGCTTCGCGCGAGCGGTCGGCGTATCGCCGAGGTGTCCGCTCTCGCGGTGAGCGAGGCGTGGCGCGGAAGCAGTCTGCGGGTGTTACGGACACTCGTGCGTGCCGTCGGTGTGTACGGACGCGACATCGCCGGGGTGGACACGCTGTGCGTCGCGGTGAATCCACGACACGCGCCGTTCTATGAAGCACTCCTCCGGTTCCAGCACTTCGGTCCGCTGAAGCCGTGTCATGCCGTGAACGGTGCGCCGGCGGTGGGCCTCTACGTCGACCTGTCCGGGCTGGATGACCGGCTGGACGAGCGGTTTGCCGCCGGGGTGTTTTCTCCCGATGGGCGGCACAACATGCGCGCGAGCCTGCGGCGCGACCTGCTGCGGCTCCGATCCCGTCGATTGAAAGTCTTGCAAGGATTCCGCCAAGCGCGGCACGTGCGCCGCAGAGGAGACGAAAGTGTGTTAGGCTCACGCGCGCCGTAGGAGAAGACGGTGGTCGTCACGCTCGTCGACACGCTGACCGGACTGGCGCAAAATCTTGCGCTGTTGCTTTCGCTCACCCTCCTGTACAGCGTCGTCCGGCCGCACGCGCCGCGCATTCCGAGCGCCGCGCGGCAAATCGTGAGCGGGATGCTGTTCGGCCTCATCGCGATGGCTGCCATGCACACACCGTTCATCATCGCGCCCGGCATCATCGCCGACGCGCGTGTCGTCCCCGTCCTGCTCGCTGGACCGTTTGGAGGACCGGGCGCGTCGTTGACCGCGGGCGCGCTCGCCTCGGCCCATCGCGCTTGGCTCGGTGGTGCGGGCAGCGCGGCCGGCATCGGGACGATCACCACGGCCGCCGTGCTGGGCGTGGCCGTCGCGTGGTGGTGGCGGCGAGGCGCGCCGCAGCACCCCGCCCTCACGTTCGTCTTTCTCGGTGCGCTCCTCGACGTGATCGTCCTCGTGTGGGCCGCGGCACTGCCCGATCGCGAGCTGGCGCAACGCGTGCTGTCGGCGGCGGCCGTGCCCGTCGGCCTGTTCCTGCCGTTCGGCACGCTCGTGCTCGGAATGCTGCTCGTTCACGAGAGCCGCCGGCACGACGAGCGTGAGCGCCTGGCGCTCACACAGTTCGCGCTCGAACGAGCGACGGAGGCGCTGTTCTGGATCGACGCCGCCGGTCGCATCGTGAACGCTAACCACGCCGCCACGCACCTCACCGGCTACTCGCGTGAAGAGCTCTTGATCAAGCGCGTGTGGGAGCTGGAGGCCGAGGGCTCGCCCGAACGCTGGCGCGCTATCTGGATGGACGCCCGCAACGGCCGCCGTCAGCTTGAGGAGCGCTGGTATCGCCGGCGGGACGGCGGCGTGGTCCCGCTGGAGACCTCGGGGCACTTCGTCGCCTACAGCGGGCGCGAGTGGATCAGCGTCTTCGCGCGGGACGTCACCGAACGCAGGCGGGTCGAGCAGGAGCGCGCCGAGCATCTGACCCGCGAGCAGACGCTTCGCGCGCGGGCAGAGGAAGCGGCCACGCTCAAAGACCAGTTCCTCGCCACGCTGTCGCACGAGCTGCGCACGCCGTTGACCTCGATCCTCGGGTACGCCCGTATGCTGCGTGACGGTACGCTGCCGGCCGGCGCGGCGGGTCGCGCCTTCGACATCATCGAGCGGAACGCACGTGCCCAGGTGCAGCTCTTCAACGACCTGCTCGACGTCTCCAGCGTCATGCTCGGCGAGCTGCGGCTTGATCAACAGTCGGTTCCGCTGCCGGCGGTCGTCGAGGCCGAGGTCGAGGCCGCACGGGCGGACGCCAGCCACGCGCGCCTGACGCTGGAATACGAATTAGCGGGGCCGGTGCCACCCGTGATCGGAGACGTCGGGCGCTTGCAGCAGATCGTGCGCAACCTGCTCTCGAACGCCATCAAGTTCACGCCACCGGGCGGACGCGTGCGCGCCGGAGTGGCTCGCGTCGGCGACGAGGCGCAGCTGACGGTCAGCGATACGGGCGTCGGCATCGCGCCCGCCTTCCTGCCCCACGTCTTCGATCGCTTCCGACAGGCGGACGGCTCGATGACGCGCGTCTACGGCGGCGTCGGTCTTGGCCTCGCACTGGTCCGCGATCTCGTGGAGCTACACCACGGCCACGTCTGGGCAGAAAGCCCTGGCGACGGCGCGGGGGCGACGTTCACCGTGCGGCTGCCGTTGCGGCATGCCGGCGAATCCGTCACGTCGGCCGCGATCGAGGGCGTCAAAGACCGCGCTCGAGCCGCGGATCCAGCACATCACGCAGCCAGTCCCCAACGAGGTTGATGCCGAGCACAACGACCAGGATGGCGAGACCGGGAAAGAGCGCCAGCCACCAGCCCGTCGTGATGTAGTTGCGGCCCTCGTCGAGCATCGCGCCCCAGCTCGGCTCGGGCGCGGGGATGCCGAGGCCGAGGAAGCTCAGCGACGCTTCGGCGATGATCGTGCGCGCGACGGAGAACGTCGCGACGACGACGAGGGGCGGCAGCACGTTCGGCAGCAAATGTCGGCGCACGATCCAGGCGTCGTTGGCTCCGAGCGCCCGCGCCGCCGCCACGAAGTCACGCTCGCGCAGCGTGAGCACCTCGCCGCGCACGATGCGCGCGTACGTGATCCAGCCCGTCACGCCGAGCACGACGATCAGGTTCAGCAGACTGGCGCCGAGCACGGCGAGGACGGCCACGGCCAACACCAGCACGGGAAAGGCCAGCTGGACATCGCCCAGGCGCATCAGCAGATCGTCCAGCCAGCCGCGGTACCAGCCGCTCAGCAGTCCGAGCGCGACGCCGACGACGCCCGCGAGCACGACGGCCGAGAAGCCGACGATGAGCGACACCCGCGCGCCGTGCAGCAGGCGACTCGCGACGTCGCGGCCGAGCGTGTCGGTGCCGAGCGGATGCTCACGGCCCCACGTCGGCGGCGTCAGCCGATCGAGCAGCGAGTTCTTGATCGGATCGCCCGGCGCCAGGACCGGCGCGGCGACGGCCACCACGATCGCCGCCACCACGACCAGCACGCCGACGACGGCGAGGGCGTCGATCCGCCTCACGTCAGGCGCACGCGCGGATCGGCCACCGTGTACAGGATGTCGACGATCACGTTGATCGCGACGAACACCAGCGCGAAGACGAAGACGCCCGCCTGGATCACCGGGAAGTCCCGTCCCGGCACCGCCTGCACGATGAGCCGTCCCATTCCCGGCCACGCGAAGACGGTCTCGATGATCAAGGCGCCGCTGAGCATGAATCCGAGCGACAGCCCGGCCACGGTGATGACGGGCAGCGCGGCGTTGCGGAGCGCGTGGCGGTAGACGACGCCGCGCTCGGCCAGGCCTTTGGCGCGCGCGGTCCTCACGTAATCCTGGCCGAGGACCTCGAGCATCCCCGCACGGACGAGGCGCACGTTCTGGGCGAGCGGCGCCGCCGCGAGCGCCACCGCCGGCAGGATCAGGTGACGCCACGTTCCGGTGCCGTAGGCCGGCAGCAGCCCACCAAGTACGACCGCGAAGAGCAGGATCAGCATGATCCCGAGCCAGAAGCTCGGCATCGATTGTAAGAACAGCGAGGCGAGGCGACTCAGGTGATCGGCGGCGCGCCCGCGCTGTGTGGCGGAGATCACGCCGAGCGGCACCGCCAGCACCGTGGACAGCAGCAGCGCCGCCGCCGCCAGCTCCACCGTCGCCGGCCAGAAGTGCTCGAGCACCATGCGCATCGCCGGCCGCTTCTCGCGGATCGACATCCCGAAGTCGCCCCGCACGGCGGAGGCGAGGAAGTCCGCATACTGCACCGCGACGGGACGGTCCAGCCCGAGCAGCGCGCGCGTGTGCGCGATCTCCGCCTGCGTGGCGTTCTGATCGACGAGAAACAGCGTGGGATCGCCCGTGAGACGCACCAGGAAGAACACGACGGTCACGACGCCCCAGGTCACGAACACCGCGTGCAGCAGCCGCCGCAGCAGGAACGCGGTCATGACCGCCGAGCCGGCTCAGCCGGCGGACGCGGCAAAGATTCTCAGATAGTTGCCGCCGACGATCTTCGCGGCGTCCGCGCGCGAGAAGCCACCGCGCAGCATGGCGTCGACGAGGCGCGGGAAGTGATCGTACTCGGTGAACAGCCCCGGCGAGCCGGCGGTGTCGGTGCCGATGCTGACATGGTTGACGCCGACGACGTCGGCCATTTCCTTGAGACCGTCCACGTAGCGCTCGAGGCTCGGAAAGAAGTGCCAGATCCCGATGGAGCCGCCGGTCTCGGCGAGCGCGCGGGCGTGGTCGGGCGTGATCTGACGCTCCGTCAGCGGCGTCGGGCCCTGCGCCTTCGAGCCGCGCAGCGCGGTGTGCGAGAGCAGCAGCGGCCTCGTGGACACGCGGATCGCCTGCTTCACGGTCGCCTCCGTGGCGTGCGCCACGTCGACGACGACGCCGAGGCGGTGGCAGGCGCGGATGACATCCGAGCCGAACGGCGTGAGTCCGTTGTGCACGACGGCGCCCGTCTGGAAGTCGCCGATGTCGTTCGGCGTGTAGTGCACGAGCTGCATGGTCCGCACGCCCCGCTGGTACGATTCTTCCAGCCGTTCGAGCCTCTTCTCCAGGAAGTCGAGCCCCTCGATGTCGAGGATGATCGCCGGCTCGCCGGCCGCGTGCGCCGCGCGCAGATCGCTCACGGTGAGCGCGCGCCGAACGCCGTGCTTGGCCACGAGCTCGTCGACCCAGTCGAGACGGTCGCGGTGATACGCATAGAGGAATCCCGGCTCGGGCGTCCGCAGCGCGACGAGGACGTTCTGCGGATTGCGGCCGAGGATGGGACCGTCCGGAACGTCGGCGAGACACAGGACGGCGATGCGGCCCGCGCGCATCTGCCGGGCGACCTCCCCGCTCGGGCGTGCGGTCCGCGACGAGAGGCCGTTGGGCCCGGCGTGGCTATGCACGTCGATCGAGATGTTCTCGCGCAGCAGCGCGGAGGCGGCGGCGAGCGGGTCGTCGGCCGGCCGTGACTCCGCGCGCGTCCCTGCACAGCCCGCCAGCATCGCGCCCATGGAGGTGCCCACGGCCGACCACATCCAATGGCGACGGCTGATCGCGAGACCGCAGCAAGACATGGGCGTGCCTCCGTTACTTCGTAATCGCGACGCGGCGGAAGTCCATGTGCAGCTCGCTCAGCGGCGTGAAGCCGGTGACCCGCGCGGTATGCGCGTAGAGCTTGACCTCCTGATAGAGCGGCACGACCGGCGCCCAGTCCCGCACCTGCCGCTGCAGGTCGGCGAGCAGGCGCAGCCGCTTGGCCGTGTCCAGCTCCCGACGCTGCGCCGTGTACGCGGCCATCAGCTCGGGCGGATACGGCGCCCAGTTGATGAGCGTGAACGCCGTCCAGTCGCGCAGGAAGTCGTCGGCGTCGAGGTTGTTACTCGTGCGGCACGCGGTGAAGCCACCGTTGTACGGCAGCGTTCCCTTCTGGGTCATCTGCAAGACACTGCCGAAGTCGAGCGGCTTGAGCGTGACCTGAACGCCGATCTCTTTCAGCATCTCCGCGACGGCCGCCGTGGTCTCATCGAACGCCTGGCCGTAGTGCTTCGCGGCGTAGTGCAGATTCAGGACGAGCGGCTCGCCGTTGCGCTCCCACCCGCGCCCGGTGTCCTTCCAGCCGGCCTCCGCCAAGAGAGCCCTGGCCCGTCGCGGATCGAAGGGGTACGGCTCCTGCTGCGCGTAGCCGTAGGAGACGGTCGCCACGGGCGACGTGTTGGCGAGCGCATAGCCCTGGAAGATCTTCTTGATGATCGCCTCGCGGTTGACGGCGTGGGCGAGCGCCAGTCGGGTCTTGGTGTCGCCGAAGAGCCCATCCTTGCCGCCCGAATCGTACTGGTTCTTGAGGCGGCCGTTGAGGTAGAGGCGGCAGTTCAGCTTCTGCGGGCCGGAGACGACCTTCACGTTGGGCTCGCGTGCGAGCACGCTGGCGTCGAGCGGCGGCACCGCGTCGACGAGCGACACCTGACCCGCGCGTAGCGCGGCCAGTCGCGCCGAGGCCTCGGGAATGACCTGCAGCCGCAACCGCTTGGCCAGCGGCGGCGTGCCCCAGTAGCCGTCGTTGCGCTCGAGCAGCATCGACGTCTTGCGCTTCCACTCGATCAGCTTCCACGGGCCGGTGCCGACCGGGCGCTCGTTCAGCGCCTCGACGCCGTTCTTGATCGTCCACGACTTGGGCACGAGCGGCTCGCGGCCCAGTGCGTCCCACAGTGTCGGCGCGGGCTCGCTCGTGTGCACGCGCACCGTGTAGTCGTCGAACTTCTCCCACCGGCTCACGTACGGCAGCGTCTTGTCGAACTGGGTGCCCGCGGCGACGTCCTTGATGGCGTGCTTGTCGAGGTTCTTTCTGAACATGCGGTCGAGGTTGAAGAGCACGGTGTCCGCATTGAAGGGCTCGCCGTCGTGGAACTTGACGCCGCGCCGCAGCGTGAACTCCCAGCTTGTCTCGCCCACGGGTTTCCACGCCAGCGCCAGCCCTGGCACGGGCTTGCCCTGCGCGTCGACATCCACCAGGCTCTCGAAGACCTGACGGATGTAGGTCGAGCGGATCGAGCCCATGCCGATGCGCGGGTCCATGTTGTTGGTGTCGTCGGGCATGGCCACGACCAGCTCCGCTTCGGAATCGATCGCGGGCTGCGCGAGGGCGGAGCCGACGAGAACCAGGACGGTGAGCCAGGCGCTGACAACGATGCGCATCATGTCTCCTCCGGGGGGCACACTATACACGGTCCATCCGCCCGGGCGACTCCGGGTGCTTGACTAAGACCCGCACGACGCGCACGATCGAACGCCACATGCAGTGCGAGCCGTAGGACGTCGCGGGGCCGCGGTGCGAGCCGCAGCCGCAGGCGAGGCGAGCCTGTGATCTGAGACCCGCCGTCCGAGGCGAGCCTACGAACAGAGAGGCACGCGATGGCCTACGTCAAGGATTCCAAGTCCGCCCACGTCCGCCGGCGTCTGGATCACCCCGTCATCGATGGCGACGGCCACTGGCTCGAGCCCATGCCGATCTTCCTCGACTACCTGAAGCAGGTCGGCGGGCCGTCGCTCGTCGAGCACTTCAAATCCAAGGACGTGGAGCGTGGCTGGTACGCCATGAGCCGTGACGAGCGCCGGGACAAGCGGCCGTTCCGGCCGACCTGGTGGGGCGAGCCGGCGAACACGCTCGATCGCGCCACCGCCATGGTGCCGAAGCTCTTCTACGAGCGCCTGGACGACTTCGGCGTCGACTTCTGTCTGCTCTACACCTCGCTGGGGCTCTTCCACATCAACAACGCCGACGAGCAGATCCGGCGAGGCGTGTCGCGCGCCGTCAATCTCATGAACGCCGAGATGTTCGCGCCGTATCGCGACCGCATCGCGCCCGCGGCGGTCGTCCCTGTGTACACGCCCGACGAAGCGATCGAGGAAGCGACGTACGCCGTACGCGAGCTCGGCTTCAAAGTGATCATGATCAGCAACCACGTGAAGCGGCCGATCCCCGCGCTCGCGCGCGAGGTGAAGGACCCAACCACGGTCCGCTACTACATCGACTCGCTCGGCTACGAGAGCCCGAACGATTACGATCGCTTCTGGCGCGCCTGCGTCGACCTCAAGGTCGCGGTCACCGCGCATTCCGGCAGCATGGGCTGGCACGGGCGCGAGTCGATCAACAACTTCACCTCCAACCACATCGGCCACTTCGCCGCGGCCAGCCACGCCTTCGCGCGCGCGCTGATCTTCGGCGGCGTCGTGCGCCGCTTTCCGATGCTGCGCTTCGGCATGCTGGAGGGCGGGGTGGGCTGGGCCTGCAACCTCTTCACCGATCTCATCGCGCATTGGGAGAAGCGCAGCGCCGGACCGATGGAGCGGCATCTGCGGCCGACGAACCTCGACAAGAACCTGCTCAAGGATCTCTTCACGCGCTACGGCGGCCGTCCGTTCGAAGACAAGATGGACGAGCTGCTGGCGGCCACGAGCATCGTGCCGCCGTTCAAGACGAACGAGGAGCTGACCGAGCGCGAATACGGGCTGCAGCAGCTCGACGACTTCGCCGCGGCCGGCCTGTCGTCGGCCGATGACCTGAAGCGGCAGTTCGTGGACCACTTCTACTTCGGCGCCGAGGCCGACGATCCGATGACGGCGTGGGCGTTCCGCGACCCGCACAAGCTCCACCCGCTGTTCAGCTCGGACGTCAGCCACTTCGACGTGACCGACATGACCGAGGTTCTCGAGGAGGCGTGGGAGCTGGTCGAGCACGGCATGATCACGGAGGCGGGCTTCCGCGAGTTCACCTTCGAGAACGCGGCGTGCCTGCACACCGCGCTGAACCCCGACTTCTTCAAGGGCACGGTGGTCGAGGGGGCGGTCGCCAAGCTCCGCTGACCGGCGACCGCGCCCCTCTCCCCGGGCGTTAACGGCGCGTCACTTCACCGTGACGCTCTTGGCCAGGTTGCGCGGCTTGTCGGCGTCGTGGCCGCGCAGCAGCGCCAGGTAGTAGCCGAGCAGCTGCGCGGGCGGCGCGTTGAGAATCGCCGTCGCCGGCCCGAGGTCGGGAACGGCGATGTGGTAGTCGAACGCCTCGTGCGGTCGCGGTGAGACGCCGATCAGCATCGCCCCGCGCGCCTTGACCTGCATCGCTCCCGCCATGATGTCGGCGTACGTCTCATCGCAGGGCGCCAGGACGAGACACGGCGTGCCGGGCTCGATCAGCGCGATGACGCCGTGCTTGAGCTCGCCGCCGGCAAAGCCTTCGGCGTGGATGTAGCTCACCTCTTTCACCTTCAGGGCGGCCTCGAGCGCCATCGGGTAGCTCGGTCCCCGGCCGATCACGAACAGGTGCTCGCGCGTATGCACGGCCTCGGCGATCTGTCGGATGAGGTCGCGGCGATCGTCGGCCAGCAACTGCTCGATCTCCGCGGCGGCGCGCTCGATCAGCGCGGCCGCCGCCGCGCGCCGCCCCGACAGCTCGTGGGCGGTGAGCAGCAGCATCGCGAGCTTGGCGGTGAAGCTCTTGGTGGCCAGCACGCAGCGCTCGGGACCGGCGCCGAGCGGGACCGTGAGATCGGCCAGCCGCCACAGCGTCGAGCCCTCCACGTTGACGAGCGCGGCCGTGCGCGCGCCGCGCTGCTTCGCCGCGCGGACGGCATCGATGACGTCGATCGTCTCACCGCTCTGGGACAGCGCGATCACCAGCGAGCCCCGCGCGACAAAATCCATCAGGTACGGAAACTCGGAGCCGGTGGCGACGGTGACGCGACGTCCCGCGACGCGCGCGAGCAAGTACTGCCCGGCCAGCGCGGCGTGGCCGGCCGAGCCGCAGCCCACGATGAAGACGTCCGAGGCTTTCCGGATCATCTCCGCCAGGCGCTGCGCGTGCTGGCCGCCCGCCACCGCGAGGTGACGAAGCACCGCCGGCTGTTCGTGGATCTCCTTCGTCATGTAGTCGGGATAGCCGGAGAGCTCGGTCGCCGCCGCCTCCCACTCGATCTCGGTGACCGACGCCGGCACCTCATGGCCGGTGTCGGCGTCGAAGACCCGGCCGCCGTCGTGTGAGAGCAGCACCGCCTGGCGATCTTCGACGAAGGTCACCCGGCGTGTGTGCTCCAGCAGTGCGCTGAAGTCGGAGGCCAGGAACTGACCGCGGTCGCTCCAGCCGAGCACCAGCGGCGAGCCGCTCTTGGCCGCCGCGATCTGTCCGGTGCGCACGTCGGCCACCGCGATCGCGTTGAGCCCCTGCAGCCGCCGGAACGCCGCGATGGTCGCCGTGATCAGCTGCTCGGGCCCCGCGGGCGTCGCACGCAGGCAGTCCTCGAGGAGGTGCGCGACGACCTCCGTGTCAGTCTCCGAGCGGAAGCGATGGCCGGCGCGGACGAGCGGCTCCCGCAGCTCCCGGTAGTTCGAGACGATGCCGTTATGGATCAGCGCGAGCCGCCCCTCGCAGTCCAGGTGCGGATGCGCGTTCTGCTCGGTCACGCCGCCGTGGGTGGCCCACCGCGTGTGGCCGATGCCGATCACGCTCGGCGGCAGCTCCGGCGCCGCATCGCCGATCTTACCGGTCCGGCGCTCGAGCACCACGCCGTCGTCCTGGCCGACGGCGATCCCCCACGAGTCGTAGCCGCGATATTCGAGCTTCTTGAGCCCGCGCAATACCAAATTCGCCGCATTGGGGTCCTGCCCGACGTAGCCGAAGATTCCGCACATGTCGTCCTCCGCCCCGGGGACGGCGGGCGCGGACGCAGAGAGGCGGGCGGACGTCGAGAGACGGGTCACGAAGACCCGCCGGCACTCTGAGTGGCCTTTGTCGGCGTGTTACCACGCCGGTTTGCTCCACTCATCACGACCGTGCCCGCCGAGGGACCATCCGCCGAATGATTCGATCGGTCCCTACCTCGTCATCCGCCCGCCGTGGGCGGACCTGGCGCTCATCGCACGCGACGACCGTCTCGCTCAGCTCGTGCCCCGCGCACCCTCCTTGCCGGGAAATGGGTTTGGGGTGAACTGCTCGTAACGGTTATAGCAGGTTTCGCAACCCGCGTGTCGAGAGCGCGAAAACGGTTGCCTACCGGGACCGCGGCGACGCCGACGGGCTCGGGTTCTCGACGCGCAGCTCGTTGCGCACCTCGCGCACGCCCTTCGTGCGGCGGGCGATACGCTCAGCTTCGAACTTGTCGTCGACCGTCGGCACCTTGCCGGACAGACGCACGATACCGTCGTCGGTCTCGACGCTGACGTCGACCAGGTTCTTCATCCGATCGGTGGTGAGCTTGGTCTTCACGGCCGTGGTGATCTTCGCGTCGTCCATCTTCTCGCCGATGCTCCGGTCGGCCGCCTGCGCGGAGCCGCCGACGAGCGCCAGGGTCATGAGCCCGACCCCGAGTGCACACAGCAGTCGCTTCATGTGGTTACCCTCCTATCGGTGGTGCAGAGCGAATGGCGTGCCAGCGACTGTGAACGTGGCTGAACCGTTGGCGGGGCGTGCGACGTGCGGCCGGGATCAGCCGATGAAGCGTCCGCCCATCACGCGGATCGTGTCGCCGGTGACGTAGGAGGAGGCGTCGGAGGCGAGAAACACGCACGCCTCGGCGATGTCCTCCGGACGTCCGAGCCGCCGCAGCGGAATCTCCTTGAGCTGCGCGGGATCGCCCGGCGGTGTCTGCTTGAATTCGGGATACCACTCGGCATAACGGCGCTCGGTGTCGATCAGCCCGGGAACCACCATGTTCGCGCGGATGCCGAACGGCCCCAGCTCGGCGGCCAGCGCGCGGATCAAGCCGAGGAGACCGGACTTCGCCGCCGTGACCGCGGCGGTGTTCGGCCGACCGGTGATCGCCGACTGCCCGCCTAGCGCGATGATGCTGCCGCGTCGGCGTGTCTTCATGGCGGGCACCACCGCACGCGCGAGATAGAACGCCGAGTGCAGATCCACCGCCATGACGCGGTGCCAATCCTCCAGCGACGTCTCCGTGATGGCTTTGTGCGGGCGGATCGCGGCGTTGCAGACGACGACGTCGATGGCGCCGAGCTCGGCGAGTCCCTGGGCCACCATCGCGTCGACGGCGGCGGCGTCCCCGATGTCGCCGAGTGCCTGGACCACGCGCACGCCGGCCTTGCGACAGTCGGCAGCCACGGCGTCCAGCTCCTCGCCGTTCACGCGCGTGTTGAGCACCAGGTCGGCGCCCTCGGCGGCGAACGCGAGGGCAATGGCGCGGCCGATGTTTCGGCTGGCGCCGGTAATGAGCGCGCTCTTGCCCGTGAGCCTCAATTCTTCCCCCACCGTCCGTTCTGAGTGGTGGATAGTCTAGCCGATGCAGATCGGCTTTCACCTCACTCCGTTCTGGAGCCCGACCGATCGTCCGCCCAGCGCAATCCTCGACGAAGCGATCGCCGTCGTGCGTGCCGCCTCCTCGATGGGCTACGCGTGGGTCTCCGTCGGCCATCACTGGATCTCACATCCCACCGTATGGCCCCAGCCGATCCCGCTGCTCGCCCGCCTGGCGCCGGAGTCCGACGAGATGCGGCTGAAGACGTCGATGCTGCTGCTGCCGCTGCTCAACGCCGTCGACGCGGCGGAAAACGTCGCGACGCTCGATCACCTCACGCACGGCCGGCTCGACGTCGGCGTCGCGATCGGATACCGCGAGGCGGAGCTGCGGGCGGCCGGACTCACGCGGGCGGACCGCGTGCGCAAGCTCGAGGAGTCGCTGGAGCTGATGAAGCGGCTCTGGCGCGGCGAGAGCGTCAGCGCCGACGGCAACTACACGAGGCTGACCGGTGCGCGGCTCGGCCTGCTGCCGCGCCAGCAGCCGCATCCGCCGATCGAGATCGGCGCGCAGAGCGTGGGCGCGACGCGCCGGGCCGCGCGCCTGGCCGATGCCGTCTTCTTCGGGCCTCAAGTTTCGTGGGCTGACGTCGAGCGACTGGTTGCCGTCTATCGCGACGAGCGCGCCGGCGCGGGGCGCGCGCCGGGCCGAGCGCTGGCCTCACGCAGCCTGATCGTGGGCCTCAGCAAGGAGGCCGCGCGCGCAGCCGCGCAGGCCTATCTCGAGCGGACGTTCGCGATGTACCGCGGCTGGGAGATGCAGGAGCCGACGATGGTGCCGCTGCAGCTCGGCTTCGACAAGAGTCTCGACGACTGGACGATCAACGGCAGCGCCGCCGATTGCGTCGAGACGATCGCGCGCGCCAAGGCGCTCGGCCTGGACGGCATCGGGCTGACGATCTACAGCCTGCCCCGTGAGGTCACCGCGCGGATCGAGTATCTGCAGATGATCGCGCAGGACATCGTCCGGCCGGCGACTCGCGCGTGAGCTCGACCGGCTAGGCGCGCAGCGCGACGGGCAGCGCGCGCGGCGGCCGGAATGTCATCGCGATGGCGACCGCGCCGAGGCCGATGCCGAAGGAGCCGACGAAGAGCCAGAAGTAGGCGCCGAAGTTGTCGTAGAGCCAACCGCCCGCCCACGGGCCCAGCGCCATGCCGAGCGTGGAGACGAACGCGACGGCGCCGAACGCGGTGCCGAGGATGCGCTCGCCAAAGTACTCGCGGACGAGGATGGCGTAGAGCGGCATCACACCGCCGTAGGCGAAGCCAAAGACCACGGCAACCGCATAGAACCCGGCAAGCCGGCCGGTGCCGAGATAGAGGCTCACGGCGATCGCCTGCAGCGCCAGCCCGGCGACGAGCGTTCGCTTGGCGCCGACGCGGTCGGCGATCAGTCCGCAGACGATCTTGCCGCTCAGCGACGCCAGGCTGGCGACGCTGAGCACCGTCGTGGCCGCCATCGCGGAGATGCCGTGGTCGATCGCGTTGGTGACCATGTGGAAGATCGGTCCGGAGTGCGCGGCGCAGCATGCGAAATAGGCGAGCGCGAGCGCGGCGAACTGCGGCGTGCGCAGCGCCTGCGCCACCGTGAGCTCGGGCCCGGCGGCCGTGGCGCCCGCCACACCGGCGACGCGGGGCGCACGCGGGTCACGAACGAGCAACGAAACGGGAATGATGACCAGCCACACGATGTCGCCGATCACGAGCATCGCGAACCGCCAGTCGTAGGTGTTGATGAGCCAGCGGGCAAGCGGCGCTATGACGGCCGAGCCGACGCTGAGCCCCGCCGACACCAGGGCGACGGCAAGGCTGCGATGACGCGTGAACCAGCGCGCCGTGGTCGCGGTCATCGGCGTGTAGAAGCTCCCGGCGGCCAGCCCCACCAGGACGCCGAACAGCAGCTGGAACTGCGTGAGCGTCGCCGCGCGACTGGCCGTGACGAAACCGAGGCCGAGCAGCACCCCGCCGCTCAGCACCACGATGCGGGTGCCGAACCGATCGGAGAGCGCGCCCCACGCGAACGCGCCGGCGCCCATGCACAACCAGTTGACGAGCGCGGCCACGGAGATGCCCGTGCGCGACCACCCCATCACGTCGGCAATCGGCGCCAGGAAGACGGTGAGCGACAGCATGGCGCCCATGCCGACGCACGTCACCACGATGCCGACCGCGACGATCACCCAGCCATAGAACATGCTCATGCTCACTTTACAGTCGAACGGACATGAAAAAGGGGCCCTCGGCTCGCGAGGGCCCCTTGGCCAGCTCTGGGTGGGAGAGGTTCGGTTAGCTCTTCGCCTCCAGCTCGTTGCGCACGCCACGCACCCCGGGGACCTTGCGCACGACGTCCGCCGCACGGGTCTTGGCCTGCATCGTCGGGACGGTGCCCATCAGCGTGACCATACCGTTGTCGGTACGGACACGGATCGAAGCGTCCTTGAGCTGGCCCTCCGTGGCGAGACGGTTCTCCACCGACTTCGTAACTTCGTCGTCCTTGGTGTCCAGCGCCTTGCGCTTCATCTCGGGAACGATCTCGAGCGTATTCCGCACCGACGCGACGCCGTCGACGCGCTTGGTGATCTCCTCGGCGGCGCTTCGCTCCTCGCCCGAGGCCACCTTGCCGCGCAACGTCACGACGCCGCGGTAGGTCTCCACCTTGATGCGGCGAGCCTTGGTGCGGCTGTCCGTAATCAAGGCGAGCTTCGTCTTCGAGGTGATCCAGGAGTCCTTCACCTCGTTGCCCCCGCGCTTCGTTTCCGCGGGCGTCGTCGACTGAGCGCAGCTCAGTGCCGGCGACGCGAGCAACACGACCAGAAAAAGAAGAGCGAGTCTCATGGATGGCCCTCCCTTTCTGGCTGACTCTGTCCAAGGGATGTGCCAGATCCATGGCGGCGTCGAGCCCGCGGCGCAGGCGAGCCAAGCTCGCGATGTCCCTCGCTCTTCCTCCACGCGATGCCCCGGCCGCGGGGTGGTCGAAATCTCGCCGCGTCAGCCGGCTGTCATGTCGCTGTCGTGCCGCGCCGGTTTGACACGCCGCCGAGCGCGCCCGCGCCGACGGGCCATCGACGCCAACCGTCATCACCGCGCGCTAGCCGCCGGCCATCGCGCCGACGACCAGAAGCGGCTCGCTGCCCGTCGCGACCGCTTCGGGCAGCGGCGCATCCGGCGATTCGTCGGACACATCGCGCTCGCACGCGAAGAACCGAATGAACGCCCGGCGGCGCTGCGTGTCCTGATCGCGAATCGTGCCGCGCAGCATGGGGTACCGCGACTCGAGCGCGTCGAGGACGCCCCGCTGGGTCGCGGGACCGGCGAGCTCGAGCTTCACCTCGCGGTCGACGTGGGCGAGTGTGCGCAGGTGCGCCGGCAGCACGACACGGACGATCATGGCAGCGTCTGCACTTCGACCGACACCACCGAGGGCAGGTGCTGGACGATCGGGTTCCAGCTGTCCCCGGCATCGGCCGAGACGTAGACCTGCCCGCCGGTCGTCCCGAAGTACACGCCGCACGGATCGAGCGCGTCGATGGCCATCGCGTCGCGCAGGACGTTGACGTAGCAATCGCGCTGCGGCAGCCCTTTCGTCAGCGGCTCCCACTCGTTGCCGCCGCTTCGGCTGCGGTAGACGCGCAGCTTGCCGTCCGGCGGATAGTGCTCCGAGTCGCTCTTGATGGGGACGACGTAGATCGTCTCCGGCTCGTGCGCATGCACGTCGATGGGGAATCCGAAATCGGTGGGCAGGTTGCCGCTGACCTCGCGCCACGAGTCGCCCGCGTCGTCGCTGCGCATCACGTCCCAGTGCTTCTGCATGAACAGCGTCGCCGGACGCGAGCGGTGCATCGCGATGCGGTGCACGCAGTGCCCGATTTCGGCCGTGGGGTTCGGGATCTGCTCCGACCGCAGGCCGCGGTTCATCGGGCGCCACGTCTTGCCGGCGTCGTCGGTGCGGAACACGCCTGCCGCCGAGATGGCGATGAACATCCGGCCCGGCCGCTCGGGGTCGAGCACGATCGTGTGCAGACACATCCCGCCGGCGCCCGGCTGCCAGACCTTCGCCGAGTCGTGTGTGCGCAGACCAGGCAGCTCTTGCCAGGACTGTCCGCCGTCGGTCGAGCGGAACAGCGCCGCGTCTTCGACACCGGCGTACACGGTATCCGGATCGGCCGGCGACGGCTCCAGGTGCCACACGCGCGCGAACTCCCACGGATGCGGCGTGTTGTCGTACCAGAGATGGGTTCCCGTCGGTCCGTCGTAGGCGAACTTGTTGCCCACGGGCTCCCAGCTCTTGCCGCCGTCGTTGGAGCGCTGGAGGATCTGGCCGAACCAGCTGCTCGACTGCGAGGCGTACAGCCGGTTCGGGTCGGCTGGCGAACCCTTCATGTGATAGATCTCCCAGCCGCCGAAGTGCGGACCGCTCACGTCCCAGGTTTGCCGCCGTCCGTCCGACGTCACGACGAACGCGCCCTTGCGTGTGCCGATCAAGACCCTGACACGGCTCATCGCTGACCTCCTCCCGTCTCCACGATCGACTTCAGCTGCGCCAGCCCCTTCTCGAAGTTACCGCCGATCATCGCGTCCATGTCGACGAACAGGTGGATCGCCTTGGCGACGAAGCTCGCGTCGCCGACCATGCTCCACGTGACGGCGGTCCGATCGCCCTCCGGCTTGAAGGTGAACTCCGCCGTGCTGGTGGCCGCGAACGGCTTGAGGAACTCGAGATTGATCCGGATCATCTCGTTGGGCCGGCTCTCGAGCAGCGTCATGCGGCCTTCGCCGACCTCACGGTTGCCCGCCCACGTGTAGACGGCGCCCGGCCCGGCCGGCGCGCCCGCGTACGCCTGCTTCATTTGCGGATCGATCCGCGCCCAGGGGTTCCACGCCTCCCACCTGTGAAAGTCGTTCACCTGCGCGAACGCTGCGGACGGCGGCGCGGCGATGGCGATCGTGCGCGCGACGCGATACTGCGACGGCCGCGTCGCCACGACGCCGGCGAATCCGATGACCAGCACGGCGAGCGCGACGAGAATCTTCACGAGCATCGTCCATTGTCTCCTGCGTGATGGTGGTTGACTGGGTCAGCACGGCTCGCCCTCGCGCACCGGTCGCACCTCGACCGTGCTGGTCCGCGCCAGCGGCACGCGCGCGGCGATGGCGAGCGCTTCGTCCAGGTCCTTCACGTCGATCATCATGTAGCCGCCGATCTGCTCGCGGGTCTCGGCGAATGGCCCATCGGTGACGAGCCGCTTGCCGTCGCGCACGCGCACGCTGGTGGCAGACGACGACGGGTACAGAGGCGAGCCGTGCAGATACTGTCCGCGCGCGGTCAGCTCCTCCGAGAGCTGCAGCGTCTCGCGATAGATCTTCTGTCGCTCACTGAGGTCGAGCTTTTCCCACGAGGGCTCGTCGCGGCAGATCATCAGCATGTATTTCATGGCGCTCCTCCGCGCGATCCTTTCCTCGGATCGATGCCGGTCGTGAGTGGACTCAGCTGGCCGACCGCAGTGCCGACCGTGGAGACGATCCCTGGAGCGGGACGACCCGCCAGCGCCCGTACGCGACGAAGACGGCGAGCAGCCCCACGACCAGCGATATCAGCGCCGGCCCGATCAAACCGGCCATCAGCGTGATCACGGTTGCGCCGATCATGATGATCACGAGGCCCGCCGCGGCCAGCGGCGTGAGGCCCGGCCGCGTGCGCAGCAAGCCTGGCAGGATCAGCCCCAGCCCACCGAGCAGCTCGGCCACCCCGATGAAGCGGACGAACCACTCAGGGAAGGTGACGGGGCCTGCGAGCTTGTCCATTGGCAGGACCAGCTTCGTCCCGCCCGCGAAGACGAACACCGCGGCGAGCAGCACTTGTACGATCCACAGCGCAACGTTCATGAACGGCGCGTCTCCTTTCGGGTGCCTTCGTATCCTCGCGTGCTTTCATATATGAGTCGAACGGGCGGCCGACCGATCGACACGACCCGTAAAATTATCCCTCGTGGCACACGTCTCCACCGCCGACGCGGCCGTCGACGCCGTCTATCGCGCCGATTGGGGCCGGATCGTCGCGACGCTCATCCGGCTCGTCGGAGATTTCGATGTCGCCGAAGAGGCGGCGCAAGACGCGTTCAGCTCCGCCGTCGAGCAGTGGCCGGTCTCGGGGGTCCCGGACTTCCCGCGCGCCTGGATCATTCAGACCGCCCGCCACAAGGCGATTGACCGGATCCGCCGCCGCATCCGATTCACGGAGAAAATGGAGGCTCGGGTCGCGGCGGGACTGATCGACACCGTCGAGGTGCCGACGTTCGATCCCGACGAGATCGCCGACGACCGCCTCCGCCTCATCTTCACCTGCTGCCACCCGGCGCTGGCGCTCGACGCGCAGGTGGCGCTCACGCTTCGCACGCTGGGCGGCCTGGAGACCGACGAGATCGCGCGCGCGTTCCTGGTGCCGACACCGACGATGGCGCAGCGCCTCGTGCGCGCCAAGGCCAAGATCCGCGACGCGCATATCCCGTACGAGGTGCCGGACACGCGCGAGATGCCCGCCCGGCTCGACGCGGTGCTGACCGTCATCTATCTGATCTTCACCGAAGGCTATGCACCCACGCGCGGCGAGGCGCTGGTGCGCACCGACCTGTGCGCCGAGGCGATCCGCCTCGCGCGACTGGTGCGCGTGTTGATGGCGCCGTCCGCGCCGGCCGAGGCGACGGCGCTGCTGGCGCTGATGCTCCTGCACGACTCACGGCGCGAGGCGCGTCTGGACGAGGCCGGCGACGTCGTGCTGCTCGACGAGCAGGACCGCAGCCGCTGGAATCGCGCGCTGATTGCCGAAGCGCTGCCGCTCGTGGAGGAGGGACTGCGCGGCGGTCCCGGGCCGTTCGCCGTACAGGCCGCCATCGCCGCACTGCATTGCCAGGCCGCGCGCGCCGAAGAGACCGACTGGCGGCAGATCGTCGGACTCTACGGAGTTCTGGAGCGGCTGCAACCCTCGCCGATCGTCACGCTCAACCGCGCGGCCGCCGTCGCGATGGCCTATGGCCCGCGAGCGGGACTGACCTTGATGGACGCGCTGGCCGCCGGCGGCGATCTGGACCGCTATCATCTGCTGCACGCCGCGCGCGCCGACCTGCTGCGGCGCCTCGGGGCGCGCAAGCAGGCGGCAGAGAGCTACGAGCGCGCGCTCACGCTGGTCACCAATGACGCCGAGCGGCGGTTTCTGGAGCGACGCCTGCGCGAAGTTCGCGGCCGCTGAGCACCGAGCGCCTCAGCGCTCGATCCCGTACTCCTTGAGCTTGCGCCAGAGAGTCGTGCGCCCGATGCCGAGAGCCTCGGCGGCGCCCGAGTGATTGCCGCCGAAGCGCTCGAGGGTCTGGAGAATGTGGTCGCGCTCGGCGTCGGCGAGCGTGATCTGCTTCGGCAGCGCCGGCGAGGGACCGAGCTGCAGGCCCGCCGAGACATGGGGCGGCAGGTCGTCCGGCTCGACACTCCCGGTCCGCGTGAGGATTGCCGCGCGCTCCATCGCGTTCTCCAGCTCGCGCACGTTGCCAGGCCACGGATAGCGAAGCAGTCGCTCCAGCGCGTCCGGTGACAGGCGGAGCGCGCGACCGAGCTTGTCCGCCGCGCGCCCGAGGAAGTGTTCCGCCAGCGCGGGAATGTCCTCGCGCCGGTCGCGGAGCGGCGGCAGCATCACGTGAATGACGTTGAGACGGTAGAAGAGATCCTCGCGGAACGTGCCCTGGCTGATGCGTGTCGCCAGGTCGCCGTTCGTCGCCGCGATCACCCGGACGTCGATCGTGGCCGCCTGCGTCGCGCCGAGCCGCCGGACTTCCCCGCTCTGCAGCGCCCGCAGGAGCTTCACCTGGAGCGCCGCCGGTGTCTCGGCGATCTCGTCGAGGAACAGCGTGCCGCCGTCGGCCTCCTCGAACAGCCCGAGCTTGCTGGCGGCGGCGCCGGTGAACGCGCCGCGCACGTAGCCGAACAGCTCGGACTCGAGCAGCGGCTCCGGCACGGCGCCGCAGTTCACGGCCACGAACGGGCGCGCCGCGCGCTTGCTCGCATGGTGCACGGCCTTGGCGATCACCTCTTTGCCCGTTCCCGACTCGCCCTCGATCAGCACCGTGGCGTCCGTGGGCGCCACGCGCGCCACGAGGTCGAGCACCGCGTGCATGGCGGGCGACTGCGCGATGAGCCCGGGCAATCCGTAGCGCTCGCGGAGCTGCGCACGCAGGTTGGCGTTTTCGCGCCGGAGGGTGCGGCCGGCCAGCGCCTTGTCGATCCGGTGATAGAGCTCTTCCGGCTCCTGGCCTTTCTCGAAGTAATCGAGCGCCCCGAGCCGGATGGCTTCCTTGGCCGATTTCCACTCGGCATAGGCCGTCAACAAGATCACCTCGGGCGCGTCGGCCAGCGCGCGCGCCGCCTGCAGCACGTCGAGCCCGTCGCCGTCCGGCATCCGCAGATCTGTCACGACGAGATCGAAAAGCTCGTCTGCCAGGCGCTTCGTCGCCGTGGCGACGCCGTCGGCCTCGACGACGCGATGGCCGCGCTTGCGCAGCAGCAGCGCGAGCGTCGTGCGCGCCGGCGCTTCGTCGTCGACGACTAACAGGTACGCCATCGTCACACCGCCTCGAGCGGAAAGCGCAGCGTGACCCGCGTGCCGCCGCCCGGCGGCGACTCGATGTCGATCCGCCCGCCGTGGGCGGCGACGATGCGCTCGGCGATCGTCAGCCCGAGCCCGCTGCCGTCGGGCTTGTCCGAGTAGAACGGCTCGAAAACGCGCGGCCGGACCTCGCTCGGGATACCGGGGCCGGTGTCGCTGACCGCGAGCGCGACGTGGCCGTCCACGCGCGCGACGTCGACCGACAGGCGGCCGCGGCCGTTCATCGCCTGCACACCGTTGAGCGCGACGTTCCACAGCACCTGGGTCACCTGATCGCGGTCGAAGGGGAAGCGCGGCACCGTTGGATCCACCGCCACTTTCACGTCCACCCGCGGCGCGCGCGAGCGATCGTCGCGGATCAGCGCGCTCACGTGCTGCACGACCTCGCGGATGTCGCCGGGCGCGCGCCGCACGTGTTGGGGACGCGCGAACTGCAGGAAGTCGGAGAGGATCCGGTTGAGCCGCCGCGCCTCCGTCCGGATGGCCGCGACCGTCGACGCACGCTCATCGGCCGTCAGCCCCGCCTCGTCGGTGAGCAGCGCGGTGGCATTGACGATCGCTGCCAGCGGATTGCGGATCTCGTGCGCCATACCGGCGGCCAGCTCGCCCGTCGTGGCCAGGCGCTCGGCCGCGCGCAGCCGCGCATGGAGTCGCTCGCTCTCGCTCCGCGCGCGCTCGAGCACCATGATGATGACGGCGAACGTCGAGAGGAAATAGAGCGTGATGAACACGGCATGCACACTCAGGTACGCCGGCGATCCCGCCGGCGCCGTCACGAACTGGGTGGCGATGCGATGGACACCCCACAGCATCAGCAGCCCCGCGAGCAGCCGCTCACCGCGCACGCGCTGGCCGTGGGCAACTCGCTCCGGCGACGGCCAGAACAGCGCGCCCGCGACCATCTGGACGCCGCCAAGCGCCAGGCCCACGAGCCGCAGACCGTCGTCGCCGCTGCCGCCGACGTCGCCGGCGATCGCCAGCACGAACGCACCGGCGGCGCCCAGCACGACGTCACGACCGCGCACGCGGTAATCCCAGCGGTACGCGCACGCGGCGGCCAGCATGAAGCCGACGGCGGCGACGCTGGCCATGCCCGACACGAGGCCGGGCTGCTCGAGACCAAAGACCAGGACGTCGACCAGCTTGAAGCCCTTCGACAGCGTGTACGCGCCCCAGGCGAGCAGGAGGTACTGGAAGAACCGCACGCGGTGCGAGGAATAGAGGTACGCGAAGATCAACAGCTGGATCGCGAACGCGACCGTCGAGACGAACGTCAGCAACAGCGGCACCGGCATCGAACCCTCCAACTCAGTGGAGTCTACGCCGGCAAATTCGATGCCGCACCCATCCCCATGACAATGCACGCCATCACCACGCGTCGCGCGTTTCAAGCTGGAACGTCGTTTCAATCCGAAACACGCGTCGGCGCGCGCAGTCGTGGTGGCCGGCGCGCGGCGGCGCGCCACGCGAGCGTTTCAGAGTGAACCGCGCGTTCCGCGATGAAACCGGCGGGCCATTCCCGAAGCGCCCATGAGGTCAGCCATTCCGCGCAATTCGGGTGTGGCACGCCGGGTGCTCTGCACGGGGCGGCGAAAGGAGATCACGACATGCCACGACGACACGCCATCGCAATCGCTCTCGCGCTCGTTCCGCTCGCGGGTGCCGCGCACGCCAGCGCGCTCGAGCGAGACGAGGTGCAGGCGCCCCGCGCCTACGAGTACGAGGCTCCGCGCAGCGACGAGGTGCAAGCACCACGGGGGTACGAGTACGAGGCCCCACGCAGCGACGAGATCCAGGCGCCGCGTGGTGAGCGCACGGTCGAAGCGCCGGAGCGTTGATCGCACGCGCCGGGCGAGCGGATCGCGCTCGCTCGTCCGGCGCGCTACCGCAGGGGGACATCACGGATGAGCTGGCTGGATGCCCACGAGTCGTTCTTCATCGACCTCGTCGCCGACGATCGCATCGCCGACCTTCACGGGTCGATCGACGCAGAAACGCCGAGCCGCGAGGCGCCCGCCGAGACACCACGGCCGGTTCCCGCGCCGCCACACGGCCGCGACGCGGGCGCGGGACTGTCGCGTTGGGCGCTGGTGAAGGCGACGCGATGAGCGCGACCGTGGAGGGTGGCCTTCTCGACGGTCTGCGGCGAGGCGACGAGAGTGCGGCGGAGCGCGTCGTGAGCTCCTACGGCGCGCGCGCATATCGGCTGGCGCTCGGAATCACCCAGGACGCCGAGGACGCCGAGGAAATCGTCCAGGATGCGTTCTGGGGCGCGCTGGACACCATCGACACGTTTGGCGGCGAAGCCGCGTTGGGATCGTGGCTCTATCGAGTCGTCGCGACGGCGGCGGTGCGAAAGGCTCAGCGAGCCGCGCCTCAGCGGAGCGGCGAGCCGAACACCCTCGACGACGAGCTGCTGTCGCTTGCCGAGCGCCGCGACTGGTCGGAGCGGCTCGACGATCCCGCGCTCGCGCGCTCCTTACGTGCGGCGCTCGGCGCCGCGATGGACGATCTGCCGGCGGCCTACCGTGCCGTCGTGATCTTGCGTGACGTCGAGGGGCTGCCGATGGCCGAGGTCGCGGCGGCGACGCGCAGCACGGTCGCCGACGCGAAGACCTGGCTTCACCGCGCGCGATTGTTCCTGCGCAGCCGGCTGGCCGCGGTCATGGCCACGGCCGTCACGTCGTAGCGTCGAACTGCGCGACCACCGCCGTGGCGTTGTCACGGCCGCCGCGCTCGCTGGCCAGCCGCAGGAGTGTCTCGCACGCCGCGCGCGGTTCGGGGCGGCGACGAACGACCTCGGCGATCTCGTGATCCGCCAGCGACGACCACACGCCGTCCGAGCACAGCACGACGACGTCCCCGTGACGCAACCGCGTGCGGCTGATCTCCACGACGACGTCGGGCTGGGGGCCGAGCGCGCGCAGCAGCGCGTGGCTGCGCTCGTCGGGCGCGTCGGCCTCGCTCACGGCGCCGGTATCGATCAGGTACTGCCGCACCGAATGGTCTTTCGTGAGGCGCTGCGCGCGCCCGTCGCGGACGAGATAGAGGCGGCTGTCGCCGACGTGGCCGACGTGCAGCTCGTCGCGGAGGAACACGGCGGACGTCGCCGTCGTCCCCATACCCGCCAGCTCGGGCGACGTCACGGCACACGCGCGGATGCGCTCGTTGGCCGCGCGGAACGCCGCCGCCAGCGCGCGCCGGAGCGATACGGCCGTGCGCAGGCCGCGATCGCGCGCGGCCTGGGCCAGATGCGACCAGATGACAGTCGCCGCCAGTCCACTGGCCATTTCGCCGCCGGCGGCGCCGCCCATGCCGTCGGCGACGATCAGCACGGGCTGCTCGCTGATGAGGTTGCCGAGCGCGTCGTTGCCGTGGGTGGTCATCGCCGGCCGGCCGAGATCCGCGACGAGAAAGTAGTCTTCGTTGTTGCCGCGGACCATGCCGATGTCGCTGGCGGCGACCACATTCACCATGCTCCGTCGGCCGAACCGCGGGCGGCCGCTCCAGAGCAGGCCGAGCAGGGCGCCGAGCTGTCGCATCGTCGAGAGCTGCTTCGCCGCGGTGGTCACGGTCAGAGGTCCTTTTGCCTTCGCTGGATCTCGGCGATCAGCGCGCGCACGCCGGGCGGCGCCTCGTGGCGGCACGGCTCGAGCGACGGGTCGAGCGCCCACAGGCGGCGCAGCTCCTCGCGCACCTGCTCGCGCTGGTCGGTGGCGAAGTACGCGAAGGCCAGATAACAACGCGCGTCGGCGAGCTGGCGCACGCGGGTATCGACATCTTCGATGTCCTCGAGGTCGATCACCGCCTGCCGCAGCCCTCGGACGGCCTCGCGGAACTGGGCCGAGACGTAGGCGTCCTTCGCCCGCGTCAACACCTGGAGCACGCCGCTGACGGGCGGCCGCTCGCCCAGCTCGCCGAAACTGCGCGACAGACGCCGGTGGTCATCGGCGAGGTGGTCGGCGCCGAGCGCGGCGTGCGCCTGCGCGAGGCCTTCGTGGACGGTCACGAGCTCCTCGAGACGCAGGCCGCGGCGATGGATCCGCTCGAGATCCCACGCTGCGCGATTCAGTAGCGGCAGTGCGGTGCGATAGTTGCGCGCCGCCAGGGCGCTGCGGCCGCGGTCGAGGTTCGTGCGCAGCGCCGGGTCGACGCCGACGAGCCGATACCGCACCGGTTTGGTGATCCGCGACTCGAGGCCGAGCTTGACGTCGGTGGACGTGCGCTCGAACGTCGCGCACCCGGACGCTGACACGGCGGCGAGCGCCAGCATGACAAGCCTCGCGCGGCGACTATTCATTGCTCGAGCGGAAGCGGCGAGTCCGGAAGTCATAGCTCGCGCGCAGCGGGTTCTCGGCCGTGTGCTCCTTGCTGAGGATCACGATCTGGTCCGGGCTGCGCGTGCCGTTCCACTCGAACTGCAGCCGGCGTTGCCCCTGGCGAACGCGCACACACGCCTGCGGTGTCTCGCCCACCGGCTTGCCGTCGACGAACACGTTGGCGAATGGGACGGCATTGACACTGACGCATCCCCACCGCGCGGGTTGCCGCGGCTCGATCGGCACCTCACGCTCGGTCGCCCGCGTCGAGGGCTCGTCGGCCGGCGGCGGCGTGGTCACGGGTGCGCCGGCGGTCTCCGCCGGCTGCGCGGTCATGACCCGTCCCGGCGCCTCGTGCGGCTCGGTGAGCTGACGTCGGTCTTCGACGGCGGGCGCGGATGGTGCGACGGCGACCGGGGCCGGCGGAGCGACGACGATGGGCGGCGCCGGGGTGGCGACGCGTCCGACGACGGTGGTCACGAACACGCCGGCGCCGATCCCGACGAGAATCGCGCCGCCGACCAGCACGGCGCTCCAGCCGCGCGCGAACGACAGCGCCGCGCCGACCCCGCTGCCGCGCGGCGCCGCTTGCATCAGCGCCTCGCCGAGCGCCGCCGCATCGCGGTACCGGTCGTCCGGGTCTTTCTCCATCGCGCGCCGTACGACGCCGTCGAGCGCCGGCGAGACCACGAAGTTGCGCTCGCGCGGAGGCACCGGCTCGGTGTGCTGGACGTCGTCGAGCACGGCGGTGAAGTCGTCGCCCGGGAACGCCTTGGCGCCGGTCAGCGTCTCGTAGAGCACGGCCCCGAGCGCGAATACGTCGCTGCGCGCATCCGCGGCGCCTCCCCGCGCCTGCTCCGGCGACATGTAGGCCGGGGTGCCGACCATGACCGGCGTCTCGTTCGCGGGCTTGTCGACCAGCCGCGCGACGCCGAAGTCGGTGAGCTTGGCGTGCCCGCGCGCGTCGACCATGATGTTCGTCGGCTTGATGTCGCGATGCACGACGCCCTGCGCGTGCGCATACTCGAGCGCGCGGCACACTTGGAGCGCGACGTCGACGGCGCGGGCGGGCGGCAGCGCGCCGGCCTCGAGCATCTCGGCCAGCGTCCGGCCGGTGAAGTACTCCATGACGATGTACGGCGTATCGGCGACCCGGCCCACGTCGTACACTGCGACGATGCCGGGATGCCCCAGGCGCGCGGCCGCCATCGCCTCCTGCGACAGCCGCGTGGCGATGGCGTTGACGTCGTGGCCGCTCGCCACGCTGTTGGGATGGATGGTCTTGATCGCGACGATGCGGTCGAGATCGCGGTCGCGCGCCTTGTACACGACGCCCATGGCGCCCTGGCCCAGGATCTCCAGTGGCTCGTAGCGCTCGGGCACGCGCACGTTGAGGCCGATCGCGTGCTCGGTCGAGGTCACGGGCGCCATCGTCGCGTCAGGGGTCGGCCGCTGTCCCCGCGACTACTGGGCGATTTCGTCGAAGAAGGTGAGCCGCAGGCCGCGCGATTCGATGACATCCCCGCCCTTGAGGGGCGCCTGCGCGACGACCTCGCCGTTGACCCGCATGCGATGCCACCAGGAGAGGTTGCGCACCTCGTAGCCGGTGCGGTTGCGCAGCACGAGCACGTGGTGCTTGGGGCCGGCCGGCACGCGCAGGTCGCACAGCGACGAGCGGCCGACGAGCACGGCGCTGCGCTCCAGGCGCTCCAGATAGAACGTGTCCTGCTTGCCGTGCGCCTCCCACTTCAGGTGCGCGCGGCGCTTCATGGCCAGCGTGCGCTGCAGCCGCTCCACCTCGCGCAGGTCCATGTGGAACGTCTCGCTCGGCCGCGGCAGCTCCGGCTTGACGCCGACCTCACGCTCCTTCATCGGCTCCTTGAGCGCGCGATCGAAGAAGAGCGAAAACTTCCCGAAGGTGATCTCGTCGCCGCGCGAGAGCGGACGCGCCGTGGTCAGCCGCTCGCCGTTCACGAAGGTGCCGTTGGCAGAGGCGAGATCCTCGACCATCCACCGGCCGTCCGCCGCCTGGTGCACGCGCGCTTGGCGGCGCGACACCGACACGTTGTCGATGACGATGTCCATGTCCTCGCCGCGGCCGATGTTGAGGCCCGTCGGTTTGAGCTCATAGGCCTTGAGCGGTGTCCGTTCGGCGACGAGCGTCAGCATCGGCATGTCGGCTTCGCCCTCCCTCGCGCCGGACGGTTAGCGCCCGCGCCGCTCGGGGCGAGCCAGCGACTGGTGCACCAGGGCCGCGAGCGCGCCGCCAACGAGGGGACCCAGCCAGAAGACCCAGTGGTCGCTCCAGAGGCGCACCACGAAGGCCGGGCCGAAGCTGCGCGCGGGATTCATCGACGCGCCGGTCAGGGGCAGCGCGAACAGGCAGCCGAGGATGCTCGTGAGGCCGACGGCCGCCAGTCCGAGCGCGGCCGACTTCGAGCCGTTCATCGTGGCGTGGATGACCGCCGAGACGAGCAGGAACGTCACCACGACCTCAGTGGTGAACGCGCCGGCGAGACTGACCCGCGGATCGATGCCGTGGGCGCCGAGCGTGCCGTGCGTGCCGTTTGGAATGATGAGGGCCAGCAGCACCGAGCCGGCGACCGCGCCGGTGCACTGCGCGATGACGTACATCGCGGCTCTCGTCGGGCTGATCTTCCGCATGATCATGGCCGCGCACGTGACGGCGGGATTCAGATGTCCGCCCGAGATCGGCAGCGTCGCGGCGGCCAGGAGCATGTAGGCCAGGCCCTGGGCGAGCGCGATCACGAGCAGCCGCGCAGAGGCGAGCTTCTCGCCGAGCATGCCGCCCGTCACAATGACCGTGCCGGCCCCCAGGGCGAGGAAGAGCAGGGTGCCGAGAAACTCGCCCGTGAGCGCCCGGCGCGTGTCGGCGGAGGCCAGTTCCGCCATGACGTTTCCGGGTGCACGAAGCGTGAACGTCATCATCGAGTCGCGGCGCAGCGCTTCGGTCTTCGCCATGTCGTCCTCCGCGTGGAGTCGGGCCAAGGTGGGCCCGGGTCGTGCCGAAGGAGCATGTTTCGCGCCAGACGGACGGCGTGGCGAGAACGTTGATTCTCTGCAGCATCGACGCGGGCGGGCGCAGCGCCGGCACACATTCTGTCACGTGACGACGTGCCATCTTGATCACGCCGCCTTGGGATCCATCCAGAAGACCTCCCAGTGATGGCCATCGGGGTCGTAGAAGCTCCAGCCGTACATGAAGCCGTGATCTTGGGGGTCCATGGCGTGGTAGCCGCCCGCCGCGACGGCCTTGCGCACCAGCTCGTCCACCTCGGCGCGGCTGGCGCACGAGAGCGCGAGCAGTCCTTCGGTGTACTTGCTGGTGTCGCAGACCTCGCGCTTCGTGAACGTCTTGAAGAACGGCTGCGTCAACAGCATCACGAAGGCCTCGTCGCTGACGACCATGCACGCCGCGTTGTCGTCGGTGAACTTGGGATTGAACGAAAAGCCGAGCGCGGAAAAGAAACGCTTGGACTTCTCCAGATCGCGCACGGCGAGGTTCACGAACATTTTGCGGGCACTGGTCTCGGCCATGACTCGCTCCTTGCTCAGCGCCCGTCGTACGCGTTCTGCAACGCGCGGACATCGAGCTTCTTCATCGTCATCATCGCCGCCATGACGCGCTTGGATTTTTCGGGGTTCTTGTCGTGCCGCATCTCCGTGAGGACGGTCGGCACGATCTGCCACGACACGCCGTACTTGTCCTTGAGCCAACCACATTGGATCTGCTGTCCGCCGGCGGAGAGCGTCTCCCAGAAATGGTCGACCTCCGCCTGCGTGTCGCAGTTCACGACCAGCGATATCGCCTCGGTGAACTTGAACGACGGTCCGCCGTTCAGCGCCACGAACGGCTGGCCGTCGAGCTCGAACTCCACGGTCAAGACCGAGCCCACCGGTCGTCCGGCCGCCTTGGCCACGGCCTCGTCATACCGGGCGATGCGTCCGAGCCGGGCGTTCTTGAACGTCGAGACGTAGAACTGCGCGGCCTCTTCAGCCTGGCTATCGAACCACAGACAAACACTGATTTTTTGCGTCGCCTTCATGGTGCCCCCCTCGATGTTCTCCATCGCTTCCATGACTAGGTCGAACGGCCGGCGTCGCAATCGACAGCGCGAGTGGGATGGCGATAGTACCCAGGCACCCCTCACCCACAGGGTGCTGGAGCCCAAAGATGAATGCACTCACACCTCGGTCCGCGCGGGCCGTGAACACCCACGACGTCGCCTGGAGACCACCCACGTTCGCGCCCGGTGGGTTCGTCAAGGATGTGTGTTCGTCCTCATCGATCGCGCGTGACGCGCCTGACACGCCCTGCCGTTCAGATCGACCGCACGGCGGGAATCGAGAGCGATCGTTTGGTATGCTGCGCGCAGCATAGTTAGCCCGCGGGTCCTCCCGCGGCAGGGAGGCTCGATGCGGCGGTCACTCCCGATCCTTATCGTGCTCGTTCTGGTCCTGGCGGCGACGGTCTCGGCGCAGACGCCCGCGTCGCGCACCGTCATCGTGTCGACGACGACGAGCACGCAGGACTCCGGGCTGCTCGATGTCCTGGTGCCGCTGTTCGAGCGGCAGACCGGGTACACCGTGAAGACGATCTCGGTTGGGACGGGGCAGGCGCTCGCGCTCGCGGCACGCGGCGAGGCCGACGTCACGCTTGCCCACGCGCCCGCCCAGGAGAAGAAGTACGTCGCCGACGGCAAGATGCTCAATCGTCGTCTCGTCATGTACAACGACTTCGTCCTGATCGGTCCGGAATCGGACCCGGCGAAGATCCGCGGCGAGAAGAGCGTCGTGGCCGCGCTGAAGAAGATCGCCGATGCGCAGGCGCGCTTCGTCTCGCGCGGCGACAAGTCGGGCACGCATACGCTCGAGCTCACGCTCTGGCAGGCGGCGGCGGTCACGCCGGCCGCTCCGTGGTACATCGAGTCGGGCCAGGGCATGGGCGCGACCCTCGGCGTCGCCAACGACCGGCAGGCCTACACGCTCACCGACCGCGCCACGACGCTCGCGTTCGCCAAGCGGATCGACCTCAAGCCGATGGTCGAAGGCGACCGGCTGCTGCTCAACATCTACTCGGTGATGGAGGTCAACCCCGCCAACGGTCCGCGCGTCAACGCCGCCGGCGGCAAGGCCTTCGCGGAGTTCATGCTCGCGCCGGAGACGCAGCAGGTCATCAAGACCTTCGGCGTCGACAAGTACGGCCAGCCGCTCTTCGTACCGATCGCGGGGAAGAAGGACGATGACTTCTCGTAACGACGCGGCGACCGCGTGCTCGCGCGGCGCAGTCGGAGCATACTGACGGCGAGCGGGCCTTGGTCGGCCTGGCGTGGGGGTTTCTGCCGCTTCCCCTCACCTTACCGCCTCCCGAAGTAGAGCGGCGTCAGGGAGATGGACGGGTCGACCGACTCGCTCCAGCACATGAGCGTCTGGCGGGGAATGGTCGCGGGCCTGGTCGGCGGCGTGATCGCCGCCGGCGCGATGAGCGTCGTCCACAAGGGTCTGAGCCGACAGCACCCGCCCGCCGAACCGAACCAGGATGACGCGACGGTGAAGGTGGCCGACGGCGTCATGCGCACGTTCCTTCGGCGTCCCGTCCCCGAGGAGCAGAAGCCGCTCGCGGGAAGTGTCGTCCATTACGCCTTCGGCGCGAGCGTCGGCGCGGCCTACGGCGGCGTTGCCGAGCTCATGCCGCGCATCACCAAACTGGCTGGAGTTCCGTTCGGGCTTGCCGTGTGGCTCGGCGCGCACGTGATCACGGTCCCTGCGCTTGGCCTTGCCGAGCCGCCGACGCGGCTGCCGCGTTCAAAGGAAGGACTCGAGCTCGTTCTGCACGGCGTCTACGGCGCCGTCACCGAGGTCGTCCGCCGCCTTACCCGCCGCGTCGTGTAGCCGTTTACTGCGGCCCCACGCCTGCGGCGTGCTCGGTGAAGCCGACCCACCCAAAATGGTCGAGCACGACCGAGCAAACGAGCTGGCCGGTGACGACGAGCGCCGTGAGCGACGCCGCGCCGAGCTCGCGCGCCAACAGCACGACACCCCCGTCACGCGCAGCAGTATAGTTCGCCGCCTGATCGCACCGGCCCGTTCGGCCCTACCCGCTCGCGCCCCGGACATATTTCATCGAGACACGAGGAGCCACCCCTGCGCGGAACACGGAGGCAAGACCATGGCGAACAAAGCGAGCTTCAGCGCGGACGAGTGGAAACTGCTGCGCCAGGCGCCGACGATGGCCGGCCTGGTGATCGTGGCCGCGAGCCCAAGCGGTCCGCTCGGCGTGCTCCAGGAATCGATGGCCATCGGCAAGATCCTCGCCGACGCCAAGGCGCAGGGCTCGGGCAGCGAGCTCGTCACTGCGCTCGTCGCGGACCTGGCGACGCCCGAGGGGCGCCAGGCCGTGCAGCCGACGGAGCTGCGCGGGAAGTCAGCCGATCAGATCAAGGGCTATGCTCTCGACCTCTGTCGCAAGGCGGCGGCGCTGACCGACCAGAAAGCGCCCGGCGAGAGTGCGGCGTTCAAGCGCTGGCTTCAGACCATCGCCCAGAAAGTGTCCGAGGCCGCCAAGGAAGGCGGTTTCCTCGGATTCGGCGGCACCCAGGTCAGCGAGCAAGAGACGACGGCGTTGACCGATCTGAGGAAATCGCTCGGTATCGCCGCCTGAGGCGACTCAAACGTGACGTCTCAGTCTGACGCGCGGCTCGTCAGCAGCGAGATCACGCCGGCCACCGTCAGCAGCGCCCCGAGCGCCGCGGCAAGGACGACGACAGGAATCGCGGCACCGCGGAGCGCCCCAGCGACCGCCGCCCCACCCGCGCTGAATACCACGGCGGCGACGACACCGACCGCCGCGACGATGAGCCATTGGCGCAGCTGCGAGACGACGACTGGGACGGCGACCACAGCGCCCTGGACTCGGCTGGCGAAGTGGACGAGCGCCAGTGTGAGCAACAGCGTCGTCCCGAGAAACACGGCAGCGAGGAGGTCGACCGGCGCCTGAGCGACGACGAGCGCCAGCGTGTAGGCGATGAGCGCGAGCGAGGCACCCGCCGTCACGAGCGGCATCGAAAGAACGATCACACCGGTGCCGCCGACGACGAGCGCGGCCGCGGCCAGCCACGTCACCGGCGGAGCAAAGAGGACGCCGAGTGGGAACGCGACGAGGCACGTGAAGACGATGGCCGCGGCCACACGGGTCATCGCGCAGCGAGCCGGCGAGTACGCGGGCGATGGAGCGCCGCGAACGGGACGTCGAGCGAGCCGACGCCGTCCCAGTCCACGATCATCAGACCGTCGCGGCGAAGCTCGTCGAGCTGCGCGCGGCGCTCGAGCGCCCAGAGCCGTGCGGCAACGTCGGCGACGGCACCCCGCGGCGCGATCGCGCGGGCCGCCGCGATCGGCGAAACGGCGACGATGACGAGGTCGAAGCCGCGCGCCGCGAGGTCGCGGGCGGCCCGCACGAAGCGGCGGTCGAGCAGCGGGCTCAGCGCGACCACGAGCGACTGCGGCGGCAAGATGCGCGAAGGAATCAGGTCGACGTCGCGGGTCACGTACGTGAACACGACCGTCGCGTCGAGCAGCGTGTCGAGCACGCGCTGCAGCTGAGCTCGCCCCGAGGCCGGCCTCACCCAGCGAAAGTGGCCGCCGTACTCGATCAAGCCGACGCGGTCCTTTCGCGCGAGGTAGGCGGTGGCAATGCTTGCCGCCGCGCGCGCCGCACGATCGAGCACCGTCTCGCCCTCGGGCCCGATCGCGGTCAGCGCGTCCAGGAGCAGCACGACGTCGGCGTTGCGCTCACGGTGATGCTGCGTCACGTGCAGCGTGCCGAGCCGCAGCGTGGCGCGCCAGTTGACGTGCCGCACCTGATCACCCGGCGCAAACGGCCGGATGTCGCCGGGCTCGATGCCTTCGCCCTGCGCGGGCGACACGTAGTTGCCGACGAACGGCTGGGTTCGGATCGGACGCGGCAAATGGCGCAGCGATGCGACGTGCGGGTAGACCGCGACCGCGCGCGACGCACGATGCCGCGCTTCGGCCGCCGCGAGACCGAGCGGCCCCCACCAGCGGACGTGCGGGCCGGCGATACGCACCCGCTGACGTCCGCGGCATCGCAGCGTGAACTCCCAGCGCACCTCTTCGTCCGGCTGCAGGCTGAAGAACGCGTGGTTGGACCCGCGCTCGAGCTCGACGCCTGGTGGCAGCGGCTCCAGCAGCTCCACGAGCGGCGCGCGGCCGTTCGCCCGGACCGAAATAGTCACGCTCACGCGTTCGTTCTCGAAGACGCGCTCCGCGGAGAGCCGATGATCGATCTGCAGCGCCACCGCCGCGCTCGCCCGTCTGCCGGCGATCAGTGCGGCAAGCAGCGGAATCGCGACGACGACGACGTCCGCGCGGCCGGTAACCACGCCGAGGAAGAGCGCCCAGCCGACGAGGGTCAGGAACGAGACGTTCAGCGCGGTCGGACGCCAGCTCACGACGACGCCGCGGCCGGCGCCGGCACTTGATCGAGCAGCGTCTCGACGACCTGTGCCGCCGTCGTCCTCGACACCCAGAGCTCGGGGCGCAGGACGAGGCGATGGGCAAGCGCGGACACGGCGACGGCCTTGACGTCGTCGGGAAGGACGAAATCGCGTCCGCGAATGGCCGCCTCCGCGCGCGCAAGCTTTAGCAGCGCGAGGCTCCCCCGCGGCGACGCCCCGAGCGCCACGCGCGGATCGCTGCGCGTAGCCTGCGCGATGGCGACGATGTATGTCTCGAGCGCCTCGCTGACGAAGACGTCCTCGAGGGCTTCCTGCATCGCGAGCAGCTCCGGCCGAGTCACGAGGACGGGCACGGACACGGCATCTGTCCGCCGCTCACGACGGATCTTCAGCATCTCGCGCTCGGCGTCCGTATCCGGATAGCCGACGCCGACGCGCAGCAGAAAACGGTCGAGCTGCGCTTCCGGCAGCGGATATGTGCCTTCGAGCTCGATCGGGTTCTGGGTGGCGATCACGAGGAACGGCGGCGGGAGCGGAAACGAACGTCCTTCGACCGTGACCTGCGACTCCTGCATCGCCTCCAGCAGCGCCGCCTGGGTCTTGGGCGTCGCGCGATTGATCTCGTCGGCGAGCAGCAGGTTCGTGAAGACCGGCCCGGAACGGAACTCGAAGCGGGCCTCGCGCTGGTCGTAGAGGAAGCTGCCCGTGATGTCGCTGGGCAGCAGATCGGGCGTGAACTGGATGCGGCGGAATTCGAGGTCCAGCGCCTGGGCCAGGAGCCGCGCGGTCAGCGTCTTGGCGAGCCCGGGATAGTCCTCGACGAGAACGTGGCCGTTGGCGAGCACGCCGGTCAGGATTCGCTCGAGAACGGCATCCTTGCCCACCACGATGCGCCCCAGCGTCAGCACGACCTCGCGGACGCGCTCGGCGACGGTCGCGATCTTCACCGCTGCTGCTCGATGGCGGCGATCGTCTTACGCAGGTTCGCCAGGCTCGGGCCGCGGACACGCCGAACGGGCGGGCGAACGATCGCGCGCGGAGCGAGCGCGGCCAGACGGGGCCACAGAACTTTCTCGAAGTGATGTCGGCTGAGGACGCCGGCCCTCACGTCACGGACGAGCTGCTCGAAATGGTACGGAACGTCGGCCTCGGACCCACGACGTCTGCGTGCCTCGTCGAGCGGCGAGGCCTGGGCGTCTTCGAGCCGTTCGACCACGGCGCGCCGCAGCTGCAGCAGCGTGATGCCGACCACGATCGCGGACGCGAGACGCGCGACGCCGGGCCGCCACGACGGCTCCACCCAGACGTACGCTGGAACCGTTGCGAGGACGACGAGGCCGGCGAGCGCCGCGCAGCGGACGAAGATTGACGGTATCCGAGCGTGTGGCCGGCCTGTCATCCGGGCTCCTCGAGCGCGCGCGTGATCTCGTCCACGCAATCGCAGGCCGCGTCGCGTGCGTCCGTGGGGATCGACCGATCGCTGAAGCGGGCGGTCTCGAAGAGCGCCGTGAGGCGCGCGACGGATGAGGCCGGCACGGGCATCCGTGCGAGCGTCGTGCGCATGAACTCCCTCGGCGTCTGACAAGGCACCCGCGGCGCGCGCGCGGCAGCCAGCGCGCGCTCGAAGCGGCGATAGGCGCGGATGATGGCCAGACGAGGATCGGGCTCGTCGCGCGGATCGTCCGCGGCGTCGGCGGCCTCGGCCGCGAGCGGCGGCGCCGGAGCGGCGTTACGGCCGCCGGCCCACCACTTTTCCAGACGCGGCGCCAAGGCGACGAGAATCAAGACGGCGAACACCGCGAGCGCGAAACCGAGGAGCAGCCCGGCGATCGTGAGATCGAAGAACGGAACCGAGATCGGAGGCTTGCGCGCGAGCGCGAAGAGGTCGAGCAGCCCCGCGATTGCCGCGAAGGCTCGGTCGATCGGATGACCGTCCTCGGCCGACCAGCCATTCCAGGCGAAATAGCAGGCGAAGGCCAGCAGCATGACGAGCGGCAGCAGCGACACGAGCGTCATCCACATTGGACGGCGCGGCTCGGCTCGAACCGGCAGCAGCTCATCGTCGGTTGAGCGGCGCCGGCGCTGCAGCGCGAGGAAGAGGAGGGACGACAGGGCGAGCAGTACGAGCACGGCCGCCTTCACGGCGTCGGGCAGACGCACCGACAAGCTCGCGCCCGGCTCACCAGCCGTGGGCATCAACGGACCGACGGTGGCGCCCAGGGCGAGCAGCAGACCGAGCGCGATCACCACGGTGGCCCCGACAATGCTCGAACTCACGAGGAGCGATACTACGCCATTCGCGGCCGGTGACTCACGGGAGCGAGCCGCCTCATGGGAGCAAGCCGGTGACCCACGGGAGTCGGCGTGATCTCGGTGCGATACTAGGCTGCATGACGCCACGTCCCATCGCGCTGCTCCGGGTGACAGGACCGCTGCTCGCGCTCGCTATCGCCGCCTCCGCGCTGTCGGGCTGCGCATCGCTTCGGCCAACATCCGAACAGCAGGCTGCGCGCTCGGCGTGGGAGCGCTGTCCCAAGGGCGCCAACCTCGCGCTCGATTCCATCGACGCCAATGGCCGGATCCACTATCGCGCGGTGAGCAATCACTCGAGCGCGCGCGAGCTGACGGAATGTCTGGATTCGACGGGCGCTGGCGCGTCCGCAGCGCTGCGGTTGTCTGCCTCGCCGTAGGCGGCCTCGTCGCCTCGGCGTCGATAGCGCAGCCGGCGCGGCCAGCCGACGAGGTACGCCGCCGCCTCGCGACCGGTGAGATTATCGTGACCCCTGCACTGCCGCCGGGCGCGAGCAAGACGGCGCGCGGCGGTACCGCGGTCGCGCTCATGCGGGCGTCGCCGGACCAGGTGTGGCGCGTGATCGTCGACTATCCCGGCCACCCGCGCTACTACCCGCGCGTCACGCAGGCCGACGTGGTGGAGAGCGACGAACGGCACGTGCTCGTTCGCTACCAGGTTACGGTGTCCCCCTTCTCGTTCTCCTTCTACATGGACAAGTTTCCGGACCCGGCGCGGCGACGCGTGGAATGGCAGCTCGCCGACGGCCGCTCGCACGGCCTCTTCCAGGAGAACTCCGGCTACTGGCAGGTCGACGAGACGGACGCGGCCGGCACGAGCCTGGTCACGTACGCCATCGCCGTGCGCACCATGCTGCCGGGCTTCCTCACGGGTGACAGCGAGCGCGCCAGCCTCACCGACACGGTGACGGCGCTACGAAAGCTGGTCGAGCCGCAGCAGTAGCGCGCGACCTCGTCCGGGCCGTTCGGCGGCCGGCGCTGCCGTTCGGCACTGGCGACGCCGCCCGCATCGCCCGGATGATCATCGCAAGAGATCCACGATGCATCCCATTCTCGGGGTGCGCCTCGCGAGAACGTTGCTGCTCGCGTCGATCGCGCTGGCGCTCGGCGGTTGCTTCCTGGTGTCGTGGCTTCCGGGACGGCGCGATACGACGCCGGTGGTGGCAGCGCCCGCGCCATACGTCGAGGGATGCCAGGGCTGTCACGCGGCGCCCGCCGGTTACGCGAAGAGCCTGCACGCGGCCAAAGGCATTCGCTGCGGACAATGCCATCGGCCCGCCGGCCATCCCGACTTCACGGAACCCGTGACGGATGCGACGTGCGCGGGTTGTCACCAGCCGCAGTTCCAACAGGTGGTGACGACCAAGCATTTCGCCACGCGCGATCTGCGCGCGCTGGACAGCGACCGTGCGGCCCGGCAGCTCCTGCGCGGTGAGCACTTCACGGCGGCCTCCGCCGCCGGCCGGCGGCGCTTCGTCGGCGATTCGTCCTCCGGCGGGCTCGGGGGTCGGCTGTGTTTCACGTGTCACTACGACGAGCATCGCTTCGGGCTCGCCACGGTCAACCGAGCGAATTTCTGCGTCGAGTGCCACCCGGCGCCGGCGCACGGGCCGATGCCGTCGAGCCGAGGATTGCCGAATCCGTGCATGGAATGCCACGTCCGCGTCGGTGAGACCGCCCATGGCCAGGTCGTCAACACGCACGGGCTCATGACCTCGGGGAGCGATCGTTGAGCAGCCAGCAGGCGTTCGACGCCGATCTCGCGCGCGCGATGAGTCGCCGGCAGTTCCTCGTCCGGCTCGCGCGAGCGTCGAGCGCGGCGCTCCTGGCGTCCTCGCCGCTCGGGTGCGCCACGGCGCACGGGCGGCTCCAGCGACGACTTCTCGGGGATACCGTGATCTTCACTCCCGTTCAGGAGAAGACCGTCGCGAAGATCATCGACGGCTTCAATCCACCCGACACGGAGATTCGCAAGCGGCTGAAGGCCGAGGATCCGCACTACGACCCCGTCGACGCGTACGCCGAGTTCGCCTGGGCCCACGGCGACGACTTCCTGGCCAACATGAGGTTCCTGATCGACTTCGTCAATGTGCTGCCGACGTTCACGCGGACGTTCGCGACGCGCTACGGGTTGCCGGCACGCTTCGAGCTCCAACGCTTCCACCCGCTCGACGCCAACCGCTACTTCCTGTTTCTGCGGGACAGCGGGCTGCGGCCGCTGCGCAACATCTTCAGCGGCGCGAAGTTCATCGGGACGGCGCCCATCTACATGAACGAGCGCGTGACGTGGAAGGTCATGAATTACCCGGGCCCGTGGCTGCTGGACCCGGCGAAGCGCGACGCGGACCTAGCCCACTCCACGTCGTTCGACATGGCGAAGGAGACCGACGACAACGTCATCGCCCTGCGGCGACGAGTTCTTGCGCACGATGATCTGCGTGCGGGGCTCGAGACCGCCCGCATCGCGGGCGGGCAGGACCGCCTCGTCATCGAGACCGACATCGTTGTGGTCGGCTCCGGCGCGGGCGGCTCGTTCGTGGCCGCGGAGTTGGCGGAGAAGACGAGCCAGCGCATCTTGATCGTCGAGAAGGGCGAGTTCCTCGAGCCGGCCGACTTCCTTCAGCGCGAGCGTCTGATGATGCCGCGCATCTTCGACACCGAGTTCTCGACGACTCAGGTCTTCGGGAGGGAGATTCCCACGCTGTCCACCACCGTGGTGACCGGCAAGCTGGTCGGCGGCTCGGCGACCATCAACCACGCGCTGGCCTTCGAGCCGCCGCGGCCCGTGATCCGCGACTGGCGTGAGCAGAACGGCGCCGACATCGACTACGACGACCTGGCGCCGCACCTCGACGCCATCGGCAAGCTGCTCCGCATTGCGGCCGTGCCCGAGTCACAGATCTCGGGCGGCAACCTGGCGCTCCGCCGCGGGGCTCAGGCCCTCGGCTTGCCGCATCACGGCCCGACCCGGCGCAACGCGCATGAGTGCATCGGGTGCGGCTACTGCGATCTCGGCTGCCGCTACAATCGCAAGCTGACGCCGCTCAACATCGTGCTGCCCATGGCGGCTCGCCGCGGGGCGCAGGTGCTGGCCAACTGTCGCGTGGACGCGGTGCTCCTGCAGCCGCTCGCCGGCGACGGCCGCGACGGACGCACGCACCGCGCGACGGGCGTCACCGGATACCTCACGGACGCGCGCGGCACCAAACGCGAGCGCATCGAGATCCGCGCGCGCCGCGTGGTGCTGGCGGCCGGGCCGTTCTCCTCGCCGCGCATTCTCATGGCGAGCGGAGTGCCTGATCTGCGGAGCGCGAAGGGTGCACAGCGCGCGGTGGGCGAGCGCTTCTCGACCCACGCCACCATCACGTTCTGCGGCGACTTCGACGAGCCGCTGTACCCCTCGGCCGCGACGCCGCCGATGGGCTACTTCGTGAAGAAGTACGAGGTCGACGACCAGGCGAGCGCGGATCCCGATCGGCATCATGTGCGCTACGCGCTGGAGGGCATGCTGAACCATCCCCTCGCCCATGCGCAGCTCGTGCCTTACGAGTCGGCCGAGAGCCACCAGGCATACATGAAGCGCTTCAACCAGACGATGACGCTCGCTGTCATGTTCCGCGATCGCCCGGTCGGGCGCGTCACGTCCCGGGCGTTCGAGTACGAGCTGGCGGAGGAGGACCACGCGGGCTGGCTCGACGCGCTGCGGACGGGCGCGCGTATCATGTTCGCCGCCGGCGCGCGGCGCGTGTTCTTCAACGCGCATCGGCCGCTGATCCTGAGCGAGCCGGCCCAGATCGACGAGACCCTGAGTCTCGAGCTCGTTCGCCAGCAGCGGATTCAGATCACGAGCGGCCATCCGATGGGCGGCTGTGCACTGGGTGGCGATCGACGGCGTGACGTCGTCGATTCGCGCGGCCGCTCCTGGGACGTGGACGGTCTGTACGTCGCCGACTCGTCGCTCCTGCCGACGTCACTCGGCGTGAACCCCTGCTACACGGTCTACGCGCTGGGTCGCTTCATCGGCCGGACTCTGGCCGATGAGATTGGCGCGTAGCGCGCTCGCGTCAGGCCGGCGAGGGCGGCGTGATGCTTCTGACGTGATCCTCCGCCTCGGTGATCGCCGACGCGCGGTGCATCATGTCGCGGGCGATGGCGAGCATCGGGTAGCCGTTGCGCTGCTCTTCCTGGAAACGCCGCGCAAAGCCGCCGCTCTTGATGTCCTCGAGCACGGACCGGAAGCTTTCCGCCATCGCCGCGTGGTCCATCTCGAGCGTCCGGGTGATACCGCCGAAGAGCGCCGTCGAGCCATGGCTCTCGGAGGCGCGGAAGAACCCGGTGTCCCGAAATGATTGGAACACCGTCTCCATCTCGCCCGACATGTACATCTCGAGCACGAGCGCCTCCGGCGGAATCCCGGCCCCTCGGGCGACCTCGAACGCGATCATCATGGCCTGGCCCATCACGGCGCCGACCGTCTGCTCGATGAAGAGGTCGAGCGTCGCTTCCTGCTTGGCGCTCATCTCCACGGCGCCGGCTCGCAAGACACCGAGGGCTTCCGCCAGACCGAGCATGCGCTGCTGCGCGTGCCCGCTTCGGTCGGCTTCGACGCCGACGCAGGCCCAGAAGCCCTCGCCGCGAAGAAAGCGGGCCCGCGCCGACTCTCCGGCCATCCGGGGCGCGATGAGAAGCACGTCCACGCTGTCGGGCGGCTCGACGAGCCCGAAGGTGAGGCCATACCCCGAGGCGAAGGCGATGGCGCTTCCGGCTCTCAGGACGGGCGCGATGTCCGTCGCGAACACACTGGGAATGACCTCGTCCGGCAGCAACACGAACACGATGTCATCGCTCGCCGCGGTGGCGATCGGCACGACCTCGAAGCCTTCCGCGTGCGCGCGGGCGGCGTACTCGTCGTCCCGGTTGCCGATGCGAACCTTGACGCCCGAGTCGCGCAGATTGAGCGCTGCCGTACGTCCCATGTAGCCGTACCCGAGGACGGCCACCGCCTCGCCTGCGAGGCCCCGGGAGGGCGCGTCGGCTGCACCGTAGACCTTCACGTGGGCGTCTCGTTTGTCCGTCATCTCCGATCACCTCGTGAGCGTTCGATCATCCCCGAAAAAGCTGCCTTCCCGCTCTTTTAGCATTTTTCGTTGCGGCGCGGAAACAACGTCGATGCATCGTTATCAAAGCGTCGCCCCCGGCGTCGCGGCGGACTAAGAGCCGAATGGGGGGGCGGGCTTCGGCCAGGCGGCCCTGTAGAGCGACTCGCTTACCTCGCGAGCGGATCGGGCCGCACCTGGATGTGCACCACGCGAGGCTTTGAGCCTTTGCCGCCCTCCATCAGCCACGGCGTGCGGTCGCCGTTCGTGCTCCACAGCCCGCGGCCCTTCCAGCCGGCTTTCGGGTCGTCGATGCGTCCGTCGAGACCCTTGGCGAAGAACCCCATCGGGTAGGGCACGCGCATCAGGATCATGCGGCCGCCCTGGAACGCGACAAAGCCGTCCTGGAGATTGGCCGTCGAGATCGGAACGTTGTCGCCCAGGCCCACCGTGTTGTGGTGATCGACCCACGTGTAATAGCTGGCCTCCGCGCTCGTGTACTCAAAGCCCTCGAAACCCGGGCCGGGATACTTGTGAAACGCGAAGCCCTCGGGGCAGTGATTGCCGGTGGCATTCGGTCCGTTCAGCGGGGCTTTGCACTTGCGGCGGTCGAAGCTGATCAGACTGCCGTTCGAGCCCGATCCCCACAGCACGCCCTTCTTGTCGATGTCGCCGCCGCGCACGCCGATGCCTTCCTTCGGAATCGCGTAGAACTCCGAGAGCTTCGTCTTGGGGTCGAAGCGCAGGAAGCCCGGAGCGCCGGCGAACACGTTGAACGTGTACCAGACCGAGCCGTCGGTCGGATGCGGCATCACCGCATACGGGCCGGAGCCCGCAATGCGCGTGTCTTTGTCCGGCTGCGCGGGCTGACCCGGCTCGGTCCATTCATCGACCTTGCCGTTGCCGTTGGTATCGAGCACCCATGGCGCCCAGCCCTGGGCCTTGGCCGCGTCGCCGGTCTCGTCCCACACTTTCGTGTTGACCCAGCCGGCCACCGCGCCGGTGCCCGACAGCCACAGCGTGTTGTCGGCGTCGTAGCCGAACTGCGGGTGGTGCGTGCCGAAGCAGGTATCGATGAAGCTGTACTTCATCGTCTTCGGGTCCAGCATCGTCACCTGGCGTCCCGAGCGGTCGAGCGGGAACACGCTCGCCGAGGGGTGGTCCGAATCCTTCTTGCAGAAGGCGGGATTGTCGATACCGCGCACGGCGGCGGCAAACCACACGCGGCCCTGCCGGTCGAACATGCCGTTGTGGTTGTTGGCCCGCTGGCTCCAGATCTTTTCCTCTCCCCAGTAGGGCGAGGGCTGCATCGGCTTCGCGACGGCGGAGGCATGGAACGGCGGTCCAAACGATTCGGGCGTCTCCGGATCTTTAACCGGCATCTTGAAGAACGTCACCTTGTGCGTCAGCGGATCGAGGATCGGCATCTCGTCGCTCGAGTACTCGGGCGAGCCGTAGAGCGGACCATAGGCGTTGACGTTCGGATAGCGCCGGTCCGAGGAGATCAGGTCGTGCACGAACGTCTTCTCCGTGCCCCACTCCCAGGAGGTGACGACGACGTTGCGCTCGACGCCCTGCGGCCGCGGCGGCTTGTGCCTGGGCAGCTCACCCCGGGCGACGCGATCCGTCCACTCGCCGAAATACTTGAACGGCACGCCACCGAGCTGAACGGCGAGCCGGTTCATCATGAATTCGCCGGTCTGCCCCGAGCCGATCCGTCGGGCCCACGCCTCCGCACCGGACGTGAATTCGCCGAGCGCGGCCGGAATCGTCCGCGTCGATTCCTGGCCGAGCTGATGGCAGCCGATGCAGTCGGTGTTGTTCATCCGATGGCGCCAGGTTTCCTGCGTGATGTTCTTCGGGATGTCGGTGCTGCCGCCGAAGTCCTTCGCCGGCGGAATCTTCATCATCGTGTACCAGTAGATCGCCGGATAGTATTGCGCCGCCGCGCGCTCGTCGGGCGCCAGCAGGGCGGCGTGATTGAGAAGCTGTCCGGGCTTTGCGCGCAGTTTCGGCGAATCCACCAGGCCGTAGCCGCGGACCCAGACGCTGTAGTTCGCGCGCGGGAGGTCCGGAATCACGTAGCGCCCCTGGTCGTCGGTGACGACCATCTTGGCGTACTTCGTCGCAAGGTCGGTCGTTTCGGCAATCACCCATACGCCGGCTTCCGGTCCCCGCGAGCTGCGCACGATGCCGCCGATGTCGTCCTGATCGATCGCGACCTGCACGGCCTGCTGCGCGGGGAGCCGTTCGGGTGCGGTCACGAGCGCGCCAACGGCAAGGAGCGCCGCGCCCAGGTAGAACGCGTGAGTCCTGTGCATGTCGATGTCCTTTCGTCCGGTCACGGGGCGCCCGGCGGCGGGCGTGGTGCGCAAGGGTAGCAAAACGGGAGCCGAGTCACTCCTCGGCAAACTTGGGCAGGTCGCAGTCCGGACACCGCTCGGCGGTCCAGAGTGACATGCCGAATCCGCGCTGCCGACACCGAGGGCATCGCCACAAGGCTCTCATGATGGCGAGAATCACCGCCGAAGCGCCCGCGACGCCCCAGACGACGAATGCCACGACTCTCCAGGGCGAGCGAAACCACAGCGCTACCCAGCCGATGATTGTGAGCGTGGCGGCGATGTACAGGGCGTTGTTGATGCGACGATAACCACGCCACGTGTTGGGATCGCTCATCGTCGGACGACAAGTCGTTCCACGGACTCCGCCAGCGCATCCGCGATCTTGTCCAGATCGATCCCGGTGAGATTGCCGATGGGGTGCTGGCAATCGAGAAACAGATAGTCCGGCAATCCCCAGCTGTCGGCCATCGTCTGGCCGGTCTTGCGGAACGGCGCGGTGACGATGGCCACCGCCGGCACGCCCTGCTGCTCCATCAGAATGGCGTCGAGCACACTGCTCGACGAGCACGAGCCTCAGTCGCCGACGCCGGAGATCACCAGATCGGCGTCGCGCTTCAGCGCGGCGACGGCGTTGGCGTCGATCTCGTGGCTCGGCGAGCGCTTCATGTCGCGCACGCTCACGCGTGTGCCGTGCTTCGCGGCCAACCGGTCGGCGATCTTCTCGAGAATCGTCGCCGAGTTGACCTTGCGGTTGTCGACGAGCCCCAGCCGCAAGCCGTGAAGGCTGGCCGGACGCGGCGCGAGCGGCAGGCGCGGCGGCCCCATACGCTTCGTGGTCGGATCGAACATCTTCATGAGCGGCTCCTCATTCGATGCGGGTCGTGATCGCGCGCGTCCATTTCTTCCCCCAGCCCGGAAGGACCGCCGACCAGCTGCCGGCGCCGCCGGCGCAAACGATCAGCAGATCATCGGGCGACTCGAACGCATAGCGCCACGTGGTCTCGTCCTCGGGCGCGATGTCGTCCGGCAGCCGCGCGGCGCGCTTGAGATCCGCGACGCGGCGGCGGCAGTGCTCCATGAGAAACGTCTGCACGTCACGACGACTCCATCGGTTCGCGCGCATGACGTCGGCGTGCTCGAACCCCATGACGACCAGGCTCTGATTGAAACCGTAGACGTTCGGCGACCCGAGATTGTAGAGCGCGTCGGCGTAGCAGCGCAGGACCGCCTCCGGCGTCGCGGCGAGCTGGTTGTAGACCTGCTGCAGGCTGTTCGATGCGTACAGCGTCAGCGTGCTCTCGTCGGCGCCGAAGCCGCGGCTCACGTGAAACGGCTCCCAGGCCGTGTCCTCGCGCTCGGCGAAGCAGAACGAGTACTTGCCGGGATTGCCGAACGTCGCACGATCGAGGAAGCCCGGCTTCGTGTTGAGCGCGTTCATCATGATGAGCCGCACCGCGCGGCCGATGGTGGCATTCGCGCGGTGGCCTTGCCCGAAGGCGTTGTGGCCGCTGTTGATGCCGAGTTCGGTCGCGATCGGCCCGCTGACGATGAGCACCATGGCGGAGCCACCGGTGCTGCTCGCCGGCCCATGGTACGCGAAATCTGGATGGCAGAGGCTCTTCACCGCGGCGACGAGGACCGGCGCGTATTCGGGCCGGCAGCCGGCCATGACCGCGTTGATTGCAAGGCTTTCCGCCGTCACGACCGCGTTGCGGCCGTGGATCTCGCCGACGGTCACATCGCCGCGCAGCTTGGCGCCGGCCAGCATCGCCGCGACGCTCGTGTCACTCGGCGGAACCACGGGCAATCCGTCCGTCCACCCGGCGTCGTAGTACGCCTCGATCATTGCGGCGGGGTCAGTCGCCTGGTCGATCTCACTCATCGCCGTCAACCTCAGTGGGATATGTCTAGCACATCATGGACTCCCGCCCTCCCGCTTGCGGCGCGGCCGCGCGATGCGTTTCTGCCCCCGCGCTCGGGCTTGCTCGATGAATTCGAAGACCAGATTCTGCACGTAGGTGAAGTCGGCTTCGACCTCGGCGGCGCGCGTCGCGAACCGGCCGCTGGCCTCACCCACGGCGAAGCCCATCACAAAGGTGCTGAGAAGACGCTCGACCCGCAGCACCTGATCGTCCGGCACTCCTGCATCACGCAGAGCATCGCAGACGGCGTCTCGCACGCGGCGACCGCCGGGCGTATTGGCCGCACGCTGCAGAAGCAGTGGGAAGACGTCGGGATGGCGTCGCGCTGAATCCCGAGCGGCAAGGGCCACCGCGGCCAGTCGCTCACGCCACGGGAGGCGGGCATCGGGCACCTTGATCTCCATGAGCAAGCTCTCGACGATGGCGTCGAGGAGATCGGCCTTGTTCGCGATGTGCCGGTAGAGCGCCATCGGGGTGACGCCCAGGCGGTCGGCGACGGCCCCCATCGTCACGGCCGCGAGACCACGCTCGTCCGCCAGATCGAGGCTGGCTCGTAGGATCACGGACCGATCGATCAGCGCGCGCCGTCCCATGCTCTCCGCCCTCGACAAGTATTTGTATATATCGTACGCATACTGTATACACTTATACCATGCTCGTGGCCGAGGGCCTGGAAAAGCGTTTCGGCGCGGTCCGCGCGCTCAGCGGTTTTTCGCTTACCGTCCGTCCCGGTGAGGTCGTCGGGCTCGTTGGCGAGAACGGCGCCGGCAAGACGACGTTCGCGCGCGCCGTCGCCGGGCTGATCACGCTCGACGCGGGAGCTGTCCGAGTGAGCGGAGTGGACGTCACGCGAGCACCGCGCGACGCGCGCGCGGCGCTCGGCTGGGCTCCCCAGGAGCTGGCGCTGTACCCGACGATCACCGCGCGAGAGAATCTGCGCGCCTTCGGTGGACTCAACGGACTCAGCACTCGTCAGTCGATCCAGCGGACCGCGGAGTTGGCCGCCGCCTTGGAGCTGACGAACGTGCTGGACCGCCCGGTGGGCAAGCTTTCCGGCGGCCAGCAGCGGCGCGTTCAGGCCGCGACGGCGATGGTGCATCGGCCCGCGGTGCTGCTGCTCGACGAGCCCACCGTTGGTGCTGATCCCATCACCCGGCAGGCCGTGCTCTCGGCCGTGCGTTCAATGGCCGACGAGGGCTGTGCCGTCGTCTATACGACCCACTATCTCCCCGAGCTGGAAGTGCTCGGCGCTTCCATCGCCGTGGTGAAGGGAGGCCGCGTCATCGCGCGCGGGAGCCGGACCGATCTGCTGGCGTCGGTCCCCGGCCGCGCTCTCCTCCGATACGCGGGGACGCCGCCGCCCCTCGAGCCGCACGTGAGCGGTGCGCGCACCATCCAGATCGACGGGTCGGACGTGACGATCACCGCAACGGATCCGGCGGCCTGCGTCGCCACGTTGCTCGCATCGCACGCTGACGATGTGAATCGGCTGCGGGCGATCGAATTGTCGCCGCCCACGCTCGACGATTTGTACCGACAACTGCTGCAGCCCGCAGGTCACTCGGATGTCGCCTGACCCCAGCGCACGCTACCGGATCGCCGCGCTCGTCAGGCACGAGACCATCCTTCTCGCGCGCGCGCCGGGTCCGCTCATTGGATACACCGTCATGCCCGTGCTGCTCATGACCGTGCTGCGCCCCATGCTCGAGCGGCTCGCCGCCCTCGGCTCGACGACTGGCATGGGCGGAACCGCCCAGGCCGCCGCGGGAATGGCGGTCATGTTCTCGCTCTTTGCACTCAAGGTCGTCGGGGCTGGCTTTCTTCAGGAGCGCACATGGCATACGTGGGATCGGCTTCGCGCGAGCCCCGCACGAGCGAGCGAGATCCTCATCGGCAAGGCGGTGCCGATGCTGATCGTCTTGCTCGTGCACCAAGCCATCATCATCGGTTTCGCGATGGCGGTATTCGGCCTTCGTCCCGCGGCGACCTGGTGGCCTCTCGTGCTCGTCGCCGTCGCGTGGACCGGATGCGTCCTCATCCTTGGGACGGCGGCGGCGACGCTCGTGCAGAGCCCGGCTCAATTGAGCGTCGCTGGCGACATCGCCGCCGTGCTCACCAGCATCCTCGGCGGAGCACTCGTGCCGGCGGAATTACTGCCGGGCTGGCTTCGCGCCGTCGGGCCGCTATCCCCGGGCTACTGGGCGATGCGGTCCTATCGGGCCGCGTTGGTCGACTCCGGCGCCTCGTCCCTGATCGGCGCTCTGGCCGGACTCGGGTGCTTCATCGTGCTGGGAATCGTCCTGAGCGCGTCGTTCGCGCGTCGGCGGCCGGACGCATGACAGCACCTTCGTTTACTTCGCGTCTTGGATCGCGAACCGCACGGCGGCCTCGGCGAGCAACGCGGCCGGGTTGATGAGGTCCGGCTGCAGACCCTCGGCGCCGAGAAGCAGTGGGATCTCCGTGCAGCCGAGGACGACCGCGTCCACCGCCTGTGATCGCAGCTCCGCGACGGCGATGCGCGCCGCGGCGCCGTGTGCCGCACCATCGCGGCCTTCCGCCACGGCGTGGATGGCTGCATCCAGCGGCGCCTGCGCCCGCGCGTCGATCGTGGCGCACTGGATGCCGCGCGCGCCGAGTGGGTCGAGGTAGACGGCCGGCGCGCCCGCAAAGCCCGTGACGCCGACGCGGCGGCAGCCACGCCGCGCGATGTCGTCGATCACGAGGTCGATCATGCTCAGCACCGGGCACCCGGCAGCGTCCCGGATCGCCGCCGCGCCGACGTGCGCCGCATTGCAAGGGATGACGATGAAATCCACGGCTTTGCCGAGCCAGCGCGCGGACTCCACCAGCTCGGGATCGATCTCACGCGGCTCGTACGGCCGGCCGTCGGCGTGAAGGCGGATCGGCGGTCGCCGGTGATACCACACCACCATCGGCGGATACCCGCGGTTCAATTGCTGTGGGATGAGCTGCTGCGACAGTCGATGCACGCGCGCCTCGAAGTCCATCGTCGCCTGCGCGCTGATGCCGCCGAGAACACCGATGCGTTTCATGCCGCGCCCTCCCAAGTAGCAAGTTCGATGGCAGAAACAGCGACGGGCACCTCGGCTCTCACCGAAGTGCCCGTCGCGATTGGTGGGCCGTCAAGGACTCGAACCTTGGACCCGCTGATTAAGAGTCAGCTGCTCTACCAACTGAGCTAACGGCCCTTCGAACCTCTGCGACAACCGACTACGCTGCGACGACTCCATGGTGCGCCCGGCAGGAGTCGAACCTGCGGCCTTTGGCTTCGGAGGCCAACGCTCTATCCAACTGAGCTACGGGCGC
>Ga0114129_10000088_pt1 | contig 86607 bp, 79 predicted proteins | sample RhiMetdeltSRZDD1_FD_80071 | JGI IMG/M metagenome (GOLD analysis project Ga0114129, IMG submission 80071) | Populus rhizosphere microbial communities from Tennessee, USA - Rhizosphere MetaG P. deltoides SRZDD1 (version 2) (version 2) | ecosystem: Host-associated > Plants > Roots > Rhizosphere >... | reverse complement strand
CCAAGCTCGCGACCGGGATTGAACCGGTGACCTCATCCTTACCAAGGATGCGCTCTACCGACTGAGCTACGCGAGCAAACCGCTCAACCGATAAGCGGGCGACGGGGCTCGAACCCGCGACATTCAGCTTGGAAGGCTGACGCTCTACCAACTGAGCTACGCCCGCGAGCCTGCGCCGTCTTCTCCTGCCCCTCGCCCTCCGCCTCCCATGGTGGGGGTAGGATTCGAACCTACGTAGGGCAAAGCCCGGCAGATTTACAGTCTGCTGCCATTAGCCACTCGGCCACCCCACCGCTTCGCCCCTCTCACCCCAGCGAGACAGAACCCCGCCGCGTCGGCGGGGTTCGGTCATGTTGCGCTGCGGGTGTCGGCATCACCGAGCTGACGAGGGGAATCGAACCCCTAACCGCCGGTTTACAAAACCGGTGCTCTGCCAGTTGAGCTACGTCAGCGAAAGCACGCCGAAAAGAGCCAGACCCATATGATAGACGCCAAGTTAGCTTGCGTCAACCGCCCCCGAGCTTTCGAAGCTGAATAGATCCGTCCTTGGCGTCCTGAACCTCCCATCCGTGCTTCCGAAGGAGGTCCCGAATCCGGTCCGCCTCGGGAAAATTCCGTCGCTGTTTCTCGGCCGCTCGGATTTCCGCCCACCGGCGGGCCCAACCCTCCTGGCTGTTCCGGTCTGGTGGTGGCACTTCCGGCGGCGTCGTGAGTACGCCGTCCTCTGTTACCGCTTCGGTCGGGGCAGTCGGGTCCGCCGGCGTGAGGCTTCCACCCACTCGCACGGTCTGGCCGCGAGCTTCAGGCGCGATGTCCAGCACGCAGTCCACCAACTCCCAAGCGCCGGCCAATGCCGGACCTACGGTCCGGCCCTCATCCAGGAGTCGATTCCCGTCCGGCAGGAGAACCTCGAACACGGCGGCCAATGCCTGCGGCGCGTTCAGGTTGTCGTTCAGCGCGTCGGCAAAACGCTCCCGGAAGCGCGACGCCACCTTGACGCTATCCGGATCCTCCGTCTCCGGATCGATCCGAGCTGCGTTCCCCAACCGATCCCGGAACCGGCCCAGGCGGGCTGAGCCGGTGGCCGCCGCGGTGAGGGCATCGTCACGCCAGTCGAGCTTCTGCTGGTAGTGAGTTCCGAACAAGAGGAAACGCACTGCGCCGGCATCGATGCCCTGCTCCTTGAGATCCCGGGCTGTGAAGATGTTCCCCTCCCGCTTGGACATCTTGCTGCCCTGAACATTGAGGAACTCCCCGTGGAGCCAGAACCGTGCGAAGGCCGGCTTGCCGGTATACGCGCAGCTCTGGGCGATCTCGTCTTCATGGTGCGGAAAGATCAGGTCTACCCCGCCGGCATGGATGTCGAGCACATCGACTCCCAGGCGTCGCTTGATGAGATCGAGCGCCATCGCCGAGCACTCGAGGTGCCAGCCGGGCCGTCCCCGCCCGAACGGAGCATCCCACGCGGCACCCACCGCTTCGTCATCCGGCTTGGCCGCTTTCCAGAGGACGAAATCGCGAGCGTCCTCCTTGGCGTACTCATCGGCCGAGACCCGCTCGCTCGCACCGGCCTTGAGCTCTCGTTGATCCAGGCGTGAAAGCTTTCCGTAGGCGGGAAACTTTCCGATGGCGAAGTAGATGGAACCGTCGTCGCCTCGATACGCCACCCCCTTGTCCAGCAGCGCTGTCGTCAAGGCGATCATCGGACCCACGTATTCGGTCGCGCGCGGATAGGCGTGCGCCGGCCGGATGCGCAGATAATTCCGGTCCTCGAAGAAGGCCTTCGCGAATGGCTCGACATGATCGCGCAGCGACACACCACGCTGACGCGCCGCGGCGATCGTACGATCGTCCACGTCGGTCAGGTTCATGATATGGAAGACCTCGTAGCCGCTCACCTCGAGCCAGCGGCGCAGCAGGTCCTCGAAGAGGAAAGTCCGGAAATTCCCAATGTGAGCGTAGTTGTAGACCGTGGGACCGCAGGTGTACAGCGTCACCTTGGGCGGCTGGAGCGGCTCGAAGGTTTCGATGGAGCGGCTAAGCGTATTGTAGAGCCGCAAGCTCACCGGCCGGCCCCCAGGGTTTGTGGCGTGGCGGCCTGGGCGCCATCGGTGACGCTTGCGGGTGGCGGAACGGTGAGTGGCTGCGGCGCAAGCGGCACGCCGGGGAGCCGGATGCCGTCGGCGTCGAATCTGACCTTGAGCCGGCGTCGGAGCTCGCGCGAGAGCCCCCATTGGGCGCCGGGCTGAGTCCGAGCAACGACCCGCACCACGATGCGGTTGTCACCGATCGCCTCCACGCCCCACACCTCGGGCGTACCGTCCAGCGTCGGCTTCCACTCTTCGTCTTCAGTGAGCCGGGCCGTTTCCTCTTTGGTGGCGGCGAGCACCCGGTCAACGTCTTCCGCGACTCCCACTCCGATGTCGATCACCGCGCGGCCCCATCCCGCGGTCTTGTTGCTCACCATCTTGATCTCGCCGTTCGGAATGATGTGCCTGGTTCCCTCCAGATCGCGCAGCACGACGACGCGCAGTGTCAGGTGCTCGACCACGCCCGACTTCCCGCCGATTTCGATCACGTCACCCAAGGCAAACTGATTTTCCATGAGCAGGAAGAAGCCGGTGATCACGTCCTTGACCAGGCTCTGCGCCCCGAAGGAGACAGCCAGGCCAAGGATGCCGGCGCCGGCCAGGAGCGGGCCGATCTCGATGAAGAGGTTGAGAGTGAGGAAAATGGCCAGCGTGATCACCATGGTCGTGCCCAGGTTTCGTAGCAACCGGGCGAGCGTCATCCCCCGCTTTTCGCGCAGGGTGGTGATGCTCGGATCATGGTCATCCACCATGCTCTCGATGCGCCGCGCGGCCAGGCGGGTGAGCCGCAAGGCGAGATAGGCAAGCACCCAGATGCTGATGACCTGGGCGAACTTCAGGACGATCTCCTCCCCATCGAGCCGGACAAAATCCATGAGCAGTCGGCGTAAGAACTCCGCCAGCTGATGGAGCGTTCCCTGGATCGTCAACTCGAGGAGCACGCCGCTAAGCTATGGGCCCTTCCATGAGACAGTCAATCGGTTGTGGGAGCGTGAGATCGCCAAGCCTCTCACCGCCGTACGAACTGACCGTTTCAACTGTGCTGCATTGGGCCGCCGCGAACACGGCGTCTCGAATCGGAGCGTTGGGCGGGAGCAGAAGCGGGCGGGCCCGCTTCAGGGCTCGCACAGCGAGCGGAAAGGAGGATGGGAGCTGCACAATGCGCCGGGCCACGACCCGCCCTATCGCCAGTCGTGCGTCGGCGGTTACCGCTCGAGCGCGGCATGGTGCCTGCCCGCGCGTCCGAACAATCGTCAAAACCGAGCGGCCGGTGTGCCTTGGCGTGCTTGTTTACGCGCTTTCCCCTCCAACACGGCGTTCACCAGTGGGGCAGAATCAAAACGAACCGGATCCGTGACGGGGAGCCCGGTCTCGCGGACAGCGGCCTCGCAGGCACGCCGAGCCTCGGCTTCAGGCAGGTCATAGGTGTTGAGACAGACCCCGAGCACCCGAGTGGGATGCACCATCGAGCCAATCGTCTCGTAGACCTTCACATAGTCAGCGAGTGATGGAATGCGAAGCCAGTCAGCCTCACCATAATCCCCGATGTATTCCCGGCTCGCCTGATGGCAGAGAATCAATCCATCCGGACAGGCGCCGTGAAGCAGTCCGAGCGTCACACCGGAATAACCCGGGTGATTGATGCTCCCCTGCCCTTCTACCAGCACCACGTCCGCGTCACGCGCGCCCTCGAGCGTAATCCTTTCAGCAGCGCCGGCGATGAAGTCCGCCACCACGGCATCCACCGCGATACCCCATCCCTCCAGCATGATGCCGGTCTGCCCGGTAGGGACGAATCGGGTGCGCACGCCGCGCGCGTTTAGCTCGCGGGTCAGCTCGAGCTGAGCTGTCATCTTCCCGACGTTGCAATCGGTCCCAACAGTGAGAACGACGTAGGCTTCGACTTTTTTCACCAGCCCTGACGCAACAGCCAGATCCGTAGGGGGCCGCCTCAGATCGAAGATCTGCCGGCCCGCGGCCTTGGCCTTGCCCGCGAGCACCGGATCGTCGCTCAGAAATGTGTGTAACCCGCTGACCAGATCGCACCCTGCGTCGAGGGCTTCGGCCAGCCAGCTTCGCCATTCATCCGGCAGCCGCCCTCCCACCGGCGCAATCCCGATCAGCACGGTGTTGGCGCCCAGGGCCAGGCCGTGACGCACCGAGTCAACGATGGGAATCGCGCCGCCGAAGCCGAGCGCTGATTCGACGGTCTGCCCGGCAAAGCGCCGGTCCATGACGGCCACGACCCTCTCCGGCTGAAACCGGATGATGGCGTTGGCTGTCTTCGAGCTCATCGGGCCGAAGTCGCCGTCGGCGATGATCAGATAGCGGATCTGGCTCATGGCGTCGAAAACATAGTAGGAGCCGGTAGGGACCTGAACTACCTCGGGGAGCCTCCCGGCGGTAGCTTGGAGCATCCTCAATCACCCGTGGCTGGGATCGGGTGCCAGACCTTCGAGCTCTCCTCGAAAGCGGCTTGGCAGGCCACTACACGCTCGGGCGTGAGCTTGGGCGCGGCGGGATGGCCACGGTGTTCCTCGCGCATGATCTCAAGCACGACCGGCCGGTCGCTCTCAAAGTCCTGCATCCTGAACTCGCAGCCAGTCTCGGACCCGACCGGTTCCAGAGAGAGATCCGCCTCGCCGCACGGCTCCAGCACCCTCATATCCTGTCGGTCCACGATTCCGGAGAAACTGCGGGCCAGCTCTGGTTCACCATGCCCTTCGTGGAAGGCGAAAGCCTCCGACATCGACTGGCTCGCGAACGGCAGCTGCCGCTCGAAGACGCGCTCCGCATTACCCGGGAAGCGGCCCTCGCTCTCGAGTACGCCCACCAGCACGGAGTGATCCATCGGGACATCAAGCCGGAGAACATTCTGCTCACGAAGGACGGCAGTACTCTCGTTGCAGACTTCGGCATTGCCCGCGGCTTTTCCGCCGACAGTGACCAGCTCACCGAGACGGGGCTGTCGGTCGGGACCCCCGCCTACATGAGTCCTGAGCAGGCTGCGGGCGAGCGCGCCCTCGATGGCCGCACCGACATCTATAGCCTGGGCATCGTCCTCTACGAAATGCTGGCGGGCGAGCCGCCTTACACCGGGGCGACCCTGCAGGTCATCGTGGCCAGACGCTTGAGCGAGGCACCCCGGCCGTTACGAGCGGTGCGCGAGACCATTCCCGATTCGATCGACCAGGCGGTGCAGAAGGCACTGGCCAAGGCTCCAGCCGACCGCTTCACCACCGCTGCCCAGCTTGCCCAGGCCCTCACGCTGACGGTGACGACGCCTGCAGCGACGCCGACGATTTTGCCGACCGCGCCGCCGACGATTGCGCCGTCGGTCGCCACGCAGCCAGCCGCCGAGCCACCTAGCGCTCGCGAGCTACGGAGGAGACGCCGGGTTCCGATTGGTCTGGCGACGCTCGGGGTGGGCTTCCTGCTCGGTTTGGGCGTGCTTTTCGCGTGGCGGCGCAGCCATGCTGGCGGCGACGTGAAGGGGCCCAAGCATCTGGCCGTGCTCCCGTTCGAGAACCAGGGCGACTCAGCAGATGCCTACTTTGCCGACGGGATCACTGACGACCTGCGGGGAAAGCTCGCCGCCGTGCCCGGGATCGAGGTCGTCGCTGGGCGCAGCTCCAACAAGTATCGCCAGACGACAAAGGACTTGCCGGATATTGCAAAGGACCTGGGCGTCGAGTACCTGCTGGTGGGTAAAATCCACTGGACCAAAGGTCAGGCGGCAAGCCGGGTGCGTGTGAGCCCAGAGCTCATATGGGTGAGGGCCGGAGCCGCGCCCACCACCAAGTGGCAACAGCCGTTCGATGCCGCGCTGACCGACGTCTTTCAGGTTCAGGCAGACATCGCCGGTCGCGTGGCTCAGGCGCTCAATGTCGCACTTGGGTCCGGCGCGTCGCAGGCTCTTGCGGCGCGCCCCACCAAGAGCCCCGAGGCATACGATCTCTACCTGCGCGCCAACGCGTATTTCAATCGCAACAACAAAGACGACAACGAGATCGCAGTCGAGTTGAACGATCGAGCCATCCGGTTGGACTCCGGATTTGCCCTGGCGTGGGCGAAGCTGGCTCAGTCGCACGCTGGCGCTTATTGGCAGCATTGGGACCCTTCACCTCAACGTCTGACCCTGGCGAAACAGGCAGCAGAGCGCGCCTTGGCGCTCCAACCAGATCTTCCCGAGGCCCATCTGGCAATGGGGTTTTATCACTATTGGGGTCATCGCGACTACGATCGGGCGCTCGCGGAATTCGCCGTTACGCAGCGGATGCAGCCAAACAATGTCGACGCCATCGAGGCGGTGGGCCTGGTCGAGCGGCGCCAAGGTAAATGGCAGGAGGCGCTCGCCTCAATGAGGCGTGCTGTCGAGCTGGACCCACTCAACTATTCGAACCTCGTCGAGTTGGCGGGGACTTACATGCTAATCCGAGACTATGGAGAGGGTGCACAGCTAGCCGACCGCGCTATCGCCCTCGCACCGGATGTTCCCGGTGCTTACGGTGCGAAAGCCCTCATATACCTCAACTGGGTGGGTAATCTCGAACAGGTGCGCAATATCCTCCGCGAGGCCCTCCGCTACAACGAGCTTGGAAGGGTCGTCGACCAGGCTCCTACACCAGCGGTGATGGTCCTCGCGACCGATTCGACCCAAAGATCAGCTATCCTGACGCTCGGAGCTCGGGGCTTTGGAAAGGATCTGCTCACGTACTTCGAGATCAAAGCAAGAGTGTACGACCTCAATGGCGACGTTGGGCCGGCCCGAACCTACTACGACTCGCTCGCCCTTACCGCCAAGGCGGAACTCAAGGAGCAGCCAGACGAGGCACTGACTCACGCGGCATTGGGAGTCGCCCAAGCTCACCTCGGCCACCGGGATTCTGCGATTCGGGAGGGAAGGCGAGCCGTCGAGCTGCTACCGCTTACGAAGGACGCCTACTTCGGGACCATTGCCCAGGCGCTACTCGCCGAGGTCTACATGGTGGTCGGACAGCCGGATGAAGCGATCGACCAGCTGCACGCCCTGTTGCTGACGCCCTCGGTTGTCTCTAGAGCGGGACTGAAGGCCAGTCCGATCTGGGCGCCGCTTCGCGGTAATCCTCATTTCGAGCAGCTCGTCTCCGGACAATAACGGCCTCCAAAACTCAAGCGGGGTCGTCCTGCTGGACGACCCCGCCGTAGCTCCGCCCGGTTCGCCGGACGTCAGGGCTTGGTGTCTCCGCTGCTTTCCTCGATTACCTCGGCGTCGTGCACGCCATTGGCACCCGTGCCGAGCTGTTTCGCCCGGTTGGCGCCACCCGGCAAGAGTCCCATACGCTGCTTGAGCGCGAGCAGCTGCTGGTCGGCGGTACCATGGTACTCGAGCGCCTCGAACTGTTTCGCGAGGGTGTCGCCGGAGACCTCTTCCTGCAGCTCGGCCGCCGCGAGGGCCTTCCGCTCGGTCGCTTCGATCTTCTCGGCCATCCGATCAAAGGACTCGAACGCACTCCGGTCCGACATGCCGGACATGGTCTCCTGAATGCGCTGCGTGGCTTCGGCCCGCTTGGCGCGCGCGATCAGGATGTTCTTCTTCCGCTTGGCCTCTTCGATCTTATCGTTGAGCTGGCGCAGCGCGAGCTTGAGCTGCTCGGTCTCGGCCTTGTGCTTGAGCCAGGTCTCGTGCAGCTGCTGGGCACCCTGCAGCTGCTCGTTGTAGCGCATGAGCGCCTGCTTGGCGAGATCGTCCCGATTTTCCTGCACCGCAAGCATGGCGCGCCGTTCCCAGTCCTCGGCCTGCTTCTTCATCGCCTCGGCGTCGGACTGGAGTTTCTTCTCGTCTGCGATGGCGGACGCGACCTGCTGCTTGGCCTTGGCCAGCTGCGTCTTCATGTCGACGATCAGCTGGTTGAGCATCTTCTCCGGGTTTTCGGCCCGGGTGATCAGGTCGTTGATGTTGGACCGAATCATGGTGGACAGCCGGTCGAAGATTCCCATCGCGGATCAGCCTTCCCGGTAGGGCGCCAGGGCGCCCAGATGCGTGGCGAGAGCCAGCGTAATCGAGTCGAAGCTGGCCTCGAACTCGCTGAAGTCCAGGTTTTCCAGCTCGAGCGTGTCGATGAGGACAATGTCGTCGCCCTCGAGCCCATACGACCCGTGCACCAGCTCACGTGCGTTCAGTTCGAGCAGCTGGCGAAACAGCTCGCTGCGCCGGGGCTCGCTGGCCGGCAGCTCCATCACGCGCACGCGAAGAATGACAACCGGAGGGGCGTAGTGCACGACCACTTCGGCACCCTCGGTGGTTCGAACCAGCCACAGATTCGGCTCGGGCTCCTCGACGGACACCGTGCCGCCTTCGAGGCGATCGAGCCAACCCTGGATGTCTTCGCGGGTGATCATGCGTCGCTCCTCCCGGGGAGCCGTTCCGCTTGCTCGCTCTTCGCCAGCAAACGCTCGGCGAAATCTAACCGCTCCTCTACCTCAGCCAACCGCCCTTTCACCGCCTCCAACTCCTCCAGCACTCCCGGATCCGGCGGAGCCGAGCCCCGAACTCGATCAGCGAGCGCCTGTCCGAGCGGGCCACGGACCAGCTTCACCACTACCACCGCCAAGACAATGGCGAGAATGACCAGGACATCGTTGTTCACGGCTGGGCTCGACTCCTAGCTCTCGAGACGATCCGGTTCCCGTTGCTTCGTCAACATTCTCTCCGCGAAGTCCACCCGTTCCTCCAGCTCCGAAATCCGTTCCTGCATGGCCGTCAAGCGAGCCTCCGTGTTGGCCGCTTCATGACCGGCTCGTTTCGATACCTGGCGAATCCAGGAGCGTCCCGTCGGCAGAGCGAATACCACGGTCACAGCGCTGATAACCGCGGCAGTCGTGGTCCAGACGATAAGCTCCATTATGCCGTCGAGTCCCATGAACGCCTTCCATCTACTGCTGCAGCCGGTCCGGCTCCCGATGTTGCGCCATCACCCGCTCCGCGAAATCGACCCGTTCCTCCAACTCCGCCATCTGGCCGCGCAGCTCCTCCATTGCCTGGAGCAACGCCTCGTTGTCCCCTGGCTCCTGCCGCCCCTCGATCCGCCGCGCCAATGCCTTTCCTAACGGGCCGCGCAGTATCACCGCCGCTGCGACGAACGCTGTAATTCCGACCGGAATCGCGAAGTCCTCTCCCACGTTCACTGCGACAATCGTGAACCCAACCGCCAGAAAGCATCCGATCAAGCAGATCGTCAGGAGGACCGGATTATCTGCGTCCTTCCGACTCATTCGCTTCCTCGTGGACCCGGCAGCCGAGTCGCTGCCTCGTTTCGGGTCAAGAGCCGCTCCGCGAAGTCCACCCGCTCTTCGAGCTCGGCCAGCCGCCCCTGGGCTGCTTCGAGCTCTGAAACGCGCTGCTCGAGTCGTTGGATCCGGGCATCGTTCTCAGGCGGCGTCGAACCCCCGGCGCCGAGCTCCATGGCGCGTGCCAGTCCTTTGCCGACTGGTCCGCGGAGAATCGCGGTGCCGGCCACCGCGACGGTGATCACGATGGTGACGACGATCGGCGCTACATCACCAGGTGGAATTGCCATGTACGCGAACCTCTCTCAGGAAGCCGGGAGCCGGGTCGGTTCATTGCGCTGCGCCAGCAGCCGCTCCGCAAAATCCACCCGCTCCTGCAGCTCCGACACCTCATCCCGCAGTCGTTGCAGCTCCTCTTGCATCGCCGGATCCGGCGCCGCTATCGGCTCGCGATGTCGGATTCGATCCGCCAGCGCGCGACCAATCGGGCTGAAGGCGAGGACGATCGCCGTGCCTCCGCCGAAGATGAAGATGAGGGCGAGGATGTCTTCCATTTACGCACTACCGTTTTCATCGCCGCCCGGGATCCGGGCGCTGGTCGGCCGCTGGCTCAGGAGCCGCTCGGCGAAATCGAGCCGCTCCTGTGTCTCCTCGAGCTGCCGACGAACCCCGTCGATCTGGTCTTTGAGATCGGCTACTTCGTTCTGGAGATCGGCATCGCCCGTGCGGCCCTGAATCCGTCGAGCGAGGGCCTGGCCCAGTGGCCCCTGGATGATCTGCACGATGCCCCAGACTCCAGCTATCGTGATCAGGAGTCCGGTGAACATCCCGGCAATTGGAACCAGCTCGCCCATTGGATCTTTCCGTGATTCGCCAGGGCTCCAAATCGGCCCAATCGATACCCGCGACAGGTGTTACGGAGCCCCGTCGCGAAATGTTTCAATTCGAGACGACTTTGCCGCTGACCGCTGGTCTACCTTATGACTCCCGACGCCCCACGGTGTCCCCCGGGCGGGGCCAGATACCGACGACGTAGCGCGTGATGCCAAGGATCGACGGTCCGGTCATATCCGGGCTAATGTAGGACGCCGTCGAAAGAGGCGCGAGGAGCCGGGGCGAGACCGATCGAGTCGCTTGTCAGGCCTCCCGGAAACCGGCATGTGGGTTGCACATGCACCGAACCCTGCTAGAACCGGCAGAGAGACCATGAGACGCTTTTCTGTACTGACGTTGCTGCTCAACCTTGGGATCACAGTGATCGGCGCCGCGCAGACCACCGATACGAGTTCGGCCAAGGGTGGTGACGGCTCCAAAGCGCTTAGCTACGACGCAGCGACCAAGACCGTCACCTTTGGCCTGGTCGCCGGCGCTCCCGGCGGAAAAGGCGGCCCGTTCAACTTCAATGGGTACACCAGCGGGGCTGCCACCCTGACTGTCCCGGCCGGAAGCAAGGTGGTCATGAACTTCGTGAACGAGGACGGGACGCCGCACAGTGCGGTCGTAGTTGGTGGCGATGGAGCGCTGCCGAATATCGGCGGCGACCCCGCGATTCCAGGCGCGTACACGCGCGATGTGACGCAGGGATTGGCCCAGTTTGGCAAGGATGTGCTGAAGTTCACCGCTCCAGCCAACGGCACTTTCCGCATCATCTGCGGCGTTCCCGGGCATGCCCTTTCGGGCATGTGGATCTGGCTCAAGATCGATCCAGCCACAAAGACGCCGAGCTTCGGGGAGAGTAAGTAGAAACTGCGTAAACGGTAAACGGTGAACGGGGGCTCCGCCGATGCGAGGAGCCCCCGTTCACCGTTCACTGTTCACGTAGTTTCTTTTTCAGAAACCTTCCCGTATAGCTGTCCTGGTTGGCGCCTACCTCTTCCGGCGTACCTTGGGCGACCACTCGCCCACCGCCGTCGCCGCCCTCCGGTCCCAGATCAATAATCCAGTCGGCGGTCTTGATGACGTCGAGGTTGTGCTCGATGACAACCACGCTGTTTCCCTTGTCCACCAGGCGATGCAGCACCTCGAGCAGGAGGCGTACGTCTTCAAAATGCAAACCGGTGGTGGGCTCATCCAGGATGTACAGCGTTCGTCCGGTATCGCGCTTGGACAGCTCGGTCGCGAGCTTGACTCGCTGGGCTTCGCCGCCCGACAGTGTCGTCGCTGCTTGCCCGAGATGGATGTAGCCGAGTCCCACGTCGTTGAGCAGATCGAGCTTCTCGGCGATGCGGCGCTGGTTAGCGAAAAACTCGAGCGCGTCTGCCACGGTCAGATCGAGCACGTCTGCGATGCTGCGCCCCTTGTAGCGCACCTCGAGCGTCTCGCGGTTGTAGCGGCGCCCCTTGCACACCTCGCAAGGCACGTAAACGTCCGGCAGGAAGTGCATCTCGATCTTCACCAGACCGTCGCCCTGGCACGCCTCGCATCGTCCGCCTTTGACGTTGAAGGAGAATCGCCCCGGCCCGTAGCCGCGGATCTTCGCCTCGGGCAACGCGGTGAACAGCTCTCGAATGGGGGTGAAGAGGCCGGTGTACGTGGCCGGGTTCGAGCGCGGAGTGCGCCCGATCGGGCTCTGGTCGATGTCGATCACCTTGTCGATCTGATCCAGGCCCTCCAGTCGTGTATGCGCACCGGGCACTACCTTGGCGCGGTAGAAATGCCGCGCGAGCGCTCGATATAAGATGTCGGTAACCAGGCTCGACTTCCCCGAGCCCGACACACCGGTCACGGCGACGAACAGTCCGAGCGGAATGTCGACGGTGAGATTTCGCAGGTTGTTCGCTCTGGCGCCGACGATGCGCAGCTTGCGTTTCCGGTCGGCGAGCCGGCGCCCCGCTGGTACCGGGATGCGAAGGTCGCCCCGGAGGTATCGCGCGGTGAGCGAAGTCGGATGCCGAAGAATGTCCTCTACGGCTCCTTCTGCCACGACCTCGCCACCCAGCCGTCCCGCCCGCGGACCCAGGTCGATGACGTGGTCCGCGGACCGAATAGTGTCCTCGTCATGCTCGACGACGATGACTGTGTTGCCGAGATCACGCAGCCCCTTGAGGGTGCCCAGCAGCCGCTCGTTGTCGCGCTGATGCAGCCCGATGCTGGGCTCGTCGAGGATATAGAGCACGCCGACCAGTCGTGAGCCGATCTGGGTGGCGAGGCGAATCCGCTGGGTTTCCCCGCCCGAGAGCGACATGGCGGCGCGCCCGAGCGTGAGGTAGTCCAGTCCCACGTCGCGGAGAAATCGGAGCCGGTCGCTCACTTCCTTCAGGATGGGCCCGGCGATTTCCGGATCCACGCCGGCGCGGCCATTTCCTCGCTGGGGAATGTTCTCGAAGAACGTGACGGCACGAGAGACGGGCAGATCTACCACATCCCCGATGCTGGCACCATTCACCAGCACCGACAGACTCTCCGGCCGAAGCCGCTTGCCGCCACAGGCCTGGCAGGGCTGTTCCACCATGTACTCTTCGAGCGCTTCCCGCACCGCATCGCTGCTGGACTCGCGGTAGCGGCGCTCGACGTTGCTCAGCACCCCTTCCCACTCGCTCTCGAAGTCGCGGCCTTTGCCACCGTCCACCGCGAAGCGGAAGCGACCCGGCGCCCCGTACAGGATCGCACGTCGGGCATCCTCGCTCAGCTCTCCCCAGGGAGCGGCAAGGTCGAACTTGAAGGCCCTGGCCAGCGTCGGCAGCACCACTTTCCGGAGGTAGCCACTCGGCTCGCCCCACGGCAGAATGACGCCCTCGAGAATCGAAATGCTCAGATCGCCGAGAATCAGCTCGGCGTTCACCTCCCGCCGAGTGCCAACACCGTGACATGAGGGACAGGCGCCGAACGGTGAGTTGAAGGAGAACTGCCGTGGCTCGAGCTCGGGGAACGAGAGACCGCACACAGGGCAGGCAAAGCGCTCCGAGAAGACGGTGGAGTCAGTCTCTCTCCTTTCCCCGTTGTATCGCACCACCTCCACGATCCCATCGGCCGTCTTCAGCGCCGTCTCGATTGAATCGCTGAGCCGCGATCGGTCCGCGGCTCTAACGACCAGCCGGTCGACTACGACCGCAATGTCGTGGTTCTGCCGGCGGTTGAGTGCGGGAGCTTCGGCGACGTCGTACGTCGCCCCGTCGACCCGCAGACGAACAAACCCGCGCTTGCGGACGTCCTCGAACAGCTCGCGGAACTCGCCCTTGCGCCCGCGAACCAGCGGTGCCAGGACCTCGATGCGGGTTTCCTCAGGCCACAACAGGACCGCATCGGTGATCTGAGAGGCACTCTGCCGCGCGACCGGACTGCCGTCATTGGGGCAATGAGGGATGCCTACTCTCGCCCAGAGCAGTCGCAGATAGTCGTAGACCTCGGTGACGGTTCCAACCGTCGAGCGCGGATTCTGTCCTTGACTCTTTTGCTCTATCGAAATGGCGGGCGACAGGCCTTCAATGGCGTCGACATCCGGCTTTTCCATCAGGCCGAGAAATTGGCGAGCGTAGGCCGAGAGCGACTCGACGTACCGACGCTGCCCTTCCGCGTAGATCGTATCGAAGGCGAGCGAAGACTTACCCGAGCCGGACAGCCCGGTGATGACCGTGAGCTGATTACGAGGGATGCGAACCGAGATGTCGCGGAGGTTGTGCTCCCGGGCACCTCGAACGACGAGCCATTCCTGAGCCATAGCCGGGGAAAGCTACCGGGGGTCCCTGGCGCGCTTCAATCCGCGGGCGTTCGAGACCACGCGGCCCCAGTCTTACGCATTCCCGAAACGAGCCGTAGCATATGGAAGAATCGATCCAGTCTGGAGTCAGCATGGCAAGAACTCGTGAGCAGCGGGCGACGAAACCGACCAGGCGCCGCAAGAAAGCAGCGGGTCCGACGCCGGGGGTCGCGGAGCCGATATCCAACGCTGCTGCCATCGACGGTCCAGTCGCGGTCGTCCTCGGCCCACTCCCCACCGCCACACCAGCAAGCCAGCATGTCGTGCCGGCAGCCCACACCAACGGGAACGGCAACGGCCGGCACAACGGAGTGTATGGTGAGGAGGATGCCGACGAAGACGACGAGCGGCCGGACCACGTGATGGCGCTTTTGGACGAACGGATCCGCTGGGATCCGGACTCGGTGGAGCTGCTGGTACGTCGAGGCGCTCTACTCGGCCGGCAGCTTCGCCTGCGGGAGGCCGAGGCCGATTTGCGAAAGGCACTGCGACTCGAGCCGTCGCATAGTCAGGCCCTTCTCGACCTCGGCCTCACGTTGTGGCGCCGGGGGAATGCGGCTGAGGCGGCCGAGATGCTGGACCGGGCAGCGGCGCACCAGCCGCAGAATCCAACCGCGTTCAATTACCTGGCCGAGGCGCTCCATCAGATCGGCCAGGCCGAAAACGCCGTCGTCGCGCTCGAGCGCTCTCTCGCGCTCGACCCGGATCAACCCCGTGCCTATCACCTGATGGGTAGGGTGCTGGACCGGTTGCGCCGCCCTGAGGAGGCCCGACAGGCCTATCGCCGCGGACAGGAGCTTTCCCGGCAGTGATTCAGGTGGTCGTCGACGATCTCGCGTTCGTTACCGCGGACGCGGTCGTCCGGCCAGCCGATGAGGTCCTCAACCCGGTCTCCCCCGAGACCATCCGGCTCGACCGGCAGGCCGGGGAGCGTTTTGCCGCCCTCCGCCGGGTCACCACCCCCCTCGACGCCGGTGCCGCCGTGGTAACGGGTGGCGGCGACCTGGCGGCACCGTTCGTGCTGCACCTGGTCATCCGCGACTCGAGTCACCGCACCGACCGCGACATAGTGCGCCGCGCCCTGATCTCCGCCTGGCAACGGGCGGCCGACTGGGGCCTGGACTCTATTGCGGCCCCTCTGATAGGGGCCGGCGCCGGCCAACTGACCCTGGAGGACGCCGCCAGGCTCATGGTGGAGACCTTCGAGGCGCACCGGGGCGGGGCAGAGCTCCGGATCGTACTGGAGCGCGAGGACGATCGAGCACTGGTCGAAGCCATCGTGCAGCGGAGACCCGGGTGATCACCCTGACCGGTTTGACCAAGCGGTACGGCAAGTTCAAGGCAGTGGACGGCATTGAGTTGACGGTTCCCAAGGGAGAGCTCTTCGGCTTCCTGGGGCCCAACGGCGCCGGCAAGACAACCACCTTCCGCATGATTGCCGGGATCATCGTGCCCACCGCCGGGCGGATCGAGATCGGCGGTGTGGACCTCGTGCGACAGCCGCTGGTCGCGAAGCGGCGGCTGGGCTACATCCCCGATCGCCCCTTCGTCTACGACAAGATCACTGGAGCGGAATTCCTCCGCTTCGTGGCCGCCCTGTATAACGCCGAGGATGCCTCGTTGGAGCGGCGGATCGACGAACTGCTGGACCTCTTCGAGCTGATGCCCTGGAAGCATGAGCTCACCGAGTCATACAGCCACGGGATGCGACAGAAGCTCATCATCGCCGGCGCGTTTATCCATCGGCCCGAGGTGATCGTGGTGGACGAGCCCATGGTGGGACTCGATCCCAAGGGGGCCCGGCTGCTCAAGGATCTCTTCCGTCAGTACGTGAATCGGGGCGGGACCATCCTGATGAGCACGCATACGCTCGAGGTCGCCGAGAGCATGTGCGACCGAATAGCCATCATGCAAAGCGGCCGCATTCTGGCCCAGGGCACCATGGACGAGCTGCGGGTGCAGACGGCATCGGGCAACGCCAGTCTCGAGGATCTGTTCCTCCGTCTTACCGGCGGTTTTCGCGAGCACCAGCTCGATACCATCCTCGAGGTCTGATCGTGGTCTGGCGGCAGTACCGCGGTCCCCGGCTGTGGATCGTGCTCAGTCCGAAATGGCAGAGCGCGCGAGCGCGGTTGCTGCAAGAGCGGGACGGTGCGGGCCCGCGTCTCTTTCTGCTTACAGTACTTGCGCTCGCCTTCTGGTCAGGGGTCTTCGGAATCGTATACCGTGTGCTCCGGTACTTCCGGACGGTACCGGAGATCGGCGATCTGCTCTCGACCAAGCTGCTCGGGCTGGTGCTGCTCGCGTTCTCGTCGATTCTGCTGCTGTCCAATGTGATCACGGCGCTCTCGAGCTTCTTTCTCGCCAAGGATCTCGACCTGTTGGCCGCATCTCCCGTTCACTCCATCCGGTTCTATCTGGCCAAGCTGACGGAGACGCTGCTGCACTCATCCTGGATGGTGGCGTTGCTCGGCGTGCCGCTCTTCGCGGCGTACGGAATCGTCTACCACGGTGGCCCTCTTTGGCCGGTCGCCGTCCTCGCTGCCTTCATTCCCTTCTTGCTGCTTCCCGCCGTCGTCGGAACGGCCCTCACCCTGCTGCTGGTCAACATTGTCCCCGCGCGGCGGGCCAAGGAGCTGCTGAGCCTCATCGGCATCGGTGCGATCGCGAGCCTGGTCCTGGTCCTCCGGGTGGCGCAACCGGAGCAGCTGGTGCGGCCGGAGGGATTCCGCTCGTTGGCGGACTTCATCTCCATGCTGCAGGCGCCGACCAATCCCTGGCTGCCCAGCGAGTGGGCAATGAGCGCGCTGATGAACTGGCTGCTTCGGGTGGGGGATCCTCAGCCATTGGTCTTTCTCTGGGGCACCAGTGCGATCAGCCTCGCCGTGGGATCGGTTTTGTTTCGAAGGCTCTACCGGCGAGCGTTCTCGAAGGCACAGGAGAGCGCCCCCGTCCCGGCGGGCAGCCGCTGGACCGCGGCTCTCGAGGTGCTGCTCCAGTGGCTCCCGGCCGACCGACGGGAGTTCATCCTCAAGGATACGAGACTCTTCTTCCGGGACCCGACGCAGTGGAGCCAGCTGATTCTGCTGGCGGTCTTGATCGTGGTCTATCTGTTCAACATTCAGGCCCTGCCTCTGTTTTCGGGCGAGCGCTTTCCTGCTTCGGTGCTGACACTGGTTGTCTTTCTCAACCTGGGATTGGCAGGGTTCGTGCTTGCGGCAGTCGCGGCCCGCTTCCTGTTCCCGTCCGTGTCTCTCGAAGGGCGGCAGATGTGGCTCCTCCGGTCGAGCCCGCTCGATCTCCGGGCGATGCTCTGGAGCAAGTACTGGATCGGGACCGTCCCGCTGCTCATCCTCGCGCTCCTCATGACGACCGTAACCAACCTCATTCTCAAGGCCTCGCCGTTCATGTCCGCCGTGAGCCTGGTAACGATGGTCGTCTTCACGTTGGCAGCGAGCGCGCTGGCGTTGAGCTTCGGCGCGTTCTACCCGCGATTCGATACCGAGAACGCGGCTCAGATTCCGACCAGCTTCGGAGGTCTGGTGTACATGATGGCGAGCGTGACCTTGCTCGCTCTGGTAATCATGTTGGAAGCTCCGACGGTGACGGCTCAGATCAGGGCCGAACAGTACGGGGTCCGAGTGGCCTGGAATCCCTGGATGGCGGTGCCGCTCGCAAGCGCCGGGATCGTGTGTGTGACTGCGACACTGCTGTCCCTGCGACTGGCCCTGAGCAGAGTGCAACGCCTGGAGGTGTGAACCCACCCTGAAACACGTCGCGCATCTTTCCGCCGCAGGTCGGACCAGTCTGCGGCTTTTCCGCTCCTCCCCGCGCAAATAGCGTCCCCGCCAGTCAAGCCGCTCCTCCTACGTTGGCCGCGCCGTCACAACCCGGCGTCGGCTCGTCGGCGCTGCACTCAAGGAGGAGACCATGCCCAATCCGAGCCGCCTCGCGGCGGCGTTCCTTCTCAGCTTGCTCGCTGCCTGCGGGGATCGCGCTGGCCCTGCTCCAACGGACCTCGGTGACACGACAGCCCCGGCATTGCGGGCTACTCCTCGCAGCGACCAGGACCAGCTGGAGCGGGTCGCTCGCCGCCTCGCGCGGGCTCTCGCAGACCCGGCCTTTCGCACGCGGCTCAGGCAGGACCTCGACCGCTCGGCGGTTCGCGAGCACAAGCTGCAGTTCCAGCGCTACCTCGTGGATGGCGCGCACCCGGTGTCGTCGGACGTTGCCCGTCTTACGGGAGACCGGGCTGCGGTCGTCGCCGCGGAGGCGTTGGCGGCCCCGCGGCTCGAGCTGTACCTGCCTGTGGCGGAGCACCGGGCCAGATGGAGGGGAGACGGGAATTTGCTGGTCGCGACAGCCCTGCGCGATCACGATGCACCGGTCGCGTTCGACTCCAAGGGCCGGAGGATCGTGCTGAGCTCGGATCGACCGCCGCCGACACCGGTTCTGGCCCTGGTCCCGGTCGAGACCGAGTTCGACGCGACAGGCACCGGGGTTAGCCAGCAGGTCGAGTCGTGTCCGCAGAGTGGCCTGCCGGCTGGCGGCGGAGTGTCTGCCGCAACGTGCGGAAATGGCGGCGGTACCGGGCTGTCGGCCCCCGGGCTGTGGATGACGGCCGCGTCGTTTACAGGGACTTTTGAGGGTTGGTTGAAGGGTGACCCCGAATTTGAGATGCACCTCCTTGGTCAGGCCGGGACCACCGACTCGCTGAAGGACTACCAGTGCGCAGGCGAGAAGCAGGCCGCGCCTTACAAGTACGACCAGAACGCAACCACCTGGACCGGCGGCGTCATGCTGTTGAGCCAGACGCAGCTGGACTCGTACAAGCAGCAGCATCCGGGGCAAAGCTTGAGGGTTGTGGTGATCGAGGACGACGATGGGGCGTGTCAGATCAAGTTGGATGCAGATCGGGTGGGAAAGGCGTTTCGCACAACGGATGCGCAATACGGAAACCTGACCGGCGGGCGTGACACAACGCTCTCAGCAATCAGTCGATTCTGGAACCGGGCTACGGCCTTTCAGAAGATCTTCCAGTCCCTCTGGTCCGTCATCGTCACCCAAGACGAATACGTGGGGAACGCGGTGCAAGACGTTGCCGCCGGCGAGTTCAAGTCGGGTTACAACTGGATAGTCAAAGGCGAGAACAACATCACCAGTGGGGCTCTCAAGCTTGAGATGCGTTGATCAGGCCGCGTGGGGGGCCATCGGCCCCCCACACACCTTGGGAGGATCGCATGCAGCTCCGGGTAATTCCGGGCCATCTGTTATCGCTAGGCCTTTCAGTCGCGTTTTTGGCTGGCGTCCCTCTGGCTGAGCTACTTGGCCAAAGCAAACCATGGGGGCTCAGCGCGGAAGCTGGACTCACACACTTCTGGGGAGGTTCGGAGGCCGTGGCGCCCAACGACACGCCGGGGCTCAAACCGTACCGTCCCATCAGCATTGGCATCAGACTGGACAGCGGGTTGAAGCGGTACCGATTCGGTCTGGGTATCCAGTACGCATCTGTTGCATTGGGTCAGGACGGTCCAGACCTCGCCATCCTCCTAAAGGGTGCGATGACGTGGGTCCAAGCAACGCCCGAGATCGCTTACCAACTCGCCACCATCAACGCCAATTCTGAACTCAGGGCATTCGCAGGCCCCGTAATCGATCTCTGGCTCCCGGACGGTGATGATTCACGGGTCCGTGCAGGTGGGCGAATCGGGTTGGAGCTACTCGTGCCTTTCGGGGCGGGGCTGGCAGGGCTGCTTCGTGCTCACGGTGGTGTGAGTGGATCGCTTTTCAAGGACACCGAGGTGCCGTCGGAGTTTCGCAGCAAATCGATGCCGAACGTGGGACTGGCCCTCGGACTCAGACTCGGCCTCTAGAGGACCCTACGCCGCGACCCGCACCCCGCAGGCCTCGCAGAACCGGCTATCCGGGGAAAGCGATGAGCCGCAACGGGGACACGCGGCCGGCGCCGCCAGCCGAAACCCACAGGAGGAGCAAAACACTGCGTCTGGCTCCGGACGCGGTCCACAGGTAGGGCACTCGGGCGCCGGCGACGTCGAGGCTCCAGCGAAGCGGAGGCTGCGCACGCGGCCAGCGATCATCGCCTCGACGTCCTCCTCCGAAGGGCTGGCCGCTTCCGTGCGGAGCGCGTCCACGGCAGCCGCGGTGTATCGCGTCCTGAGCTGCTCGTAGTCCGGGTCGGAGAGTTTGCCCGTCGCCCGGTCGAACTCGATCTCCTTGAGCGCAGTGAGTGCCACGCCCTTGGGCGTCTCTTCCGGATCGAGCGGCTCGTCGGGAAGGCGGGTCACACTGTGCGGTCGAATCAGCGGCTCGAGCACGATCCAGAGAGCCGCACCCCCAACCACGACCGCCAGGAGCGCCTCCAACAGCATCAGCCGCTCATCCTAGTCATCTACCTCGGCGAGCGCTCGGCGCAGCCGATCCAGCTCGTCTGGCGTGGGCTGAGAGGACGGACCAACGCCAGCGCTTGGCGGTGGAGTGCCCGCCGCTGCCGTCATTGCCAATGATCGCCGGCGCTCCCGCCGGCCGATCACCAACGCGAGCACTGCTGCACCGATCGTGATGGCAATTCCGGGCAGCAGATACCCCACCAGATTGAAGTCCTTTGGCTCGGGCGCCATCAGCACTTTCTCGCCGTACTTGGCAACAAAGGCGTCGAGGATCTGCTGCGCAGACTTCCCCTGATCGAACAGAGCGACAACCTCACGGTGGAGTTCGGGCGAATAGGTGCACGAGAAGTCCGTCGTCCGGCAGGTGAAGACATCGAGGTTGCACCCGCAGGTACAATGGATCCGCTTCTCGATCTGCTTGATCGCCTCATCGTTGTCACCTGTCTGGGTCGGAGTGCGCGACCGACCCACTACCGTAGGATCTCTGAGACTCCCGGTGGCTCCCTGTCCGGCCAGCGGCTCCTGATCCCCATCGGGCCCCTGACCCTGCGCTCCCGCCCTCCGTGCGATTCCGACGGCAGCCACGGCCATGCCGACGCCCAGACCCAGGAAGGCCCGTCGAGTCTGGCTGGCTCCGATATCCGGTGCTCGTCGCCCGCTCATTTACTCTGCCTCCGCGGCGGCACCCGCCAACGTTGCCGCATAACCCGGCTGCACGGAGCGCCGGGTGCGGATGACGGGGCCGCCGCCCGGCCACATGATCACGAGACCCCCGAAGACAAGCACGGCACCCCCGAACCAGACCCACCAGACCAGCGGATTCAGGTTGAAGCGATAGACGGCTTCTTCCGTGCCGTTCACCACGCCGGCGAGCACGACGTAGACGTCCTCTTGCAACCCGCTCCGAATTCCCACCTCAGTGGACGGCTCGAAGGTGGGCCGCTTGAAGCTGTCGACGTGCTGCCGCTTTTCCGAAGTAATGATCCCAGCCGGCTTGCCGTCTTTCCGGAGCTCGACGGTCCCGGCGGTCACGATTCGGTTAAGCGATTCGAACTGGGAAACGCCCAAGTGTGTGAAGGTGTAGGTATGGCCGAACGGGCTCCGTAACTGGACCGACTGCCCCGGCTTGAGGGTAGCTTCCCGCTCCTGCTTGAACGCCATGCCGGTGAAGGCGACGCAGTAGATCAGGATGCCAACGTGCACGATATACCCACCATACCGGCGCCGATTCCGCACGATCAGTCGCGTGAGCGCGAGCGGAAGAGATTCCTGGTGCATCCGCATCCGAGCGCGAGCGCCTCGTTGAAACTCCTGCACCACGGTTCCCGCAACGAACCCGGCCAGGGCCAGCGCCGTGATCGGATAAAGGTCGCGCATGCCGGCCGCGAGCAGGATTGCGAGGGTAATGAGCCCGGCGAGCGCAGGCCAGCGGAACTGGCGCTTCAGATTGGCGGTCGAAGCCTTCCGCCAGGCGATCAAGGGCCCCACACCGGTGAGCCCGAGCAAAAGCAGCCCCAGCGGGACGTTGACACGATTGAAGAAAGGCGGACCGACCGTGATCTTGCTGCCCCGCACCAGCTCGGAGAGGATCGGAAACAGGGTTCCCCACAGTACGGAGAATGCGATCCCTACCAGCAGCAGGTTATTGAACAGGAACGCGGCTTCCCGGCTAGCCACCGAGTCCAGCTGCGATTCGGCGTCGAGTAGCGGCCAGCGGGTGTAGAGCAGCGTAAAGCCGAACGTGCCCGCGATGACGAGAAACGCGAGGAAGAAGTAACCGACGTTCGACTGGGTGAAGCTGTGCACACTCGAGATCACGCCCGAGCGTGTGATGAAAGTCCCGAAGATGCTCAGCAGAAAAGTTCCCACGATGAGACCCAGGTTCCATCGCTTCAGCATCCTCCGCTTTTCCTGGATCATCACCGAATGGAGGAACGCCGTCATGGTGAGCCAGGGTAAAAGGCTCGCGTTCTCGACCGGATCCCACGCCCAGTAGCCGCCCCAGCCGAGCTCGACGTAAGCCCACCACATCCCGAGCGTGATGCCGATCGACAGGAAAAGCCACGAGACGAGGGTCCACTTGCGGATGGCGTGAATCCAACCGGTGTCGAGCTTTCGGGAGAGCAGCGCCGCGGCAGCGAAGGCAAACGGAACGGTGATGCTGATGTAGCCGAGATAGAGCATCGGCGGGTGAATCACCATGCCGACGTTCTGGAGCTGTGGATTCAGTCCGCGACCGTCCGGAGGCGTAAAGGGAAGCCGCTCGAACGGATTGGCGGAAAACAGCATCACGCTGACGAAGAACACCACGACCGACGACGTGACCGCGGCTACATAAGGAAGCAGATCAGCATAGCGTCGAGGGGTCAGGGCCTGGGCCAGAGTGCCGAAAAGCGAGAGCACCACCGCCCAGAACAGCAGTGAACCCTTCTGCCCGGCCCAAAACGCCGAGACTACGTAGTAGGGCGGCAGGTTCCGCGAGGTGTACGCAGCGACGTATTCGATGTTGAAGTCGTGTGAGACGAGTCCCCGCCATAGCGCCAGCGAGGCTGCGGCCAAACAGACGAACAGAGCGTAGGTGGAGCGGGTGACGGTAGCCGCGAGGTCAGGCCGATCGCGCCAGCGGCCGGACAGTCCGATCACGGCGCACCAGAGCCCGACCAGGACGGCGGCCCATAACGAAAAGTTGCCCAGCAGGGTCATGCCGGCTCAGGCTTTCTTGGATCCGAACTGGGCCTCGTAGCGGGAGCCGCACTTGGCGAGCACGTCGGTCGCGCGGATGACGCCATCTCGACCGAGCCGTCCTTCGACCACGACCTCGATGTCATTGGCGTCGGTGAACGTGTCGGGGACCAGGCCTTTGTAGGTCACGGGATACGTCTTCACCCCGTCGGACACCTCGAAATCAATGGAACGAGCTGCCGGGTCGCGGTGAACCGAGCCCGGCACCACTTTGGCCCCGACCTTGAACCCCACGTTCTCGACGAAGGTCGGATCCTGGGCGCTCTTCTGCGCCAACTCGGTCGGCGTGAGAAAGTACACGCCGGTCTCGCGAACGCCTTGGGTTATGAGGAACGCGACGCTTCCGACGATCAGCGCGGCGCCGAGCAGGAACTTGTGGCCGGCTTTCACGGCTCCTCCCGCAGAACGAACATCAGTAATCAATATACCGACGCCGGCGGCGGCCGGGACGTCGCGGTTCAGTTGTCTCCCACGCTCCGGGGGTGGCGGGCCCAGGCGAGCGCCGTCCGGACTGCACGATCCCACGCCGCCAACCGGCGAGCCCGCTCCGCCGGGTCGAGCTTCGGCTCGAAACGCGCGAACCGCCTTCCCGCCAGAAAGTCCTCGGTGGAGCGCCATACACCGAGCGCGAGGCCTGCCAGACCTGCCGCCCCAAGTGCAGTCGTCTCGACCATGTCGGGGCGCTCCACCGGAACTCCCAGCACATCCGCCTGGAACTGCATGAGCCAGTCGTTGGCTGCGGCGCCACCATCAACCCGGAGCGCCGGAACCGAGAGCTGGGCGCCGCCGGTCATGGTCACCAGCAGCTCCGCGGTACCAAAGGCCATCGCCTCGAGCGCCGCCCGGGCCAAGTGAGCTCGGGTGGTGCCGCCAGTAATACCCGTGATGGTCCCCCGCGCCTCCGGCTCCCAATGCGGGGTCCCCAGACCCACGAACGCTGGCACAAAATGAACTCCACCAGTATCGGGGAGGTTCCTCGCCAACGCCTCAGTTTCTGCCGCAGTGCCGATGAGCCCCAGCCCGTCCCGGAGCCACTGCACCGCCGCGCCGGCGATGAAGATGCTTCCCTCCAACGCGTAGGCTGGCTCGCCTCGCGGCCCGCACGCCGCCGTGGCCAGTACGCCTTCCGCAGGGAGCGGCCTTGCGTCTCCCGAGTGCACCAGGAGAAAAGCGCCGGTACCGTAGGTGTTCTTGCTCTTGCCTGGCGTGACGCATCCCTGACCGAACAGCGCCGACTGCTGATCGCCTGCGAGACCTGCGATCGGGAGGGGTGCGCCCAAGTGGCTCGCGTCGCACTCGGCAACAGCCCCGGCCGACGGCACCACCCGAGGCAGAATGCCGGCGGGAACGTGGAAGATCTGAAGCAGCTCGGGGTCCCAATCGCGCGCCTTGAGGGAGTACAAGAGCGTTCGACTGGCATTGGTGTGGTCGCTGACGTGAGCCCGTCCGCCGGTAAGCTTGGCAGCGAGCCACGATTCGATCGTGCCGGCCGCCAGCTCGCCCTTCTCCGCTCGCTCGCGAAGCCCAGGATCGCGGAGCAGCCATTCCAGCTTGGTCGCCGAGAAATACGGGTCGGGGACAAGCCCGGTCCGATCGCGCAGCAACGGCGCGAGTCCGGCTTCCCGAAGCTCGCGACATCGGTCGCTGGTACGGCGATCCTGCCAGACGATCGCCGGGGCAACCGGCGTCAGCGTTCGCCGGTCCCACAGCACCACCGTCTCGCGCTGGTTGGTGATGCCGAGACCCGCAGGCCTCTCGCGCGCGCCGGCGAGTGCCTCCCGCGCAGCATCGAGCGTGATCCGAAAGATTTCCTCCGGGTCGTGCTCGACCCAGCCGGGTCGGGGGTAGTGCTGGGTGAACTCGCGATAGCCGCGGCCGAGAACGGTGCCGTCCTCGTGAATCACGAGCGCGGTGGACCCGGTGGTGCCTTGGTCGAGCGCCAAGATCGAAGACATGAGGAGTGCTATCAGCTATCAGGTATCAGCCGTGGCGGCGGCGAGCTCCGACGGCGCCAGCACGCCGCGGTCGGTGATGATCCCGGTTATCAGCTCGGCCGGCGTGACATCGAATGCCGGATTCCACACCGGCACTCCCTCCGGCGCCACCATCCGCTCCCCCACACGAGCCACTTCTTCGCGGGCCCGCTCCTCAATGGGAATTCGGCTTCCGTCCGGCGTCGCCAGATCGACAGTCGAGCTCGGCGCGGCGACGTAAAACGGAACTCCGTGGGCCCGCGCGGCCAGAGCGAGCCCGTAAGTGCCGATCTTGTTGGCGACGTCACCATTGGCGGCGATACGATCGGCCCCCACGATGGCGCATTGCACGTCGCCGCGGCGGATCCGGCTGGCGAGCATCCCATCCGCAATCACGGTGCAGCTCACTCCGGAGCGGGACAGCTCCCACGCGGTCAGCCGGCTGCCCTGGAGCAAAGGACGGGTCTCCGGCACGATCACTCGGGGCCGACGACCCGACTGGTGGGCCACGTAGACCGGTGCGAGCGCGGTGCCGATGCCGCCGGTTGCCAGAATTCCGGCGTTGCAGATGGTACAGACCGTGGCGTCATCAGACAGCAAACTGGCGCCGAGTTCGCCGATGCGGGCGCACATGGCTCGATCTTCCTCGTGGATCGCATCGGCTTCGGCGAGCAGCGCCTCTCCCAGATTTTCACCCGCAGCCGACGCCTGAACGGCCCGTCGTTCCATCCGGTCCACCGCCCAGCGCAGGTTCACCGCCGTCGGTCGAGCCGCACCGAGGACTCGGCAGGCATCGCAAATTCCGGCCAGGTCCGCCTCGGCATTGGTCATCGCTTCCATGGCGACGCCCATGGCGGCAGCGATTCCGATAAGCGGCGCACCCCGCACGCGCAACGCGCGAATCGCTTCCGCCACCTCGGCGATGGACGCGAGATCGCGGTACTCCTCCCGCTCTGGCAGGCGGGTCTGGTCGAGAATGCGAACCCGTTTGTCGGCGGACCACGTAATGGGCGATGGGAGCGGCATGGGGCGGAAGATATACCTGACCGGCTGCCCCTGTTTTTTTGCCGCGTACTCCTTACTCTCCTCCCGTCCAATCGATCGAGAACCCGATGTCCCACGCTTTCGCTTTCCCAGCGCGTCAGAGCGCCTCGCGGGTTACAGCAATCCTGGCTTTGGCGAGTCTCGTTCCCCTGGCCGCCGGTCGGGCGCAGGGCGATCCCACGCGCCTGACGCTCGACCGCCTGGGTCGTGGAGAGTTCGAGGCGCAAACCTACGGTCCGATTCGTTGGACCAGCGGAACGACCTACACGATCCTCGAGCCGTCGGCTTCGTCGAAGGATGCGCTGGATATCGTGCTCTATGACGCGCCTTCGGGCAAGCGATCGGTGCTGGTCTCGGCCAGCCGTCTGGTCCCGAAGGGCCAATCGGCCCCGATCGACATCGAGGACTTCGACTGGTCACCGGCGGGATCGCAGCTGTTGATCTACACGAACTCGAAGAAGATCTGGCGACAGAACACCCGGGGTGACTACTGGCTGGCCGACACGGCGACCGGTTCGTTGCGAAAGCTGGGAAGCCCCGACGCGAAGCCCTCTACCCTGATGTTCGCCACGTTCTCCCCCGACGGACGTTCTGTGGCCTACGTCCGGGAACACAACCTCTACGTAGAAGGGGTCGCCGACGGCCGCATCACCCAGCTCACCACCGACGGGTCACCCACTGTGGTGAACGGAACGTTCGACTGGGTGTATGAAGAGGAATTGAATCTCCGAAACGGATTTCGCTGGAGTCCTGATGGGCGTCGGATTGCCTATTGGCAGCTCAACATGGACAGCGTCCGCAGCTTCGATCTCATCAACGACACCGACTCCCTTTACTCGTTCGTCGTCCCAGTTCAGTACCCCAAGGCGGGCACCACCAACTCCGCCGGCAGGATCGGCGTCGTTTCGGTGACCGGCGGCCCGACCCGATGGCTCGACATTCAGGGCGATCCGCGGACCCAGTACCTCGCCCGCATGCAATGGGCGGCGAGCCCCAGGGAAGTGGTGATCGAACGGCTCAACCGCCTGCAGAACACCAACGATGTCATTCTCGCCGATGTCGAGACTGGCCAAAGCCGTACGATTCTGACCGAGCGCGACAGCGCCTGGACCGAAGTCGTGGACGATCTCCGCTGGCTCGATGGGGGAAAGTCGTTTCTCTGGATGAGCGAGCGGGACGGCTGGCGGCACCTTTACCGAGTATCCCGGGACGGAAAGTCGGTCCGGTTGCTCACTCCGGGAGCATTCGACCTGATCAGTCCTCAAGCGGCGTTCGGCGAGCCCTACGTCCACGCGGTGGACACGACCGGCAAGTGGGCCTACTTCTCGGCGTCACCCGACAATGCCACGCAACGATATCTGTACCGGGCGTCGCTCGACGGAAAAAAGAAACCGGAGCGGCTTACGCCGACCGGGCAGGCAGGGAGCCACGACTACGACATCGCGCCGGGCGCTCAGTGGGCACTTCACACCTGGTCCGCATTCGACCGGCCGCCCCAGTATGAGCTGGTGCGCCTGCCCCGTCACGAGCGGGTCCGCGTAGTGGAAGACAACGCCGAGCTGGTTTCCCGGCTCGGCGCGCTAACGCAGCGACCAGTGGAGTTCTTCAAGGTAGACGCCGGCGACGGGACCAAGCTGGACGGCTGGATGCTTCGCCCGGCCGACTTTGATTCGACCAAGCGCTACCCGGTGCTCTTCCATGTGTATGGAGAGCCGGCGGCCCAGACGGTTCTGGACCAATGGCCAGGGTTTACCGGACTCTGGCACCTCATGCTGGCTCAACAAGGGTACATCGTGGCCAGCGTCGACAATCGAGGCACCCCCGCCCCGCGGGGCCGCGCCTGGCGCAAATCGATCTATCGCCAGATCGGTGTGCTGGCCTCGGCGGATCAGGCGGCAGCAGCCAAGGCGCTGGCGCAGCGGCCCTATGTGGACCCATCCCGCATTGGCATCTGGGGCTGGAGCGGTGGCGGATCGATGACCCTGAACGCGATGCTGCGCTATCCGGATGTGTACCGGTTGGGGATGGCAGTCGCGCCTGTTCCCGATCTGCATCTGTACGACACGATTTATCAGGAGCGGTACATGGGGTTACCGGCGGACAACACCGAGGCGTACCGCCAGGGCTCACCGATCACCTTCGCCCCTCAGCTGAAGGGAGACCTGCTCGTAGTTCACGGCAGCGGCGACGACAACGTCCATTATCAGGGCACCGAACGACTGATCAATGCATTGGTCGCAGCGAACAAACCATTCACAATGATGACCTATCCCAACCGGACCCACTGCATTTGCGAAGGTCCGGGCACGACCCGACACCTCTTCAGCTTGCTCGAGCGGTATCTACACGAGCACATGCCGGCCGGAGCTACTGTCGCCGCGAGCCGCTGAAGCTGACAGCTGATAGCTGATAGCTCCCTAACCGAGACCGCCATGTCCTTCACTTCTCTGCTCTACGACGTCGACGATGGTATCGCACGGGTCACGATCAACCGACCCGACAAGCTGAACGCGCTGAGCGCGACCGTAATCGGCGAACTGGCCGACGCCGTCGGCCATATCGAGGCGGACGCCGGGGTACGGGGTGTCATCCTGACGGGCGCAGGTGCGAAGGCATTCGCGGCGGGCGCGGACATCTCCGAGTTGGTGAAGCAGGGGCCGATGGAAGCCAAGGAGCGCTCGGTCGCCGGGCAGCGAATGATGCGGCGATTCGAGCGCTGTGGGAAACCCGTCATAGCGGCGGTCAACGGATTCGCGCTGGGCGGCGGCTGCGAGCTGGCGATGGCATGTCATCTTCGCGTGGCGAGCGAAAGCGCGAAGTTTGGCCAGCCGGAGGTGAAACTCGGCCTTGGACCGGGATATGGCGGCACGGTGCGCCTGCCCCGCCTGGTAGGCAAGGGCCGCGCCCTTGAGCTGCTGCTCACCGGAGCGACCATCGATGCGCAGGAAGCCTATCGGATCGGTCTGGTGAATCGGGTGGTGCCGGCCGAGCAGGTCCTCCCCGAGAGCGAGCAGCTACTCAAGACAATCCTCGAGCAGGGACCGATTGCGGTGCGGTTGGTGCTCGAGGCGGTCGAGACCGGGCTGGATCTGACGGTCGAGGAGGCTCTGCTGCTCGAGGCCAATCACTTCGGCCTGTTGTCGTCCACCGCCGACATGCGCGAAGGCACCTCGGCGTTCCTCGCCAAGCGGAAGCCGGAGTTCAAGGGTCGCTGAGAATCGAGCTGGGACTTAGGTGGGTGGACCGGTCCGCGCCCACCGCTCGAGCTTTTCCCGCAACATGCCTAGAGTGACGCTTCCGTCCTCCAGCACGCGGTCATGGAAGGCTCGAATGTCGAAGTGATTGCCCTGTTCTTTCTGAGCCAGCGCGCGTAACCGGTGGATCTCGAGATAGCCGATGGTGTAGGACAAGCCCTGCCCCGGCCAACCGATCCGGCGATCGACATCGAGCGCCGCCTGCTCTTCCGACCGAGTCGTGTGCTCCAGCTCATACGCGATCGCCTGTTCCCGGGTCCAGCCCTTGGTGTGCATGCCGGTTTCCATCACCAGCGTGGCGAATGCGTAGATCATTCCCTCCAAATCGGTCAGGCGTTCGGCATCCGAGGTGTAGAGTCCCATCTCGTCGGCCAGCCGCTCGGAGTAGATCCCCCAGCCCTCGGTAAATGCGGAATTCGAGAGGTAGCGGGTCACCGGGTGCACCCCTTCCCGCTCCTGCGCTATCGCGAGCTGGAAATGATGACCAGGCACGCCTTCGTGAAAGGTCAGCCGGTCGATCTCAAGCCGGGCGCCGGGCTTGGTGGCAAGGTAGAGGTTGACCCGATAGATCCCCGGCCGGCTGCCATCCAGAGCAGCGCGCAAGTACTGGCCCATCGGCACTGATGGCTCCTGGAACGCCGGGAAGGGTTCCACGGCGAGCTTGCTTCGGGGCACGATGCCGAACCACTTCGGCGCCGCGGCCCAGGCCCGGTCGAGCACGCTGTCGATCACGGGAATCACCTTGTCACGCGACCCGAAAGTCTGTGCTGAGTCCGCCTGGAGGCGCCGCTTCACGGCCCTGTAGTCCTTGCTGCCGAAGGACCGCTCGGCCAGGACCGCGGCACTGGACTCCGCGGCAGCGATCTCGCGCAACCCGATTTGATGAATCTCCTCTCCGCTCAGATCGAGTGTGGTGAATCGGCGAATGGCTGCACGATAGCAGGCCGCTCCATTGGGATTGCCGTCGATTCCGATCGACGCACGTGCCTTGGGCAGATACTCATCGTTCAGAAACGCGCGGTACCGACGCATGGCGGGCGTCAGCGAATCGGCGACGAGCTCGCCCAGGGCCGCCTGGAACTCGGGGGTTGAGTCGCGGGTGGCCGGATTGTAGAAGGGCGACTCCGTCGGAGACGTGGAGAGAAGTTTGTCCATGCCGTCGATGACGCGGCGCACGTTTACCGCCGGCTCGCTGTACCCCAGCTTGAGGCCTTCGCGCAGATTCGCGATCTCACCGTTGACCAGCTTGGGCAGCTTGCGCCAGCGCGCCAGTGCCTGCCCGCGAAGGTCGGCAGTCCCGACCGGCTGTTGCTGAGCGAGAGCGGCGTAAGTTGCTTGCCAGCCCGTCAGCGGGTGCACCGTCCACAGCCGATTCCGGCAGACCCGCACGCCCTTGCTGGCCTCTAGCTCTTCCCGTAGCAAGCCGTAGGTAATCCAATCAGGGCGCCCGCGCAGAGCGTTCGCATCGATGCGTCTCAGCTCGAACAGCCAGCGGTCCTCCTGCTTGTACCAGGCCTGCTCTCCCGCGGCAGTAACGTCGCGCAGCTGGTCATGACGCGAGTTCGGAATGCCGAACTGCGTGGCGATCTCGGGAAACGCGGCGAGCCGTGCAGCGAGGTACCCGTCGGCTACTGCCTTCAGCTGCGCGGCTGGATCGGGGGGCGCAACGGGGTGCGACGCGCCGAGCAGCAGGGTGGCGAACGCGAGAGGGATTGAGCGGGGACGCATTTGCCAACTGTCCTTGATCGCGTTGACCCGTCGCCCGGCCTGCGACAGAAAGACTTGAGCACGCGCGGCCGCGACCGAATCGAGGACGGGAAAGTGCCGTCAAGCTAACAGGCATGCTCGGCAGGGGCGACCTCCGAGGCTCCAATTCCGTTATCGGATCGGCTATTTTTCGGGGTTATAAGACGGGGAATGTCGGTGAGGCTCGAACGCCTGGTAGCCCGGGGATTCCGCAATTTGCTCGACCTGGATTGCGACCTCCCGCCGCGGGGTGCGGCAATTCTCGGGGCCAACGGCCAGGGCAAGACCAATCTGCTGGAGGCGCTGTACTACCCGGTGCTGTTTCGCTCGCTCCGGGGAGCGCCCGACCAGGAGGTGGCCAGGTTCGGTGGGCCAGGATTTCAGGTCGAGGCCTCGGTCGCTGACTCGGCAGACCCCGCGAAGGTAGTGGCCACGTACGCCGGTCGGCGGAAGCGGATTGCGGTCAGCGGAGAAGAAATCTCCCGTCTGGCGGAGGCGATCGGACATTGGCTGGCGGTCGTCTTTCTTCCGGTCGATGTAGGGCTTGCGGCGGGTCCCGCTGCGGAGCGGCGGCGCTTTCTCGATCGGCTGCTCGCGCTGGCTGATCGCCGATACTACCGAGCGCTGGTGCGGTATCGCGCGGCGTTGGCGCAGCGAAACGGCGCGTTGCGCGGCGAGCGACCCGAGCTCGCGAGGGCGTTCGACCGAGTGATAGCCGAGAGCGGCGCCCATGTGGTCGGGACCCGGCTGCGTTGGGTGGAGGGAGCCGCCGCGCGATTCGCCGAAGAGTTGGACGTTCTGGGGGAAGCAGAGCCGGTCTGCCTTCGTTATCACGGGCGAATCGAGCTGGCGGAATCGACGGCATGGGCAGCGGCGCTCGAGGCCGCCGCGCCGCGAGACCAAGTGAGGCGAGCCTCCACGATCGGGCCTCACCGCGACGACCTGGTGCTCGAAATCGGCGGGCGGCCGTTGCGCAGCGTGGGATCCACCGGACAGCAGCGCACGGCGGCGGTTGCGCTGAAGCTGCTCGAGCTGGACACGCTGGCTGAGACTCGGGAGACCCAACCGGCGCTGTTGCTCGACGATGTGTTTGCGGAGCTGGACGGCGAGCGTCAACGGCGATTCGCAGATCGGCTGGCGCAGGAACCCGAGCGCCAAGTGTTCATCACTGCTCCGCGGCCGGACGAGTTGCCTAAGAGGCTGGACTTGCCGCGCTGGCACGTGAGACAAGGCCGGCTCATAACTGATAGCTGATAGCTGATAGCTAACGCCATGGCAAATACCGACCCTACACCCCTCAAAGCCGCCCTCGACGGGTATCTGCGGACCGCCGGGCTCAAGAAGCGGCTCCAGCAGGCGTCCATCATCGAGGAGTGGGCGGAGTTAGTAGGGCCTCAGATTGCCGCGGTCACGGCGCCGCAATACGTGACCCCGGACGGTGTGATGCGAGTTCACGTAGCGAGCGCGCCGTGGGCTACGGAGCTTGGACTCATGACCCCGCGCATTCTGGCGCGCATCAATCAGGGACGGATGGGACGGGTCAAGGAAATTCGCTGGGTACCCGGCCCCCTGGACCGGCCCGAGCCCTAACGAGCAGCGAGGGACATGGCAAAGCCAGAGATCACCACGAGCGACTCGGCCAAAGCCTACGACGCCGCCTCCATCAGCGTTCTCAAAGGCCTCGAGGCGGTCCGCAGGCGGCCGGGCATGTACATCGGATCGACCGGCGAGACCGGCCTGCACCACTTGGTCTACGAAGTGGTGGACAATTCGATCGACGAAGCGCTCGCCGGCTTCTGCGACACGATCAACGTCACCATTCACCCGGACAACTCGGTCACCGTCGCCGACAACGGGCGGGGCATTCCGGTGGACATTCACCCCACCGAAAAGATGCCCGCGGTCGAAGTGGCGCTCACCCTGCTCCATGCCGGCGGCAAGTTCGACAAGAACACCTACAAGGTATCCGGCGGGCTCCACGGCGTCGGCGTGTCCGTCGTCAATGCACTGTCCGAGCGGCTCGAGGTCCTGGTGGACCGGGACGGAAACCGGTACCACATGGCGTTCGTCCGTGGCAAGACGGTAAAGAAGCTCAACACCCTCGGAAAGGCGCGCGGGACGGGAACGATCATCCGGTTCAAGCCGGATCCGGAAATTTTCGAGGTGCTCGAGTTCCACTACACGACGCTGGCCGATCGGCTTCGGCAGCTCGCCTTTCTGAACAAGGGCGTCACCATCACGCTCAAGGACGAGCGCGAGGACGGGAAGAGCGAGACGTTCTATGCTAAAGGCGGGTTGATCCAGTTCGTCGAGTGGCTCAATCGCAATCGGAAGCCCATCCATCCTAAGCCGATCTCGTTCAATGCGGTGAAGGACGACGTGGACATTGACGTGGCCTTGCAGTACGAGGACGGGTACAACGAGAACACCTTCACCTTCGTGAACAACATCAATACCCACGAAGGCGGCACCCATCTCACCGGATTCAAGTCGGCTTTGACCCGCACCATCAACGATATCGCACGAAAGCGCGACTTCCTCAAGAAAGAAGACTTTACGCTCTCCGGGGAGGATATCCGTGAGGGCCTCACCTGCGTGCTCCACGTCAAAGTGAAGGAGCCGCAGTTCGAGGGTCAAACCAAAACCAAGCTGGGTAATTCCGAGGTGGAGGGCATTGTCAAACAGGTCGTGAACGAGCATCTGGGGAGCTGGCTGGACGAGCACCCGCCAGTCGCGCGGGCCATCATCGAGAAGGCGGTCAGCGCAGCCCGGGCCCGCGAGGCAGCCCGCAAGGCTCGCGATCTGGTCCGCAAGAAGTCGGGATTGGAGAACGCGGTCTTACCGGGCAAGCTGGCGGACTGCTCGATCAGCGACCCGGCCATGACCGAGTTATACCTGGTCGAGGGTGACTCGGCCGGCGGCAGCGCCAAGCAGGGCAGAAATCGCCAGTTCCAGGCAATCCTGCCGCTCCGGGGCAAGATTCTAAACGTCGAAAAAGCCCGGATCGACAAGATTCTGAGCAACGAAGAGATCCGGGCGATGATCACGGCCATCGGGACCGGTGTGCGCGACGACTTCAAGCTCGACGAAGCACGCTATCACAAGATCATCCTGATGACCGACGCGGACGTGGACGGGGCGCACATTCGGACGCTCCTGCTCACCTTCTTCTTCCGCCAGATGCAGAGCCTGATCGAGGCGGGGTATGTCTACATAGCCCAGCCGCCCCTTTACCGGGTCGCCAAAGGGAGGGAAGAGTTCTACGCCTACAGTGAGGCCGAGCGAGACGAGTACAGCAAGCGGCTGAACGGCGATGGCAAGGGGTCGGTCAATATCCAGCGTTACAAGGGCCTGGGCGAAATGAACCCGGATCAGCTCTGGAAGACCACGATGGACCCGGCTACCCGAACGATTCTCCGGGTCGATATGGAGGACGCGCAAGTTGCGTCACAGCTCTTCGACGAGCTCATGGGCGATGAGGTCGAGCCGCGCCGTCAGTTCATCGAGCGCAATGCCAAGTACGTCAGCAATCTGGACGTCTGAATCATGGAAGTAGAAGCTCTACGGACCGCAATTCCCGCTGCCATCGACGCACTCGGCGGCGATTCGCGGGTATCCGTGCTCGGGCCCGATGCGTGGGCCATCTTTCGCGGCACCGCGCTGGGGTACGTTGCGCTGATCGTGCCCGACGACGGTGATGCGGAGCCGGACAGCATCGTGCACGTGACGTTTCCCATCCTGCGGGTACCGGACAACGGGGCCGAACCGTTGTTTCGCCGGCTGCTCGAGCTCAATCACGAGCTTGGCTCGTTCGCCTCGTTTTCGCTCGACAGCCGGGGAAAGGTCTGGCTCGGCGCGGGCCGCTTTGCGCAGGATCTCGATGAGCCCGGTCTGCGGGAGTTGATCGCGCAGGTGGCCGGCCTGGCCGACCGCTATGACGACGAGCTGCTGGAGGAGTTCGGGCAGGACTTGGCCCTCAACTAGGCCCATCTGGCCGCAACCGCTTCGGCGATGTAGCTTCCTCCCGGCGGTCTAGCCTGAGGAGATCGACGGCCAGGCCGTCCAAACGACAGCTCGCCCACGACGGCCGGTCCGACAGGGGTCGAACCGGCCGTGTTCGTTCCCGAGCGACGGTGGTGTGACCATGATTGAAGTGACGCTGAACGACGATGATCGGCTCGACTGGGCGCTCAAGACCTTCAAGCGGAAGGTCCAGAAGTCGGGCCTGCTGCAGGACCTTCGCCGCAAACGCTACTACCTGAAGCCGAGCCAGGCTCGGCAACTGAAGGCGGCCGCTGCCCGCCGCCGGGCCCGCGCGGGACGGCGCCGCTCGGATAGCTGAGCGGCGGGCCCCGGCCGGAGATCACTCCCCGCGTAGCCCATGTCCACCCCGGGATCCGGCTCGTTCGGCGTCGCGCGACAAATCGAGATCTACAAGTGCGGCTCCGCAGTGCCGGTTTCCCCCGAGGCCTTGGAGCAGCGCGCCTGCGAGATACTGAGCCGCGAAGCCTTCGGCTATCTCGCGGGTGGGGCCGGTGCCGAAGACACGATGCGAGCAAACCTCGCCGCATTCCGACGCTGGCGAATCGAACCACGGGTACTTCGGGATCTCTCCTGTCGCTCGTGGGATACCACGCTCCTGGACACTCGCCTTCCGGCTCCCGTTCTCCTCGCGCCAGTTGGTGTCCAAGGTCTTTTCCATAAGGACGGCGAGGTGGCGTCTGCCCGCGCCGCCGCCTCGCTGGGAATTCCGGTCATTCTCAGCAGCGCCTCTTCCGTCGCGCTGGAAGAGGTGGCCGCCGCTATGGGAAACGCCCCGCGCTGGTTCCAACTCTACTGGAGCGCCGATCCCGATGTAGCCGTGAGCTTCGTGAATCGGGCGGAGCAGGCCGGGTTCAGCGCGGTCGTGGTAACGGTCGACTGCCCCATCCTGGCCTGGCGCGAGCGGGACCTTTCGAATGCATATACGCCATTCCTGCACGGCCACGGCATGGCCAACTATCTCAGCGATCCGGCGTTTTGCGCTAAGCTCGAGTGCTCACCAGCGCAGGATCCTGCCGCGGCGATCCGCCGCTTCGTCGAAGTCTTCGGAAACGCCGCGCTCACGTGGGACGACCTTCGCGGGCTCCGCCGGCAAACCCGCCTGCCTATTCTCGTCAAAGGCATTCTGCACCCGGATGACGCGTCTCAGGCGCTCGATGCGGGGGTAAGTGGGATCGTGGTATCAAACCACGGTGGCCGACAAGTGGATGGCGCGATCGCGAGCATGGATGCACTACCGCGTGTGGTCGAACGGGTCTCGGGACGTGTTCCGGTGCTGGTGGATGGTGGCTTTCGCCGCGGCGCCGATGCCGTCAAAGCTCTCGCGCTGGGCGCCAACGCAATCCTGCTGGGACGACTCTACGCCTGGGGACTTGCGGTTGGGGGAGAGGCAGGGGTGCGCGAGGTCCTGCTCAATTTCCTGGCGGACTTCGATCTCACCGCGGGCCTCTCGGGCTGCGCGTCAGTGGCTGACATAAGACCCGAACTGGTACGACTCGACACATAGCCAGCCGCCCGACTCCGCACTTCCCGCTCCGCCCGGTGCAGCAATACCCAGTCGATGAGCGGCTTCCGCCCTACGAGCCGCGGACCCGGATGCCGCCGATCCCGCAGGAGCCACGAGACCACAGCCGCAACCGCGAGAGCCGCAATGGCCAGACTGCCAACTGGCGCGGACACGAGAGGCATCGGCTTCAGAGAACCTGGGTGCCCGCATCGGTGACCCGATGCGAGATAAGCGGCGACAGAGATCCTTCGTCTCCGATGACGATCGCACGGCGCAACGCGTCGAGGCCGAGCCTGATACCGGCATCATCGCGGGCGAACACTGACGCCAGCGGCTGACGTGCAGTGACCTGATCGCCGGGCTTGACTGTGATCACGAATCCCACCCCGTGATCGATCGGATCGGAGATAATCTGTCGTCCTCCTCCCAGTTCGATGATCGCCATCCCGATAGTGTGCGGATTGACCTCCGCGACCGTGCCACCGATGGGCGCCCGGAACACCTCGACCGCATCGGCCTGAGGGAGAATTCCCGGGTCTTCGATCACGCCGGGGTCACCCCCCTGCGCCTCGATAATCTTACCCAGCATCTCCAGTGCGCGGCCCGAGCTGACCGCGGATTCGAGCGAGCGGCGCGCCGCCGCCGGATCCCGCTCGACTCCGGCGAGAACCAGCATTTCCGAGCCCAGCGCGTAGGTCACCTCCATGAGATCTTCGGGCCCCTCACCCGCCAGGCCCTGGAGCGCCTCCTCGACCTCCAGTGCATTGCCGCAGGCTCGGCCCAACGGCCGATCCATGGCGGTGAGAAGTGCGACGGTCCGGCACCCTCGCGTCTCCCCGAGAGCGATCATGGTGCGGGCCAGTTCGAGCGAACGGTCCAGTTGGGGAAGAAATGAGCCGGAGCCGGTTTTGACGTCGAGTACGAGCCCGTCCAGGCCCTCGGCCAGCTTCTTCGACATGATGCTGGTTGCAAGGAGCGGTATCGACTCGACCGTGCCGGTGACGTCGCGCAGGGCGTACAGCTTGCGATCCGCCGGGACAATCTCGGGCGTCTGGGTAATCATGGCACAGCCGATTCGCGAGAGCTGCGCCTCCGTCTCCCGCAGCGAAAGTCCGGTACGAAATCCCGGGATGGACTCGAGCTTGTCGGCGGTGCCCCCGGTGTGGCCCAGACCGCGACCCGATATCATGGGCACGGCCACACCGCAGCTCGCAACCATTGGCACCAGCAGCAACGAAACCTTGTCACCGACCCCTCCAGTCGAATGCTTGTCGAGCACGGGCCGGCCGAGGGGTCCACGGTGAAACCGGTCGCCAGAGGCGATCATAGCGTCGGCAAGGGCTGCGAGCTCGTCGGCGGACAGGCCTCTCCACACTACCGCCATGAGCAGAGCGGACATCTGGTAATCTGGGATGCGACCGGCGACGTAGCCGTCTACCAGAGCGCGCCATTCGTCAGGCTCAAGTGAGCCGCCGTCGCGCTTCCGCCGGATTAACGAAGGAACGACCATGAGGCTCGGCCCCGATGGAGCCGTCGGTTTAGGATTCTACTGTATGAAGACCCTTTTTTCGGCCGCCGTGCTGGCCGTGACGACCACGGGCGTTCTGTCAGCCCAATCGCCCCCGCCGGGCATGGAGACCGCCCTCGCGCCGTCCAATCCCGCCGCGGCAATCGCCGAGGGCGTGCGGGACTTCAATGCCCGCCAGCCAGAGCTCGCTCGACGACAGTTCGAGAGCGCGCTGGCCGTCGACTCGACCAACTACGAGGCGAACTGGCGCTTGGCGCTCACCCTCATCACGCTGGGCTCCGAGACTCCTGATTCAATCAAGAGCCCCGAGCGGGACTCACTCTTTGTGCAGGCGGAACGCCTTGCCCGCCGAGCCGTAGCGGCCGACAGTCTCGGCGCGGACGGGCACTTCCTGCTTGCGCGTGCCATCGGCCAGATCGCGCTGACCAAGGGGAAAAAGGAGCGGATCAGACTCGGCGGCGAGGTTCGCAACGAGGCCCTGCGCGCCATCGAGCTGAACCCGAAGCACGACGGAGCGTACCACGTGCTCGGTCGCTGGAACGCCGAAGTGATGCGGCTTTCGGGCTTCAGCCGTTTCTTCGCGCGCCAGTTCCTGGGCGGGGACGTCTTAAGTAAGGCCTCGTGGGACGCCGCCATCTCCAACTTGGAGCGGGCGGTCAAGCTGGACTCCACCCGCATCACCCACCGACTGGACCTCGCCAAGGTCTACATCGACCGGAAGCGCTACGCCGACGCCCGGCGCCAGCTCGAAGCGGTGGAGACGCTTCCGGTGCGGGATTTCGAGGACCCGCGATACAAACAACAGGCTGCGGGACTGATGCAGCGGATCGCCAACAGGAAGGACGCTTCCTGAACGCTTACATCGGGTCGGCGTAGCTTTCCCCGGCATCCGCCGCCAAACGGTCGAGCCTGGCTCGCCAGCGACGTCGGCGCCGCAGCAAACGGCGCCGCGCCCGATCGGACGCATTCCCCATCTCTTCCCGCAACCCCTCACCGGCGCGCTCGAACCATTCCCGGGCCCTACGGCCGAGTCGCCGACGCGAGACGGCTCCCCGATTAGGGGCTACCAGCAACGCAATGCACGCCCCGACGAATGTTCCCACGATGACACCGGCGACGAATGTCGTGCCCCCAAAAGCCCGGCTGCCGGACGCAGACTCCGGCGAACTTCCAAGCTCTTTCACGTCAGACATCGGAACACCTCCTCCTGACCGACCTACGTTACTCGGTACCGGGGCGCCGTCAACCTTCTCGACATCGCGAGAATTTGCAAAGGCAACTGAAGAAGCCAAACACGGTTCCGCTGCCCCCGGGAGAACCCTTATAATCGTACGGTAATTCTCACCTCTTCCAACGGTGGTCCTGATGACCTCAGCCCCGGTCGCCGACGACCCTGAGCGCCTGCAAGCGCGAATCGAGACACTGGAGCAGGAGAAGCGGCATCTCTTGGCGGTGGTCGAGATCCTCCAGGAGATCGCGGGCTCGCTCCACTTCGTAGATGTGGTTCAGGCGGTCACCCGTCGATTGGGCGAGGCGTTCGGATTGGACCGCTGCTCGATCTTCCTGGCCGAACGAGGCGGCGAAACGGTTCGGCTGGTGGCAAGCTACGAAGACCCCAGCATCCGGAATTACGTGGTGGACCTGGCTCGCTATCCCGAGCTGAGGCGCGCGCTGGAAACCGGACAGATCGTGTTCATTCCCGAAGTGGTCGGCGATCCAGGGCTGCGCCACGCGCAGGATGCCCTCGCGTCCCGACGGGTGAAGAACATCACCGTCATTCCCATCACCTGGAGGAGCGCGCCGATCGGGGCGATTTTCTTGCGCACCTTCCGCGACGGACCGGCATTCACCGAGGCCGACGTGCGCTTCTGTCAGGTAGTCGCGAGTCTCACAGCGAAGGCATTGCGAAACGCCCACCGCTTCGAGCGGCTTCAGCTCCGTCGGGGAGAGGACCCGGCGGGGCGGGCTGCGGACCGCGAACGGGCGGCTCTGGTGGGATTCCTGCGGCGCCTGCTCGACGCGTTCGCTGCGAAGGAAGAACCCTGGGGCGAGGGAGCGCTGGCGCGCTCCAGCACGGCCGAGGTGGATAGGCTGGTCGGCGTCGCCATGACCGTTCTGTCCCAGGAGGCCGCGGCGCGGTGACCGTCGGCGCCTCCACCGAGCTCGCCGCGCGAGTGGAGGCGCTCCGCAGCCAGCTCGAACGGGCCAATCATGCGTACTACACGCTCGACGCGCCGGAGATTACCGACGCCGAGTACGATCGCCTCTTTCGTGAGCTGCAGTCGCTCGAAGCGGAGCATCCTGAGCTTCTCACCCCCGACAGTCCCACCCAGCGCGTCGGCGCTCCGCCGGCAAGCGCGCTCGCCAAGTACCGTCATCGCCGCCCGATGCTGTCGCTGGCCAACGCGTTCTCAGCCGAGGAGCTGGCCGCCTGGGAACAGCGAAACGCGCGACTCGTCGCCGAGGTCGTGAGCGCGGGTTACACCACCGAAGTGAAGATCGATGGGGCGGCCGTGAGCCTCACTTACGAGCGCGGTCGCCTCTCGATGGGTTCGACGCGGGGCAACGGCGTGATCGGCGAGGACATCACCGCCAATCTCAAGACCATCCCGGATGTCCCGCTGGTACTCAAAGGATCGGGACATCCGGCCGTGATCGAGGTTCGCGGCGAGGTGTACATGCCGTACGACTCCTTCGTTCGGGTAAACCGCCAGCGTGAAAAGGCCGGTGAACCGCCGCTGGCGAACCCACGCAATGCGGCAGCCGGGGGGTTGCGCCAACTCGACCCCAACCTCACCCGGCAGCGCCGGCTGCGGATGTTCGCATTCCAGATCGAGACCATCGAGGGCAGGCTCGGTGCGAAGACGCACCAGGAAGAGCTCGACCTGCTCGAGCAATGGGGCTTTCAGGTAGAGAAGCACCGGCAGCGGCATGGCGATCTCGCAGCAGTGGAGCGGCGCGCGGAGGAGCTCGAGAGCGTGCTGGCGACGTTGCCGTTCCAGGCAGACGGGGTGGTGGTGAAGGTCGATCGCCTGTCGCTGCACCCCGAGCTCGGTGTGGTCGGCGAGCGGGAGCCCCGCTGGGCGATAGCGCGGAAGTTCGCGCCCGAGGTGGCACAGACCCGGCTCAAGGCGATCCATGTCAACGTGGGGAGGACCGGCGCGCTCAATCCGTGGGCCGAGCTCGAGCCGGTTGAGCTGGGCGGCGTCGTGGTCTCGAGAGCGACGCTACACAACGAGGATCTCATCGCCCAGAAGGACATCCGAATCGGCGACTGGGTCGAGGTGGTTCGGGCCGGCGAAGTCATTCCGCAGCTCCTCGGTCCGCTGCGGGACCGGCGCACCGGGGACGAACAGCCTTTCGCCATGCCCGACACCTGTCCCGTGTGCGGCACGCCGGTCGAGCGGCCGACCGACGAGGCGATGCGCTACTGTCCCAACATCTCGTGCCCCGGTCGCGTGCTCGAGAGCATCGTCCATTTTGCGTCCCGCGGCGCAATGGACATCCGCGGGCTGGGATACGAGCGGGTCCGCCAGCTTCTCCAGGAAGGCCTCATTCACGACGTGGCGGATCTTTACGACCTGGATGTCGACCGGCTGGTCCGGCTCGAGCGGTTCGCCGAGCAATCAGCATCGCAGCTGGTCCAGGCCATCGCAGCCTCGAAAGAGCGCCCCCTTTCCCTGCTCCTTTTCGGTCTCGGCATCCGGCACGTGGGCTATACGGTGGCGCAGTTGCTGGCCCGGAGGTTCGGCTCGATGGATGCGCTGATGAAGGCGACAGAGGCCGGGATCAACGACGTTCCGGGCATCGGCAGCGCCATCGCCGAGGCCGTGGTCCACTTCTTCGGCGAGAGCCGCAACCGGGAGCTGATCGAGCGACTGCGGCGGGCGGGTCTTCAGTTCACCGAGCCTACCGCGGTCGCCGAGGGCGGCCCGCTGGCAGGGAAGACCTACGTGCTGACAGGCACGCTGCCCACGCTCTCCCGGGCCGATGCAACCCAGCTGATCGAGCGAGCCGGCGGCCGGGTGATCGGCTCAGTGAGCAAGAAGACGGATGCGGTGGTAGCTGGTGAGGACCCGGGCAGCAAGCTGGAGAAAGCGAAGGCGCTCGGAGTGGAGGTGATTGGGGAGGAGGAATTGGTGAGACGGGCGGGGGGCTAGGAGAGCTATCAGCTATCAGCTATCAGCTATCAGCTATCAGCTATCAGCTATCAGCTATCAGCTATCAGCTATCAGCTATCAGCTATCAGCTATCAGTCCGCTTGGATAATCGCTTGGGTCTCTTAACTTCAAGGGGCCTCTGATAGCTGATAGCCGATTAGCTCACATTAGGAATTCCAATGGCCACCACCCCAACGTTCAAACCTGGCCGGTACGGCGTCACCCTCGGCCCGCGCGTGCTACAGCAGCTGCGCACCTCCCTCGAGCGGGATGCCGGCCTGCAAGCCGCCGGCTATCTCCAGGAAGCCGGATTCGCCGGCGGTGAGGCGCTTTATTCTGCTTACGCCGCGTGGCTGGGTGAGAACTACGGGATCGAGCGCCCGGGCGACCTGGATGCCCAGTTTCTGGGCGAGGCACTCTGGCGCTTCTTCGCGGAGCTCGGGTGGGGCAGCGTCACCGTCACACCGCTCGGCGCTGCCGCGATGGCGCTCGATTCGCCCGATTGGGCCGAGGCGTTGGGAGACGCCAAGGGGGAGTATCCATCCTGCCATCTTACCTGCGGCCTGCTGGCCGACTTTCTGGGTCGAATCTCCGATGGGCTGGTTGCCGTAATGGAGGTCGAATGCAGATCGCGGGGTGATGCCCGGTGCCGCTTTCTGGCAGGATCGCCCGAAACACTGAGCACGTTATACGAGCGGATGGCGCAAGGGATGAGCTACGGTGAGGCACTCGGAATCGCAGGCGGCGGCAACCCGGCCTGACCCGCCTCGCGACGATTTCGAGGGCCCGGGCATCCCCGGGCCCTCGTCGCTTTTGGCTCGGCGCGCTGGCCCCAATCCATTGAGGTACCTATACTTTCCCCATTCCCCCAGGGAACGGTGATGCCGGAGCTTCTCGGGCAACTGGAGCACGCGCTCGGCACCGCCTACCGCTTGGAGCGAGAGCTCGGCGGAGGCGGAATGAGCCGGGTGTACCTCGCCCAGGAGCTGGCGCTGGGACGCCAAGTCGTCATCAAGGTGCTGCCGCCGGACTTGGCCGCCGCCATTAACGTCGAGCGGTTCCGGCGCGAAATCCAGCTGGCTGCCAAGCTACAGCATCCGCATGTCGTCCCACTGCTCGCGGCGGGGCAAGCCGGCGACCTGCTTTACTACACGATGCCCTTTATCGAGGGCGAATCGCTTCGGTCTCAGCTCTCCCGCCAGGGCGAGCTGCCGGTAACTGAAGCCGTTCGATACCTCAGGGACGTGGTCGACGCGTTGGCCTACGCTCACGAGCAAGGCGTTCTCCATCGCGACATCAAACCCGACAACGTGATGCTCAGCCGGCACCATGCACTGGTGACCGACTTCGGCGTGGCCAAGGCCCTGAGCGAGGCTGCGGATCAGGCCGGCGCGAGCGGATTCACTTCGGCCGGTGTCGCAATGGGCACCCCGGCCTACATGGCGCCGGAGCAGGCCGCGGCAGATCCAACGATCGACCATCGGGCGGACATCTACTCGGTCGGCGCTATGGCGTATGAAATGCTCACCGGACACCCTCCGTTCTCCGGTCGCACGCCGCAGCAGCTCCTTGCAGCCCACGTGAGCCGCGCCCCCGAGCCGGTCAATACCGTCCGCACAACTGTGCCGGCCGATCTGGCTGCTCTCGTCATGCGCTGCCTGGAAAAGCGCCCGGCGGACCGCTGGCAGAGCGCGGAAGACCTGCTCCGAGCATTGGAGGTAGTATCGACGCCCGGTACCGGAACGGCCGCAACCGGCGCATTGCCTACGGTGGTGACTCCTGTTCCCGCCCAAGTCCCCACGGGCACAGGGCGATTCCGAACCGCTCGAGGAGTCGGGGCTGGTATTCTCGTGCTGGTCCTGGCCTTCCTGGGTCTGAAAGGCGCTGGTGTGCTGTCCGGCCGCTCTCTGGTGGACCGGGGAGTGTTCCGGGAGCGCGAGTCGATCCTGGTCGCGGAGTTCCAGAGTCCGCCGGCAGACTCCGCTCTGGGCGGCGCCGTAACTGAAGCGTTCCGGGTGGACCTTGCCCAGTCGCCCAAGCTCACCGTGGTCCAGCCGGAGTATGTCCAGCAGGTGCTGCTGCGGATGCAGCGGGATCCCCGTGTCCCGCTCGATGCAGCGCTGGCGCGTGAAGTGGCGATCCGCGACGGCATCAAGGCCTTTGTCGCAGGCGATGTAGTCCACGCTGGCACGGGCTTCGTCATCTCCGCCAGGCTGATTGCTACCCAGTCGGGTGAGGCATTGGTGGCGCTCCGGGAGACGGCCGACGACTCGAGTCGTATCCTGCCCGCCATCGATCGGCTGAGCCGAGGCATGCGCGAGCGGATCGGTGGGTCCCTGGGGACGGTTCGCGCAAGCGAGCGACTGGAAGACGTCACCACGCCCTCGCTCGAGGCGTTGCGCAAGTACTCGCAGGCTCTTCGGGCAGACGGCCAAGGCGATACCGAACGCGCGATCTCGTTGTTAAGGGAAGCGGTCGAGCTGGATACCGGGTTCGCGATGGCATATCGCAAGCTCGGCGTAGAGTTGGGCAACAGCGGCGGGCGCCGAAGCCAGCAGATCGATGCCTTCACCAAAGCTTACAACCACCGCGATCGGCTGACCGACCGTGAGCGCTACCTGACCCAGGCGGCTTATGAGAGCTACGTGAACGGCGACCGGGACCGGGCCATCACCGCCTATCGGTCGCTGCTCGATCTGAGCCCCAACGACCCCTTTGCCCTGAATAACCTCAGTATCGCCCTCAGCAACCTGCGGAACTTCGGGGAAGCCGCAGAGCTCGCCAGACGCGCCATTCGCGCCGCGCCCGACGGGTCACTGTTCTATGGCAATCTCATTACGGCGCAGGTAGGCCTGGGCCAAGTGGACAGCGCCGAAGCGACGCTGCGCTTCCTGCGGAGCAGGATGCCCGGTGATCCTTACGGCGCGTTCATCGAGGCCAGCTTTCTCGCATCGAGCGGCGCGTATGACAGCGCCCGTGCCATCGTGCAAAAGATTCAGCAGGCCCGGCGCGAGAGTCCGAACTGGCAGACGCTTACCCACGGCCAGCTCGCAATCCTTGCGCTCACCGAAGGGCATCTGGATCAGGCCGACGGATACCTGCAGACCGCCGGGGAGATCAGTGAGTCGCAGGGCCTGCCAGAACGGGCACTGCTGTTCGACTTCGCGCGGGCGGGCATCGACCTGTGGTACCGCGGGCAGCCCCAGCGGGCGCGGCAGAAGATGGACGCGGCGCTCCAGCGCCGGCCGCTCTCCAGATTCGATCCGGCCGACCGTCCGTACCTCGAGCTTGCCCTGCTCTACGCCGAAGCGGGGCGCCCGGATCGGGCGAAGGCTTTGGTCTCCGAATTCGACAAGGTTGCGCCCGAGGGCTTCCGACGCTTGTCCGGGTCCGAGCGGCATGGAGTACTGGGGTCTATCGCCCTCGCCGAGCGGCGGCCGCTGGACGCAATCAACGAATACCGGCAGCAGGACGACGGTGACTGCGACATCTGCATGCTGGCCCCGCTGGGCCGGGCGTACGACGATGCGGGACAGGTCGACTCCGCATTAGCCGTATACGAGCGATATGTGGACAGTCCCTACATGTACCGTCTGTTCCCCGACGCGGTTTGGCTGGGGCGGACCTACTACAGACTGGGTGAGTTGTACGAGAGTCGCGGCGACCGAGCCAAAGCAGCGGAGAACTACGCCAAGTTCGTGCGGCTCTGGAAGGACGCGGACGTCGAACTGCGCCCCAAGGTGCTCGATGCCAAGAGCCGGCTCAAAGCACTGACCGGCGAGCACGCCACCACATAGGGGGTTCACCCCCGTGCAAGAGCTTCATTCCCGGCTTGCCATCGCGCTGGCGGATCGGTACGAGATCGAGCGCGGCATCGGCAGCGGGGGTGCGGCGATCGTCTATCTCGCACGTGATCTCAAGCACGGACGTCAGGTCGCGCTCAAAGTGCTTCGCACTGATGTGGGTGCATCACTCGGCGCTGACCGCTTTCTTCGTGAAATCCGCATCGCTGCGCGTCTGAATCATCCTCACATCCTAGCAGTACACGACTCCGGCGAAGCCGGTGGCCTACTCTACTACGTCATGCCGTATGTCGAAGGGGAGTCGTTGCGCGAACGTCTCAAGCGCGAGGGCGCCTTGCCACTGGAGGACGCACTCCGCTTTGCCCGGGAAGTCGCGGACGCGTTGGCGTACGCGCATTCGCAGGGCGTAGTCCACCGCGACGTCAAGCCCGGAAACATTTTGCTGGTCGGGGGGCACGCTGTGGTGGCGGACTTCGGCATCGCGATGGCTGCGGGAGGTGACACCGACTCGCTGGCAGAGCTGGGTGGGCCGATCGGGACGCCGAACTACATGAGCCCCGAGCAGAGCGGCGCCCGGGGACCGGTGGACGGGCGAAGTGACCAGTACAGTCTGGGGTGCGTGCTGTACGAGATGCTGACGGGGAAGCCACCGTTCGACGGCCCGACCGCTCGGACCGTGATGAAACGCCACGCATCGGAGCCTCCGCCGTCGGTCAGATCAAGCCGTCCCCTGGTTCCCCCTTCTGTCGATCTCGCTGTGCGGCGAGCGCTGGCCAAACTGCCGGCCGATCGATTCGCCACCCTGCACCAGTTCGCTCAGGCCCTGGAAGCAGCCGAAACACCTCGGCGCATGCCGGCCCGCGCCATGGCAATGCCGGTCGCGATGGCTCTTGGGCTGCTTGCAGTCGGGATCGGCGCCGCAACCATGCTTCGCCGCGCGCCGGTCGAGACCGGGTCGGCGGCGGCGGGTGTCCTGGTAGTGCCGATGACGCCGCAGGACAGCGGCGCGAGACTCCCGGCGCGATCGATCGTCAACATCCTCTCGAGCGCAATCGACTGGCTGCCGGGAATTCAGACCATCGACGGGCTTCCTCTGGCCGACTCGCTCGCCCGATCGCCCGTGCGCCAGCTGCTCGCGAACGCTCGACGACAGGAAGCGCGCTACGTCCTGGCAGGCTCCATCGTATCGGAGGGGGACGGCCGAATTGCCCAGGTGGATCTATACTCCGCCGGCGGGGGCGACCGGATCGTGCGAAGCCAGTCACCGGTCTCCGGCGACGGCGTCGGGCCCGCGCTCGCGCTCGGGCGTGCGGCAATGGCCGCAGCCCGCGGACTCGCGGAGCGGGAGCACATGATTCTGGGCTCGCGAGCGATGTTGTTCGACGCGACCGGGTCCACCATCGCGCTGGGCTACTTGCTGGAGGGACAGGACCGGTTCTGGCGAGCCCAGTTCGATGCGGCGGCTAGCGCGTTTCGCGCGGCGATCGAGGCCGATTCGTCTTGCGCGCTGGCGTATCACCGGTTGAGCGTCGCGCATGTCTGGCGGCACGACTATTCGGCGGCTCTTGCGGCCGCCAACCAGGCGCTGGTCCGATCGCCCGGCATCGCCCCGCGCTGGCGAGCCCTGCTGGACGCTCAGCGCCTCTACGTCCTGTCCGAAGGCGACAGCGCGATTGCCGCATTCCAGACGATCGTAGCCGACGATCCGAACAACGCGGACGCGTGGCTCGGGCTGGCAGAGTCGCTCTACCACTTCGCGATGACCACCGGCCATCGCCCCATCGATGCCCAGCCGGCGTTCGACCGGCTCGTCGCCCTCGACAGCACCTTCGCTCCGATCTACGACCATCTCGCCGACCTCGCGCTCGACAGCGGACAGCTGGATCGGGCCGCCCAGTTCGTACGGCGAATCCCGATTGATGACCCCGGGCGCCCCGCCCGGGTCGCCGCGATCGCACTTCAACGAGCCAGCGGACCAACCCGCGCCGAGCTGCTGGACAGCCTCACGCACGCCGACCGGTATGCGCTGTCCGACCTGGTCGCGCTGATGGTTCGCGACTCGAGTCACGTATCGCTGGCCGATTCCATCGCCGCGATACTGGGCGGCCGAGACCGAACCCCGGACGATCGAAGGCGGGCCGCCGACTACCGGTTGGCCGCTCTTGCGCGGCTGGGCCGCTGGCCTGAAGCGGTCAGGACCTGGAAGGCGGCAGCCAGCAGAGGTCCGCTGGACGGTTGGATGATTCTGGCAGGGTTTGCGGGTTTTCAGGCGGACAGCTTCACCGCTCCGATGTTTGCCTGGGCCCGGGCAACGACGCTGGCAGGGAGGGCGCCCGACTTTTCGCTGCCACCCACGCACGATTACCAGCAAGCATTCCAGGCCCTGGTGTACCGTGCCACGCTCCAGGGCGACTCGGCCGAGGTCAACCGGTTGTTAGCGCGACTCGACTCGGCGCCACCGAGCCCGGATCTGTCCGACGGACTGCGCGAAACGCTGACCTATTCGCTCAGGGCGCGGCTCGGGTTGCTTGCCGGAGACACGGCTCAGGCAATCGCGTTCCTGCAACGGTCGGTGGTCCGAATTCCCGAACGCATGGTCACCTTCTTGCCCTTCGCCGGCATGGCGCCCCAGCGCTACCTGCTAGCCGAACTCCTAGCGCGTCGCCAGAATACCGCCGAGTCTCGGCGCTGGCTGGCTTCCCTGACCGACAGCTGGGCGGTGCCGGACATCTTGTACGCACCAGCCGCTCTAAAGCTCGAAGCCGAGTTACAACCGTAGCCCCACATTCGCGGTACACCCCTGCAAGGAGATTCCTCAATGCCCAAGGGCACGCCGGTGGAACGAGCGCTTGGCAGTCTCTATATGGTCATGAATCGGGCGGTCACGCACCATTCGCCCAAGATCCAGGACGCGCAGACTCAGGAGGAGCAGCTGGCGCTGGCCATCACCTACTGCTTCGACATCCAGCGAAAGCTGGAGTATGCCTGTCACGCCCTGGAAGCGTTCGCCGAATACGGCGACCCCGAACTGGCGCATCAGCTCCTAAAAGACGACGAAGAGCTATGCAACACCGGCATCAGCTGGGAGCAGCGCAAGCACATCGCTCACCGGATCATGCTCGAGGTGTACGCCGCGATCTACGAGAAACACGAGTCCAAGGTCAAGGAGCACGCCGGTCGCGCGACGCGCCGCGCTCCGGTTCCGGCGGGGCGGAAGCGGATCGACACTCGCTAGCGTGACTTCAGTAGTCGCACGCCCCCCGACCCTGTTTCCATCGAGATTCTCCCCTTGCCGTCGCCCACGGTCCCGCGGAGGTGGTCGCCGCCGCTGCGGGTAACGGACAGGGGGAAGTCGGAGTCGATGTCGCCACTCGCGGTCTGCATATCGACCTGAGCCCCCAAGTTTGCCGGCGCGGTAATGGCGATATTGCCCGAGCCGGTGCGAACATCGAGCCGATCGACTGTGCCTTGCAGCTCTACGGTCACGTCGCCGCTCCCGGTCTCGAGGCCGACTTGCGGTGCCTTGAGGCCGCTCGCCTTGATCCCGCCTGATCCAGTGCGCACGGCGACCTCCGTCGCCTGGAGTTGGCTCGCCACGACGTCGCCGGAGCCCGTCTGGATGGAGATCGAGCGTCCATTCGATTTCGTGGCTTGCACGTCACCCGAGCCAGTAGTGACTTCGAGGTCGCCCTCGCTCGCGGATAGCTGCACGTCTCCCGAGCCAACCTGCACTTCCACCTCTCCTTTCGAACCGTTTACGACAACCGGGCCATTGGAGGTCTCCAGCTCGATCCGTCCGTTGACGTTGGTTGCGGTGATCTTTCCAACTGCCAGGTGCACCGCCACCCGCCGCCCCGTGGGTACCCCGATCTTGAGGTCGGCCCAAGCCTCCAATCCATCACGGCTGGAGATGACCACACGGCGACCGCTGGCGTCATCATCGTCATCCTCATCGTCGTCGTGCTGGTGAGCGTGCTCATGATCGTGCAGGTGGATCTGGCTCCCGAAGGTCCCGTCTTCCCTCACCCGAAGCTCGGTGTAGCCCTCATCACGCATGGCAGGGTACTTGATCCGATCTCCCGGGAAGATGACCCGCAGGGTGGGCCTCCCCTTCAACTGGCCCTCGGCGACCTCGAGCTTTGCCAGGTCGGCTCCGCCCCGAGCGACCTCTACGGATACGGCATTGACGCCGGAGGGCTCGATCTGAACGGCACCGGCGAGGTCGTACACGGCAACGTCGGAGCCCTGAAGGGCATGGCGGGAAGGATTCTGGGCTGCGAGGGGGACGGCAAAGAGGAGAGCGGGAAGAATCAACCGAAGCTGAGCCATTGCGAGTCTCTCGGTCCGGGGAATCGGGAGCCGGACTGGCCGGCGGTGCCTCCTTTAGACTTGCTTGCGCCGCCGATGGTTGCAGCGGGGGTCGGGAACCCTTATAGGTAGTCAGGCCTGCCACGGGGGGTACCGATCCGCCGCGACCTGCTCCCGATCGTCCGGAACGCCCTCAAGGACCGGTATACGGTGCACCGGGAGATCGGGCGTGGCGGAGCCGCGCGGGTCTTCCTGGCCGACGACCGAGGCGGCCGTTCGGTCGCCCTCAAGGTCCTCCATCCGGAACTCCAGGTCAGCGTCACCGCCGAGCGGTTCCTTCGGGAAATCCGGCTCGCGTCGCGCATCGACCACCCGCTGGTCGCACGAGTGCTGGACTCGGGCGAAGCGGACTGGCTGGTGTACTACGTCATGCCGTTCATCGAAGGGCCAACGCTGCGGATCCAGCTGGACCGGGGACGGCAACTCCCCGTGGACGCCGCTGTTCGCATGACTCGGGACCTGCTGGGCGCACTCAAGGCGGCCCACGCGGTCGGCATTATCCACCGCGATGTCAAGCCGGAAAACATAGTTTTATCTGACGCCGGCGCCGTGCTGCTCGACTTCGGAATTGCGCGGGCGATCGAGGCCGCCGGAACCACCCAGCTCACCCGTTCCGGCATTGCGGTCGGCACGTCCAGCTATATGAGCCCCGAGCAGGTGCAGGCCGCGACGGATATCGACCACCGCACCGATCTCTACTCCGTGGGTTGCGTGCTGTTCGAGAGTCTGGCGGGACGACCTCCTTTTCAGCATCCCAACGAGGTCGTCGTTCTGCAAATGCACCTCAACGACCCAGTCCCGGACGTTCGCAGGTTTCGGCCGGAGACGCCGGCCGATGTGGCGGACGTCGTGATGAGGTCGCTGGCGAAGAGCCGGGACGAACGGTGGGCGTCGGCGGAGCGGATGGCAACCGCTCTGGGCTAGCTCCCTAACCAGGCAGCGTAGTCGGGCCGCATTACCAGCTCCCCACCCTGAATGATCTCGCGATCCCAGGGAAGGATGATCAATTTCTCCGTGGTGAAGGCCGCGAAGTCCGGCGAGTACTCGCCGGTCTTGAACGATACCGCTGTGCGCACCTCGCGCGGCTTGAGCGCACGCACTTCGCTCAGCGCGAGCTTGAGCGTATTCCCCGTATCGCAAGTCTCGTCGACCACCAGGACGCGACGGCCTCTGATACTGGCGGGCGGGCCGGCGACGAGAATAGGATCGGCGTCGCTCTCCCTTCGCGTCACCACCATAGACGCGAAGTCGCATTGCAGGATGGAGGCGACCACGACGCCGGGAATCACTCCAGCCTTGGCAACGCCAAGGACCACCTCGGGCTGATACTCGCGGGCGACGCGGAGGGCCAGCGCACGGCAGAGCTCGCCGAAGAACGGCCAATCGACTTCGAGAACGCCGCGGGGGCTGGGGGTAGTAGTTCGGCGCATGTTTTCTGAGCTATCAGCTATCGGCTATCAGCTATCAGAGGGCTTCTTGAACTTAAGGGTCCCAGGCGATTCGCCAAGCGGCTTGACTGATTGCTGATTGCTGATAGCTGATAGCTTGGCTTCCGTTGCGGCCCTTTCAACGCGGGACTATTATTTGCCCGACCCTGCATAATCCCCCACGCGCAAATGACTTCCCTGAGGCGGGTGCCGGCGATTCGATGAGTTTTTGGCGACGAGTATTTGGTCGGGAAAGCAAGGAGCAGCTCAAGCCGCAGCGGCTCGATTATCTCAACGAAGGTCTGGCGCTGGAGCGGCAGGGTGACTTTGGCGCCGCTCTGACGTCGTACCGCCTGGCATACCGCGACAATCCCAACGACAGCCGCATTCTATTGAATATGGCGATCGCGCTCACCAAGACCGGCCAGCCGGACGAGGCGATCCGCTATTATCGGCGTGCCCTCGATATCGACCCCACACTGGGCGGGGCGCACTACGGAGTGGCCTTCCTTTTGCTCAAACGTGGCGACACCCAGCAAGCAGCCGATCACCTGCGCGAGTTTCTCGCCCGGCCGCCCAAGGGACCCGACGCCGACCAATGGGTGCGCCATGCCCAGACCGCGCTGCGGGACATCGCCGGCTCACCGTCATCGGAGACGCTGTGAAGTGGTGGCTCGCTGCGGTTGAGGCGGGCGTAGCGGCGGGGACGATCACAGCGGCAGGTTGCAGCAATCTTTCAACGGTTGAAAGCGGCATCGCCGGGCTCGAAATTCGGGTTCCCCGGCCAGCCGCAGTCGAAGTCGGTCAGACCATCCAGCTGCATGCCCGCGCGCTGGATGAGCGGGGAGACAGTATTGCGGCCACGGTCCGATGGATCACGCCGGACACCACCGTCACGCTCACCCCGGACGGCAAACTCACCGGCCGGACCGGTGGGTCGACTGCCCAGGTGCAAGCGCAGAGCGCCAATATCGTTTCGGATTTCGTAAGCTTCACCGTCAACGCGAGACCCGACACGATCGTGATCACGGGAGACTCGATCCTCGTGGTCGCCGCGGGAGCCGCAGCGTCGACGCCGCTGCTCGCGTCGCTGCGGAGCTTCGCTCCCGCCGGTCCGTTGTCGGGTCGTACGATCCTCTATCAGATTGTCGAGCCCGTCTTCCCGGACCCGGCTCAGCGCACGGTCGAGCTGCCCGGTGGGGTCCTCGCGGTGAATGCCCAGACGGGGGCGGACGGCACGCCCGCGACTGCAGTCACGGTCAATCGGATCTCCGGCAGAACGGCACCGGACAGCGCCATCGTCACGGTAAGCGCAACGACGGCGACCGGCGCGGTGGTGCCCGGATCCAGCCAACGATTCATCGTTCGATTCCAGTAGACCGCCATGGCCGAGCCCGTCAATCTCAACCAGCTCTTCTTCGGCGCAATGGACCGGGCGGCGAACCGGCCCGTCGTCATGCGACGCAAGCAGGGCGAGCGCTGGGAAGACATCAGCGGGGCCGACCTGCTGAACCGGGTGAACGACCTGAGCCTGGGACTGCGGGAACTCGGCGTCCGGGCGAAAGACCGGGTGGCGATCCTCTCGGAAAACCGCCCGGAGTGGGCCATCGCAGATTATGCGTGCCTCGCTCTCTGCGCCGCCGACGTGCCGATCTACCCGACCCTCCCCGCCAAGCAGATCGAATACATCCTGCGAGACTCCGGGGCGACGGTCGCGTTCGTCTCGACGCAGCAGCAACTCGCCAAGATCCGGGAGATACGGGCCCAGTTGCCGGCTCTTCGGCACGTTGTCGTGTTCGACGAGTCGGCTGCGACTGGCGACCTGCTGGCCTTCGCGGCACTGTCCCTCCGGGGACGGGCGGCGCGCGCCGCCGCACCTAACTGGCGGAGCGAGGCGCTCGGTGCCAAGTCCGACGACATCGCCACGATCATCTACACATCGGGAACAACGGGCGACCCCAAGGGCGTGATGCTCACCCACGGGAACATCACGTCCAATGTCGTCTCGTGCGTGAGTCTGCTCGACATTTCCGGAACGGACGAGTGTCTCTCGTTTCTTCCGCTGTCGCACATCTTCGAGCGCATGGTGGGGCACTACACGATGCTGCATCGAGGGGTCACGATCAGCTACGCCACCAGCACCGAAACCGTGGCGGCGGAAATGGCCGAGATCCGGCCGACGATCATGGCCGCCGTGCCGCGGCTCTACGAGAAGATCTATGCGAGAGTGCTGGATTCGGCGGTCTCGGGATCACCGGTCAAGAAGCGGATCTTCTTCTGGGCCAAGCGCAACGCCGAGACCTGGGTGGAGTACAGCCTGGCTCGCCGCGCCATTCCTGCTTCGCTGGCTTTCAAGAAGCGAATGGGGGACCGCCTGGTCTTCTCCAAGCTTCGCGCCCGCACCGGCGGTCGCGTTCGCTTTTTCGTGTCGGGAGGGGCGCCGCTCAATCCTGAAATCGCCAAGTTCTTTCACGCGGCGGGGCTCCCCATTCTGGAGGGCTACGGGCTCACCGAGACGTCGCCGGTCATCGCGGTCAACACGTTCAAGTACCTCAAGCTGGGAACGGTAGGACGGCCGATACCGGGCGTCGAGGTTCGCATTGCCGACGACGGCGAGATCCTGACCCGTGGACCGCACGTGATGGTCGGCTACTACAACAAGCCGGAGGCAACGCGGGAAGCAATCGACCCGGACGGATGGTTCCATACGGGCGACATCGGCATCCTCGACGGCGATGGCTTTCTGCGGATCACCGACCGCAAGAAGGACATCATCGTGACTGCCGGAGGCAAGAACATCGCGCCGCAGCCGATCGAGAACATGGTGAAGACGAGCAAATTCGTCTCCAACTGTGTCATGCTGGGAGACAAGCGGAAATTCCCGGTGATGGTCGTAGTACCGAACGTCGACAACCTCAAGGCGTGGGCATCGCGACACGGCTTCATCGCCCCGGACGACCGCAGCCTGCTGGCACTCCCCGAAGTGACGGCCAAAATGGATCGGGAGGTCCGCAAGACGCTCCGGGATCTCGCCCAGTTCGAGGTTCCCAAGCGACTGCTGCTCGTGGCAAGCGACTTCAGCGTGGAGAGCGGGGAGCTGACGCCCACGCTCAAGGTGAAGCGGCGGGTGGTCGAGCGGAACTATGCTCGGCAGATCGAGCAGCTGTTCCACGAGTAGGTCGCCGTCAATCCGGGGCGGTCGATTGAGACGGCCCGCCTGCCCCTTCTACCGCTTGCTCGCCACCCAGCAGTCTTCTGCCGTCGCCAATAGATCCAGCGAATCCAGCTCCGGCGCCCTGCCCTGCCCGACAACCCGCAATCCGGGCAAGGTGACCCGGGCAGCCTCCCGCACCCACTCAGGATCGGCAGCGAACTCGGGGCCCAGGACGACGCCGCGAACGCTGCGCGCTTTGAGCGGGATGAGCGGAGCCCGAAGCACGCTCAGTAGCTGACCCGCATCCGCAACAGTATCGGGCGGATTCACTGCGACCAGCGAGACACCTGGATTCTCCCGAGCCAACCGCTCCCAGCGAGCAGCGGTACTCCCGACCAGCACAGCGTATCCGCCGGGGCCGGACAGACCAAGCAGCACGTGCAGGGCGGCCGGATCGAGCGACGAAATGGCTCCCGGCCTGACTGTACTGTCTCCCAGCTCGGCGATCCCGTCAGTCACAGGGTACGTGCGGCCGCAGACCGGACAGCCAAGCCGGCCGCTGATTACTGAACGATCGACAATTCGGTCCGGCAGGAGAACGAGATACTGCTCGGCGTGATCGCCGGGACAGCGGAGATGATCAGTGAGCTCGATGTACACCGATAAAGCGTAAACGGTGAACGGTGAACAGTGAACGGGGGTGGGCCGAGTTCACGGCTTGAAAACCACCCACGTGAGCTTGCCTTCCTCAACCGTGACCCGCCGCATCACCTTCGCCCCGGCAATGTCGGTTCCCAGTACGTAGGTGCCCGGTGGCACATCACTCACCGCGAAGTGCTCGTTGTAGAGCGGATGGGAATGCGCCTGGTCGCCGTATGTCTCGGCGTAGGAAAACGGAGTCTCTCTCGGATCCGGCTTGATGATGCCGTAGATCCTGGCCTGGGGTACCGGATTACCGGCGCCGTCGAAGACCTGCCCCGCGATGATCCCGGTTCCTTGCAACGGCTCGATCCACAGCTCCGGATTGGTCGTATAGGGCGGAAAGCGTTCCAGCGAGTCCACGATTGCGCGCGCCGAGTCGGCCGGGGCGACATGGATCTCGAGATGAAGATGCTCGTTGGTTGCGCGACCGGTACTGCCGACTCGGGCGATACGCTGGCCGGCGGCGACCCTCTGCCCCACCTTCACGTCGAGCTTGCTGTTGTGGTAGTAGGTCGACCAGATCGCGAGTCTTCTCCCGCGGACTGTCACCGTGGAATCGTGCCGAATGGCAACCGTCAGCGCTCCCTGCTCCGCTCTGCCCGCATAGACCACCGTCCCGCTCCCGATGGCCAGGACCGGAGTGCCCTCGGGATTATTGAACTCCACGCCCTGGTGTTGCTGGAAGTTGCCGCCCATCGTGGACCCGTATCGATAGGTCTGGTCGATGTAGATGTTGTCCGTGACCGCAACCGGTCGCCGGAACCAGATCGTAAGCGGCGTCTTGGGAGACTCACCCGTCTTCGATGCTCGACGCAGACAGGGCAGCGTGTCGATTGCCGGCCTGAGTCCGCAGGTCGTGCCTCGGAATTGTTGTCGGCCGATCAGAATCGCGTTCGAGGAGCTGAATGGAGCTGCGGCGACGGCCTGCACCTCCCAGCCTTTCTGGGTGTGTCGCAGCCGCTGATTGCCTCGCAGCGTCGCGACCAGCCACCCTCGGCTATCGGCCGCGACCCGGCGGACGTATTCGCTGGTCAGCAGGCTGATCGCGGTGTCGGCGGGGCCGAGCGTCTTTGCTCCGGACGAGTCCACGATCGCCAGCCAGTGGCCGCCGTCATCCGTGGTGACCTGCAGACCGTCGGCGGTTGCGATGACGGTCGTGTCGCCCCGGGTGGCAATCCCGTCCGGCGCAACGTACTCCCATTCGGTCCCGAGCTCGGTTGCACCCCAGTGGCGCCAGCTGCGTCCGCCATCGATCGAGAGTCCCCACCCGTTGCCCACCGTCCCGTACCAGATCTCACCTCTCGGTCCGAAGGCGAGGGCGTGAATGAAGTCCCAGGACAACGACGTCTCCGAGGTGCTGTCGTGACGAATGACGTCCCAGGTCTTGGCGCCCGATGGGAGCCGCAACAAGCCATGGCCGTAGGTGCCCAGCCAGATGGTTCCGCCCGGGTCGCGGGCGGCGGCGAGGACGTGGATGCCCCAGCCGGTCGAGTCGGGTAGCGGAGGAAGTGTCGGAGCTGCGGCGGGCCTGGAGTCGTCCTGTGCCGCGAGAGACCCGGGCACGGCGAGCAGCAGAGCGAAGAGCACCGCCCTCATGCGGCCGGCAGGATTCGCAGCCACTCGATGTGGACCCGAGCCGGCCTCGTCGCAATGAAGAGCACTGCATCCGCCACATCTGCCGCCTGAAGCATGGCGTGCCGGGGCACCGTGCCGCGGCGATTCTCGGGGTCGACTGCGTCCCAGATCGGTGTGTCGGTGGGCCCGGGCGAAATCAGGGTGCAACGCACGCCGGTCCCGCGGTACTCCACTGCAAGGGTCTCATGGAGACCCCTGAGCCCGAACTTGGAAGTCGAGTAGATGCTGTTTTCAGGAAATGCCCGGTGGTCCGCGACGCTACCCACGTTTACCAGCAGCCCGTTGCCCCGACGATGCATGGCCGGAAGAAACCCTCGGGCGACTGCAAAGGGACCCGACAGGTTGATCGCGAGGAAGCGTTGCAGCTCCGCGACCGAGGTCTGCTCGAAGGGCACCCGATCGAACACCCCGGCGTTATTCACGACGATATCGGGTGTTCCGATGTCGGCGAGCACGTTGTCGGCGAGGCGGGCAACGGCCGCGGTATCGCTGACGTCGCAGGGCAGATTGTCGAAGCCGTCGTGCGCGCCCGCTTCGAGGCTTCGGGCCACCCGCACGACTCGCGCACCGGCATCACGCAGCGCAGCAGCGACCGCCGCGCCGATACCGCGCGAGGCGCCGGTGACAAGGGCCACCTGCCCGTCGAGCGGGCTCACTCGATCGTACGATTATGCGCGAGGCGGAGAAATTCGTCCCGCGTCTTGGAGTCGTCCCGGAAGATGCCGCGGACGGCGCTGGTCACCGCGCGGGAGTTCTGTTTCTCCACGCCCCGCATCATCATGCAGAAGTGAGCCGCCTCGATGACGACGCCAACACCATGCGGCTGAATCGTATCCATCACCGCATCGGCGATCTGGTCTGTCATGCGCTCCTGCACCTGCAGCCGCCGGGCGAATACATCCACGATGCGGGCCATCTTGGACAGGCCGACGATCTTGCCGTTGGGGATGTACGCCACATGCGCCCTGCCAAAGAAGGGAAGCAAGTGATGCTCGCAGAGCGAATACAGCTCGATGTCTCGCACCATGATCATGCTCTGGTGCGTTTCCTCGAAGACTGCGTCGCCGACCACCTCTGCGACCGACTGGTTGTATCCCTGCGTGAGCCACCGCAAGGAACTCTCCACCCGCTCCGGGGTTTTTACGAGACCTTCCCGGTCCGGATCTTCACCCAGTGCCGTGAGCATCCGCTGGACCAAATCAGCGATCGAGTCACCCGCTCGAATCGCATCGCTCCTGCTTGGCGCGCGATCAGGCGCCTTCATACTCGACATAGTTTCGTGGCGTCTCCCACAGGCGAAGTCGCAGGCGAAGTCCCGCGGGAATCGCCGGGCAGATCTGACGCCAGGCGACGATCGCGATGTTCTCTGCGGTTGGATTGAGATCCTTGAACCAGGGCACGTCTACGTTCAAGTTCTTGTGGTCGAGATGGCGTATCAGTTTCTCCTCGACGATCTTCTGCAGGATGGTCAGATCCATCACGTAGCCGGTCTCGGGCTCGACCTCACCTTCGACCGTGACGTCCAGGTCGTAGTTGTGCCCGTGAAAGTTGGCATTGGCGCACTTGCCGAACGTAGTCCGGTTCCATTCGTCGGAGTAGTTCGGGTTATAGAGGCGATGCGCGGCATTGAAGTGCACGCGCCGCGTCACACTGCAGCGGGGCATCGACGGCCTCGGCGGTAGCTCTCCGGAAGAGAGCCCTGGCCCTGGCGTGCGTCAAGCCGACGGGCCGAAATACGAAATCGCCGGCCTGTAGAGGACCGGCGACTCGCAACGACAACGGAGAGTGTTGATTGAAGCCCAATGTGAAAGCTTGGCGCCCTCACCGTAACGTCTGCCTTCCCCCGGGGGGCATGGCATCGGCCACAGCATGTGGGCCCATCATTGGACCTGTTGGCTCAATAACGTGGTCCCCGCTGCCGCAGGACCCAAGATAGAAACCGGTCGCAGAACCGTCAACGGTTTTTTTGGACAAGACGAGACGCTCGTATGAAGCTCACATTGATCATCGCGATCCTCTCGCTGGCGCTGTGGGCGTGGCTGTTGGCCAGTCAGGCGCCGTCGGGCTGGATCCACGTGCCGCTAGCCGTTGGAGTCATCCTCCTGGTACGGTGGATCGCGTTAAGGGACAGTTTGAAAAGCGTGAACGGTAAACGGTGAACGGTGAACGGGAGATCTCGGAGCCCCCGTTTACCGCTCCGCGTTTACGCTGTTAGCACCAGCACCACCACTCCCCACACCAACGTCACCAGCGTCACCGGAATTCCCGCTCTCGCGTACTCCCAGTAGCCCAGCCTCACGCCGCGAGTCTCGGCGCGCTCGGCTACGATCAGGTTCGCCATCGACCCGATCAGGAGCAGATTACCGGCAAACGTGGCACTCATTGCCATAACCTGCCAGACCAGGTGCGGATCGGGCAGCGTCGGGACAAGGTTTCGCCACAGAAGAACCGCGGGAACATTGCTGATCAGGTTCGAGAGCACGAGCATCACGCCGCTCACCGAAGCCGCGAGGGTCCAGCGCCCCCCCGCTGCGATCGCGCGGGCACCCTCGGCATTGATCGAGTCCACTGTCCCGGATGCCTCGAGACCTCGCATGACGACGAAAAGCGCACCGAAAAAGAGTAGCAGCTCCCACTCCACCTTCTCGAGGGCGGGTCGAGGATCGCGTCGCGCGACGGCGAGCATGACCGCTCCCGCTGCGATGGCAACCCTGGGCAAGCTCCCCCCGGCGAGCCAGAACGCAAAGGCAACCCCAAAAATTCCGAGCGCAGCGAGCACAAGCCGGCGGTCGATCGGGACGGGTGGAGGCGGCGATCCGCGCGCCGGAAAGCTTCCGCTCAGCTCGTTCCGAAAAAGTCGGAGGAGGATGATGCAGGTCAGTGCCAGTCCTCCCGCAACCACCGGCAGCATGCGGATGGCGAAGCCGGCGAATCCGATGCCGCTCCACAGCCCGATCAACATGTTCTGAGGATTACCCACGACCGTAAGCGCGGAGCCCACGTTCGATCCCAGCGCCAGCGCGATCAGATAGGGCGTCGGCCGGATATTCAACGGCAACAGTGCCGCCAGCAGCACCGGTGTGAATACGAGGCAGACGGTGTCGTTCACGAAGAACGCCGACAGGATCCCGCTCCCGATCACCACGGCCACGAGCAGCCCTCTCGGCGTGGTCGATCGCGCGATGAGCCACTCGGCAGCCCACTCGAAGAACCCGCCCAGCTCGAGATGGCCTACCAGGAGCATGAGCCCCAGCAGGAACACCAGAACATCCAGATCGATGGCGCGATAGGCGTCGGCCAGTGGCAGTCCCCCGAGCGTCACCATCCCCACGGCGCCGAGCAGCGCCGCAGCCGGCCGGTTGAGATGAAGCCAGCGGACGCGTTGCACTGCGATGAAGAAGTAGTGGCGAGGAAAATCAGAAGGGAGGGATGCATAAACAGCGTGAACAGTAAACGGTGAACAGTGAACAGGGGACTCCGCTGAAAACGGAGCCCCCCGTTTACCGTTTACTGTTCACCGTTCACGCTTTTCTTTTCATATCTCCCAGTTCGACAAAATGATTCCCTGCCTTGGCCCCGTCGCCGCGAAGCCCCGAAGGATCATCCGGAGATCGGTCCAGTGGACTCGGAAGCCCTGGTCCACGAGGCGCAGGTAGGGCTCCGCGAGCGCGCTCTGACACCGCACGGCGACTCTCCGCACCCGCTCTGCCGCCGCTGCGCGCTGGACCGATTCGACCGCCCGATCCAAGTCCTCGGCGGTGCGCGCCACCAGCTTGAGCACGCGAAGCTCGTCCTTGGGCCGGCCCGCAGCGAGCGGGGCGGAATGCCAGAGCGCAAAGGCAGCCAGTGACCCTCCCCGCCGAATCAGGCAGGTGTCGCCGATCCGAAGCTCGTGGGTGAGCGCAAGCTCGCGGGTGAAATCGATTCCCGGCGCAAGCTCTTGCGTCAGCGCGCGGCACTCGCTGATAGGCCCGCTCACCTCGGAGTGACCGGACAGTACCTCCCCAACCTCGCCGGGCCTGCGATGAACATCGCGGATCAGGGTGATGGTCAAATGACCCGGCATAAAGCCGAGTCGGCTGTAAAAGCCAATGTTGTCCACGGTCCGGGGCATGGTTTCGAGCCCGATGGTTCGCGCCCCCTCGGCCTTGAGCCAATCGATCCCCGAGAGGACCATGCTCGAGCCGAGCCCTTCGCCCTGACGTTCTGGACGGACCGCCAATGGGCCCATCCATCCTTCGATACCGGACCGATGCACCATGTTGAACCCGACCAGCTCTCCACCCGCGTCACGCCAGATCATGGCCCCGTCACCGGCATCGTCCAGCGCGTAGCGCCAGATCGTGGGATTGAGCTGCGGCACCCGCACACCTACCAGGCCGTCCCGGCTGTAGCGATCGGTAAACGCCTCGGCGAACACCCGATTGAGTGGCTCCACGTCGCGCAGAGTGGCCCGCTCGGGGCCGCGGACGCTCCGATCAGGCCGCCACATCGTGGCCTCCGGGCGGCTCGTCCTGCACCTGCGTCATCCCCTTCGTCGCGTCGTACGTCACTCGAATAACCCGATCGAAGCCCTCGGCGTCGAGCTCCACGTGAGTGGTCAGGATGACCTGCGGGAACCGATCGGCCAGACTCCGCAGCAGGTCCATCACCGCGAGCCGGCGCTCTTCATCCAGCGACCCGAAGACTTCGTCCATCAACAGCAGTGACAGCGGCTGCCCGGCCCGCTCGGCAATCATCTGACTGATCGCCAGACGAAGCGCGAGATTGGCCACGTCCTCCTCGCCGCCCGAGATGACCAGCTTGGCATCGCGTTCATCGAGCAATCGGGTCTGATAGTCCTCGTCCAGCTCGAGCTCGGTGTAGCGGCCTCGGGTAAGATCCGACAGGAACGACGACGCGAGCGCCGACAGATCCGGTCGTAGCTGCGAGTTGAGCTCGCTCCGCAGATTGGTGAGCGCGCGATCCAGCTCCTGATCCAGCTTGAGCTCGGCAGCCGCCTGCCGGGCTTCCTCTTCACGGGCCGTGCGCTCGGCGCGGCGCCGAGCCACCACCTCGACCGCCTCGGCGGCAGCTTCCAGGTCTGCCTCCGCATGCGCCAGCTTGAGCTCGGCCTCGTGCGCCGCCGTCTCCGCCGCCTGGGCCGCGTCCCGGGCTTTGCGGAAGGCCCGTTCATCATACTTCAGCGCCGACAGCTCCGCTTGGAGCGCAATCACCCGTGCGCCGGCACTGTCCTGAGTCGCCTTGATGGCGGTCAGTTCCGCCTTCACCGCGGGACCCTGGTCAGCCATTGCCTTGAACCGGGTCGCCTCCAGCACGAGGGGCTCGAGCGCCTTGATCCGGCGTTGGACCTCCGCGTAGCGCTGCTCATCCTCGGCACTAGGCAGTTGCGCCAGTTCAGCCCGGAGCGCCGTCACTCGGTCGGCGAGCCGCGTCTCTTCCCCGGCAACGACCGAGCGCTCCTGAACCTGGGTCGCAAGCCGTCCCACCTCGGCCGACCCGGACTGAAGCGATTGCTCCAGCTCTTCCTTGCGCTGATTCGCAGTGACCAGGTCCGGCGGCTCGATTTTGAGCTGCTCCAGGCGCTGGCGATAGAAGTTGCCGTTGGACACGACCTCCTCCACCTGCCGATCGAGCATGCCGAGCACTTTGGAGTATTCAGCGCCGAGGGGGCGGGCGCAGGTGGGGCAATCGCCGTCCGGACCGGCTTGCACGATCCGGTCACGCTGCTCCTTCAAATCCTTGAACTGTGCCAGCAGAGCCTCGCGCTTCGTGCTGGCGTCCTGCGCATCGCGAACCCAGGCAGTCCGCTGAGTTTCGGCGTCCGCCGCCGCGACCGCCAGGGCGGCCTCCGTTTGCTCGAGCCGAGCTCGCGCCTTGTCCAGCGCTGCGACATCCGGAAGCCTGGCCAGGTGCGCCGTCGCAGCCTCAAGAGTTTGTCTCACTTCGGCGAGCTGCGCCTGCACCCGGTGCCGGGCCGCGAACTTCTGAGCCTTGCGGGCAAACTGCTCGGCCTCCTCCTGCAGGCCAATCAGCGGCTCGAGCTGCTCGAACAGCTCGTCGAGCCGCCGCTGAGCGGTTGCAACGTCGGCCGCCTGACGCTCCAGCCGCTCGGCGCGCTCCTTCGCCGCGCTCAGCTCATGCTCGGCAACCCGTAGCTCGCTCTCCGCGGCCAGGGCCCGATCGCGGAGCTGCTGAAGCCGCTCCCATTCCGGCCGCACCTTCTCCAGCTTCGCTGCTGCAGCCACGCGGTTCGCCGAGGCGTGTTTCTCGCCGGATCGCGCCGCCTTGAGGCGAGCTGCCGCCGCCGCCTCTTCCCGATCGAGCTGCTCGGGGTCCGGAAGACTTCCCCGCAGCGTATCGACTCGTGCCCGGAGCGCGGAGCGTCGCTCCCTCAACCGATCCTGCGCGATCCGAATGCGGTCGTATCCGATCACCCGGGATAGGAACTGAGCCCGGTCCGACGGCCCCATGGCCGCCATGACCGCGAGCTGCTTCTGACTGGTGAAGTAGGTATTGAAAAACTCGTCGCGAGACATGCCCAGCAGGCGACCGATGCGGTCGGTCACCGTGCCCAGGCTGTTGGCGATCGGCGCCGGGTCTCGGTCCTGATAGAGCGCGGCCTGGGTTAGTCCGCGGACGATGCGGTAGTGGTGTGCTCCCAGGGAAAACTCGAGCTCGACCTCGACCTGGGCCCGGGCCGGCGTCCCCCGCCGGCGAATCGAGTCCTTGCCGCCTCGAGCAGCCGGCATCCCGTACATCGCCCACGCGACGGCCTCGAGCAGCGTCGTCTTCCCCGCTCCATTCGGGCCAATGACCCCGGTGAGGCCCGGGCCGAGCGTGAGATCGGTGTGCTCGTGCTGGCGGAAGTTGTGGAGGCGAAGGCGATGAATCAGCATCAGCCGGCCGTCAGGTCACGCTCGACCGCGTCCATCAGATCGACGCCTCTTTGGACGAACGTGTCGCGATCCACGTCGCCGGGGAGCGGCCAGCGGGCGAGATAGGTAGCCACCAGCTCGGGAAGCGTCTGGCGCCGGCCCGGCGATCCCACGCCGAGCGTGCGCTCCGACTCGGGCCGTCGAACGTCGAGATGAAAGTGCAGCGCCTCGGCCTTAAGGGTCCGAATCGCAGCGTGGTCCAGCTCCCGGGCCACATAGCGGGGCACATCCAGTACGCGAAGTCGCACTATTCGATCACGCACGCCACCGGAAACGTTCGCCACGCGTTCGGCGATCCGGCTATCGATGTCGGCCGCACTCAGTCCGTCCGCCGCTATCGGCTCGAGGTCGAGCACGGCCCGCGCTAGCGGCACGGGCCGACGCTCGACCTTGCCTGAATCCAGGTCGGCAAGTAGCCAGCCCTTTCCGCCGAGGCCGTGGGCAAGATCGTCCGCGAGCTCACCCCAGACGTTGGGGGTGACGTAGTCCAGCGATCCCGAGTACCACGCATTCGGTGCGACTTCATGCTGGACGTGATAGTGCCCCAGCGCGACGTAGGTCCACTCGTCGAGATGCAGCTCGCGGCGGTTGACGGTGGCGCCGCCGTACTCCACGCTGGTCCGATCGAAGGGGAACACGCCCTCGACCTCACCGTGCAGGACCAACACCTGTCGGTGCTCGTCACCTTCCGGCCGGAATACCGGCCGCTCGGGAGCGGCTAGCGCCTGGTGCGGTACTGCAAGCACCGCGAGGTCGAGCTCGCGAAATACGAAGCGGCGTGCCTCGTCCGTCGCTACCGAGACGCCCAGCTCGGCATAGAGGCGGAGGATAGAGCCGGTCTCGGACGAGCGAGGCGTATCGTGGTTGCCAGCGACCAGAACCACCGGAGCCTCGGGCAGCGCCTCGCGCAGCCGCTGCAACTGGCGGAAGGCGAAGACGATGGCTGCGTTGGTGGGGCGGACTGTGTGAAACAGGTCTCCGGCCACGACCACCACGTCAGGGCGCGCGGAGATGACGCCGTCGACGGCCGCTCGGAAGGCCTGGGCAACATCGGCTTCACGCTGGTTGATGCCGGTGGGAGTCAGGCGATGATATTGCCGTGCCCCGAGGTGGGGATCGGCGATGTGGGCGAGCTTCACGGGGTGGAGAATGCAGGAGCGTGCCCCTTCGGGCAAGTCGCAAACCGACGACACGCCGTCAGACGCGTCAGGCGACATCTTGCCGAGTTCTCGGAGCGCCTTGCGGCTTGTCCGCCCCCGCTGCGCCGCGTATCCTGCTCTTTCATGGGAACCCATGCAGGAGGTCGGCCGGCAGCCGCCCGCACGGCGCAGGTTCGGGCGGCGCTCGACGCGCTCCGCCGCATCGTGCAAGGTCTCCGTATGTTCAGCACCCGAGCCGAGCAAGCCACCGGCTTGAGCGGGGCACAGCTCTTCGTGCTCCAGCAGCTGGCCGAAGCTCCCGCCCGATCGCTGAATGAGCTCGCCGTCCGAACCCGGACCCATCAGAGCTCGGTGTCTACAGTGGTAACCAGGCTGGTCTCACGTGGCCTGGTATCCCGCCGTCGAGCGGCGGCCGACAACCGGCGCTTGCTGCTGCAGCTGACGCCGGCCGGGCGGGCCCTCCTGGCGAAGTCGCCGGAGACGGCGCAAAGTCGTATCATCGCGGCCCTGGAGAAAATGCCCGAGCGGCGCAGGGTAGCCCAAGTCGACGCGCTGGAAAGCCTGGTGGAAGCCCTGGGTATGGCGGGCGCGGCGCCGACCCTGCTGCTCGAGCCCGTCACCGACTCTCGATGGAAGCGACAACGAAAATGATGACCCGGAGGAGCCTCCTCGCAGCAGGCGTAGCAGGCCTGGGCGGCCTGATCGCGTGCCGGGTGGGTCGCTCCGACATCCCGGCAAGCTTGCCGGAACCGCCTGAAGGTGGGTTGGTGATCCGCAACGCTCGTCCACTGGATGCCGAGTCCCCGCTCAGCCAACTGCGCTCATTTCTCACGCCCAACGAGGACTTCTTCGTCCGCAGTCACTTCGGCCCGCCCGCATCGTTCCCAGCCGAATGGACGCTGACCGTCGACGGATCCGTCGCCCGACCCGTGACCTTTACACTGGCGGACCTCCGAAAGCTCGGGAGTACAACTCAGGTCGTTACCACCGAGTGTGCGGGCAACGGCAGGGGCAGGTTCCGATTGCCCCGGACCGCGGGTGTGCAGTGGCAGTACGGCGCGATAAGTACGGCGGAATGGACCGGCGTACCGCTGCGTGGTCTGCTCGAGCGCGCCGGAATGACCGCCGAGGCGCAGCACCTCTGGATGGAGGGCCTGGACCAGGCTCCGCTCCCTGCAGTACCCAAGTTCCTGCGCAGTATCCCGGCCGATCTGGGGCTTAGCCACGGGTTCCTCGCGTGGGAAATGAACGGCTCCCCGATCCCGTTGTTGCACGGTGGTCCACTGCGCCTCCTCACACCGGGCTGGTTCGGGATGGCGTCCACCAAATGGCTGACCCACGTGCACGTCCGGCCGGCGGCATCGGACAACTTCTTCATGGCGACGGCATACCGCCTTGCCGACGGAAGTCCGGTAGAGCGTCTTCGGGTCAAGTCGCTGATTACGGCACCGCTCGCCGACGAGCGGCTCAGCGTCGGCACGGTGCAGGTACAGGGGCAGGCCTGGTCCGGGCTGGGTGCGGGCGGGATCAGAAGCGTGGAGCTGTCGCTCGACGACGGTCAAACGTGGCAACCTGCCCGGCTCACGGGTAAGGAGCTACCGTACGCCTGGCGCAGCTTCGAATCCGAGGTCCGCATAACCTCGCCCGGACCGCAGCGGCTGCTTGCGCGGGCAACGGATCGCTCAGGCGCCGTCCAACCGCGGAATGCCGAGGCGAATCCAGGCGGATTCGCCAACAACTCCATGCACGAGCTTCGATTCGATGCGGTTCAGGCCTGAAGCGATTTTCGTTTGCTGGATCGGTCTGGCCGCGAGCGCGAGCGGATGCCGACCGGCCTCAGGCCAGGCAGCCGGCAACGCGCCGACGCAAGCGGCACCACCCGGTCCATCGGCAGCTCTCTCGGAGGTTATCGCGCAGAGCGAAAAGACATCACGCGAAGCGCTGCCGCCAGGGAGCGGTCGAGCCCTGGTGGAGAGCAACTGTCTCATCTGCCACGGCGCCGCCCTGATTCAGCAGCAGCACAAGGACTCGACCGGATGGACGAAGACAGTGAAGCTGATGCGTGGCTGGGGCTCGCCGCTAACCGACGCAGATGAGTCCGTGCTTGTCGATTATCTGATCAAGAGCTACGGCCCGGAGGGGCGCTGACGCTCAGGTTTTTGGCGACACAGCCGGATAGAGGCCCAGCCGCCGACCCAACAAGACGGTTCCTATCAGCATGACGAACGGGGGAATCGCCCCGGCCAGCAGCTCGCCCAAACCTCGGCCCCATTCCCAACCCGACAGAGGCGTCGACGCCGGCACGAACGTGAGCGTCATGCCGGCCAGTGCCACCGCGAGCAAAATGCGAAGTGCACGCCGCCCCATGGAGCCTTGATCCGATGGCAGCCGACCGCCGGCAGCGAGCAGCAGATATGCCAGATTGAGTCCCAGGAGCCGCCCCGCGTTCAGTTCGCCGCCCGGCATGAACAGCAGCAGCAACGGCGACCCGACCAGGCTTCCCATGGCCAGCAAGCTGAGCCGTTGGTCGGCACGACCAAGCAGTGGGATCGGCGCCCAGCGAGCGGCAAAGACCGAGAGTCCGGCCGCGAGCACGGCCACGCCAATGAGGCCGCCGCCAATTACGTCCGCGAGGAAGTGCCGGCCGAGGTACATCCGTGAGATGGGCATCAAAACGATCACGCCCAAAGCGAGAAAGACCAGCCAGCGCCGCCGCAACAATAACGCCGCCCCGCCCCAGAACGTGGTGGCGCTGCTCACGTGTCCGGATGGAAAGCCGAACGAGTAGCCTTTCACACCGCGATAGAACTCGATTGCCTGCTGGGCCGGCAGCGCGAAGAAGCTGTGTGCGCCTGCTCCTACGAAGGCAGCGGTATTGGGTCTCCCGGTGTCCAGTTGGCGCAGGGTCGAGTCCACATCCACCGGCCTGGGCAGGGCAACAACGGCCTTCATGAGATCGGTGATCGCCAAGGTCCAGAGCACCAGCTGCGACAGGAGCACCCCGCGCCGCAAGTCCACCCCGAACATGATCACGGCCAGCACGAACAGGTAGAACGGGAAGTAGCCAGTGAGGGTAACGGCCGACAGGAACAATGTCAGCGGCCCATTGGCAAACGACTGGAGAAAGTGATTGGGTGCGGTTTCGAACACTACGATTCGTAAGGATCCGCGCCGCCGCGCACCGCGGGAATCCCGCGGACCGGGACCCGCACCTCCGGTGCAATCCGGCGGCCGAGGCAGGCCTTGAAGAATCCTTCGACGTCCGCGGGACGTTCGCGTCGCGTTGCAGACAGTGCACGGCGGACGTCGTCTTCCCTCCGACCGGCGACCAGATCCCGAATCACGTCGGGATCGATCCGCCGATCGAGCACGCGCAGTTGGCGCGCCACGGCGTCGGCAAAGGGCAGGTCGGTCGCAGGCGGGAAGCGCTCGATTCCATCTCGTCCGCTCATCACGGATGGCCTGGGGAAGCGGACGAATACCGGCTGAGTAAAATGTGGATGCCGAAGCGAAAGCTCGCCCTTGGGCAGGGTGGCCAGCTTGATCTTGGTGGCCGGTGAGAGTGCGTGGTAGCCCGAGCTGCCGAGCTCATCGGAGTCCATACGTCCGAATATTGTCGTGCCGGCGTTGCCGACCACGCGTCGGATCACCTGGGATCGGAACTGCTGGGCGGAGAACAGGACCAAACCCAGGTAGCGTCCACGTTCGGCCAGGTCCACCAGCATGCGGCGAACATATGTGTCCGGTCCGTCGGCCGGTGCGTACTTGTTGAGCTCGTCCACGAAGACGACGACGTGGTCCACGCCCAGGTCGCGGCGCTCGAGATGCTCACGAAGCTGGGACACGACTCTGGCAAAGACGAGATCCTGTGCCAGCGGATCCAGCCCGGCCACATCGACGACGTACATCCCACGGTCACGGAACCTGCCCCAGGGAAGGTCGTTGACCGATCCGTCGTCGGTGACGAGTCCCTTCGAGCGAGTCGCGATATTGTTGAGCCGATTGCGAACCTTCCGAATGGTCGCAATATGATGGGTGCGCCAGACCTCCCCGCCCCGACCACCCACGCCCTCGAGATAGTCGAAGATCGCCCGGAAGAACTCCTCCAGGTCGGCAAAGCTCTGCACTTCGAACGGTCGGTTCCTCAGTCGCTCCTCGTGGAACTCCCGCCCGACGACTCTCTCGGCGAGGAAATCGATGAACGCGTCCGCCTTGGCGTCGACGTCATCGCGGTTGAGCACCACCTCGGCGTAGTCAACGACCTCCCGAAGACCCCAGATCAGCGGCTCGGTGTTGGCGGCGAGATCTTCGTGGGTACGCAGCGTATTCAGGTTCGCGCCGTCAGGCTTGAGCGGGGCGTAGTAGCGCACGTCGGCGAACGGCTCGGCGCGGAGGCCCAGCCGCGCGTAGAGGCGGAGATCGTCATCGGTGATGACGCCAGGCTGATCGAGAAAGCAGAGATCCGGGCCCTTGACGTTGAGACACAGCGCGGCGACCGATCCTTTGTGAGCCGGAAAGGTCTGGAACACGCTGGTGAGGAGAAACTCGACGGCGCTGGTCTTGGTGGCGAGACCCGAGACCCCACTGATATTGAGGTGAGCCGCTTCAGGCCCGACCAGGAAGTCGGCGTCGAGATACACCGGCGACTCGAGCCCGCCGGCGGCGTAGAGCCCGACCGGGATTCCGGTGGGCCGCTCGCGATCGGTGTAGGCATCCATCCGGAGCGCAAGCCGAACGTCGGCATCCGAGGCGAGGTGCACGGGGCCGAGCGGGACCGGCTGCAGGGGCTCTTCGGGAATCTGGCGCAGCACCGCGCCAAGGAAGAGCCGAACCTCGGGCGCGCTCGAATCAGCCTGGGCTTCGAGCTCGGTCACAGGGGCCGAATAAGCGCTCGCATCGGTGACGACCGCGTATACGACTCGCCCCGACCCCTCTACTCGGACCATAGCTCCAATACCGACCGCCGCCTCAGGCTCGGCGCGAAACCAGAACTGATGAGGAGTCGAGGGCTTTAGCTCGGTCGCCACGACGCGACCGATGGGGAGATTAGCGGGCATGCCAAACGGTAAAGCGTGAACGGTGAACAGTAAACAGGGAACAGGGTCTCCGCTGCTCAGCGAGACCCCGTCCACCGTTCACTGTTTACCGTTCAAGCTTTTTCGTAGTCAGAGATCTTCCTCGACGGGGAACGGCGGTACATCGGTGAGCCAGAAGCCGGCCAACGTTCCGGTCCGATCGACTTCGATGAGCAGGTGATCGGCCACCCGGATCGCATCCACTTCTCGTCGCGCGCCGATACAGAGATGGAAAACCGACTCTGCGCGATTGGTAGTGATCGCAAGCGGCGCGTTCACCTCAAGGGACGTCACGCCTCCTTTTGCGCTCTTGGCGGCGAGCAGCACGCGGCCGTCCGTCAGCTTGTCGGGAACCGGCAAATCGGCGACGGTCCCCACTTCCGGCCAGACGACGATGTCGAGCCCGCAAATGACGCCGTTGTGAACGTCCACCACGGCGATCGATCCGACCTCGTCAGTAAGCTCGACCGTGCCGGTCAGGCCGTTGCCGGTGCGGTTGCCCTTGAAGGCGCCCGAGAGAATGTCGGTCTCAGCGTCCCAGCGCCAGGCCAGCGCGGGCAGCGCGCCAACGAGGGGCTCGATGCGCGCTTCCATCGTTTGCGGTCTCTCAGGCCGCGCGGGCCGAGGCGAGGGCTTTTGTGAACCGGACGATGCGGTCGATGGCACGCTCGAGCTCCTGATCCGAGACAGCATAGCTGAGCCTTACCCAGCGATCGTCGCCGAAGGCGGCTCCGGGCACCAGGGCGACACCTTCCTGCTTCATCAATTGCTCGCAGAATTGAGATCCGGTCACCGGTTCGCTCTCCCGGATGCCGTCTACCCGGAAGAAGAAGTAAAAGGCACCGTGCGGCTCGACGAACTCGAGCCCTGGCATCTCGGCACGGACCCGCGCCACCAGATAATCGCGCCGGCGCCGGAAGGCCGCAGTCATCCGCTGCACCTCCGCGTCCACGCGGTCGTCCGAGAACGCGGTCACCGCAGCCCATTGGGCCGGATGATTGGCCCCGGTGGTCGTGTGCGACTGCAGCGCGGCCATGGCCTTGGTCACGTGTGCCGGGGCCAGCGCCGCGCCTATGCGCCAGCCGGTCATCGCGTATGCCTTGCTCGCGCCGTAAATCACGACGGTGCGCTCGAGGAGATCGTCAGGCAGATCCAGGAACGAGGCTGCCGGGCCGGTTCCATAGTTGATGCACCGGTAGATCTCGTCGGTAATGATCCAGACCTCGTGCTTCCGGGCCCACTCGGCGATCGACTTGATCTCGGCCGCGGTATAGACCGAGCCCGTCGGATTGCAGGGCGAGCAAATAATAAGGCCCTTGGTCCGCTTGGTGCTGGCCCGATCGAGATCCCGCACGCTCACCTTGAGTCCCCAGTCCAGCGCGCCGGGAACCAGGGTAGGCTCGGCCCGGCAGAGGTGGACGATCTGGGGGTACGACACCCAGGCCGGTGAGGGAATGAGCACCTGATCTTTCGGACCGAACAGCGTAAAGCAGGCATTGAAGATGGACTGCTTCGAGCCCGAGCTTACCACGATGTTGTCCGGATTCACCGAACGTCCGCCGGACAGCAGCGCGAGGCGGCGTCCGATGGCTGCCCGCAGTTCTGCCAGGCCGTTGTTGGGCGGGTATCGGGTCTGACCCCTCTGGATTGCCTGAGTTCCAGCCTGTGCCGCGGGTGCCGGTGTATCGAAATCCGGCTCACCCACGCTCAGATCAAGAACGTCTTCGCCCGCTGCCCGCCGGCGCTTGGTCTCATTGCTGATGGCGACGGTTTCGGAGCCTTTGAGGTGCTGAATATTGGGCGAAAGTGGCTCAGGCATGCCTGTGCATCCGGTGCAAAGGTGAGCTTGGTGAGTTGGGGGAAAGGTTCGTCGGCGATCCGGCTATGTCAACAGTTGGCACCGTCAACGCTGGGGGCTTAGGTTGCCGCCCGGGACTACCAGCGATACGAAGGCACACGCGCATGACCGAGCTTGGGCAACTACAGTTAGCGGATGCAGTCGCCCACGCGCTGACCGAGCTCGGCTGGGCGGCGGACGATCCACGCGTCCGGGAAGCCGCTCCCACTGCTGCACGAGGCCGTAACCTCGCCGTTGTCACACCACCGTCTCCGGCCTTTGCGGCACCCGCACTTGCGGGTCTGGCCAGCCGGCTCGAGCGCCACGAACTCCAGGGCCCCGCCCTCCTGTTGTGCCCCGAAGCCGAATTGGAAGAATGGGGACTGCTCGCCTCTACGCTGCTCGGCGGCAGTACAGTCCGGGTCGAGGTCGCGCGCGGAGCCAGCCGAGGCGGCAAGCGGCTCCAGAGCGGGAACATCGACCTGCTGATCGCGTCTCCGCTCTCCACGGCTGTGCTGATCGCGCGCGGCACACTCAAAGGGGAGCGCGTCGGCGCCATCATGCTCGCGGGACCGGAACGCTGGCCCGATGCGGAATGGCTCGTCTCGCTCATGGCCGACATCCCTCAGGAACGCCAGCGGATCGTCGTGGCCAGCGCGCCGGAGCGCGCGGCAGATCTGGTCGATCGTTATGCCCGGAAGGCGCTGGTTCTTGGCGCACCCGCGGACGTTCCAGCCAAGCCGTTAGGACCGGTGCGCACCGTGACGGTGGCCTGGAATCGGCGGATCGGAGCATTGGGCGAGTTGCTCGAGCTGCTCGATCCAGGCTCGGTCGTGGTGTGGACTGCGGATCGGAGCCGGCATGGAGCGATCCGGGCAGTGCTTCCCCGCGATGGGTCGGTCCAGGTGATGACCGGCGACGCTCCGCGCGCCGAAATCGTAATCGCCTTCGACCCTCCCGATGCCCCCAGGCTGGGGCAGCTGCTGCAGGCAGGCGAAGTCGTGCTGCTGGTACCACCAGGAACCGAATCGTACCTGGCCCGCATCGCGTCTCCGCGCCGCCCGCTGCGGCTTCCCGGGCCGCTCGATGCCGCAGCCGACTCGGCCGCGCAGCGTCGCAGCGCGATCTCGCGGGAGATCGAGGCGGGTCGGCTCGACCAGGCCCTCCTCACGCTGGCTCCGCTTTTCGAGCGATACGACGCGACTGCTGTGGCGGCAGCGGTTTATGATCTATGGGTAGGGGCCGGCAGCTCGGCAGCACCGGCAGTGATCCAGGTAGCTGCCGCGTCTACGCCCGCCACTTCCAAGGTGTTCGTGGGCGTGGGAAAGAGTGACGGCGCAACGCCGAACGACCTCGTCGCCGTGCTGACCAGGGAAGTGCGGGTGCCCCGCGAAAAGATCGGGCGGATCGAGCTGCGCGATGCCTACAGCCTGGTGGAGCTACCGGCCCAGGAGGCAGAGCGAATCGCGAGTGCGTTAAACGGCGCAACGATTCGCAGAAAACGCGTCGTGGCACGAATCGATCGGGGGCGGGCTCGGCCCGTAGCCCGGACGCCAGGACAAAGACGGTAGATCAGGAGAAGCGATGATGACTCGGATGCTTGCGGCGCTTGGCCTGTTGAGCGCGTTGCTCACCACTAACGCCCGAGCGCAGGATGAAGCCAAGATCAAGCAAGGAGGCACCGGTCCGGTGCCTATGAGTACGCTGCTGGCGGACCTCAAGTCTGCAGCGCCACAGACGCGCAATGCAGCGGCCTACCAGCTTGCCGGGATGGGGCCGGCCGCGGCCCCGGCAGTTCCCGCGTTGATCGAGGCGCTCCAGGATCCGTCGGCGGCGGTACGATACCCGGTGACGATTGCCCTGCGCGAGATCGGCCCCAAGGCAAAAGCGGCGATCCCGGCACTTAAGAAGGTGGCGGACGAAGACATCAGCGACGAAGTCGCCGCTTCCGCCCGTCGGGCCATCCGGGCCATTGATCCCACGGCGCTGGACGACGAAAAGAAGGCCGACAAGGATTAGCGGCGGCGAGCTACCAGCTCCTTGAGGGCCTTGCCGGCCCGGAAGGCCGGCACCATCGATGCCTTGATGGCGATCTCGGTGCCGGTTCGCGGGTCCCGCCCACGCCTCGCGGCGCGCTTGCGAATCTCGAAGTTGCCGAATCCGGCGATCTGAATCCGCCCGCCCTTCTTCAGTTCCGCAGCAATGATGCCGTCCCGGGCAAACAACGCGTCGACGGCTGCTGCCGCCTGAGCGCGGGAGAGGCCCAGCCGGTGCGCGAGTGCCTGCACGATCTCCTGCTTGGTCACGCGAGGCTCCTTCAGTAGGCGCGCGGGTGGCTGTCGGGGCGACAATATGCCGGAATGCGGGGAGCCATTGCAAGGTGGCCGGCGCCGCGCTGGAAGGCCGCAGCGGAAACGCTACATTTGGTCGCCTCGGGGATGGGAGAAGGAATGGATAGGGACTGGCGGCCCGGATCGATCGAAGTCATCGCGGGCGTCATGTTTGCAGGGAAAAGTGAAGAACTGATCCGACGCGTGCGACGCGCCATAATCGCACGGCGCCGGGTGCAGGTCTTCAAGTCACACCTGGACAGCCGCTACGCGGGTCTCTACAGCGTCGCCAGTCATGACGGCAGGGAAGTCGATGCCAACCCCGTCGACTCGTCGTCCGAGATCTTTCGGCTGGTGCGCCCCGACACTCAACTAGTCGCGGTAGACGAAGCGCAGTTTCTCGACTACGGCATTGTCAGGGTTGCATCCGAGCTTGCGGCCCGCAGCGTTCGGGTGGTCCTCGCAGGCACCGACACTGACTTCCGCGGTGAGCCGTTCGGCGCCATGGGCGCTCTGATGGCGGTGGCGGAGCGAGTGGACAAGCTCCAGGCCATTTGTGTCGTATGCGGCGACCTGGCCTGCCGCAACCAGCGCCTGGTCGACGGCCGCCCCGCGCGTTACGACGCCCCAACCATCATGATCGGCGGGCAGGAGAGCTACGAGGCACGGTGCCGACGGTGCCATCAGGTCCCGAGGGTGGATGAAGACCAGCTACTCCTTGTAAACAGCGTGAACAGTTTGAACAGCGTGAACGGTGAACAGTGAACGGTGAACGGGGTTGTTCCGGCCAGGGCAACTTACCGTTTACCGTTTACCGTTCACCGTTCACGCTTTTCCCCTCGTGCTTTCCGTCGCCCTAACCGGCAACATCGCCTCAGGTAAATCCACCGTGACCGAGCTGTTTCGGCGCTGGGGGGCGACGATCATTGACGCCGATGCGCTCGTGCGCGAGGCGCAAATGCCGGGCACGCCGGTTCTGGCAGCCATCGCGCAGCGGTTCGGAGCCCGCATTCTGCATGCTGATGGGACGCTCGATCGGCCCGCGCTTCGCAGTATCGTCCTGAACGATCCTGCAGCGCTGGCTCAGCTCAACGCAATCGTCCACCCCGAAGTGCAGCGCCGCCGAGGCGAGCTGATGCAGCGTGCCGCTGAGCGGGGTGACCGGATCGTGGTGAGCGACATTCCATTGCTGTTCGAGGCTGCGGATCCTGCCGCGTTTGACGCAGTGGTGTTGGTCGACGCGCCGCTCCCGATACGACGGCAGCGCTTGCTGGCATCCAGAGATTTGACCCCGGACGAGGCGGACCGCCTGCTCGCGGCGCAGCTTCCGGCGGACGCCAAGCGACCCCGCAGCGACTACGTTATCGACAATGGCGGCGATATGGCGGCGCTCGAGCGCGTGGCACGGGGGGTGTGGGATGTGCTGGACGCCAGGGCGCGTGCTTAGAGAGCTATCAGCTATCAGCTATCAGCTATCAGCTATGGCTTATGACTCTCCCCTATTACTTTCCTACGTCCTTCTGATAGCTGATAGCTGATAGCTCTTAACCATGTCCTCTATCCCATCCGACCTCCGCTACACCAAAGATCACGAATACGTCCGGGCCGCGTCCGACGGCGTGGTGACCGTGGGGATTACCGACTACGCGCAGGGTGAGCTGGGAGACATCGTGTTCCTGAGCCTTCCCAAGCCCGGCGACGCGGTGACGGCGCATCAGCCGTTCGGCACGATCGAAGCGGTGAAAGCCGTGTCCGAGCTGTTCAGCCCGGTGACCGGCGAAGTGGTCGAGGTCAACGCTGCCCTGGACGGCGACCCTGCCGCGGTGAATCGCGATCCTTATGGCGAAGGCTGGATGGTTCGGCTTCGCCCGGGGAACGCCACCGACTTGAAGGATCTGCTCGATGCCGCGGGATACAAGGCCCATATCGGAGAATAAGACGCTTGAAGGTCACCTTACCTCAGCCTGAACGATTCACCTCCCGCCACATCGGCCCGCGCCCGCAAGACATCGAGGACATGGTACAGACGTTGGGCTACGACTCGCTCGACGACTTCATCGACGCGGTCGTGCCCGAGGATATCCGCCTCCGTCGTCCGCTCGCGCTTCCGAAAGGCAAGAGTGAGCGCGAGGTGTTGCGGGCGCTCAGGGCACTCGGCGGCCAGAACCAGCTCTTCCGCTCGTACCTGGGGATGGGGTACTATGGCACGTTCACCCCTCAGGTGGTACAGCGGAACATTCTGGAGAACCCCGGCTGGTACACGGCCTACACGCCGTATCAGCCCGAGATCAGCCAGGGACGGCTCGAGGCGCTGCTCAACTATCAGACGCTGGTGTCCGATCTCACGGGCCTCGAGATCGCGAATGCCTCGCTCCTCGATGAAGCGACTGCGGCATCCGAGGCGGTGTGGTTGACCGAATCGGTGACCGCAAAGAAGACTGGTGCACCGGTGTACCTGGTAGACCAGGCCTGCCATCCGCAGACCATCGCGGTAGTTCGAACCCGCGCCCGCGCCCGCAATATCTCCATCCGCATCGGCCCCGCCGATCGGTTCGAATTCGGTCCCGATGTGATCGGCGCGCTGGTCCAGTATCCGGCCACCGACGGCCTCGTGGCCGACTATCGCGACCTGTGCGCGCAGGCGCATGCAGCAGGGGCACTGGTGACGGCCGCGACCGACCTTCTCGCGCTGACCCTGCTGGTGCCGCCCGGCGAGTGGGGGGCCGACATCGCGGTGGGCAGCTCGCAGCGGTTCGGGGTGCCGATGGGATACGGCGGCCCTCATGCCGCTTTTTTTGCGACCAAGGATCAATACAAGCGGCACATGCCGGGGCGAATCATCGGCGTCAGCAAGGACGTTTCCGGCCGACCTGCGCTCCGCATGGCGCTCCAGACTCGCGAGCAGCACATCCGGCGTGACAAGGCGACCAGCAATATCTGCACGGCTCAGGTGCTGCTCGCGGTCATGGCGAGCATGTACGCCGTCTACCACGGCCCCGACGGAATCCGGCGCATCGCCGAACGGGTGCACGGGTTCACCCTCCTGCTCGCGACCGCGCTCCGCCGGCTCGGTCATCGCCTGGTGCACGAGCACTTCTTCGATACGCTCTGCATTGAAGTCGAGCGCTGGGCTCAGCCCGGCATCATGGACGCGGCCCGGGCCCGCCGGGTCAACCTGCGCGTCCTGTCGCCCACTCACATCTGCGTGGCGCTCGACGAAACCGTCACCTTGAACGACGTAGCCGACCTGATCGCGGTCTTCGCGCTCGACGAGGCTTTGCCGTTCATGCTGGACCAGACGGCACCGGTTGTCGAGTCCGTGATCCCCGAATCGCTGCGTCGCACCTCGGCCTACCTCGCCCATCCCGTATTCCACCTGCACCACTCGGAAACGGAGATGCTCAGGTATATCCGGCGGCTGGAGGGGCGCGATCTCTCGCTTACCGAAGCGATGATCCCGCTCGGCTCATGCACCATGAAACTCAATGCGACGACCGAAATGATGCCGGTGAGCTGGCGCGAGTTCAATCGCCTGCACCCATTCGCTCCTCGGGATCAGACCGCGGGCTACCTGCGACTGTTCCAGCAGCTTCGCTTCCAGCTGGCCGAGATCACCGGCTTCGCCGCGGTCTCGCTCCAGCCGAATGCCGGGTCGCAGGGAGAGCTGACCGGTCTGCTGGTGATCCGCGCCTACCACGAATCGCGCGGCGAGGGCCACCGGAAGGTCTGCCTCATTCCACTCTCCGCACACGGCACCAATCCGGCGAGCGCGGTCATGGCCGGCTTCCAGGTTGTGACCGTCAAATCCGACGCGCAGGGCAACGTGGACCTCGCCGACCTTCGGGCGAAGGCCAAGGCGCACGCGAACGATCTGGCCGCCATCATGATCACCTACCCGTCAACTCACGGAGTGTTCGAGCCGACGATCAAGGAGATCTGTCGCATCGTGCACGACGCCGGCGGCCAGGTGTACCTCGATGGGGCGAACCTGAACGCGCAGGTAGGGCTCTGCCGGCCGGGCGACTACGGCGCGGACGTCTGCCACCTGAACCTGCACAAGACGTTCTGCATCCCGCACGGGGGCGGCGGTCCGGGCATGGGACCGATTGCGGTCGCCGCTCACCTGGCTCCCTTCCTCCCCGATCACCCGGTGGTGCACGTCGGTGGACCGCAGGCATTCGGAACCGTGGCGGCCGCGCCATGGGGAAGCGCCGCGATCCTGCCGATCTCCTGGGCCTACATCGCCCTGATGGGCTGGGACGGACTCACCGAAGCAACGAAGGTGGCGATCCTGAACGCGAACTACATCGCGCAGCGACTGAAGGGGCATTACGACCTGCTCTACGCCGGAGCCAACGGGCTGGTCGCGCACGAGTGCATCATCGACACTCGTCCGTTCAAGCAGTCCGCCGGCGTGGAGGTTGAAGACATCGCCAAGCGGATCATCGACTATGGGTTCCATCCGCCGACGGTCTCATTCCCGGTTCCCGGCACCCTCATGATCGAGCCGACCGAAAGTGAATCCAAGGAGGAGCTTGATCGCTTCTGCGATGCGCTGATCGCGATCCGGGAGGAGATCAAGGAGATCGAGATCGGCATCGCTCAGCGGGACGACAACCTCCTGACCCATGCGCCACACACGCTGCAACAGGTGATTGCGGACGACTGGAGCCAGCCGTATTCGCGAGAGCGGGCCGCGTTCCCCTCGCCCTCGACCCGCCTGCACAAGGTCTGGCCCACTGTTGGACGTATCGACAGCGCGTTCGGGGACCGGAACCTGGTGTGCACCTGTCCGCCGACCGAGGAGTATGTGTAGAGGAGGCCGTTGGTATCTCTGGATCGATCAGGCTCGGCCCGGTTTCCTCAACATGGCGATCGACGAGACTCTGCTTCGGATGGCGGAGACGAACGCAACCGGATTTCTGCGTCTCTATCGGTGGGCACCGTCGTGCCTCTCGTTCGGCCGCCACGAGCCGGCACTGCGGCGTTACAGGCGAGATGAGATCGCCGCGCGTAAGCTCGACGTGGTCCGCAGGCCGACGGGTGGTCGTGCGGTGTGGCACGATGCCGAGCTTACGTATGCGGTGGCGGCGCCGTCCGATACCTTCGGCGCGCTGAGCGCAACGCACCTCGCAATTCACCAGACGGTGGCGGACGCAGTGGCGAGCCTCGGCGTCAGAGCCTCCCTCGCGCCAGCGCGGCCCACAACTCCCGTCGATGCGGGCGCCTGCTTTGCCACCGCCGCCGGCGGCGAGGTCACCGTGAATGGTCATAAGGTCGTAGGAAGCGCACAGGTACGTACGCGATCGGCCTTCCTTCAACACGGTTCGATCATGCTGGACGGTGATCAGCGCATCGTAAGCGATGTCGCAACCGGACAATCTCCATCCAGTCCGGCACCGAGCTTGCGCGAGCTGGTCGGGCGACCGGTGGCGTTTGACGAAATGGCGGAACGGGTAGTCGGCGCGGCTCGCGCGTGGGGCGGCGAGTGGAGCTGGATCGCCCGGGGCGACCCGATCGTCGAGCGCGCTGCGGCCCTGGCGGATAGCTACCGGTCTGAACGGTGGACCTGGTGCCGCTGAGCCGCATATCTTGAGATGTTCACTCAGCACGTCACAATTCCGGAGCCTGCGTGCCCTTGCTCAAGTCGGGACTCGCGGTCGCCCTCGCGCTCGCCGGCGCGTCTCCTCTTCTCTCCCAGAGCCGTGATCCCAGCGCGCTCGTCATCGTCACCGGGCAGCAGGCCGCCATGCCCATCCCCACACTCATGGAGGGTCCGGCCAATCTCACAGCCAATGTCGACGTGGCCGATCAGCTGTTTCTTCGGCTCGCCGAGCTGCCGCCGGACCTGAAGACAACCGACGAAAACCGCTTCGTGCCGGCGCTGGCCAGGTCCTGGACCCGGCGCGACTCACTAACGCTCGTCTTCGATCTCGATCAGAGAGCGACCTGGCACGACGGCAAACCGGTGACGGCTCGGGACGTCGTATTCACGTTCGAACGGGCCCGGAATCCGCAGATCGCCCCGAAGCTGGCCGGCTTACTGCAGCACATCAGGAGCGTCACAGCAGAGAACGACCGCCGGGTGGTTTTTCGCTTCGACCGGATGTACGCCGAACAGTTCTACGATGCAACGTTCAACGTCGAGCCGATTCCGGCGCATCTCATCCCGGCGAATGCAACGGTTGCCAATCCGCCGCAGGATTTCGTCGCCCATCCCATCGGCAACGGGCCGTACCGTTGGGTCCGCAGCGTCCCCGGACAATTCATCGAGCTGGCAGCCAATCCCAACTTTTTCCTTGGCGCCCCCAAGATCACCCGGGTGTTCTTTCGAACAGCGCCGGACGTGGATGCGCGCATCAACCTGCTTCTGAGCGGTGAGGCGGACGCAACCGACAACATCGCCGCTCCGCTTTCGAACGTAGAGCGGGTTACCGCCGCACGGGATTTCCGGATCGTCCCCCTCGCATCGCCTACCCTCGGCTATCTCCTCTTCAACCTGCGCGATCGCACGGACCGTTCGAAGCCGCATCCCATCCTGAGCGATATCAACGTGCGGCGTGCCATCGGACTCGCGATCAATCGGCGCCCCATTGTGCAAGCGGTGTTCGGCCAATATGCGGAAGTCCCGTATGGACCGGCGTCGCAATTACTCTGGATTCGCAAGGGTGCACCGAAGCCGGCCGGCCCCGACACGGTTCAGGCGCGGCGACTGCTCGCCAAGAGTGGCTGGTACGATCGCGATGGGGACGGGATCGTCGAGCGCGACGGGAAGCCACTCACATTGACGCTGAGCTTCCCACTCACGAGCGAAGCGCGCAAGCAGATCGCCCTCCAGGTCCAGGAGCAGCTCCGACATGCCGGCGTCAGGATCGACCTGGCGCGGCTGGAAGGTCCGGTCTGGGCTCAGCGCCGGTCGCAGGGCGACTTCGACATCGACTTCTCCGCCGCCACGCAGGATCCGACTCCCTCGGGCCTCACTCAGAGCTGGTCGTGCCGTGGAGGAACCAACGTCGGCGGCTACTGCGATCCCGGCGTGGACTCGCTGCTCGACCGGGCGATCACGATGCGCTCGGCCAGCGCCGCCATCTGGCAGGAAATCCTGCGCCGCATCGAATCGTCGCAGCCGGCAGTGTTCATGTACGCCCCTGCCTTTGCCTACGCGGTGAATCGCCGCTTCACCAAAGCGCCCATCCGGCCGGAGTCTTCCTGGCTGCTGATCAGGGACTGGACCTTCAGGTGAGACGCTGGCTCATCCGGCGTGGCCTCCAATCCGTCATCACGTTGGTGATCGTTGCCATCCTGCTGTTCTTTCTCATGCGACTTGCGCCAGGAGATCCGCTGGGCCAGATGAGCAGTGAGCGCCAGCTCACGCCGGCGCAGATCGAGGCGACCAGGAAGCTCTATCAACTGGACCAACCGCTTCCCCGCCAGTTCTTCAACTGGCTCGCGGCGCTCGCACACGGGAATCTCGGCACCTCCTTCACTCACGGCCGTCCCGTCACGTCGTTGATCGCCGAACGGTTGCCGGCCACCTTGCTGCTGGGCGGCACGGTACTTCTCGTCAACTTCACCGTCGGCCTATGGCTGGGTGCTGCGCAAGCGGTTCTCCGCGGCACTCCCGCCGACCGTTGGCTCACCGCACTCTCGCTGGCCGGCTACGCGATGCCGTCGTTCTGGCTTGGCCTCATGCTGGCGTGGCTGGGTGCGGTGCATTGGCACCTGTTTCCAGCGGCGGGATTCGAGAACCCATTGCTCGCGCCCGACGCACCCTGGTGGACCAGGGCGACGGACGTCCTCGCCCACCTCGTGCTCCCTGCTACCACTCTCGTGATCGTCAGCATCGCCGGCACCATGCGCTACCAGCGCCGAGCCATGCTCGAGGTGCTTCCCCTTCCTTATATAGTGGTCGCCCGTGCCAAGGGTCTCCCGGAGCGGGACGTCCGTCGCCGGCACGCATGGCGGAACTCTCTGTTTCCCGTGCTCACGCTGGTCGGACTGTGGCTGCCGATCCTGGCCACCGGTGCGGTATTCGTGGAGGCCGTGTTCGCCTGGCCCGGCCTGGGCTCGCTCGCTGCTGAAGCAATCGGTCATCGTGACTATCCCCTTCTGATGGGCACGGCCTTGCTGGTTTCGGGGCTCATCATCCTGGGGGGGCTGCTGACCGACGTGGCGTATGCGGTGCTCGATCCCCGAGTTCGATGGGCGTAATCGATCTCGTTCGCGAGTTGCTCGCCGCAGTGTGGCGCCGACCAGCCGGCCGGATCGGACTGGTCATGCTCGGGACCGTGGTGATCGCAGCGCTGGTCGCCCCTCCTTTTCTGCCGGATCCCATCGCCCAGCCCGACATCGTCGGTCAGGCGAGCCTGCCGCCCGGCCCCGGCCATCTGTTTGGAACCGATCAGCTGAGTCGTGACGTGCTCTCGCGAGTCGCTTCCGGCGCCCGCATCTCCCTCGCTGTCGCAGGGCTCGCTGTCCTCCTGTCGGTCACGATCGGCGCGGGGGTGGGATTGACCGCCGGCTACCTCGGCGGTGCTACCGACACCGTGCTGATGCGGCTGGTCGATGCGGCGTTGGCTGTCCCGCGGCTGTTCATCCTGCTGCTCCTGCTCGCGGTGTGGGAGCGGATTCCCCTGGTCGCTCTGATCATCATTCTGGGAACGACCGGCTGGTTCGGCACCAGTCGCCTGGTTCGGGGTGAGGTGCTCCGGCTTCGTCACGAACCGTTCATCACCGGCGCCGAAGCTCTCGGCGCCCGTCGAGCGCGGGTTATGTTCCGGCATCTGTTCCCTAATACGGTGGGACCGCTGCTGGTGGCCGCCACGCTGGGCGTCGGCGAAGTGATTCTGCTCGAGGCGGGACTCTCGTTTCTCGGTCTGGGCATTCAGCCGCCGACGCCATCATGGGGTGGGATGATTCTGGACGCGAAGCCGGTTCTGATCACTGCTCCCTGGACCAGTCTCTTTCCCGGTCTCGCAGTCGTGGTCACCGTGCTCGCTGTCAATCTGCTGGGCGAAGCCCTCGCAGGCGCAGTGGATCCGAGAGAATCGTGAGCCGAGTTCTGGAAGTCGAGAATCTGCGGGTGACGTTTCCCGGACCGAACGGTCAGCGGGTCGCGGCAGTGGACGGCGTCAACTTCGTGCTGCATCGGGGCGAGACCCTCGCGCTGGTCGGCGAGTCTGGCTGCGGAAAGAGTCTCACCAGCCTGAGCCTCCTCCGTCTGGTGCCGGCTCCGGGGCGGATCGAGCCGGAGAGCCGTATTCGCCTGGGCACTACCAGCGTGCTCGCGCTCGAAGGCGATGCGCTCCGCGAAATCCGCGGCCGCCGGATCGGAATGATTTTCCAAGACCCCATGACGAGCCTCGACCCGGTGTTCCGGGTGGGCGATCAGATCGCCGAAGGCATTCGGGCCCACTTTCCGATTTCAAAACGGGATGCTCGGGATCGCGCGGTCGCACTGCTTCGGGAAGTCGGCATCCCCGACCCGGCCACACGCGCGCAAGCGTATCCGCATCAACTGAGCGGCGGCATGCGCCAGCGAGTGATGATTGCGATTGCCCTTGCCGCAGAGCCCGAGATCCTCGTTGCCGACGAGCCAACCACGGCGCTCGATGTGACCGTGCAGGCCCAGATCCTCGAGGTGCTCGACCGGCTCCGGGTGCAGCGCGGCATGGCGGTGCTTCTCATCACCCACGATCTCGGGATCGTCGCCGGCAGGGCCGATCGCGTGGCGGTGATGTACGCCGGCGAGATCGTTGAGGAGGCGCCAACAGCGTCGCTGTTCGAGCGTCCGTCCCACCCCTACACCCAGGGTCTCTTCGCCTCGATTCCCCGCCTTTCCGGGCCGGTCTCGCGACTCAACCCCATCCCGGGAACCGTGCCGCCGGCGTCCGCATGGCCGTCGGGATGCCGGTTCCGGCCACGCTGTCCCTACGCCTTCGCACGCTGCGTCGACGAACCTCCGCTTCTGCCGGTTGTGCCCGAGCATCATGCGCGCTGCTGGCTGGTGGACCCGGCCGCCCGCGCAGAACGTGAACGGGGGGCCAACTGAGCCCCGCGCAGAACGGCGGCCCGCTGCTCGCGGTCACCGACCTGGTCAAGCACTATGCCACCGGCGGCTTGTTCACCCCGGCGAGTCCACCGGTTCGCGCCGTGGATGGAGTGTCGTTCGAGATCGCGCAGAGCGAGACGCTGGGATTGGTGGGCGAATCAGGCTGCGGCAAGTCCACCGTCGGGCGAACCATCCTGCGCCTCCAGGAGCCGACCTCGGGCCGCACCGTGTTCGACGGCATCGATGTGTTCACACTCGGTCGAGTCGAGCTGCGGCGGCTTCGCCGACGAATGCAGATTGTCTTTCAGGACCCCTACGGCTCGCTCAATCCTCGCATGCGGATCGGCGATGCAGTGGCAGAAGGCATCGAGATCCATCGCCTGGCGAAGCGGTCCGAGATTCCCAAGCGGGTGGCGGCGCTGCTGGAAGAGGTGGGGCTCGATCCCGGATACGCACGGCGCTACCCGCACGAGTTCTCCGGTGGTCAGCGCCAGCGTATCGGTATCGCCCGCGCGCTCGCCGTCGAGCCGTCGTTCGTCGTGTGCGACGAGCCGGTGTCGGCGCTCGACGTCTCGGTGCAGGCTCAGGTCCTCAACCTGCTCGTGGATCTCCAGCGCCGCCGCGGCCTTTCCTATCTCTTCATCGCACATGATCTGGCCGTGGTGCGTCAGGTCGCACACCGGGTCGCGGTTATGTATCTGGGACGAATCGTCGAGATCGGGCCGACAGAGGAGCTCCTCCGACACCCCCGGCATCCTTACACGGTGGCTCTCCTGTCGGCGGTACCGGAGCCGGATCCAGCCGGGCAGAAACAACGCATCGTCTTGCCGGGGGACCCACCAAGCCCCTCGACTCCGCCGCCCGGCTGCCCATTTCATCCCCGCTGCTTCCACCCCCTCAAGAGCGACCGCTGTCGCTCCGAGCTGCCGCTCCTGAGACAGGTTGGGGGAACTCAGGCTGCCTGTCACTATGCGGAGACCACCCCACGGGCGCCAAATGGTTCGGCTCAACCGGCCGGAGTTTGACTCGATCTCACTAACACCGCCCTGAGTTCCCCGTAGACCCTGGCTGGCTGCCCGGGGCAGGCGGTCATAGCTTTCCCGAGTCTCGTCCCTTTCCAGGGGCCCCCAATCGAGCTCCAGTCGCGCGACCTCCTGTCGCGGCTTGCAGGCGTAGTCGGGAACTCCTACCGCATCCGCAAGGAACTCGGCGGCGGGGGGATGAGCCGTGTCTTCCTGGCTGAGGAGATCCGGCTCGAACGCCAGGTGGTCATCAAGGTCCTCCCGCCCGAAATGGGCGCCGGCGTCAATGCCGAGCGGTTCGAGCGCGAGATCCAGCTGGCGGCCAGGCTCCAGCATCCCCACATAGTTCCGCTTCTGACCGCCGGCTCCTCGGGCGACCTCCTCTACTATGTGATGCCGTTCATCCAGGGCGAATCGCTCCGGGTGAAGCTGGCCCGGGAAGGCGAGCTGCCTGTCACCGAAGCGGTGAAGATTCTGCGCGAAGTGATGGACGCGCTGGCATACGCGCATCGGAACGGCGTGGTCCATCGCGACATCAAGCCCGACAACGTGCTGCTCTCGGAAGGTCACGCTCTGGTTGCCGACTTCGGTGTGGCCAAGGCCGTCACCGCCTCGAGCGGAGAGCGCGGAAGCTCGATTACCTCGCTG